>Ga0182024_10010076_pt1 | contig 19366 bp, 17 predicted proteins | sample P32metaG_FD_120480 | JGI IMG/M metagenome (GOLD analysis project Ga0182024, IMG submission 120480) | Permafrost microbial communities from Stordalen Mire, Sweden - P3-2 metaG (Illumina Assembly) | ecosystem: Environmental > Terrestrial > Soil > Wetlands > Permafrost | place: Sweden: Stordalen... | reverse complement strand
CCGGCCTGCGGGTTGGCCTGGTCTGGGCGGGGAACCCGGATCACGCCAACGACCGCAACCGCTCGATCGAGCTGGAGGCGCTGGCGCCACTCGGGAAGGCATCCGGCACCCGCTTCTTCAGCCTGCAGAAAGGAAAGCCGGCAAGCCAGGTGCAGAAGCCGCCGCCGGGAATGGAGATTACCGACTACGCGGCCGACCTGAAAGACTTCGCCGACACCGCGGCGCTGATTGCGAACCTGGACCTGGTCATCGCGGTCGACACGGCTGCCGCGCATCTGGCCGGCGCGATGGGCAAGCCGGTCTGGGTGCTGCTGCCGCTCATGCCCGACTGGCGCTGGCTGCTGGGGCGGGACGACAGCCCGTGGTATCCCACGATGCGGCTGTTCCGCCAGCCCAAGCCCGGCGACTGGCCGGCGGTGATCGAGCGGGTCGCTGAGGAGCTGGGACGCGCGGCGCAGGCCCATTCCGGGTAGCGACGAGATGGTGCCCTTCCCGTTTACGAAATACACGTCTTCGCCGTCGGTAGTCGCGGCGGGCGAATATTCCTCGATCATCTCGGCCAGACCAGCACCAAAACCTCAAAGAGGCCCTGACCCGCAACTGCGCCGCCACCGACAAAGCCATCGGCGGGCTGCTCACCGACCTCGGCCAGCGCGGATTGCTGAAAGATACCCTGGTCGTCTGGGGCGGCGAGTTCGGCCGCACCCCGGCTGCCCAAGGCACCGACGGCCGCAACCACAACAACCGCGGCTTCAGCATGTGGATGGCCGGCGGCGGCGTCAAAGGCGGCCTCGCCTACGGCAAGACCGACGACTACGGCGCCGCCGCGGTCGAAAACCCCATGCACATGCACGACCTGCACGCCACCGTGCTGGCGTTGCTCGGCCTGGACCACGAGAAGCTCACGTTCCGCTATGCGGGAAGGGACTTCCGGCTGACCGACGTCTACGGGAATGTCGCCAAGGACATCATCGCGTAGGAAGGTTCCTAAACAGCGTGGGGAAAATCCTTAATAGCCGCAGCCGGAAGGCCGCGGGAATCGCTCACCGACGAGAACGGTTTGCATAGAAGGAGCGCCGTGGCCGCCGGTGTACGCTTCCCGCGGCCTTCCGGCTGCGGCTATCAAAGAACCCCGTTCGGATGCTCTGACTCTATCATGCATGTCATTTGGTGCCACAGTCACCGATCCCGGTGCGTGACAGCGTCCTCAAAATCGCATCGAGGACATCATCCAGTTGCTTCCCCACGTCTTCCGTCAGAAAGCGTAGTACAAAGTACCCGTGCTCCTGCAGCAATTGGTCCTTTCACCGGTCCCGGCGATATGCCTTGGCATCGGCCAGGTGCTGGCCGCCGTCCAGCTCGATTGCGAGCTTTGCGTCAGCGCACAGGAAGTCCACCTCCATTGACCCGTTCCCGTCAAATGCGATCGGCAGCTTCGCGTTCAGCCGGAACCGCCCCTTTGTTTCGGGAAGCGTTTCGAGACGGCGATACAGGAACGCCTCGCTGGCGCTGCGCGCGCGATCGACGCCTTCGGCTTCCTCGGTCACCTTCCGGGCCACGTGAACGAACAGATTCGCCAGCGCTCCATCCACGCCGTCGCGAACCAGCCGGCGGACGCTGGCGGCATAGTCGTTCTTCCACTGCGGATCGACCGGGAGCGGCACATCAGCCGGCCAGCCCGGCACCGCGCTGGCGGGCAACAGGATCGAATATCCGACGGCTTCGTATCCCTTGCAGCGGCGGTCGAACATCCGCGCCAGCATAGACACATCGAGATCGGCATAGTCGTACACCTGCACCTCGCGTTTTCGATCGTTCAACCGGTGCAGCCGGCCAACGTACTGGGCGATCGTCCCGCGCCATGACACAGGCAGAGTGAGGAACAGCGTATCCAGGCGCGAATCGTCGAAGCCTTCGCCGAGATACCGGCCGGTCGCCAGAAGGACGCGCTCGTCTGCTTCAGGAATGTCCGCCAGTTGGGAGGCAACCCCTTTGAGTTCCTTCCGGCCCATGCCGCCCCGGAGCACGACCACATGGCGAATCTCCCCGGTCAAACGTTCGGCCAGGAGATCGAGATGCTCGTTCCGCTCGGTGAGCACGACCGGCGATCTTCCGTTGCGCACAGCCTGGATGACCTCCGCGACAATCAGGCGATTGCGAGATTCGTCCGCGATCAATTCGCTGTACAGATCCTGGAACTGCATGCGGACGTCCGGATCGGCTGGCCCCTGTTGCCGGAAGCCCGTGGGCCGGACAAGCACGGTATGTTCGAAAGGCCTTGCCGCCGCCTGCCGCCTGGCATCGACGCGGTGCCGGATCGGGCCGCACTGCATGAAAATGATCGGATGATGGCCGTCCTTTCGCGTGACGGTCGCCGACAATCCGGTGACGAACTTTCCCTTGAAGCGCCGGGCCACCTGCTCGAAGCTATGAGCCGACAAATGATGGCATTCGTCGATAACCAGGTGCCCGTATTGGCCAACCTGGTCATCCACCACGCCCTTTCGCACGAGACTTTGGATGAGGGCCACGTCCAGGCGGCCGTTCGGCTTCTTCCGCCCCGCTCCGATCCGGCCAATCTCCTTTGCCGGCAAACCCAGAAAGACGCTCAGCCGTTCGATCCATTGTTCGAGCAATTGCCGGCGATGCACGAGGACCAGGGTATTGACGCCGCGCTGGGCAATGAGCCACGCCCCAACCACAGTTTTGCCGAAAGCGGTGGTGGCCGCGAGAACGCCGGTGTCATGCTTGAGCAGTGCATCGGCAGCGGTTTTCTGCTCGGGGCGCAGTTCGCCGTGGAACGTCAGGTCCAGCCGGTTGCCCTGTAAACGCTCATCGCGAATTACCGGCGTGATGCGCTGGTCTTCCAGGAGTTGGCGCACATCGTCCAGGCAGCCGCGCGGCAAGCCGATGTGCAGCGGGTTGTCTTCGGCACAGGCGACGATACGCGGCTTGTCATAGGTTGAGAGGCGCATCGCCTGCGCCTTGTAGAACTCCGGGTTCTGAAACGCCGCCAGCCGAACCAGCCGGTTGCGGAGCCCGGCAGGCAAGCCCTCCTTGGCTATGTACAATTCATTTCCGAGAACAATTTCAAGGCTTTTCGGCAGCGGCCCCGCCAGCGCCGGCTCTTTGCGGCGTCGCGAAGGAGATGCCATCCAGGGCATCTGCTCTTCATCGTCCGGCAGGGACAGACGCACCCCGATCACGCGGCCCCTGTTTTCGGCGTCATGCACCAGGCCCTCAATCGTTTGCCGGCTGGTCTTCCGCACGGCCGACAGGAACTCCCACTGATCGGGATATGGCATACAGTCCGGATCGAGGAAAACGCTGTTGCCCGCCTGCCGAGCCTGTTTTTGCAGCGGCAGGGCGATCAGGTTCCCAAACCCGCCCTGCGGCAGCGTATCCTGGTTGGGGAAGAATCGGTCGTAAGAGCCCAGGCCGATGTCCGGCCGCCGTTCCATCGTCTCGGTTAAGATATACGACCCCAATTTCCGTGCCAGCGCGGCGGGGATGGCCTGATCGAAGAACAGCCAGACATGCCCCCCATTTCCTGATCGCGATCGTTCCAGGGCCGCTGGGACGTTGAGTTGCCGGCACGTTTCCAGGAATGCCGTGGCATCCTCGCGCCAGGATGTCTTGTCGAAGTCGGCGGCAAGGAAGAAGCAGGTTTCGTCCAGGAGCATCGGATAGGCGCCCATGACGAAATCGCCGCCGGCGCGGTCCCGGCCGGATAGGTGCCAGCGAACGACTTCGTCCGTCACCGGCAGGAATCGGCGATGGTGACACTCGGCACACTTGATCCGCGGCTTCTCGCAGATCCCCCGGACCCACTCATTGCCGCATGCCGGGGCATAGCCGGACCTGCCGGTCTTGCGGCTCTCGAACCGGCGCGGGTATACGTCTTCTCGCCCGCGGAAGAGCGAGCGGAACAGAGCGATCTTGTCCTTGACCGGGGAGTGGTGGTTCACCGGAGCGGGAGGGGGATGGGTCAGGATCGCCAGGTGCATGGATTACCAACGGCGACAGGCGCGGTGAATCTCCCTCTCGCTGCTCAACGTCCAGAGGAGCGGGCCTGACCTTGCGCACTTTGCATGCATAAGTCGACAGACCATGCAGAATCCTTCAAATTTGAAGGATCATCGCGCCAACGCGCGTCGAAGTCCACCGCCTCGTACAACTTTGTAACTGCTACGCGCGTCACTTATTCGTAAACCCCCGCACCCGTGCACAAATGCAGCATTTTTTCGTTGCGTTTTTTGGACCCGTCGAATAACGTCACGGGCTTCCCGGCAAGGTCGGCCGGCAATTCTTCGTTGCGGAGGTAGAAATCGTGCACATCCGCTCAATCTCCGTGGTTTCGGCGATAGTCGTCGGACTTGTTCTTCCGGGTTCAGCTCGGGCGGCGGCGGTCACATGGGGCAACGCTCAGAACATTTCCGGCCCCGGGAGCACAACGGTGTCCACAGCCAAGACCGAGGGTGGCCCGGGAAACAACCAGACCATTACCAACGGCACAAACAACGTCAGCACGCTGGGAACGCAGGTGTTTGGGATCAATTATTCGGGTACTCCCGGGTCCACGTACCCGTACACGGCAACCATCAACGGCCAGAACTTTTATAGCTTCCGCGACAGCAGCCCGCTCCCTGTCAGCTATAGCGCCACGGGAGTGACCAATACCTATCCGGGCTTCAGTACGCCGGGCCCTGCCGGCCAGTCATACGGCAATTTCGATTCGGCGGGTGTCGGCCCCGATCCGGACTACACGCTGGCCAATGGCGCCTATTCCAACTCGCCATCGGGAACGATCACTTTCGGGAATCTGACCGCCGGCGATAACTATCTCCTGCAATTCTGGGTGTCCGATCCCAGGGGCGGTGGGGTGTTGTCGACCCGCGTTGAGACGCTCGCCAGCTCCACCGGAGGCGATATCAACACTCCGACGCTCGCGTATGAGGGGCCGGGCAGCATCGACGGGCAATGGGTCAGCGGCACCTTTGTGGCCGATGCCTCTGGCATCGAGACGTTGCTGCTTACCGGCAGCAACTCAAGTCCATCTTCGGGAGATGTCGGATCAGCCCAGGTCAACTTGCTTCAGCTTCGCGACATTACCGGCGTTCCCGAGCCGGTTTCGCTCGGCCTGGCAGGCTTCGCCGCCCTGGGCCTCCTCGCCCGCCGCCGTCGCGCCTGATGGCATTTTCTGCTGACTTTCAATGATGCCGACAAAGACCTGCCGCCGAGCGGCTTTTTTGCCGCAATTGGCCAACTCGGCGTCAGCCAGTGTCTCCGAGCGACCGCACATCCATGCGCGGCTTGAACGCCAAACCCGGCTATACGATTCTGGAGTTTTGTAACCGCTCCCTGCGACAGTTCTTCGTAAACTCCCACCCATCGCGCAATTGTCGGCACGCGACGAAAGGATGGTCCCCGACGTGTCAGAAGACGAAGGTTTCGCACTGGCGTTGTCGGCCGTACTGGCCTTGCTCAGCGCGGTGCGATGGTATAAGCCGCTGCTCACCGTCTCTCTGCTCGGCGGCGGAGGGCTGCTGCGGGCGGTCCTGTTCCTGACGCCCCCGCTGGGGCTGGCGGTCCTTTGGTGGGTCCTGAAAACCTATGCCGCCCCGGAGGTCCGCGAGGGGCCGGAGTATGTGTTGCTGTTCATACTGGCCGGTGCGGCGTGGATGGGGTTGGCGGCGGCGGGCATGCGGGTCATGGACATCAGCTTCCGCGACGACGCCATCGAGAACCGCAACCCGGCCGCCGTGGCGGTCACCCGCGGCGCCGTATGGGGCGGGATGCTCTGCTTCGCCGGCGCTAACGCCGGCGAGGGGGCAACGATCTGGACGACTTTCTTCCCGGCGGCCGTTTCTACCGGGTTACTTTGGTTCTTGTGGTTCGTCCTTGCCTGCGCCAGCAGGGTATCCGATGCGGTCACCATCGACCGCGACACCGCCAGCGGCCTGAGGCTTGCCGGCCTGCTGATCGCCGGAGGCGTGGTCCTCGGGCGGGCCGGTCCCTGCTGTCACACCGCCCCCTCGGGGCTACTAGACATCTCGTTTGCGATCGAACATTTTCCGTTGTTCTTGCCTTCCTTTCGGCCTCCGGCCGACGCTACAATCCCGGCGAGGTGCTGACATGCCAACGACGACGGCCGTGCCGGATTCTGAATCGATCGCCGAACTCCGCCAGCGGGTGGACGACTTGGAAGTCCGCGTGGCGGCACTGGTTCAAACGGTCAAGCCGCCTGCCGTCCGGGCGAAGTTGGGATGGCGGGCGCAAGTCGGCGCCTTCGGCGACGACCCGGCCTACGCTGAGATCGTGCGCCTCGGCCGCGCGTGGCGCGACGCGCAGGTCCCGCAGCAGGGGCAGGGCGACGTGGAATGATCCTGCTCGACACGGACATGATGACGACCCTGCACGCCCCGCCATCGCCCGCTCGGGACCGGCTGGTGCAGCGCCTGGAGACAGCCGACGCCGCCGGCGAGGAGGTCGCGGTCAGCATCGTCTCGTTTGAGGAACAGATGCGCGGCTGGATGTCCGTTATCAGCCGGGCCCGGGATGCTGCCGGCCAAGTGCCTGCCTACGGACGACTCCGCCGCCTGCTCGAACAGTATTTCCAAACTTTGCCCGCGCCGGCGAGGGAAGTTCCAAGTTTCAGCCATGTGTCTGAACAACATGAAACATCCGACGGCGGAGCAGTAATGACCGCCCATCCACTCAAGTCAACGTTATTCTGCTTTTTCGGCCCTCTGGCTGTGAATAGGCCCCTATGTATCGATCAAGTCCGCCTGCCGCGCATCGCTGACCCGCTGGGACTCGACACAACGGGGCCATAGAATTCCCTGATGAAGCTACGCCGACGACGGTTCATCGCCACTGCCTGTCTGGCGGTTGTTACGCTCGCCGTGACGCTAGTCCAACTGCGGAGTCTGACTCGGGCGGACTGCTGGTGGGGAGCTGGCGGCAGCAAGCTCTGGTCAGTATTTTCCGCCGCGGGCACGGTCGGCTTTCGGGTATCAGAGCTCGGACGTACCGATCCGCATCCCGACTGATCGGGGGCCAGGTCCGCTTGCGGCGGCGGCAGCTTTGCCGAAACTGCGGCTACGATCTCCGCGCAAGCGGCGAAAGGTGCCCGGAGTGTGGCCATGTCATCGCCGCGCCGGAGTCCGAATCGCCTGCGCAAACCCCCGCGTGTTGCCGGTCGCCGGGGCTTACCTGTCGCGCAGAATGAACGGCACGGCCGCCAGGCCCAGGCAGGTAACCGTCATCACCAGGTTGCTGGAAATGAAATAAGGTACGACCATCAAGGCGACGCCGGCAATCGCGGGGACGATGAGGCCGGCCTTGCGGGCAAACATGAGATACCCCAGGCCCAGAGTGCCGAAGAGCATGGCGAGCATGAGGCTGGTGGCGTCCATGATGCGATACTCCGGCTGCGCGGTAGGCGCGGCCGTCTCTATAAACCATATCGGCTCGGCTTTGCAGGCCCTGTGTTGTTTTTCGGATTCGGCAATTTGTATAGTACCCGTGGTCGTTACGGAAGACCCATGCCCAACCAACCAGTCGACACGATCGCCGACATTGCAGACCTCGAGGACCGGCTTAGCCGGCCGACCGCCGGGCTGGTCGAAGCGATGTCGCGCCTGGACGGCGACGTGATGGTCCTGGGCGCCGCCGGCAAAATGGGCCCGACGCTGGCGCGGATGGCCCGGCGGGCGTTCGACCAGGCCGGGCAGCGCCGGCGCGTCATCGGCGTCTCGCGGTTCTCAGAGCCGGGGTTGCAAAGCCGGCTTGACTCGTGGGGAGTGCAGACCGTCGCCGCCGATTTGCTCGATCCGGGCCAACTGGCGCAGCTACCCGACGTAGCCAACATCGTTTTCATGGCCGGCATGAAGTTCGGCTCGACCGGCAATGAGGCGCTGACCTGGGCCATGAACGTTCACCTGCCCGCCCTGGTGGCGCAGAGGTTCCGCCACAGCCGGATTGTCGCGTTTGGGACGGGAAACGTCTATGGGCTGTCGCCGATCGCCCTTGGCGGGTCGCTGGAATCGGACCCGCTCAACCCGGTCGGCGAATACGCCATGAGCTGTGTGGGCCGGGAGCGGATGTTCGAGCATTTCAGCCGGGTGAACGGCACAAAAGTGAGCCTGGTCCGTCTCAATTACGCCTGCGAACTCCGCTACGGGGTGCTGGTCGACCTGGCTCGAAAAGTCTGGGAGGGCCGCAGTGTCGATCTGGCGATGGGGGCCTTCAACGCGATCTGGCAGGCCGACGCCAACGCCGCGGCACTGCGCTCATTCGAAGACGCCTCCAGCCCGCCGCTGGTATTGAACTTAGCGGGGAGCGAAACGCTGAGCGTGAGGCGAGTGTGCCAGCAATTCGGCGAGCTGTTCGGCAAGCCCGTGGCATTCGAGGGGTCCGAGTCCCCCGATGCCCTGCTGAGCAATGGGCAGCGCGTTCACGCCCTGTACGGGTATCCCGAGGTGCCGGCGGGCAGGCTGATCCAATGGGTGGCCGACTGGGTCAGCCGGGGAGGCGCGCTGTCCAACAAGCCAACCCATTTCGAGGCGCGGGACGGACGGTTTTGAACAAATCAGTCTTCGCGGTAGGGATCGAGGTGACCGATATAATGTGCATAGGAGCGCGGGACCCACTCGGCATGGCCATCGGCGAAGTTGACGTTTCCTTTGCGGTCGGGCCAGGGAAGGGGGCTCATGCTCTCGTTTTCGTTGTCGCTTTGCCCATTCTTTATAGGCCGGTCGTGGACGATCGACAGCAGGTCGCTGCCAGTAATTGTTGTGTCAAGCACTGTTCCGGCGAGGTCGTCGTACGCCTGCGGCGACCAGTGCCCGTCGTCAATCGTCAGTGCGTCCTCTTCGATCAGAACGATCTTCTCGGCGGCATTGCGGATCTGCGCGATCGGCGGACAGACCGTCCCCGACATGGCTCCGTTCATCGAATAGCTGTAAAGATACGGCTCGCCGGCCGTTAATACGTTGCTGTGGCGGAGTGGATCGTCGCTGGGGCAGATGAAATAGTCTTCAACAATAGTGTTGGTCGTCGGATTCACGCTGACCTTGCCCAAGTACTTGGCAAGCTGCGATTGAGTCGGATCGACTATCGGCCGTCCCGCGTCCAGATTGTAGCTCCTTGTGGAACCGTCGTGTAGGGTGACGGCGAGTGGTGCGGGGGCTACTGGTATCGTCTGCCACCAGATGAAGTCCTCCATGAACGGGTTGGCATGGCTGGAGTCAAATGGGTAGTGCCCCTTGTTGTCATTGGCGTACATGATGAGGGCGTTGCCCAACTGCCTGAGGTTGCTCAGGCATTTGACTTGCTTCGCCTGTTCTCGGGCTTTATTGAGCGCGGGCAGGAGAATCGAAACGAGCAGAGCTATTATGCCAATGACAACCAGCAATTCGACGAGGGTGAATCCCTGCCGGTTGGTTGCCGGGCCGTTTTGACGCCGATTGATCGCTTCTAATCTGGGCACGCCCGCGCTCTTGCGTTCGTTCATAACTGTCCTCCGGGTTCAACGCGCATCAATATGTCTCTGATTGGCCGGAACCTTTCACACGAAGTGCAAATAAATTCTACACGCGCGAGGCATGTCGCGGCAAGGCGGAGGTAGAATTTCGACCAATCCTTCGCCAGAAACCGCCATTCGGCTTCAAAAAACACCCCTTTCAAGGCTGGACCATGTCCATCGCACAATCTTTCTCGATATTGGCCAGTTCGGTTTGCTGGTCCTCAGGGATGGGCTGGCCGGCGTCGTCCTGACGGGTGACGGCTTCCTGCTCGTCAGGAATGAATTCCTGCTGGACGCAGTCGCCGGTGTCGCTGTCGTAGTGCTGGGCGATCCAGCCATGGGTGATTTTGATGTAGATCATTGCTGCTCCTCCCGTAAAGGGTAACGACGTGCTGCCCCGGCCACGGTTGCTCTACGGCGCGCTTGGCCATCGGGAACTGACGCAAAAGGTACTCGCTCGCCCGCCGCTGGGAAAGGGATGGGCTTGCTGGCGACAGGCCGCCTCAAGCGTGGCCGCAAGTGCGAAGCCTGTAATGGCGTGGCGGCTCGTGGTAAAACTCTTCCCATGCCAGACGCGCCCGATATCCGTAACGATTCGGAGGTTCCCAACCGCTCCAACAGCGAGCCCTGCAACCGCCCCGATTGCTGCAACTCATCCCTGCCCGCCGGCATTGGCCGCCGGGAATTCCTGCACGCGCTGGCGATCGGGGCGGCGGCCTTGAGCAGGCCACTGGGCGGGCTTGGCGCGTTTGCCGGGCCGGCCCCGAGCCCGTCGAGCGGGCCTGCCCCGAGCCCGCCTGCGGTGAGCTCGTCGAACCCGTCGAGCGGGCCGTTTGAGGCAAAGGAGTTCGGTGATGAGTTCCGCAAGATCGTTCCGGAGGACAAAAAGCTCGACCCGCAGTGGCTCCAGACATTGACCGAACGCGGCGCGGCGGCAGTCTATCGGGGCGCCGAGCTGGAAAAGATCGGCATGCCGGTCGGCGGGGTCGGCGCGGGGCAGGTCTACCTGGGGGGCGACGGGCGGCTGTGGCTCTGGGATATCTTCAATCAGCACCGCGGCACCGGCGCCGAGCATTACGCCAAGCCCATGCGAGCCGACTCCCCGATCGAGCAGGGCTTCGCGGTCCGGGTCGCGGGCGCCGTTCGACAGGCTCAGGGCAGGCCCGTTCGACAGGCTCAGGGCAGGCCCGCGGCAAAGAACGACGCCCAGATCCGCCTGCTCGATGCCGCAGGCTTCAAAGACGTTTCGTTCCGGGGCGAATACCCCGTGGGCCAAGTTGAGTACCGCGATGAGCAATGCCCGGTATCGGTCTCGTTGGAAGCGTTTTCGCCTTTCATCCCGCTCAATGCCGAAGACTCGGCCCTGCCGGCCACGGTCATGCGTTTCACAATCCGCAATCATGCGGCGGAAACGGCGGAAGTGACGTTGGCCGGCTGGCTGTCCAACGCCGTCTGCGAGCACAGCCGTCAGGCCGCGGGTGAAGGCTCGGGGCGGAAAAATGCGATCGTCCAGGACGACCGTGCGGGCGTCACGCTTCTGGAATGCACCGCGTTCGAAGGTCCGCACCGCGCTGAAAGAGCCCCGCCGACCGTCTTTGCCGATTTCGAAGGAGAAACCTATACCTCCCTGGCCGGAGATTGGAAGATCGAGGGCGACGCCTTCGGCGCGGGACCGGCAAAGGGCGTCCAGGGAGCCGAGCAGCACCTGAGCGGCTTCCTCGGCAAGGGCCTGGTCAACACCTACCGGCACTCCGACCGCCCGACCGGAAAGCTCATCAGCCCTGAATTTAAGATTTCACGGCCGTACATCCGCTTTCTCATCGGCGGCGGGGCCCATCCCGGCCAGACCTGCATCAACCTGGTGGTTGACGGCAAGGTCGCCCGCACCGAGACCGGCCAGGACAGCGATGCCATGTTTCCGGCCAGTTGGAACGTCACCGACCTGGCCGGCCGGACCGCGCGGATCGAGATCGTCGACAACCACACCGGCGGGTGGGGGCACATCGACATCGATCAGGTCGAATTCGCCGACGCCCCGCATGATGCCGGCCCGCTTTCGGCTCAGACCGATTTCGGGTCGATGACGCTGGCGCTGCTCAGGGACGAGGGCGGGAAAGACCCCGGCATTGAACAGGGCGGCGTCAACCTGCCCGATGACAAGCTGCCCGCCGCACTGTTCGCCGAGCATTCGCTGGAGCCGCTGCCGCTCCGGCCTGAGACCAGTGAGAACAGCAAGGGGCTGGACAAGAGACTGGTCGGCGGGCTGGCCCGGGTCGTTTCGGTCGAGCCGGGGAAGGAGGCCGTCGTCACCTTTGTCATCGCCTGGCACTTCCCCAACCTCCGGCTGAAGGGGTTTCCTGAAGTGGTCGGCCGGAGCTATGCAAAGCGGTTTGCTTCGGCTCAGGACGTCGCCCGCCACATCGCCGGCAACTTCAAGTCGCTGCGCGAGCAGACCTTGCTGTGGCGCGACACCTGGTACGACTCGACGCTGCCCTACTGGTTCCTCGACCGCACCATGGCCAACACCAGCACGCTCGCCACGAGCACGGCCTACTGGTTCGCCTCTGGACGGTTCTATGGCTGTGAGGGCGTCGGCTGCTGCCCCGGCACTTGCACGCACGTCTGGCACTACGCCCAGGCGATCGCCCGGCTCTTCCCGGAGCTGGAACGCTCGGCTCGCGAGATGGCCGACTACCAGCCCGGCGCGGGCTTCAACCCCGGCAACGGCCTGATCGACTTCCGCGGCGAGTTCCACAACGGCTACGCGGTCGACGGCCAGTCCGGCACCATCCTCCGCGTCTGGCGCGAGCACCAGATGTCCGGCGACGACGCCTTCCTCCGCCGCCTCTGGCCGCGGGTGAAGCGATCGATCGAATACCTCATGAAGCACGATGCCGAGGACGGCGCGGCCGACGGCATCATGGAGGGCGGCCAGCCCAATACGCTCGACACCGTCTGGTGGGGCCCGATCGCCTGGCTCACCTCTCTGTACATCGCCGCCCTCCGGGCCGGCGAGGAGATGGCCAAAGAGGTTGGCGATGCCGAGTTCGCCAAACGCACCGCCGACCTGGCCGAATCGGGAAAGAAGAAGCTCATCGACCTGACCTGGAACGGCGAATACTTCATCCAGAAGCCCGATCCCAAACACCCCGAGGCCATGAAAAGCGGCGACGGCTGTGAGATCGACCAGGTCTTCGGCCAAAGCTGGGCCTTCCAGGTCGGCCTGGGCCGGATCATCGACGCCGAGCACACCCGCAGCGCGCTGAAGGCGCTGTGGAAATACAACTACGCGCCGGACGTTGGCCCCTATCGCAAGGCCAACCCGCCCGGCCGCTGGTTCGCCATGCCCGGCGAGGGTGGCCTGCTCATGTGCACGTGGCCCCGCGGCGACAAGGCCGACGCCCAGGGCAAGGCCCCCGACTGGGCCTACGGCTACTTCAACGAATGCATGTCCGGCTTCGAGCACCAGGTGGCTGGCCACATGCTGTGGGAGGGGATGGTCACCGAGGGTCTGGCCATCGAGCGTACCATTCACGACCGCTATCACCCGTCCCGACGCAACCCCTGGAACGAGGTGGAGTGCGGCGACCACTACGCCCGCGCCATGGCCTCCTACGGCGTGTTCCTCGCCGCCTGCGGCTACGAGCACCACGGCCCCAAGGCCCACCTCGGCTTCGCCCCGCGCCTCTCGCCGCAGGATTTCAAATGCCCCTTCACCACCGCCTCGGGCTGGGGCACGTACAGCCAGAGAATCGAGAAGCCAGCAAATCGGCTGACGGCGACGGTCGCGTTGAAATGGGGCGAATTGCGCCTCCGTTCGCTATCGCTTCAATTCGACGATGCGAAGCCGAAAGAGGTGGTGGTTTCGCTGGATGGGAAACCCGTCGCGGCAAAGCTGGTTGCTGATGAAGGGCGCGCGGTGATTACTCTGGATGAGGAAGTGCGGTTGAAAGCCGGGCAGAAGCTGGAGGCGGGGATGGGGTGATCAGTTGCTGTCAACTGCTGCCATCCGGCAATTCGGGCTGAGGGTTTAAAATCATGCCCCCACAGGCGGGACGCCGGGGGGGCCTATGCTAATTCTCAAGCTCAGGGCGGGCCCTACAAGCTTGAACGCTTCCTCCGTCCCTGCCGGGGCGGCGGGAATCGCGGATACCCCGTGGGAGCAATGAGCCCCCTCTGGCCCGCCCCGGTAGGGGCGGAGGGACGTCTATCCTACATAGGGCCTCCCCAAGATCCGGGCACGCCTTAACGAACCCCTACTTGTGCTTGCCGCCGAGCAGGCCCTGGAGGGCATCGCCGGCTTTACCCGGGTCGAGGATAGACGGATTGCTGGTGGGTCCGCCGCCGAGGGCGTTGTTCAACAAGTTGCCGGGCGTTGCGGGGACGCCGCCGCTGAGCAATCCGTTGATCTGGTTGCTGATGTCGGCGGGGATGGCGGCCATCACGCGCTTCTGTGCTTCGGCGCCAAAGCCCTTGAGGACATCGGTAATGTTGCCGTTCAGCAGCGACTGCAGATCGACCGGGAGTTTGCCGGAGGCGTGGCTGGCCATCGCGGTGATGATTTGCATCACCACGTCCTGAAGCGCGGCGCCGTTCTGGGCGCCGTCGCTGGTGCCGATGTTCTTCATGCTGAACGTGGGGATCGGGATGGTCATCTCCGACGGCAGTCCGGGGATGCCGGGTCGAACGACGACCGTAGCATCCTTTATGGTCAGATCGTCGATGACCAGCTTGGTCGACGACGAATCGGCGGACGGCTCGGCGGGCTGGGGCGGGCTCGAAGCCGAACTGCTTTTGGGCATGCCGTCAAATGCCTTCTTGAAGTTGAGCGAGCCGTTGACGTTTTCGATGACCAGCAGCGGCTTGTCGAAGGTGATGTTGGCGACGTGGATGGGTTGGCTGCGCAACTGACTATAGGTGACTTTCAAATCGCTGGACCCCAGGGACAGCATCTGTGGCGCCGCGAACCCGGGCGGAGAGGCGATCTTGAGATCGTCGAGTTTCAGTTCCCCGCCGAACAGCGACAGCGAAGCCGAGCCAAGGGTGGTCTGGAGGTTGAGCGACTTGGTCGCTTCAGTCTCCACGGAAGATCTCAGGATGTGGTCGAGCGACTTGTAGAGGACGAACACGCCGACCACGATCAGCAGGACGAGCGCCAGAACGATGCGGCGTATGGTCTTCATGATTCTTCCTTCATCAACCTTCCCACGGTTCAACGTGCTGAACGTCCAGATCGAAAACGCTGTGTATCGCGCCGTCCTTATCGCGGACTACGCGAACGTGGAGAATCCCGACGATTTTGGCGCAGTCCAACATCGAATAGATCGGCATGTCCTTGCGGCTGTGGGCGTAAACGCGCTCCTGCACGAGCGGCGGGCCGTTGAAACAGCACTTGCTCACGTTGTAGACGAATTGGAATTCCGTGCTTTGCGGCCCGGCCGATTGCGGGGCGAACATGAAGCCTGTGAGCTGGACCTTCTTGCCGTCGAGGGCGCGCCAGCGCTCGGGAACGTCGGCAGTGGTGCCGACGTTGGCGTTGAAGGGGAAGTTCCCCAGCGCCTTGAGATCGACCTCGGCGTAGTCGCCGTGCCAGGTGATGCCCTTGTTCAGCAGGCCGCGGACCATGAGCCAGGTCACTCCCAGAAGCGGCAAGCCTACGACAGCTATGAAAAGAATGAGCCGGAAGTTAAAGCCCTGCTTGGCCGGCGTCGTCCTGCGGTTGGCATAATGGATGGGTTGCGGGTTGCTCTTCCCGGGCGAATTGCCATTCGGGGGCGACGAGGTATTGGAGTTCGAGGAACTCGTGGCGTTATTAAGGGTGGCTTGGCTCATGGGTTCATTCATGCCGCTGCCGTCAGGCAGCCAGGCATCCTCAAGCTGGCAATTCTTCCTGGTGCTGAACATCCAGGTCGAAGACGCTGTGGATCAATCCGGTCTTATCGCGAACGACGTGCACGTGCAGGATACCGACAACGCGGGCAAAGTCCGACTGTCCAAAAATCGGCGTGCCCGGAGGGCAGTGGCAATAGACGCGCTCCTGCACCAGCGGCGGCCCCTGGAAGCAGCAGATTTGCACATTGTAGACGAACTCGTATTCGGTGCCCTCCCGCGCGGAATTCGGGCTGTACATGAAGCCCTTGAGCACCACTTTCTTGCCATCGAGGTCGCGCCAGCGCTGCGGAACATCGTCGCGCACGCCGTTGTCCTGGTTGAAGGGAAAGTTACCGAGCGCCTTGAGATTCACCTCGGCGTAGTCGGCGTGCCAAGTGATGCCCTTGTTGAGCATCCCGCGAAGATTGATCCAGGAAATGCCCGCCAGGGGCAGGCCTACGACGGCGATGAAAAGGATGAGCCGGACATTGACGCCCTGCCTGGGGGCGGTGGTCTTCCGGTTGGCATAATTGATGGGCTTGCCCTTGCCAGGTGCCTTGCCGAATGCGGGTGCGTACCCGCCTTCCTGAGGCGAGCAAGCCGTGGGGGCATCGAGGGTGGCTTGACTCATCGGTATTCCGTGCCGCTGCCGTCCGGCACGCTCCAAAACGCTGTTACCGGCGAACCACCCCGCGGCTATTTCGGGGCGGCCTTGACGCTGCCGGCTTCAACTTCGAACAGGCTTACCACGTAGCCATCATCTTTCTTTTCCTGCACGGTGAGCCTGCCTTCGACCAGGATCTCGTCGGGGAAGTAGGTGACGGCCTTTCCCTTGGGGCAGTTCACCACGATCGTGTGCTGGATCTGCGGGGGCTGGCCGAAGCAGCAGGCGAACAGGCTCGGCACCAGGGCGAACTGGGTGATGTTCTCGGCTTGGTCCATCGGGATCATGTAGCCGCGCAGGCGGATGGTGGACCCGCTCAAGCCCTTGACGTCGGCGGGGATATTGCCGCCGGTCTCCTGGTTGTATTCGAAATTGCCCAGCTCCTTGATGGCCATGTCCAGCACTTCGCCGGGCCTGGGGGCCGGGTGGGGCTTGCGCGCCTCGGCGGTCATGGCATCGGCGGGCTTGGTGGTGGCCGCTGCCGCGGCTGCGGCCGCGGCCGGGTTGTTCTTGACGGCGTCCAATGCCCGTGAGCAGACGCGGATCCGCTCCTGGATCGGGCCGAGCTTCGCGGTGTCACCCGCGGCGTCGGCCTCCAGTTTCTTGAACATGGGCAGGGCCGTGGCATACTCGCCGCGGTTGAACGCCTGCTGGGCGCGGACGGCCAGTTCGCCGGTGGAAACGTTCGCTACCGCGACTGAGGGCGTGGCCGGCTGGGTCGTCTGGGCCAGGACCGACCCTGACAGCAGCAGTGCCGAGGCAGCGACTAGGGCGATGGGAAAGCCATGTTTCATGGTGGACAACTTTCGAGTAGGGGCGGACTTGGCCGCCGTATTGGTCGGTCCCAACGGAGGAACGGCGGCTAAAGCCGCCCCTACGATATCCTCCGGCAGCATCATCGTTTCAGCGGGCCCCACGGCCCGCCAGCATAGATACTACTACGATGCCACCAGGTTCGTGGCCACCGGCGTGCTGTAGGCCTTTAAGGCCGGGACCAGCCCCGCCAGGACGGCGATCACGATTACCGCTGCCAGATAGTATAGCTCATCCACGCTCACGACAGTCCAGCGAATGCCTTCGCCCAAAACCTGCTCGAAATACAGCGAGCCGGCGGCCCCGACCAGATGGCCGGCGGCCAGACCCAGCACACCACCGATCAGGCCGATCATTCCGGCTTCCAGGCAGATCAACCCCAGCACCTTGCCGCGGGTGGCGCCCAACGCCCTCAGAATGGCTATCTCCTTCTGACGGGCGGAGATGGAGTTGTAGATGCTGACCAGGATTCCGACCGCCGCCACCACGCTCACCAGGGCAGCCAGGGCCAGCAGCAGGAGCGTGCTGCCCTTGAGGAAGGTGTCGAAGAACTCCCGCATGGTAGACGCCGGGCTGACGGCCATGGCATCGGGGTTGGCGACGCGGAAGTCGTATTCCAGGGTCGAGGCCTGGAACGGGCCGCGCGCCTTGACCAGGATGGCCGACAAGGCCCACTCGTCCTCGGGGATGTCGGGGATGATGTCCCCCTGGCTGTCGAGTTTGTAGGGATCGGGTTCGTCTTCGTCGCTGCCACCGGCCGCGGCGGGCTTGGGCGATGGTGCAACGTCCTTCATCAGGTCGCCGCCGGGGGCGACTGCGGGGGCGGCCGGCGTGGTCGGCGCGGTCGTCGGCCGGGTCACCGGGGCCTCTCCCGGCTTCGGCGCCGCCCGGCCTGCGCCAAGAGAAGTCAGCTTCCGCATCACTGACGCGGGGACTTCGTTGGGGTCGAAGCCCAGTTGCTTCAGCAACGCCGGCATCTCCGCGGCGGTGACCTTGGACGGGTCGATGTTGGCCTTGAGCATCGCCTGCTGGATCAGCCCGGAGCTGTGCTCGGCAATGGAGTAGAGACTGACCACGGGAATATACAGGGCCCGGTCGGCGGAGGTATGCGTCGGCTTGAGGATGCCCACGATTTGCCAGATCGGCTTGTGGATCTCCGGCACCGCCCCCGGTGGCGGCATGCCGTGCGTCGCCTGGAACTGCCATACCTTGCCCTTGTTCTCAGGTTTGTCCTTGTCGGCGGCGGTACACATGTTGAGCCTGGCCGCCACGTCGCTGCCGATCACCGCCTCGAAACGCCGCGGGAGGAAAGCCCGCCCGCCCGGCTCCATCTCAAAGCTCCGGTCGATGCGGTACTCCCAGGGATGGTGGTCCTCGGAGGGCGGAACGTAGTTGCCGGTGTCGTCGTAGCCGAACATCTGCGGCGAGGTGCCGACGATCCGCCGGCCCCTGTAGCTGTCGCCGATCATGATGGGGATTGCCTGGCGGACCAGGGAGTGGTATTTCCCCTTCTTGTCTACCATGTCCATGTAGACTCGATAAGGGACAGTGCCCTTGGCCTCGCCGAGCTGGTAGACGGTGCTGAGAACCAGGGAAAGGTCGGCGCCTTTGGGCGGCCCGACGATGAGCTCGTAGCCGAAATCGCTTTGCCCGAAGAGATGACTGCTCTCGCGCCGAATCAGGAGCACGGCGACAGCCAGGGCGACGCCCAGCAGCACGGACAACAGCGTCAGGCTGCTGCCCAGGGCCCGCTGTCGCATCTGCTTAAAGACGAGCCCGAAGACGGCGGGGTAAAACAGGTCCAGCCCGACGCCGATCATCGCCAGGACGAATACGCCGGCAGCGATCGCCAGGGCAACGTCCGAGCCGGTGTCCCTGTGGAGCAGCAGCCAGGCCAGCCAGCCGGCCGCGAACAGGTCGAGCAGTGCGAAAATGACGAGGCGGATACGCATTGGAATAGTTGCAAGTGCCTAGTTGCTGGTTGCTAGCGTTGATTCAGTCCGATCGAGTTCGCTGCCGCGGCTAACCCGACGACTTCGCGCCGGCTCGTGACTAGTCACTAGCAACTAGTCACTAGCAACTGCTCAGCAACTGCTCGCCCGATTCAAGTCCGACAGCGGGACGACCCGCGGCAATTGGTTCGAGATCGTCGGGTCATGGCTTACCAGCAGCAGGCTCGCCCCGACGTCGTTGCACAACTTACGGATCAGTTCCAGGACCTGTTGTGCTGTCCTGGGGTCTAGCGCGCCGGTCGGCTCATCGGCGAGCACCAGCCCGGGCCGGTTGGCCAGGGCCCGGGCGACGGCCACGCGCTGCTGTTGGCCGACCGAAAGCTTGCCCGGCTTGTAATCAAGTCGTTGTTCCAGGCCGACTTCCCGTAGCAGGTGCTTGCCCCACGCCGGATCGGTCGGCCGGCCCGTGAAGCTCATGCCGAGCAGGACATTTTCCAGGGCGGTAAAGCCGGGCAGCAGGTGATGGGTCTGGAAGAT
>Ga0182024_10010075_pt1 | contig 19366 bp, 18 predicted proteins | sample P32metaG_FD_120480 | JGI IMG/M metagenome (GOLD analysis project Ga0182024, IMG submission 120480) | Permafrost microbial communities from Stordalen Mire, Sweden - P3-2 metaG (Illumina Assembly) | ecosystem: Environmental > Terrestrial > Soil > Wetlands > Permafrost | place: Sweden: Stordalen... | reverse complement strand
CGCGGGAGATTGCATTGCACCATTTCCGTTGCATGTAAATCAACCAGGTTCTCCACAGCCTTTCACAGTATTTCCAGTTGCGTTTACTGCCTCAAGTTGCAGATAATGTCCGCGAGCGTTGTTGCGGGGCGTTGCGTATTCCTGTGTACAGTCGAGCTGATCTACTGAGGATTCTTCACATCACACCGCGCCAGTTAATCAACTGGGAGCGGGTCGGACTGGTAGCGTTTGCGGAAGCCTATTCTTTTTCCGATCTCCTGGAAATCAAAAAGGTTCGCGACCTATGCGCCATGAGCGTGAGGCCGGCGGTCATTCGCCAGTCGCTCGATGCCATGCGCAAGCAGGCCTCGGGCGTGGAGAAGCCGCTGCGCGAAGCCGCAGCCTGGTCCACCGGCAAGCATCGCGTGGCGTTTCGCCACCAGGGCCGACTGCTCGAGCCCATCGCGGGCCAGTTCCTGATGGATTTTTCCGAGCGCGAGAACGTGCTGACCAGCACGCCGGTCCCAAAATCTGAGCCCAGTCCGCGCGAAAACGAAGTCGCGGTGTGGTTTGCCCGCGGCATCGCGCTGGAAGAAGATCCCAACACCCAGCCCGACGCGATTTCCGCCTATCACCAAGTGCTCGCCATCGAACCCGCGCACGCTGCCGCACACATCAACCTAGGCACGCTCTACTACAACCGCCAGGATTTCGCTCTCGCCGAGAAGCATTACCGCCACGCCATTGAAGCCGATCCGCGCTACTCGCTCGCTTACTTCGATCTGGGCAATGTGCTCGACGAGACCGGCCGCGTGCAGGAAGCCATTTCTACTTACAAGACGGCCTTGCAGCTCGCTCCTACCTACGCCGACGCCCACTACAATCTGGCGCTGGCCTACGAAAAAATCCGCGAACCACGCAAGGCACTCAAACACTGGCAGGCCTATACCAGGCTCGACACCGCCGGCGCGTGGTCAGTGCATGCCCGCAGCCAGATCAAGCGCATCCTGCAGGCGGACGCGCTGAAGCTGGTTCATTCCCGTCCCCGCGCCTAGGCGCAACGTTCCTGTCACATCACCACGCGACATTTACGCTACGCGCACTTCATGGGCACGGAGTTGCGCTGCGTATTCCGCGACGGAACCTAATGCGATACCATACTCCTCAGCGAGCGCACGCGCGCCGCTGATGGGGTCTCCTTTGGCGCAGGCGAGCATCAGCGCTGCGAAGGTCTTCTGCAACGGATCGGTCGAACCATGTTGTTCCTGGATTGCTTGTTCAGGCAGAAAATTCAGCTGAACCTGCTTGCCCAGCGCCTGCTCGAAGATGTGCACCGCATCCAGTTGCGACAGCGCTTCTGGCCCGCCCATTTCCAGGATGGTGTTCTTGTCTCGGTACGGTTTGGTCGCGGCTGCCACCGCGAAGTCCGCCACGTTAAATGCCGAGATATAGCTGATCTTGGCCTCGCCTGATCCGTAGACGCGTGCCGAGCCATTTCCGGGATCAAATCCGAGCATAGGGCTCAGCCAAACCTCCATGAAACAGGACGGACGTAGAATCACGGCCTGCAAGGGCCCTTGCAGCAGTCGGTTCTCGCAGGCGCGTTTGGCGGTCTCGAGCGGGGAATCCGCACGGATGTTGCCGGAATAAGAAACATACACAAATCGTTTCACGCCGGCACTCTCGGCGGCCGCGATCAGCGCCAGCGTACCGTCATGGTCGACTCGCCGCAGGCCATCGTTGGCTCCCGAGGGCATGGAGGTGGCCGTAGAGACGACTGTTTCAACTCCTTGGCAAGCCGAGGCCAGCGTTTCGGGCACGGTCAGGTCCCCGTTCACAATTTCAATTCCCGCATCTTGCAAGCGCTTTGCCTTGGGATGTGCAGCGCCGCCGCGAACCAGCGCGCGAACTTGCAGTTTGCGTTGCGCGAGCCGCAGCGCAATTTCACCACCTACAAAACCGGTCGAACCGGCTACTAGAGTGGGCATGGGATCCTCCTCAAGATATCTGAGTAAAAGCGGCGAACCTTACGCGGAATGTAGGCCCACCCCACGGCCGTGTCAAGAGGAGTTTGTCGCGTGAATTGTCCACAGTGCGACGCTGCCAAGTCGCGGGGGAGTGCTAAAATTACCGGTTTGCCATCTCCAGGATTTGAAGGTGTTCCCATGCCCGAAACCACGTTGCAAGCCGCCGCTCCCGCCCCTCTCACCACGCTCACCGTGGACGAAATTCTTTTCCGCGACAACATCCGCCAGTTCGCCGACGAGAAGATTCGTCCTCGAGTGAAGGAGATGGATGAGAAAGGCGTCTTCGACAAAGACCTCATCCACGATTTCTTCCAACTGGGCCTGATGGGCATCGAGATTCCCGAGCAATACGGCGGAGGCGGAGCCAAGTTTTTCGAAGCGATTCTGGCCGTCGAGGAACTGTCGCGCGTGGACGCTTCCTCCGGCGTTATCGTCGACGTGCAGAACACGCTGGTCAACAACGCCCTGCTACGCTGGGGCAACGAAGAGCAGAAGAAGCGCTTCCTGCCCAAGATGGCCACCGAGACGGTGGGCGCTTATGCCCTCAGCGAAGCGGGATCAGGCTCTGACGCTTTTGCGCTGCAAACCCGCGCACTGCTCAAAGGCGGCGAGTACGTGCTCAACGGCCGCAAGTTGTGGATCACCAACGCCAAAGAAGCGGGACTGTTCGTGCTCTTCGCTTCGATCGATCCCAGTGCCGGGTACAAAGGGATTACCGCCTTCCTGGTCGAGAAAAATTTCCCCGGATTCACCGTGGGCAAGAAAGAAGACAAGCTCGGCATTCGTGCGTCGTCCACCTGCGAGTTGATTCTGGAGGACTGCCGCGTGCCCAAGGAGAGCGTGCTGGGCGAGCCTGGCAAAGGCTACAAGATCGCCATCGAGACCTTGAACGAAGGCCGCATCGGCATTGGCGCGCAGATGATTGGCTTGGCCCGCGGCGCCTGGGAATTTGCCTGCAAGTACGCCGTGGAGCGCAAGCAGTTCGGCAAAGCCATCGCCGAGTTCCAGGGCATTCAGTTCCAGATCGCGCAAATGGCCACGGAGATTGAAGCCGCACGCCTCATGGTCTACAACTGCGCGCGCATGAAGGACGCAGGCGTGAACTTCGTGAAGGAAGCCGCCATGACCAAGCTCTTCGCCTCCCAGGTCGCCGAGCGCGTGACTTCGTTAGCGATTGAAATCTACGGCGGGTATGGATTCACCAAAGACTATCCCGTGGAGAAATACTGGCGCGACGCCAAGATCGGCAAGATCTACGAAGGCACGTCGAACATGCAGCTGGCGACCATCGCCAAGCTGGTGCTGGGGAAATAGAGATAGCGTTGCAGTTTGGTCCGCCTTTACGGAGGCGTCATCCCGATCTCGGCGCACTTCAGCCGGGAGAGGGATCCCGCGTAGACAACCAGCGACCCAGCTACGGAGCGAAACGGACTTCGATGATCTCTCTGGATTCGCCGCCGGAGGCGAACTTCCATTTCGCCACGGCATCTTCCGCCGCTTTGAGCAGGATCGGACTGCCGCCCGTAGGTTCAACGGACTTCACCTCTCCGTCCGCGGCCACCACCGCCACCACCTTCACGGTGCCCCCAAGCTTGATCCTTTTTGCGACCTCGGGATATAAGGGAACCGTTTTTCGCAGGATCCGGCGTGCGCTTTCGGTGGAAGTTTGTTGGCTCTGTGCCATTCCGGCAGGTCCAAAGCAGTCTGAGGAAAGAAGCAACAGTAGCAGAACGTACCGCCTATGCATGATGTCGATCTCTGAGAAAGAGGAGTTATGTTTCTAAACTTCGATCAACGGATATTAGGAGATCGAGGCCCTCTCAGAAAAGTGACCCAAGTAATCAGCGTCAGTGTGAGTGTCAGGGCTGCGGCTTCGCCGGCCTCTCAACCTAGTAAGAGGCGTCATTCGCGCGTCCGAAGGTCTACCCGACTGTCACGGCCTCCTGCGCAGCGGATGCTCTTTAACGGCCTGCCTAGTCACGCCCTTGCCCGTGGATAGCCGGGTCTCCAGCCAAGGCTGCTTACTCATAATGTGCATTGAGTTGCACATCGTGGGTCGCTGGCCCTCGATTCGAAGACAGATAAACACCTTGATTTCATCCGCTTAACCAAAGTTCCACTATTGGCTTCCGGGATGCAATCCGTTAAGGTGCCTGAGCGTTTGGGGCGAGGACCGGGGTACCACTTGACGACTTTATTCGGGAACCATGCTATATCGATCGTATCTGCAACAGACACTACCGCTGTTCCCAAGAAGCACAGCTTGTTGCCCCTGCTGACCGTGCTGTTTCTGATCTCCTACGGTCTGATGACCATGTTGATCGTGGAGCAAGGCCGCACCATCGACTCGCAACGCGCCCTGATTCGTGAGCTTTTCCGCGACAGCACAGAGCTCTCCGCCCTAAAGATGAGGGGCCAGCGGCAGCTGGCCCAGTTGCCGTCGGCCAAGACCCACGCCCCGTCAACCCAGATTCCGTCAACCCAGGCTCCAACAAACCAAGCCCCGTCTTCCCAGGCAGGACTGCAACATGGCGCGCAGAACCAGGCAGCGAAGCAGAAACCGCAGTTCCGGATGCCGTCCAAGCCAGCGTCAGACTTGGTGGACGACGTCCGAACCCTAATCACGATATGAAGATCGCGATGTAGAAACACGATTCAAGAGCAAGATGGAAGACCCTGAACACTGCAGCACTTCAGTTCTGTGAACACGCAATAGGAGCAAGAAGTTGTAAATAGAAAATTTCGAGAGCGAAGCAATGAAGGTCCTGACCCTAGCCTTGTTGTTCAGTCTGCCCGTTGCCCCATGGGCGCCGCAAAAGCCCCTGCGCCAGCCAACCAGCCACATCACCCGATACTCCAACGGCGGGCGCTGGTACTTTGCCGCTTCCGGCCACGCCGTCTATTGCTACGGCCCCGTGATGACCCTGCCCCGCGCCAACGGCGACCTGCAGCGAGTCGCGACGCTATGCCGCGACGGCAGCGCGGTGGTCCCGCTGAAAGACTAGAATTACGAACTGGAGTCGGTTTCTGGAACCACGACCGCTACTCTGACCGCAACGCTGTCAGCGGGTCGACGCCCGCTGCCCGGCGCGCCGGAAGCACGCTTGCGGCAATCGCCACCGCCGCCACTGCCATCGCCGCGAATAGATAAATCGCTCCATCGTACGGCTCCACTCCATAGAGAGTGGAGGTCAGCGCTTTTGCCACCAGAAGGGCCAGCGGAATGCCAATCGCTATGCCCACCGCCGTCAAAATCAGACTGTCGCGGAGGACCATCCACACCACCTGGCCTCTCTGAGCACCTACGGCTATGCGCACGCCAATCTCAAGCGTGCGGTTGCTCACGCGATAGGAAAGCATTCCATACAGCCCGGTGGCCACGAGCACGACCGCCAGGAAGCCGAAGAAGCCGGCCAGCCGGGCAAAGAGGCTTTGCCGCGAAATCGTCAAATCGTACTGCGAGCGTTGGCTCATTGGCCGTATGAGCGGCAGGTTCGGATCCATCTGCTGCACCACTTTCCGTGCCGATGGCAGAATCGCCAGGGGTTCGCCGTGAACGCGCATTTCGATGTTCATTTCGCCGATGATCGGAATTTGGGCGTACATGTACCAGGCCATCGGAATCGGTGTTTCGTCAATACTGCGGTATTTGTGGTTCTTTACCACGCCGACGACAGTCATCTGATATTTTCCGTCCTCAGTGCCAATGAGGTGGCCCAAGGGATTTTGATTCGGCAGGAAGCGCTGCGCAAACTCCTGGTTGATGAGGCCGACGTGGGGCGATGAGGAAGTGTCGGAATCCGTAAAATCGCGGCCCGCCAGCACCGGCACTTCCAAAGTGCGGAAGAAGTCCGGTCCCACCACGTTGCTGCGCACGGTTCTCGACGTGCCGTTTGATACCTCGGGCAACTTGCCGTCCACAGTCATATCACTGTTGTCCGACCACCACGATCCAATACGCTCTTCCATGATGGTCACGGATTGCACGCCGGGCAGGGCGCGCAGCCGGTTCATTAGTTCCTGATAAAAAGCGACTCCTTGGGGAACTGACTGGATGTTTGGCTTCACTCCAAAGACGACAAGGCCTTCGACCCGCATTCCCAGAGGAGTATTTTCCAGATTTCGCAGCGTGCGCACCAGCAACCCTCCGCCCACCAGCAGCACCACGCACAGGGTCATCTGCAAGGCGACGATGATCTTGCCGGTGCGCGACTTGCCGGCGTCCGTATGGGATGTCGCTGAGGAGGTCTTCAGCGCCAAAGCAGGGCCAGCCTCGAGCGCAACCTGCAGCGGGGCCAGGCCGAACAGGAGCGCGGCCAGCACCATCAAGCTCAGTGTGAAAAACAGAACCGTACGATCCGGCGCCAGACTGGACTCGATCTGCGCCCAGGCTCCCAGGGCCCTGGTTGCCGAAGTTGCCGAGAACCAAGCCAGTAGGCCTCCTGCCGTTACCAGCAACAGACTCTCAGTCAGGAGCTGTCGAAATAACTCCCACCGCTTCGCTCCCAGCGCCAGCCGCAGCGAGAACTCGCGCGTTCGCGTGGCATTGCGCGCCAGCAGCAGCGTGACGATGTTGCTCAAAGCGATCAGCAGCACGAGCCCCACCATCAGCATCATCATGCGCAGCGGTTTGCCATACTCTTGGTCATATCCGGGAAAGCTCTTTGCATCCAGCAAGCTAAGTGTGGGGCGCTTCTCGCCTGGTTGAGGATTGCTGAGGCCGAGGTAGGCCGCGGTCTGGAACGAGGACTGTAATTGCGCCAGCGCCTGAGCCGTGTTCACGCCAGGAGCAAGCCGGCCAACGAGCCTTAGGCACCACCATGTGGAGTTTGTAAGGTAGGTTTTGCCATCGTCCAGAGGATTCCCCCACGCGTTCAATTCCGGGCGGCTTTGCAATGGAATCCAGAAATCAGTCGAAGCGCCGCCCTCGATGCCTTCAAATCCCTCGGCGGCAACTCCCACAATGGTGAAGGCGTCGCCGTTCACATACAGCGTCTTTCCCAAAATATCCGGATCTCGCGCGAAGCGGCTCGTCCAATAGTTGTAGCTGATCACGGCAATGGGTGAGTGGTCGCTCTCGTCCTGCTCGGTAAAGCCGTGCCCGCGCGCAAGCCTTATACCCAGTCCAGAGAAAAAAGTGCCGCTCACCATGTCGCCTTCCGCTTCCTCCGGCTGTATGCCATATCGGACTGCGACCTTGCCGGTAGACAGAGGCACGTAGGCAATTAGCGGCGACAGCCCACGATCTTGCCGTCGCAGGGCGTCGTACACCGCGTAGGAGAATGTTTCCTGCGAATCGATCGTGCCGGTCCTGCGCGGCGGGTTGGAAGTCCTCAGATAGACCACCCGGTTTGGATCGCTTACGGGAAGCGATCGCAGGAGCACGGCATTCATCACGCTAAACACAGCCGTGTTCGCTCCAATGCCCAGTGCCAGGGTCAGCACGCAAACCAGCGTGAATCCGGGCGTCTTTTTCAGCTGGCGGGTCGCATATCGTAGATCCTTGAAAAGTGCCTGCATGGACAACCCTCAGTTCCTGAAAGAAGTTACAGCCGCCGTGCCCGAATCACGGAAACAGAACAGCACGCATGAGTCCAACCCAGCTCGTTGAATTATGGATGTTTCCGCTAAGTTTCGAAATTTCTTCTCATCAAAACCGAACACCACCGTTCACAACCGGACAGTCCAATTTCCATACTGCGGGAAGAACGAGCGCACATATGGCGGACAGTGCGTCTGCGTCCTGCACAGGGCTAAGCGCATCCAATCTCCAAGCGTATTAGACCTCCGCACCAGCGAACTTCCGGCATTGGAGATCAGCATGTCCATTCGACCCGTCAAACGCCTCATCAAGTCCAAGCCCACGCTCGAGGGCGCAGGAGTGCATCTTCGCCGCGCCTTCGGCTTCGGCAACACTCACGACTTCGACCCGTTCCTCCTCCTCGACGACTTTCGCAATGACATCCCTGAGGACTACCTGGCCGGATTTCCCTGGCACCCGCACCGCGGCATCGAGACCATCACTTACGTTCTGGCCGGAACCGTCGAACATGGCGACAGCATGGGCAACCACGGCGCCATCGCCGCCGGCGACGTGCAGTGGATGACCGCCGGCAGCGGCATCATTCACCAGGAGATGCCCAAGGGCGACGCTACCGGACGCATGCACGGCTTCCAGTTATGGGCGAATCTTCCGTCGGCGCTGAAGATGACCACGCCGCGTTATCAGGAGGTGAAGACCGCCGACATCCCGCAAGTCACCGACGACGACGGCACTCACGTTCGCATCGTCTGCGGAAACTTCTGGGGCAAGTCTGGCCCCGTCGACGGAATCGCCGCCGACCCAATCTATCTCGACGTGTCGGTGCCTCCGGGAAAAAGAAAAACGCTCCCCGTCGAGACCACTCGCCACGCCTTCGCCTACGTTTTCGGGGGCGCCGGAAAATTCTGCAACGCCTCCGGTCCGCTCGCCGTGCCCACCGAAGGCGTCGGCTGGGCCGATACCAAACCTCCCGCGGAAGCCGAGAATCGTTCCCTGGTGGTCTTCGATCGCGGCGATGAAGTCGCCGTGCAGGCGGGCGAGGACGGTATCCGTTTCCTCCTCGTGTCCGGCAAACCGCTAGAAGAGCCAGTCGCGTGGTACGGCCCAATCGTCATGAACACGCAGCAGCAACTTCAGCAGGCGTTCCAGGAACTCGAACAGGGAACGTTCTTAAAAAAAGAAACGCTAAAGTAGAACCATCTTGGACAGAGAAACGCAATAGTAGGAGCCGTCAGACTCCAGCCGCGAAGCGGCGGCATGTGAAAGCCCGGCACGGAAGTGCCGGATAGAATAGAAAAACTCAACGAGTCCCGCAGGGACGGCACCGTTTCGGCGGCATTCTCGTCGAAATCTTTCAGCACCTCATGCCCGAACTCCCCGAAGTCGAAACCATCGCGCGCGGCCTCGCCAAACGAGTCACCGGAGATGTCGTGGAATCCGTCTGGCTCGGCCAGAAGAAGGAGCCGCTGAAATCCCCGGCATCTGAGATTGCGGCGACGCTCGAACGCAGCCGCATCGCGGCGGTGCGCCGCATGGGCAAGCACATCGTCTTCGATCTTGAGCGAATTGATGGTGTGGGGCGGACACTCCTGTCCGCCAAAGGCCGGAAATCAAATCGCAAGCCTGAGGGAAGGGCAGTCGCGTCAACACCGGTTTCATCAATCAGGCAAGCAGGGACGGACAAGAGTGTCCGCCCCACAGAAGCTCCAAATCCTAAAGCTCAGTGGATCGTCCACCTCGGCATGACGGGCCGCCTCCAGGTCTGCGAGCCGCAAGCCGAGGTCGCGAAGCACACTCATGCCATCCTCCGATTGTCCTCGGGAAGAGAACTGCGCTTCGTCGATCCCCGCCGCTTCGGCCGTCTGAGCGTCGCGCAGGCGGGAGACTTCGCCGCCGCCGGCATCGAGCCGCTGGAAGTCGATCTCGACCGTTTCCTCACGTTATTCCGCGGTCGTAAGACTCCCATCAAAAGCGCTCTGTTGAATCAGAAACTCCTGCGCGGGGTCGGCAACATTTACGCCGATGAATCGCTGTTCCGTGCCGGCATCCGCCCGCGGCGCCGCGCTGCAACCATCCCACGCGACCAACTGGGCAAACTCCTCATCGCAGTAAAAGAGGTCCTGAAAGAAGCGATTGCGCTCGGTGGTTCGTCCGTCTCCGACTATGTGAACGCCGATGGCGAAGAAGGATTTTTCCAACTCCAGCATCGTGTCTACGGCCGCGAAGCGGAGGCCTGTCTCGTCTGCAAGACCTCGATCAAGCGAATCGTGATCGCCGGCCGCAGCAGCCATTATTGCCCCCAGTGCCAAAAATAAATTGATGATTGATGATTGATGATTGTTGATTGAAAACCGATGGCTGGAACTTCCATTCAGCAATCAACAATCAACAATGAGATTCTGCTACCCTTCTGCCCATGCCTGATTTTTCCATCGGAGTCGACCTCGGCGGCACCAACCTGCGCATCGCAGCCATCAGCACCGAAGGTCAGCTTCTGGAGAAAATCACTCTCGGCGTCAAAGTCGCCCTGGGCCGCGACCACGTCATCGGCGAAATGTGCGACGCCATTCACCGCCTGACCGATCAATATCGCGGCAGCGGCAGGTTTGTCGGCGCCGGCATCGGCGTCCCCGGCATCATCGACATGGAAACCGGAATGATGCGCAAGTCCGCCAACCTTCCTGGATGGTCCGATTATCCGGTGCGCGACGAAATCGAGCGCCGCCTGGGCGCTCGCGTCTTTCTCGAGAACGACGCCAATGTCGCCGCGCTCGGCGAAAAATGGCTGGGCGCAGCCCGCGACGTCGACAACATGGCGATGGTGACTCTCGGTACCGGCATTGGCGGCGCGATCATCTTGAACGGAAAGATTTTTTACGGCATGAATGGCATGGCCGGCGAGTTCGGACACGTCACCATTGAACCCGACGGCGTCCCCTGCGGTTGCGGCAACCACGGTTGCGCCGAGCGTTATGCCTCCGCCACCGCCGTGGTGCGCATGGCTCGTGAGGCGATTGAGTCTGGGCAGGCACCCGCGCTTGCCAAGGCCGCCAGTTCCGACGCCGAGTTCAGCGCCAGGTCGATTTACAATCTCGCCATTCAGGGCAACGAAGATGCGCAACGCATTTTCCGCCGCTTCGGCGTGGCATTGGGGATGCTGCTGGCCGACCTCATCAACGTACTCAACCTCGATATGTTCGTGATTGGCGGCGGTGTGGTCAGCGCATGGGACGCCTTCGCACCCCCGATGTTCGCAGAGCTACGCGAGCGCTCGCTGGTCTACGCCGCCACCGCCCCGGAAGAGCCTGGAGGCAAGAAGGAAGGCGCATCGGCTCAAATCGCCGCCTATACGCGTAAGAAGACGATCATTACCCGCGCCCTGCTGGGAAGCGATGCTGGCCTGTACGGCGCCGCCAGAATTCCGGCGTCTTAGCGGCCGCGAAAAACTGACGATCGTGGCGAGAGATGGAAAACATCTGAACAAGTGGGCAACGGGCGGAACTTAAAGCCACCGCCCGTTGCGTTCTGCCTTGTTCAGATCACCGCTATTGACAGGACTCGCCTATCATGCGGACGTCGGTGACCTTTAGATGGCCATGTTCGGTGGAATTCTTCTTCATGCCGCTGTCTTTCGCTGCGTCTTTTGCGTCTTCCTTCATATCGTGCATCTTGGCATTCGTAACCACACCTTTGGCCTCAACGGTGTGGCCCACGTGACTCGCGAGATCGACGGCATTATTGGCGTGCACTTCCCAAGTGCTTCCATCATTAGCGGTCAACAGGAACTCGTTGGCGTTATCGCCCTTGCTCAGGCAACCGGTGATGCTTCTCACCTCGCCCTTCGATTTCGTGTCTGTGTCTTGCGCGAGGGTCCACGCCGACGTCAGACCGGCGAGAACCATACACAACAGAAAGCGACTCCATTTGTTAGCCATTCAGTTGCTCCTTATATAGCGCCCCATAAGTTTCATCGAGGGACAATACGAAACGTTCTTGACGAAACGTTCTTGCGATAGATAGGTTGCACTTTCCCGGAGAGGAGTTGCCGGCAATACAAGAAGGCTTCGCGTTCGGTCCCAGTGCTATTTGCCTGAATCTGCAAGCGCCGCCTGAAACCAGGGTTTGGCGTCGCAGCCTCTCCGAAGCCATTCGACAAGGCCGTTCGAGCCATAGGCGGCTTATCCTTGAGGATGGATAGTGTGGATGATCAGGAAAGTCCCGGCTGCGACGATGGCTGACGCGGGGATGGTAAGCATCCAGGCCCAGACAATCCTTCCCGCGATGCCCCAGCGGACAGCAGACAGGCGGTGCACGGCGCCCACGCCGACGATGGCGCCGGTAATAGTGTGAGTGGTGCTGACCGGGATGCCGGCCAGAGCGGTGCCGAACAGGGTGATAGCTCCGGCGCTCTCGGCGCAGAAACCGCCTAGCGGCTTGAGCTTGGTGATCTTCTGGCCCATGGTGTGAACGATCCGCCAGCCACCGAAATAAGTCCCGGCAGCAATCGCAGCGTGCGCGGCCAGGATGATAGGCCAGCGGTACCGTCCCCAGTTCGTAAGCATGTCGGATTTACTCATGAATCCGGCGGTGTAGAGTGCGCCGGCGACGATGCCCATCGTCTTTTGCGCGTCGTTGCCCCCATGGCCGAGACTGTAGGCTGCGGCGGAGAGCAGTTGCAGCTTACGAAACCATTTGTCGACGATTTGCGGAGGCTTGTTCTGCAGAATCCAGTGCGCTGCGACCATAAAACTCAGACCAAGCACCATGCCCATCACCGGAGCGACGACAATGAAGATGAGGGTTTTGTACCAGCCTTCCGGAATAATGACGGAGAACATCGTCGCCGTGCCCGTGTGAATGGCAGCATGCATCATGGCAGCGCCAGCATAGCCGCCGATCAGGGCGTGGGACGAAGACGTTGGAAGTCCCCACCACCAAGTGAGGACATCCCAGACGATGGCGCCGAACAGAGCAGCCATCACGACATATTGATCGACGTCCTCCAGACGGATCATGCCTTTGCCGATGGTATTGGCGACGGCCGTGCCGAGGATAAAAGCAGCGAGAAAGTTGAAGACGGCGGCCCAGAGTACGGCAAGTCTCGGCGAAAGCACGCGCGTCGAGACCACCGTCGCAATGCTGTTGGCGGAGTCGTGAAAGCCGTTCAGGAAGTCGAAGACTAGGGCGACAAAGATCGTAATCAGGACCAGTAGCAGATCTCTGTTCAACGGGAGTCTCTCCGGTTTGTGCTCGCGAAGTCTTGGTTCGTAAAATTCTGTTCGCGAAATTCCTGCTAGGTGCTCTTGACGACGATGGCTTCGAGCACGTTGGCTGCGTCCTCTGCTTTGTCGGTGGCGGATTCCAGCACTTCGTACAATTCCTTCAGTTTGATGAGCTGAATAGGATCCTTTTCGTTTTCGAAGAGATCGGCAATGGCTCGACGGCTGACATTATCGGCCATGTCCTCGAGCCGGTTAACCTCCTCGCAATGTTCCATGACATGGCCGTTCTTTTCGAGCAGGGAAACGCCTTTCGCCAGTTCTTCGCATTGCAGCACGATGAGTCCGGCTAACTCGGAGGAAACCGGCGGAGGCGTGACGATCTTGTACATCACGAGCCGCAAGGCGGCGGAGTTTACGAAATCCAGCACGTCGTCGAGCGAGGAAGCCAGGCGGTGGATGTCCTCGCGATCGAACGGAGTGATGAAACTCTGATTGAGTTTAGTGATGATGGCGTGGGTGGCCTTGTCGCCTTTGTGCTCGATGGCCTGCACCTGACTGACCCGCATGCTCAGGTCGCGCGGGTCGGTCAGGATCGTGCGCAGCAGTTTGGCGCCCTCGGTCAGGTTGCCAGAGAGTTCAGCGAAAAGGTCGAAAAACTTGGTGTCGCGGGGGATTAGACGCATTTGGGCAGTTCACTCTGGGCTCCTGGCCGGTTGAGACGATGAAGACCAAGAGCAGAGTAATATCTCACGGCGGGCGCGAAGTAGGCAAACGGCGAAGCAGCTTAGCGGGATGTTCTGCGGCCGACGATGACCTGCGAGCGGCGGGGCGTCCGAATGCCGATGACGAAGAGTAGGACGAAAACCACGCCCGATCCAAACGCGACCGACTGCAGAAAGCCCAGAAATAACTGACTGAAGCCCATCGCAGCATTATGAGGGCGCGGGCGTCTGGCGGCGAGGTTACCAGGAGGGTAGAACCAACGTGCGGGCAGGACGGCGGGCACGGAAGCTGGAATGCCGTGGGCCCCGAAAAAAATGTGAATCAGAGGCGCGGCTCGGGGGCGAGATTCATTTCGCGACCGGAGACAGCTCTTCCTCTTGGCCCACCTCGAGAGTGGCGCGCACCACCGTTCCAGTTCCATTGGACTGGATCTCCAAGTTGCCGCCGAGTTGTCTCAGCCGCTCCCGGATACCACCGAATCCGACACCGCCGCGGCTCGAGTCAATGATTGCCCGTTGTTTCTCCGACGGTATGCCTCTTCCATTATCTCGAACTTCAATCTTGAGACGACTGCCTTCCTGCTGGATGCGGATCGCAGCGGTGGAACTGCCAGAATGACGATGAATGTTGGTTAGACACTCCTGAATGATGCGGAAGATGGCGAGTTCCGTGTCGTTGGGCAAGCGTTCAAAATTGGAAGGGATTTCCAGATCGACTTGTATCTTACTGCGTTCCGAAAAGCCATCCACGTACCAGCGCACCGCAGAGGCCAGACCAGCGATCTCGAGCAGTGGGGGATGAAGAAGATGGGAGAGGGTACGAATCTCACTGGAGGCCTGCTGTACCAACTGCGCATTCTCGGAAATCGCTCTGGCTGCGTGCGAATCGAGTTTATGGGACTGCGACTGCACGACGCTGAGGTTCATGCTGAGAGCAGCCAGGATCTGGCCCACGCTGTCGTGCAGTTCGCGAGCCAACCGCTTGCGTTCGTCGTCCTGTACCTTCAGGAGACGAGCGGAAAGGTCGCGCAGGCTCTCATTGGCAGCCTTGAGTTCCGCGGTTCGTTCCTCCACTCGTTTTTCAAGATGGTCCCGGGCTTCGCTGAGCGACCGGAGTAGTTGACGTTGCTCATGGATGTTCGTATTGGTGCCGAACCAGCGTGTGACTTTGCCTTCCAGATCGCGAAACGGGTTGACTCGGGTTAAGAACCAGCGATATACGCCATCGGCGCCGCGCAAAGGAAATTCCATCTCAAACGGAGTTCCGGTCCGAACCGACTCGGCCCATCGTTCTAACACCAGGGGGAGCACCTTGGGATCGTGCGCTGCTTTCCAGCCCCATCCCTCCATCTGCTCCAAGGTGGTACCGGTATATTCGTACCAGCGATGATTAAACCAAAAGATCTCGCCGTCTGGATTTGCCATCCACGCGAGTTGCGGAATGGAATTTGCCAGGGCGCGAAGTTCTTCTTCGCTGCGGAACAGTTTTTCGTCGGCTTCTTTTCGGGCGGTGACATCCCGCGTAACCGCGAGTTGTACGGTCTGCCCGGAGGAAGGATCGCGCATCGGCACGGCATGCGCCTCCATCCAACGGTGCGTGCCTTTCAGCCCGATGATTTGAAACTCGACGTGACCTCTGTTGCCCTGACAGACACTCTCATTGAATTCGACGAACCTTTGTCGGAATTCCGGCGCAATGAGTCCGTAAACACTTTGCCCCACCACGTCCGCCTCCCGGTCGGCCTCCACCATCGCGCAGCCGGCGGAATTCATCGCCAGCAGCGTTCCGTCGGGCGCCACCACTTTTACACATTCCGGCGTGGCCTTCACGATGGCGCGGAAACGCTCTTCGCTTTCGTGCGATGCTCTCTCCGCCACTTTGCGTGACGTGATGTCTTCAATCACCCCCAAAACGAACTGCGGTTTTCCCACGGCGTCTTTGAGCAAGGTGACGGTGGTCAGGCTCCAGACTATCCTGCCATCCTTGCGCCGGTAACGCTTTTCGTAGGAGAAATCGGGAAGCTCGCCGGTTAGCAGGCCGCGGGTGTTGAAGCGGGTTTTCTCCAGGTCATCGGCGTGAGTCACATCGAACAAGGTTAATTTTCGTAACTCCTCAATCGAATAACCCAGGATGTCGGAAAACTTCTGGTTTGTCTCCACGAACCGGCCTTCGAGCGATGCAATGGAAATCCCAACCGCAGCCTGATTAAACACAGCGTGCAGCCGTTCCGTGCTTTCCCGCACCGCTTCGGCCGCTTGCTTCTGGATAGTGATATCGAGGAAATAAACCGAAAGACCGTCTCGCCCGGGGTAGGCGCGAACCTGGAACCACGAGTTCAACGGCCCATAAAATATCTCGAACTCCACCTTCACCTTCTCGGCCGCGGCACGGCGAAAGTTCGTCTCCAGAGGGGTGCCGACCAGGTCCGGAAACTCCTGCCAAAAATTTGCGCCGAGCAGATTCGCGCGCTCCTTGTGCGGCGGCCGCACAATCCGATCCGCTTGCGGATTTACATAGGTGAAACGCCACTCCCGGTCGAACACCACAAAGGCGTCGGTGATACTTTCGAGGATGTTGGTAATGCGCTCATTGGACTCGCGCAGCTCGCGCTCCGCCCGCTCCCGGGCGCGGAGAACCGCCTGGGCATTTTGCAACGCCACAGAGCGCAGTAGTTTCTCCTCGTTTTCGTCTAGTTTCATCAGCGGTTCCCGAGAGCTTCTTCGGCAAGCCGAGTGCCTTCAACCCGGGCGCGAATCTTCGCAAAGGCTTTTTCGCGCGGCGTTGAAGTGTCATCGCTGAACGGCGCGAACCCGCAATCGTCGGTGGTGCCGAGTTGTTCCAGCGGAATGTACTCGGCGGCCTCGAGCACCCGGTCGCGAACTTCCTCCGGAGTGTCCACTCGCGGATCGATGGGGGAAACAACACCCACAAACGCACGCTGATCGGGCTTCAGATACTGGCGAATAATCTGCAGCACCCGCACGCGATCCTTCTCCCCGGAGAGCGCAATGCAGAAATTTCCGGCGCGCAGTTCGAACAGGCTGGGCAACAACTCCGCGTAATCGACGTCAGCGCTGTGCGTGGAGTCGAGGTCGCCGCCGGGGCAAGTGTGCACCCCGATGCGTTGCCGCTCTTCGGCCGTAAACCGCGACAGCGCCAGATTGTTCAGCCCAATGAAGCTGTTGAGCAGAGCGCCGGAGCGATCGAGTTTTACCGCCAGGCGTCCTTCCGTGAAATCGATTTGGACTTTCTGCGCACCCTTCTCGAAACACCGGCGAATTTCCATTTCGTGCTCCCGCAACAGATCGTCGATGAACTCCTGTCGCGAGTAACCGGGAATGTCTTCTGCCGGATACATCAGGCTGAGCGCGGACGGGGAAATGACTGCCTGCTTTAACGGCACGTGGGCGTACCGCTTCGCCACATCGACGTAGCGGTCCGCATACACTTTGTAGCGAAAAGGCCCAGCCGTCAGCCGCGGCATCCGCCGTATGTGACCGGCAGAGAAGGGTATCTTAAAACCATCGGGTGCCGTGTTCGGCAATCCATGCACCGAATACGTCCAGAAGTTGTGATACTTGCGCTGCTCGCCGTCGCTGACGATTGGGGATCCCGTCGCCTCAAACTCTCGGATCGTGTCCTGTATCGCTTCCTCATAAAGAGGATCCAGCGCCGGATCGGTAAAGTCCCCGGCTTCCTCAATCGCAGCAATCAATGCGGGCGGTCTCGGAATGCTTCCAATCGGCTCTGTAGGAATTTTCATGACACCTGCCGTCCCTTCTACCATATCAATTTCGAAACGAAAACCGACAGCGGGGTACCAAGCGAATCGCTCGAACCCAAGGGGGAACGGTCTGCTCCCGCGGCTTCCTTGAGCCGGGGGCGTGGAAGTAAAAATCCTTCATCCACGGGCACGATTCCATACACTGTTTGCTGTAGTATCAAGCCCCGGCGGGGCGTCGTAAGCCGGCGAAAGTCCCCCTAAGTCCTTAATACGTGAGCCCACGGCAGGGCAATCCGCTTTCTCGGCTTGGTATCCCCCGTACGCCCAGAGTTTGACAGGATAGGAGGACAGCTATGACTGGCTAGGAGCCAAAGGCGTTCAAGTGAAAAATGGTTTGCGATTATTTTCACTGTCATATTGGCCATTCAGTGCATTAGGGAGTGAATCTTCGCTTTTGGCCAGCACTCTGGGGACGCAAGGATACGTGGGTTCGTCGTATCAGCGTTGTATGGACTGGTTTCCTATGGCGTCTGGCACGACCTTGCAGAACACAAAGGTGCAACCCTTCCCAGGGGACATTGTGTATCCTGCCGACAATCGCAGAAGCGTTCGCGGAGCACCACAAATTGCTGACGTAATTACGCCATAGCGCTGGCCCCCTTCACGGAGGTCAATGAGCGAAATCGCGATTTTGCGACAGTAAGGTACACTTGCATGGAGCGGAGGTTCTTAGAATGCGTATCGGACCTTGGCTGTTACCTCTACTGTTCTTGTGCGCGTCGATGGCCGCCTGTAGCGGTATTTCCAGCGACCGATGCATGGTCACTACCGATATCACTCCGCTGAACGCGACGGCTGATCACAACGCCGCCGCACCTGGAAATGAGGTGCAGTTTACGCTCTCATCTTCAGTGAAGGGCAATTGTCCTTTGATACCAGACTTTGTTGGCGTATGGTCGACCTCCGACCCGGTGAATACCGCTATCAGCAATCAAGCGCCGACCCAAGGGCTGGCGACATGCCTCAATTCGACCTCCACCCCGGCGACGATTAGCAACTCCGGCACTGTTACCGGACAGGCCTTTCCATCTGTGACCCTCGTCTGCAAGTAACGGCAATGGTTGCAATCGGCGTGAAATGTGTCAACGAGTGAAATGGCGATATTACGCCAATTGAGACGATTGCCTACCAGTTGGCGGCTCGGATTACTTCCTGTTTGCCGACCGCCCGCCCAATGAATGCCGATTTTGGCACTGACAGTGATATAGCGATTGTTCGTCAACAATCCGAACACGCCCGGCCATTACACTCAAAACCCCTACTCGCGCAGCCCTTCCTTGATCGAGGGCAGGAATGGCCCCTTTCCGCTAAACGGCTACGAACCCATTCCTTCGCAGTATTTCCTCCGAAATGTCACGTTCTTCCACCAAAAGCATTTCGTTGGGGCCGAAGTCGGCAAGCATAGTCAAGCTCTCGTCTATTTTCTCCTGAGTGATTCCCAGAGCCCGCAACACCCTGGTTACGTCTGCCTTCGCGCTCGCCGCCGGATAAGTTAGTACATAGCCGTTGCTGCTTGGCTTCGCGCAACATATCTGCATTCTACCGCTGTTCATTTTATTGATTGAAATTCGTACCATCATGTTCACATCGTACTACTGCACCAATTTGCTTGCTCTGGAGGAGCGACAGACCCTTCGCTCGCGCGAACGCGCTCAGCCCTGCGCGCGGGGGGGCCTGGCCCAAAAACCAATTCCCTAGGCCGCAGTGGGGGGGAGGGAGCATTTTGCCGTCGCCTTACACCCTCCCCAGCAGGGTTTGACGGGGTAGTGTATGGCGACGGCAAAAGTGCTACACGTTACCATTTAGTAATAGCGCGGGGACGTGGAATCGAAGTGGGCGTGGAGCCCCCGACCTCCCACCACAGAACTGGTTTTGATCTTGGGCCCCGCCCGCCCGCGCGCGCGCGCGGCGTTGCGAAGGGAAAAGATGGGTAGGATAGGAATCGATGCTTAGGGCTGCGCGAGTAGGGGTTTTGAGGTGAAGTCGAGGGGTGGCGCGACGGTTTAGGTGCGGCCTAGCCGAGTCCGGCCCTTTCGTTTGCCGGTGCCTCAATATCCTCACCATGCCACGTTTCCACACCCCCGCTTAT
>Ga0182024_10010074_pt1 | contig 19369 bp, 16 predicted proteins | sample P32metaG_FD_120480 | JGI IMG/M metagenome (GOLD analysis project Ga0182024, IMG submission 120480) | Permafrost microbial communities from Stordalen Mire, Sweden - P3-2 metaG (Illumina Assembly) | ecosystem: Environmental > Terrestrial > Soil > Wetlands > Permafrost | place: Sweden: Stordalen... | reverse complement strand
CATCGGGCCGTATGCCGAGAACGACGTCTCTTCCCACATTTTTCCGCCAAACTTCACGCTGCGAAGGCGGCGAAATTAGCCCGTGCCTTCCCACCTGGCACACCGGCAAAGCATCCCTTGCTTGCGCTTCGGGCTCCATGAGCCGGCCGCTCAGGAAATTCAGCGGTCCGACGTCGGTCGGGAAAAACTCGGCCACAAAACGATAAAGCGGCCTGCTCAGCAGCGCCTCGGCAGAATCGACCTGCAGAAGGACGCCGTGATGCAAGACCGCGATGCGCTCGCCCAGAGCCAAGGCTTCTTCCGAGTCGTGGGTGACATAGATCATTGTGGCGGGAAACTGCCGGTGAAGCAAGTGCAACTCCTGGCGAAGTTGCCTTCTGAGGGGCCCATCCAGCTGGCCCAGCGGCTCATCCAGAAGCATCGCCCACGCCGCGGGGTGAGGTACTCCGAACCCCGCGGGTAAGGGTTTCGGGATCAAGATCCTGGTACTCTTACCCGCGGGGCTCGGAGTACCTCGCCCCGCGGCGTGGGCAAGCACGTGTCCAACCAACGCCCGGCCCAGGGCAACCCGCTGCAATTGCCCGCCTGATAGTTCGGCGGGTCGCCGTTCCAGCACGTCGTGAAGGCCCAGCAGCCGAGCCGTCTCCTCCACGGCCTGGCTTTCGCGCTGCCGCTGTTCACGAGCCCGGGCGGAGAAAAACGGATGGAGCTTGCCAAAAATGCCGCGGCGCAGATCGTTGCCGAAATTCAGATTGGCCCGGACGCTCTTGGCCGGCGCCAGCGTCGGCTTTTGCACCACCATGCCGACGCCGCGTTTCCAGGAAGGCACGCCGTTCATGGCACGTCCGCCGATGGTGATGGTGCCGGAGGTCGGCTCGTCCAACCCGGCGATGAGACGAAGCGTTGTCGTTTTGCCGCAACCCGACGGGCCAACCAGCACGAGCAATTCTCCATCGCCGACGGAAAGATTCAAAGTATTCAGGGCGCAAACGCCGTTGCCGAAGATCTTGGTCACGCCCTGAAAACCAATGTCGGCCATCAGCTCATCCAAAGTAGGCCCGATCGCGCTTTTCGTAACCGGTATAGTCGAGCAGTTCGTAAAGCTCGGCCCGCGTCAGCATCTGCGGCAGCCGTTCGCGTTGATGGCCGAGTTTTTTCAGGTCGATCAAGGTTTCCTGAGCCGCACGCAAGGCGGAGCGAAACGCGGTGAGCGGAAAGAGCACCATGCGGTAGCCGAGCTGGGCGAAGTCGGCGACGCTGAGATTGGGGCTGCGGCCGAACTCGGTGTTGTTGGCCAGCAGCGGGGCGGGAACGGCTTTGGCGAACGCGGCGAACTCCTCGGGGTTTTCGAGGGCCTCGGGAAATATCGCGTCCGCCCCGGCCTGAAGATAGATCTTGGCCCGGCGAACGGCTTCGTCGAAGCCAAGCACGCCGCGGCTGTCGGTGCGGGCGATGATGACGAAGCTCGGATCGCTGCGGGCGGCGACGGCGGCCCTGATCTTGGCGGCCATGTCCTCGGCCTCGACCAGGCTCTTGCCCGAGAGATGGCCGCAGCGTTTCGGCAGCTGCTGATCCTCCAGGTGAATTCCGGCGACGCCCGCGTTTTCGAAGAGCCGAACGGTTCGCTCCGCGTTGAGGGCCTCGCCGAAGCCGGTGTCCGCGTCGCAGAGCAGCGGCAGCGAACAGGCCTGGGTGATGCGGCGGGCTTCGTCCACGAACTCGGTCAAGGTGATCAGGCCGACGTCGGGAACGCCGGTGGCCGCGGACAGGGCGCCGCCGGACAGATACACGGCCTCGAAGCCGAGCTTCTCGGCCATGCGTGCCACCAGGGCGTTGAACACGCCGGGAATCGCGATGGCGCCGCGCTGCCACGCTTGCCGCAGACGGTTGCCTGGTTTGTCGGTCATGATTCGATCATCTCCCTCGGTGGCGAACCAACGACCGTTTAGCCGCGACGCGACGTACTCGGAGCGGAGCGCGGCCCCGCGCTCCGCTCCGAGTACGTCGCGTCGCGGCTAAACGGGCCACCAGTCATTTTTGTATCAAACGCCCGGCGACTTGACGGGTGCTTTGCGGATACTACAACGTACGGAAGAGATTGAATTGAGACTTATTTTTATGAGGTAACGACCCCGTCATGTCGGAACCGAAACCTCCTTCCAGCGAAAATCCCGGCGTGAACCCGGCGTCATCGACTCCTCCCGGGCCCGATGCCATCACCAGCAAACCACCTGCCGCGGCAGCTCCGCCCCCGAGCACGGCCGTCACCGCTGCCGCGCCCAAGCCGTCGGCACCCGCCAAGCCCGCCCCCCCGAAGCCGGCGGACAAGGGCGGCACACGCCGTTTTTTCCTGGCCAGCATCATCGGCTCCTGGATCGCGGTCGCCTGGGTCACGCTCAGCGCCTCGCTGCTCGGCATGGTGCTTGGGACCGTTCGCTTCCTCTTTCCCAATGTGCTGTCCGAACCGCCCAGCACGTTCAAGGCCGGCCCAGTCAGCGGCTACGAGGAGGGCAAGGTCGAGGACAAGTACAAGGAAGTCGGCTCCTGGGTCATCGAATATCGCGACGATCTCAATCGCAAGATCATTTACGCCCTGAGCACCACCTGCACCCATCTTGGTTGCACTCCCAATTGGCTGGAGGCGGACAAAAAGTTCAAGTGCCCGTGCCATGGCAGCGGCTTCAAGATTACCGGCGTCAACTTCGAAGGCCCCGCTCCGCGTCCGCTCGAACGCTATGCCATCAAGAAGACGGAGGACGGCCAGCTGATCGTCGATAAGTCGCGCAAGTTCCAGAAGGAACTGGGCCAGTGGGAAGACCCGGATAGTTATGTATTGGTGTAGAAAGGATCCTCGATGTCCATCGGTGATTTCATTCGTGGTTCGCAGGTCTGGAAGAGCATCTTCCGCCATCCCGCTCCGCGCGATCGTCGTAACCGCGTGGTGGTCATGCTCACCAACGTCTTCCTGCACCTGCATCCCGTGTCGGTGCGTAAGAGCGGCATTGCCCTCAGCTACACCTGGTGCATGGGCGGCATCACCTTCTTCCTCTTCCTCGTCGAAACAGTGACCGGCGTCCTGCTCATGTTCTACTATCGGCCGACGCTGGAGCACGCCTATAACGACATCCAAGCCCTGGGCAGCGTCGTCACCCTGGGCATCCTCCGCGAGTTGCATCGCTGGGGCGCTCACGCGATGGTCATCACGATCTGGCTGCACATGTATCGCGTCTTCCTCACCGGCAGCTATAAACCGCCACGCGAGTTCAACTGGGGCGTCGGCGTCATTTTGCTGGTGTTGACGCTGCTGCTGAGCTTCACCGGCTACCTCCTGCCCTGGGATCAGCTGGCGATCTGGGCCATCACGGTCGGCAGCAACATGGCCCGCGCGACGCCGCTGATGGGCTACGAAGGGCCGGGTTCGCGATTCTTGACGATCGGCGGCGTGCCCCTGATCACTTCGGGGAGCGATGCGCGCTTCGTGCTGCTGGGTGGGCGATTCGTGGGCGAGGATACTCTGCTGCGCTTTTACGTGCTCCACTGCGTCGCCTTGCCTTTGGCGGCCGCGCTGCTGATTGCCGTCCACTTCTGGCGCGTGCGCAAGGATGGCGGCATTAGCGGGGCGCTCTAGTTTGTCCACGCCGCGGGCGTGGGTCAGGATTCCGATCCTGACGTCAGGATCGGAATCCTGACCCGCGCCCGCGGGGTGAATGAGGTTGTTCATGCATTACGGTCATCACGGACTCTCCGAATCCATCCAAAACGGCCTCGGCTTGTTTTACGTCCTGGCCATGCTGATGAACGTGGGCTTTGCCGCGTATCAGTTCAAGGCGCGCAAGAACCTGCCGCAAGCGCTCCTCTGGTCCATCGTGGCCGTCGTCTTTCTGATCCACGCGGGGCTGAGTTTCTCCCACTCCGGTTTGGTCATTCCCGAGGCGTTCACCAGCTTCATCAACAACGTCATGAATCCCGTCAGCTACTTCGTTCTCGCAGTGGCCGGGATGAGCATTGTCCTTTATTACCGCAAATTCTTCACTGAACCGGTCGTCGCCTGGGGCATCTTGCAGTTGTCGCTGCTCTTCGATGGCTGGGCCATGACGAATGCCAACTTCCAGGCCATCATCACGAAGCCCGACAATGTGCCGATCGTCATGCTCATCTATTCGGTCGGCTTTTGCAGCTGGCTCGCCATGCGGCAAGCCGTGGTCAACGATGAACGTATGGCCCGCGGCGAGCCTCCCATGGAAAAGATCGAAGAGGACAAGGTGCTCGTCTGGCCCGACCTGGTCTATACCGAACTGATCGCCATGATCGTGTGCACCCTCGGGTTGGTCGTCTGGGCTGTGTTTCTCAAGGCGCCGCTGGAGCAGCCCTCGTCTACGTCGCGCATTCCGAATCCGTCGAAGGCGCCATGGTACTTTCTCGGCCTGCAAGAGATGCTGGTCTACTTCGATCCCTGGATGGCCGGCGTGGTGCTGCCGACGTTTATCATCATTGGCCTGGTCGCCTTGCCGTACATCGATTTCAACACCAAGGGCAACGGCTACTTCACGTTTGCCCAGCGCAAGTTCGCGATCATTGTCTTTTTGGGCGGATTCGTGGTCCTGTGGGTGACGCTGATCGTGCTGGGCACCTTCCTGCGTGGGCCGAACTGGAACTTTTTCGGGCCGTTCGAGTTCTGGGACCCGCACAAGAACGTGCCCCTCAACAACACGAACCTCTCCGAGATGGTCTGGCGCGATTTGTTCGGCCTGGCCATGAAGGATCGCTTTTGGCTCTGGCGCGAGCTGCCCGGCCTTTTGTTCCTCGCGGGCTACATGCTGCTGTTGCCGCCGCTCCTGGCCAAGACGATTTTGAAGCCGTTCTTCATCAAGATGGGCTTCATCCGCTTTTTCGTGCTGGTCACCTTGATTCAGTTCATGGCCTCGCTGCCCATCAAGATGGTGCTGCGCTGGACCTTGAATCTGAAATATATCGTGTTCATTCCGGAAGCGTTTTTCAATATTTAGCCGCGGGGCGTGGGTCAGGATTCCGATCCTGACGTCAGGATCGGAATCCTGACCCACGCCCTGGTAAGGACGACGCCATGGCCGCCTCGGACCAAAACTATCGCAATCAGTACACGCTCGACATCGTCTTCGCCGTTTCCTCGACGCTGATGCTGGCGAGCATTATCCTGATGTTCTGGCAGGACTACTTCCGCGAGTTCAAGACCGAGCAGCGCTCCTTCCGCGACGCGGAAGCGGGCATCGCCCAGCGCCAGGCCCTGCAGCAGCTGCCAAACAAGGAGGAATTCGACAAGCTCGAAGCGGCCGTCGCCAAGGCCCGCAAGGAGCAAAAGAACGACGAGATCGACGCCGCGAAAAAGGAAATGGAGGCGATCCAGCCCAAGAAGGAACGCGCTGATGCCGCGTATCAGGACAAGAAGGCGTCGTTCGACTCGCTGATAGCCTTTCGCAATCAGTACGCGGACGAGCATGGCAAGAAGGCCGGGGATGAGAAGTACGCTGCGGAAATCGACAGTCTCACCAAGAAACTCGCCGACGCGAAGGCCGTGCAAGACACCTATGACGAACAGCTCAAGGTGTCGCAGCGCAAGATGTCGAATCTGACGAAGGACCTCACGGACGCGGAATCGGAATGGAAGAGGCTCAACGACCGGTTCGAGACGCAGGCCAAGCTGGCCATCACCAAGAAATGGGGCCTGGCCGATTCGATCCGCGATCTGCCGATGTTCGACTTTCTCGCGCCGTCCATCAAGATTCATCAGTTCACAATCAACGACGTGCCGATTAACTTCAACTTCACCTATGTGCGCCGCTTCGACCGCTGCATGACGTGCCATCAAGGCATCGATCGGCCAGGTTACACAAAGGAAATGCTGGAGTCGCTCAAGAATCCACTGCAGCCGTCGCTCCGCAATCCGGTGGACGCCTTCTGGACCGCGGTCGCCGCCATGAGCCCGACGCAAAAGCCGGAGGAGGTCACGCGACTGACCAAGGCCGGCTGGGCCAAGCAGATTCTCGGCGTCTTCCTGGCCGGCGACTGGGAGAACGTATCGCTGAGCGGCCTGTCGCAATATGACGCGGAAGCCGCCAAGGGCCTGAAGGGACGCTGGGACGAGGTGGTCAAGGTCGCCAAGCAAGACAAGGTCGGCAAGGAACCGATCGCCGACTACCTGACGCAAAAACGCAACTTGCTCGAAGCCCAGGGCCTGCTCGAAGCGCGGATCAAGACGCTGGGCCCGACCGAGGGCGTGGCGCCGCGGCCGACGCCGGATCAGCTGGCGATCAACTTTATGCCCGATGCTGCGCTGACGCCGGCACGCATCAAGGAGTTTTGCGGCCATCCCCGCCAGGATCTGTTCGTGGGGGCCAACAGCAAGCACCCCGCCGAGAAGTTTGGCTGTACCTCGTGCCATCAGGGCCAGGGCGCCGGCACCACCTTCAATGGCAGCTTCCATTCGCCGAACACGTCCGAGACGAAGAATGCCTGGACCCAGGAGCACGATTTCGGCAAGGACACGCACACGTATCTGTGGGACTTCCCCATGCTGCCGTCGCGTTTCATCGAGTCGTCGTGCCTGAAGTGCCACCATCAGGTCACCGATCTGTACGGGCCTCAAAACCGCAACGAAGCGCCCAAACTGCTCAAGGGCTATCACCTGCTCCAGGAAAGTGGCTGTTACGGCTGTCATGAGATCCAGGGCCGCAAGGGTGGCCGGCAGGTCGGTCCCGACATGCGTCTCGAATCCAATCCGCCCCTGGAATTGCTGACCCCGGCGGAGCAGGACAAGATCAAGAAGGATGTCGATAACGCGCCCGGCACCATGCGCAAGGTCGGCCCGAGCCTCTATCGCATCGCCGAGAAGACCAACCGCGAATGGACCGCTCGCTGGCTCAAGGGCCCCCGCGAATTCCGGCCCGATACCAAGATGCCGCACTTCTACGGACTGGCCAACAACGACAAGAGCGTCTTGCCCGAACATCAGAAGGACTTCCCCGATGCCGAGATCCAGGCCATCACTCACTATCTCTTCACGGCCAGCGATGCGTTCCTGAAGGAGATTGCCGAGCTGCACAAGGACGGCAAGGAGGCCGGCGAAAGCCAGCTGCTGGACGAAATGCTGGCCAAACCGGCAGCGAACCGGACGATAGCCGAGAAAGAAGAGCTGCCGAAGCTGCAAATGCGGGTGCGCAAGCGCAAGTCGCCGCTCCTGGAAGACCTGGCCAAGGACTACAAGGGCGACCCCGTCGCGGGCCGGCAGCTGTTCTCCGAGCGTGGCTGCCTGGCCTGCCATGGCCATAAGGGCACCGAGGCCGCTCCGCTCGTCCCGTCATCCGATCTCAGCTTCGCGCCCAAGGTCGTCAGCGAAGCGAATTTTGGCCCCGATCTAAGTCAACTGGTGGACAAGCTCGGCAAGCACCCCGGCGACAAGGACTCGGCTCGCAAATGGCTCGTGCAGTGGATCATCGATCCGCACGTTTACAGCCGTCGTGCCCGCATGCCGGTCACGCATTTGACTGTGAACCAGGCCGCTGACGTCGCCGCCTGGCTGCTGTCGCAGAAAGCCGTGAACCTGGGCGACGGCTGGGCCGCGACCAATGTCGCGGAGCCGTCGCTGGAAAAGCTGAAGAGCCTCGCCGAGGTCTATTTCGTTCGCCTGCTGCCCGCCGGCGTGATGAAGGATCTGCTGGACGGCAACAAGAAGGTGGACCGCGCCGCCCTGGTCGATTTGCCGGAGGATGAGATCAAATTGGCCAGCGACGGCATCACATCCGATTCCCTCAAGTACTACCTCGGCAAGAAGGCCGTCGGCCGGCTCGGGTGCTTCGGCTGCCACGACGTGCCGGCCTATGACACCGCCAAGCCGATCGGCGTCGGCCTGCTCGACTGGGGCAAGAAGGACCCCGAACGGCTTGCGTTCGAGGACATCCAAGGCTACGTCGAGAAGCACTATTACTCGGTGCCGAGCCTGAAGGACAAGGACGGCAAACCGTACGGCGAACAGGTCAAGGACGGCGTGAAGAAGATGCCCTACGAAGCGTTCTTCGCCGACGCCCTGGGCAACCAGCAGCGCGAAGGCTTCCTGCATCAGAAGCTGGTGGAGCCGCGCAGCTACGATTACAACCGCATCCTGGCCTGGGACGACCGCTCGCGTATGCCGCAGTTCAAGTTCGCCCGCAGCCGGATGAAGGACGGCGAAAGCAAGGAGCAATTCGAGGCGCGCACGCTGGTGGAAGAAGCTGAGGCTCGCGAAGCCGTGATGACGTTCATTCTGGGTCTGGTCGCCGAGCCGGTGCCGCTCAAGAGCATCAATGAGCCGTCGGGCGACCGCCTCGCCGAGGTCAAGGGCCGGCAGGTGCTCGAAAAGTATAATTGTGCCGGCTGCCATTTGATCGAGCCGGGCGTCTTCGATTTCAAGGTGAGCAAGCCGGGCAGCATCCTTCTCGACGCATCCTACGACCTGGCCTCGCGCACCAAGGACCACGTCTTCCGGAACCATTACAACTGGGTCGGCAAGACTCCCGAGACGCCCGATCGGCTCGTGGCTCCCGGAGTCGCGCCGCAGCTCAGGTCCTACAAACGCAAGTTGCTCCTCGACGAGGGCGAACTGGATGAGTGGGACCTGACCGATCCCGATTCGGCTGCCAAGGCGAAGAGCGATTCGTTGGACGTCGTCTACATGCGCCTGGGGCACGCTCTGCGCTTTCAAACCGCCCACACGACGCGGAAGTTTTTGAGCGACGCCCTCGACCGGGAGCAGAAAAAGTCTGCTGACGACAAGGACGAGAGCGTTATCAAGGACCTCACGAAGAAACTGAAGCAGCAAGACGAACTGGATCGCACCTTCGGAGATTATCGCGACATCACCGCCTCCAACTATGTTCGCGTTCCGGCGGCGGACATGATCTATCCTCCCCCCGCCGTGTTCGCTTCCAGAGAGAGCATGCACCGGCTCAAGGACCTCGGGCCTCTCGGCGGCACCTTCTCCGATATTCTGCTGAATTACCTGGTCGCCAAGGACAAGGGCAAATCGACCGAGTTCTACAAGCTCGATCAGCAGGGCGACAGCAACTACGCCCGTGCTGCCGGCCCGCCCAGCCTGGTCGGCCAGGGCGAACGCACGCAGTCCGCCTGGCTCAACCAGTTCCTGCTCGACCCGCAACCGATCCGGCGCATGGCCGTGCTGCGCATGCCGAAGTTCAACATGAGCCCCGCCGAGGCCGATGCGCTCGTCGCCTATTTCACGGCCGTGTCCCGGTTGCAAAATACCGGCACCAGCCTGGAAAACAACGAGGTCATTCCCCAGCAGCAGGACTTCGACAGCGCCTACTGGAAAAAGAAGAACGAGGACTACGTCGCCCGGCTCAAGGCGCAAAAGACCGACAAGGGCAAATCCCGTTACGACGAGCGCATGGAGTTCTTGCAGCCGTACCTGGACGGCAAGCTCGAAGTCGGCCTGGAAGCGTCCAGCAAACGCGTCGCGACGGCCCAGGAGGCGCTCGATGTGGCCAAGAAGGCCCTCAGTCAGGCCAAGGATGTGGAGAAGGCGGACAAGGAACGCAATGTCGCCGCCAAGGAAAAGATGCTCGCCGACGCCAAGGACAACGAATTGGCCTGGAAAGAAGAAGTCCGCAAGCAGAATAATGGACCGAAGGGGCTCGATCGCGAGGCGAAGCTCAAGGCCTGGAACGAAAAGGACGCGTACCTGGCCGATTCGTACAAGATGGTGACGCAGATTTGCCTGAAGTGTCACCAGGTCGGCCAACTCGGCAGCGCCTTGAAAATCGCGGACGAAGCGCAAGGGCCCGCTTTGCAGGAGGTGCACAAGCGCATTCGCCCCGGCTGGGCCGAGCACTGGATCGCCGCGCCGCCGCGCATGATCCCCTACAGCGCGGTGATGCCGGTGAACTTCGAGCTCGGCAAGAATGACTGGCAGGACCGCATGGCCGGAACCTCGCTGCAGCAGGTGATCGCCGCCCGCGACCTGCTCATGGTGCTGCCGCGCATCGAGGCGATGCCGATCAACCGCTACTGGGCGCTGTCGCTGCCGGGGCTGACGACACCGGAGCAGAAATAGGCCGCAAACCAAGAATGCAAAATGCAAAACCGAGAATGCAAAATGCAAAATGCAAGACAGCCGCGGGTGAGATTTCATTTTGCATTTTGCATTCTCGGTTTTGCATTTTGCATTTCCTCTGGCACCGTCCAGGCTCAGACTTGGGGCGACGTGAAGGGTCGCGTGATCTGGGGCGGCAAGAACGTTCCAGCCCCGGCAAAGCTCCAGTTGCCGCCGGGCGATCCGTCCACGCCGATATGCATCAAGGCGAACAAGGGCGAGGAACCGCCGGATGAGAGTTTCGTGGTCCACCAGAAGAACATGGGACTTCGCGACGTCTTCGTCTGGCTGGCCGATTTCGACGATCCCCGCAGCAAGAAGCCGTTGCCGACGCACCCCAAGCTAAAGGCGATCAAGGTCAAGCAAGTGGAAATGGACCAGCCCGCTTGCCATTTCATTCCGCACGCCATCGCGCTGCGCGAAGGCCAGGAGCTGGTGGTCAAGAACTCGGCCCCGTTCCTGCACAGCTTCAAATGGGGCGGCGATCCGAACGTCAACCCCGGCGAAAGCGTCGCCATGGCGCCCGGCTCAACCAGGACCATCAAACCCGCCACGGATCGGCTGCCGATCGAGATCCAGTGCACCGTCCATACCAAGATGAGAAGCTGGATGCGCGTGTTCAGCCATCCGTATTTCGCGGTCACGGATGAAAACGGCGCCTTCGAGTTCAAGGACGCCCCGGCCGGCAAGTATCGGCTCATGATCTGGCACGCCAACGGCTGGCTCGGCGGCAAGGACGGCAACCGCGGGCAGCTGATCGACATCGAGGCGGGCAAGGTCGTCAACGTGGGAGACCTGGCTTTTGCGCCGAACTAGCAGTCCATACGCAGGCCGTAGGGTGGGTCGAGCAACGCGAGACCCACCGAGCTGTGCAACGACATGGCGTTTCAGGAAAATGAATGTGATATTATGGTTCCGGCGGCTCGGTGGGTCTCGCGTTGCTCGACCCACCCTACGCGCTGCGTGAGGACTACTCAACCCCGGAGAGACAAATGCATCGAAAACCCGAGTTCATGATTTTCGCCATGCTCGCCGCCACATTACTGACGAGCGACAAGGTCCAGGCGCAGGCCCAGGAGTGGGGCACCGTCAAAGGCCGTATCGTCTGGAAGGACAAAGACGTTCCCGCCCCGGCCGTGATCGCCTTGCCCGGCGCGAATCCCGCCGCCGCCCCGTGCCTGCAGGCCAACAAGGGCGCTCCGCCGCCGGACGAAAAATGGGTCGTCAACCAGAAGAACAAGGGCATCAAGAACACCTATGTCTGGCTGGCCGACTTCGAGGACCCCAAGAGCAAGAAGCCGTTGCCGACGCATCCCAAGCTGAAAAAGATCCAGGACAAGGACAAGGAAGTCGTGCTCGATCAGCCGGCCTGCTGCTTCATGCCGCACGCCATCGCGCTCCGTGAAGGCCAGGTGCTGGTCGTCAAGAACTCGGCTCCCTTCCAGCACAACTTCAAGTGGACCGGCAACCAGGACACCAATCCCGGCGGCAACGTCCTTTTGCCCGTGGGCGCCTCCAAGAAGATCGACGATCTGGTGGCCGACCGGCTGCCGGTGCAGATGGAGTGCAACATCCATCCCTGGATGCGCGGCTGGATTCGCATCTACAGCCATCCCTACTTCGCGGTCACCGATGAAAACGGCGCCTTCGAGTTCAAGGACGCCCCGGCTGGCAAGTTTCGCATCATGATCTGGCACGGCAGCGACGGCTGGCGAGACGGCGCCAAGGGCAATCGCGGCCAAGAGATCAACATCAAGGCCGCCGCCGTCACCGATCTCGGCGAGCAGCCTAGCTTCCCATTAGCGCCGTGAAGTCCCCACGGCTCGCGTCGAGATAACGGGCTCCGAGGTTGGCGGCGAACTCGGCGTCGCTGGCCATGTCGCCGACCATCACCAGGTGTTCGCGCGCCAGCCGATGGCGCTGCATGAGATAAACGCCCAGGCCCGGCATCGGCTTGCGGCAATAGCAGCCGATGGGAAACGCCGGGTGCGGGCAGTAGGCGATCTCGGTCACCGGCAGTTGCAGCAACTCAGCAGTTCGCAGGAAGGCCGCCTGGGCCATGTCGTGCGACAGCTTGCCCGAGGCGATGCCGCTCTGGTTCGAGACGAAGAAGAGACGATAGCCTTCCTCCACCCAGCGGGCCAGGGCTTCACGCCGGCCGGGCAGCAACTCGACGTCGTCGGGGTGCGTGGGATAGATGGCGCCGCTGCGAGTCTTGCGCAGGGTGCCATCCACGTCGAGCAGCAGCCCTTTTTCCGTATGCGTTGGATCGTGCCGCCGGGCGAAGGGAAGCGCACTGACGGCGGCAAATCCTTCATCGAGCGCCGGCGGCTCGAAACTGCTCAGCCAGCGCTGCAAGGCGACCGGCGGCGGCAGATTGGGGTCGCTCTTGCGATAGGACTTCATTTCTTCGGGGCCAAGCGGCCTGCCATAACGCTCCAGCATGCGCAGGACGATGTTGATGTGGGCCTCGGCCAGCGGAATCTGCAGGTGGACGCAGCGGATGGGCACGCCGTGAGCGCGGGCGGCGGCGATGACCGGGGCTCGCGAAAGGCGGGTCGGATAGGTGTTGTCGAGCACGACGCGGCGCTGGCCCATTTCCAGGGATTGTTGGAGCAGCGGCACCAGGTCGTCGAGCCGGCCGCCGAGCTGATCGCGGTTGAGGCGGAGATAGCCCTGGTTGACGTAGTCGGAAACCAGCATGGATTTGCCGGCGCCCTGGATGCCCATGAGCAGCACGACTTCGGGGCCTATTGTTGGGCTTGTAGTTAGGTGCTCGGTGTGTTGGACCGGCGCAGCCGGTGCGTCCGGCGAGCGCGAAACCGCAAGCGGAGTGGTGGTGAAAAGCTGACGGGCCGCCGTCAGTTCGGCGGGGTCGGGGGCGAATGAGCAGCCGATCTCCAGGGCCGTGCGATCGCTCACGTCGAGGGTGAGCCTGGTCGCGGCCAATGACGACCGCACGCTGTCAATCCGCGTGGCCCCGATGAGCGGCACAATGTTCGGCCCGGCCCCGAGCAGAGCGGCCAGGGCTATCTCATGCGGACTGACCCCGTGCCGCTGCGACAACGGGCCGAGGATCTTGTTCTTGCTCAGGCGTGCGACCTTGGCGTAGCCGCCCAGCGGTCGATGGGCCAGAAAGACGATCCCCTGCTCGGCCGTCAAGCTCACCAGGCCCTGGGCGGCGCTCTTGCGGTTCAGCACGCTCAGCTCATTCTGCACCGCGGCGACCGGGAAGTGGCGCATGGCCTGCTGCAACTCGCCGGCCGAGACGTTGCACAGGCCCAGATGCTCGACCTTGCCCGCGCGCTGAAGCTCGGCCAAGGCGCCCAGGGTATCTTCGAACGGCACCTTGCTGTCATGAGCGTGCAGTTGCAGCAGAAAGAGCCTTTCGACGCCGAGGGCCAGAAGACTACCATTGACCGCCTTGCGCAGATGATCGGGCCGGCCATTCGGAACCCAGCGGCCCTTGGGACGGATCATGCCGACCTTGGTGAGGATCTTGACTTCGTTTCTGGGGCCGTGCCATTGGTCGAGGGCCTGCTGGGCGAGAAGTTCGCCAAAATGGAAATTGGCGTCGCTGAGGCAGTAGGAATCGGCGGTGTCGAGGACACGAATGCCGTGGTCGAGGGCGAAGTGAATGACGGCCAGGGCGTCGTCGAGCGTGGGACAGCCTTTGGTCGCCAGGCGCAGCAGACCCAGGCCGAGGCGAATGTCGAGCGGACCGAGGATGCCGGTGGGGTTAGCGGCCGACGTGGACGCCATGGGGGAACTCTCCAGACGCTAAAGTACATCGCCCTTTAAGAGCGGAAGACTCGAGCCCGTAGCCGTGTTCGTGAGAACGCGGGTGGAGCAAGCAGCGACCGAGAGCTCAACCCGCGTTCTCACGAACGCGGCTACGGGCAGACCGCGACTAGCCGGGCACGGCGAAGCTGAGATGCAGCTCGCTATGGCGCAGATGAAGTTGCAACCATTCGTCGTGCGTCAGTTTGCCGAGAACGGGGTGCTTGGCGGTCATCTTTTCGCTTTGCAGCCGGGCCACGGCCTTGCGCATATCTTGCAGTGCTTGCTGCCGCGACGACACGGGCGGAAAGAAGCCAGCTTCCACGGCCTGGGGCAGATTGAAGCCGGCCGACATGGTCTTGGTGAGAAAACGCTTCTTGAACAAGGGCGCCAGCAACCGGATGAACCAGGGGGCCTGGTGATCGAAGCCATCGATGGATTGGTTGATCGCCATCGTCAAATGGCTGAGCAGTTGGCCCAGCGGCCAGTTGCCGAGCACCCTGGTGTTCGGAGAAGTCACCAGTTTGTCGGCATCGGCGACGACTTCATCGAGCGACCTGAATGACAGGTGCCGACGCCCGGTTACGGTCTTGATGTTGACGGTCATGTGTTGATCCGTGTGCGGACTTCGTTTAACGTTCGCGGTATCCGGCAGGATGGAGCGAACGCTAAACGAAGAAGCGACGAAATTGACAATTAGCAATTGCAAATATTGCAAATTGAAGACATCCGCCTACGGTTCGGGAATTTGCAATTGTCAATTGTCAATTGCTAATTGTCAATTGTCAATCTTCTCCGCATGTTGCGGAGATCCTCAGCGGTAAGGGCCTAACCGCGCTTCTTGCCCAACTCCTGCAGCAGCCAGCCGACGGTAAAGATCAGCACGCCCGCTCCGCAGCCCCAGTACATGGTGCGCACGTCAATCCTTTCGAGCGCCTGCCCCATCAGCACCGCGGGCAGGATCAGGAACAGGCTGATGGTTTGCAGCAATCTTCCCAGCGAATAAAGCATCGGCATCAATCCAAATTGACCTTGCGGCGAAGTTATTCTGCAAAGACTCCCTCATCTTCAATGTACGAGAAGCGAGGATTTCATGGACTCATTTTTCACGCGTGCGTGCGGCCAACGGCTGAAGATCCATGAGGGCAGGATAGCATGACGGCCCGCATCTGCAAGGCGCTCCGCAATGGGTTCTTCTTGGATTCTTCTCTTGCGTTCCTGCGGATCTCGTATAAGGTAGGTTTGTGGTTGTCGGGAGACCCCATGAACGGCGCACACGATCTGGGCGGCATGCACGGCTTCGGCCCAATCAACCCAGAACCCGAAGCCCTGGAACCCGTCTTTCACGCAGCCTGGGAGAAGCGCGTCTTCGGCATGGTCCGAGCGCTCGGCGTCCTCGGCCAATGGTCGGGCGACATGTCGCGCCACGCTCGTGAACGCCAGCATCCCGTCGATTATCTGCGGCACACCTACTACGAAAACTGGCTCGCCGGCCTGGAGAAGATCCTGGTCGAAAAGGGCGTGGTCACGGCCGAGGAGTTGGCGTCGGGCAAGGCGGCCGGTTGGGCGGAGGAGAACCTTCGCCGCCGCCGTCTCGAGGCGGCGAACGTGCCCCAGGCCCTGGCCGCGTCGCCGGCAAGCATGCCGATCGCGGAGGCTGCGCGCTTTCACCTGGGCGATCGCGTTCGCGTGCTCAATCAGCATTCGACGGGGCACACCCGTTCGCCGCGCTATGTGCGCGGCCGGGCCGGCGTCATTCACGAACATCATGGCGGCCATCTTTTTCCCGATCTGAGCGCCCAGGGAGTACGCGTCGGCCGGCATCTGTACACGGTTCGCTTCGAGGCCCGCGAACTTTGGGGCAACGAGGCGGACATGCGCGGTGCCGTCTTCGTCGATCTGTGGGAAGACTATCTGGAGATTGCTTGATGAATCCCGCGCATCACGACCTGCCCGCTCTACCTCGTGACGATCACGGGCCGATATTTCACGCCCCGTGGGAAGCTCATGCGTTCGCCCTGGCCGTGCGCCTGGCGGATGCGGGTTGCTTCACCTGGCCCGAATGGGCGACGGCGCTGAGCCTGGAGATCAAGGCCGCCCAGCAGCGCGGCGATCCCGATCTGGGGCACACTTATTACCACCATTGGTTGCGGGCCCTGGAACGGCTTTGCTGCGAAAAGGGAATCGTGGTGGATGAGGAGATGCGCCGGCGGCAAGAAGATTGGCGCCGGGCGTATTTGGCGACGCCGCATGGGCAGCCGGTGGAGTTGCGTCGCGGCGCTTCCCAAACCGTTTAGCCGCTCGCCTCTGGCGAGCGCGGTTCGTGGTGGCCGAGGGTGAACCGCGCTCGCCGGAGGCGAGCGGCTAAACGGGTCACGTTTGCCCTTCCAGCGCCGCCAGGATCTTCTCGATTTCCACGTCGGCGGGAAAATCGCCCTTTTCCTGAGCCTTGCGAAACTCGCGCTCAAACGACTTGACCGATCCACGGCTGGCGAGGCGGGCGATCGGCCCCATGTTATCAATGAAAAGCACGCCGTTGAGATGATCGATCTCGTGCTGCCAGGCCCGCGCTTCCAGGTCGCTGACCGCCTTCTCGACAAGTTCGCCCTTCAGATTGTACGCCTGCACTTTCAGCGTCTTGGCCCGGCGAATCTTCTGATAGAGCCCAGGAAAGCTCAAGCAGCCCTCTTCATCCTCGACGGAACCTTTGCGTTCGACGATGCCGGGATTGAGGAAGACCTCCTCGCATTCGGGCTTGCCGGCGTCGCCGGTGACGTTCATGACCAGGAGCTGAAACGGCAAGGCGACCTGCGGCGCGGCCAGGCCGAGTCCCTTGGCCTTGTACATGAGCTCCTTCATCTCGCCGATCTGCAAGTGTAACTGTTTATCAACGCACCGCACCGGCTGCGATCGATGCCGCAAGGCCGGGTGCGGGTAGTGAACGATTCTCATGGAATGGTGTCCCCGTGCGATACAAAACGCCCCATTCCATTATAGTTTAGCCACTCGCCTCTGGCGAGCGCGAACCCCTCGTTCCCAGGCTCCGCCTGGGAACGCACTGCCTGCGAGGCTCTGCCTCGCGTATGAGCCGGGAGGCAACTGTCATCCTAAGTACCTCAATTCACAAAAGGGGGTCTCAATTCGTGGGGCAGTTTGCCAACCTGCCATTCGCAAGGCAGGTTGGCAACCTGCCCCACGAATTCGGACCCCCAATTTTGAAGTGCTGTACTAAGCGATGTGATGCGCGAGGCAGAGCCTGGGAACGAGGTTTGGCTACCTTCCGGCCAGCACCTTGCCATACGCCTCTAAGTGATCGAAGTTGTGCTGCCAGGTGGTGTACATGAACCCGTCCACGCCGCGAACGCCCTTGGCCGCCTCGATCCAGTGTTTCAAACCGTCGAGGTCGGCGGAGTCGTAGAACCCGGCCACGACCTGGCCATGCCCGCGCTCGGCGAAGAACTTCAAGCTCTTCTGGGCCTTGCCGCCGTTCCAGTTGGCCAGGTGCACGCGCTTGGGCAGGCCGTCCCACGAGCCGGTCAAGGGGCCGTTCACCAGATAATACGGCCCCGGCACCGCGTTGTGATTCGGATCGAACATGTCCGACCAGACCACGATTTCGGCCTTGGGACTGGCCTCTTCGATGATCCGCACGCATTGCCGCACATTGTCAGCCAAAATTGCCCCCGGCGTCTGTTTCTTGTCCTGGCAGGTCTTGCACCAGTTGGCGACGCGTATTTCATCGTGTGACATGAAATACGTTTTCGGCTTCATGGCCTCGTGGACCCGGCGAACCTGATCGCGGATGATGTCGAACACCTTCGGCTCGCTCAGGCAGCAGGTCACCTGGTAGCTGTGCGTCAAGATCGGATGGTACCAGCTCACGAGCAGTTTGTCGCCATCCTGGATGCGCGACTGGGCCGTCAGCTTGATCTCGGGGCCGGGTTCGTTAAAGTCGTAATGGCCGGGATGCTTGACGAAGACCGGATCGTGCACGGGCTCAAAGTCCTTGCCCTCCTCGTGGATGGTCTTGCCGTCGGCCGAGGTCACGGTCAGCGGGCAGCCGTCGCGGCGCAGGACATTGGCCAGAAAAATCTCGTCGAGTCGCAAATCGTCGATCCAGAGCGTGCCCGCCTTGCCAGTCCAGATACCGGCCCAGAGGCTTACTTCTTTTTCGTCCAGGCTGCTGAAGACGACCTCGACCTTCTTCCAATCCTCCGTCGATTTCAGAGATTCTTCGAAAAACGACAGCGAAATCGCCTTTTCGCTGGTGCCGGTGACCAGCAGGCGAAAGTTGCCGGCCGGCTTCAGGTCCTTCGCTTTGACCCACGCGGAGAAGCGATAGCAGCCGTGGGGACGGACCGCGACGCGCTGCACGAGCCGGCAATTTCCGGAGGGGTTGTGCTTGCCGAGTTGCTCCATCCTGCACGACACCTTGCCGTGATGGACGACGCTGCGATCGGCGTAGGTCGATTTGCCCGGATCGTCCTGGAACGCGAAGCCGACAAATTTATCGCCCTTGGTTTCTTCGAGATCGCCGTTGCGCATCTTGACCTGGGAGTCGGGCAGCACCTTGCCGTTCTTGACGAGGAACGGCGCGTCCTTGACGGGGATGCCTTCAGCCAGGTTGGGATCGTGCGTCAGGATGCCTCGCTGTAGCCGATGGGACAGACACAGGGAATGATCTCGACGCCGGCCTTCTCGCCCGCCTGCTGGACGCGGGCCAGGTTCTGGAAGTAACGCTTGGGCAGCCGCTGCAGCACGTTGAGCTTGTAATCGGCGAGCACCAGGCCGTTGAACCCCGCCTTGCGTCCGCGCTCGATCAGGGCGACGACGCGATCCGCATGCTCGTCGATCAGCAGATTGAAAGACGCGTAGATCCAGCGTTTGGCGAAGCGTGGCTCCCCTTGCCGTTCCTGGGCGAGCAAGGCCGGTTCGCGGAGCGACGCCGAGCTGGAAAGCAGAAGGAGAATGAATGAACCGGCAAGAGTGTTTTTCATGACCGTTCCAGGGTGGGAGGCCGGGCGAGTGCTGATACAACGATGATGGCAGATTACGGAGGGACGGAGAATCTTCAATGTGGTGAAATAACGACCCACGTCACGGCGAGATTTGCATACGATATCGATGTCGATCAGCGTTACCTTGCGGAGTTCACCCATGGTTCGATTCCTCGCGGCCACGTTGTTGTTGCTCGCCTTGAAATCGTCGGGCGCAGCCGAGCCCGCCAACGGTTGGCGCGGCAACGGGACCGGTCGCTGGCCGGATGCGAAGCCACCACTCGAGTGGTATCGCCTTCCCAGGGGAGTTGGGGAATCCCAGAAATAACTCAAGCCCGCATGCGAGGTACTCCGAGCATGCGGGGTCAATAAGCCCGCACGCTCGGAGTACCTCGCATGCGGGCTTGGTGATGGAGAACAGCATGACCTGGTTGCGCGACAACTTCGGCTGGTCCAGCAGCCGGCAATCGTG
>Ga0182024_10010073_pt1 | contig 19369 bp, 16 predicted proteins | sample P32metaG_FD_120480 | JGI IMG/M metagenome (GOLD analysis project Ga0182024, IMG submission 120480) | Permafrost microbial communities from Stordalen Mire, Sweden - P3-2 metaG (Illumina Assembly) | ecosystem: Environmental > Terrestrial > Soil > Wetlands > Permafrost | place: Sweden: Stordalen... | reverse complement strand
CCCCTGGTGGCTTGGGATGCAGCCCCGGCCGGCGGCGCGACCGCGGCCGGAGCTGCACCGGACCCAAACCTACCGACGGTCCCTCAGAAACGCCGGGATGTCCAGGTCGTCGACGCTGTACGGACCGTTGGGCTTCCCCCCGACGTTGAACGCCGGCTGCCGCTGGTCGGAGACCACCGGCCGGGCTGACGGCTCGTAGCTGAGCGTGCCGATGACATCGATCTGACCGGTGAACCCGGTGGCGATGACGGTGATCTTCACCTCGCCCTTCATGTGCTCGTCGATGACCGTCCCGAAGATGATCTGCGCGTCGGCATCCGCCGACTCGCTCACCAGCTGGGCTGCCTCGTTGACCTCGTAGAGGGTCAGGTCCGGCCCGCCGGTGACGTTGAGCAGGATCCCCTTGGCCCCGGCGATGGTGGTCTCGAGCAACGGGCTCGCCACCGCATCCTTGGCGGCGTCCGCGGCGCGCGTGTCGCCGCTTCCGAAGCCGATGCCCATGAGCGCCTGTCCCTGGCCCTGCATGATCGTCTTGACGTCCGCGAAGTCGAGGTTGATCAGTCCTGGAAAGACGATCAGATCGCTGATGCCCTGCACGCCCTGACGCAGCACGTCATCGGCAACCTTGAACGCGTCACCGATCGGGGTCTTCTTGTCGACCACCTGCATGAGCCGCTCGTTCGGAATGGTGATCAGCGTGTCGACCCGACCCTGGAGGTTGGCTATTCCCTCCTCGGCCGACTTCTGACGGCGCAGACCCTCGAAGCGGAACGGCTTGGTGACCACACCGATGGTCAGCGCACCCGACTCGCGTGCGATCTCCGCGATGATCGGTGCGGCGCCCGTGCCGGTGCCACCGCCCATGCCCGCGGTGATGAACACCATGTCGCTGTCGGCCAGCGCCTTGGTCAACTCCTCGCGGGACTCCTCGGCAGCGTCCTGACCCTTCTGGGGATCGCCACCGGCGCCAAGTCCGCGAGTCAGCTTGCCGCCGATGCGGATCTTGAGGTGTGCGGACGAGGAGCTGAGGGCCTGGTGATCGGTGTTGATCGCGATGAACTCAACGCCCTTGAGGTTGCTCCGGATCATGCGGTTCACGGCATTGCTGCCGCCGCCGCCGACCCCCACGACGCGGATGCGGGCGTTGCCGTCAAGTGTCCGGTCGAGGTCTGCCATGCCTTTCTCCTCGCGTTTGGTTTTCATTTCTCGGGTTGGGGGCGACTGGGATGACGATCGCCGTCGTGCCAGGGCATCCCCTGGATGATCGAGTCCGTGGGTGCGCAGATGATCAAAAGAGGTCACGAAACCACCTCGAGAGTTTCACCCCGGCGGCGGGGCCGTCCGAGCTCTTGCCGTTGGAGCGGGAGGGCTTTCGGCCGAGGTTGCTCCGAGCTCCCCAGCGCAGCAGCCCGACCACCGTGGCGTGGCTCGGACCGCGAATCTCGTCGTTCATGCCGTGCAGCCCCTGCGGCGCCGCGACGCGCGCCGGCAAGTTGGTCTGCTGCTGCACCACCTCGGCAAAACCGCGGAGCAGCGCGCCGCCACCGGTGATCACGATGCCGCCGGGGAACATGCCGAGCGGGCCTGCGCGCTCTACTTCCGCGGCGATCAACGAAGCCATCTCGCGTGCGCGCGGACCGATGATCTCGGCGAGATACCGTTGCGGCACACCGACCGGTTCGTCATAGCCCATCGGCGTCAGGGTCACCTCCGCATCGGCGGGCAGCGTCAGCTGCAGGCAGTGACCGAAGTTCCGCTTGACTGTTTCAGCGGTCTCGAGGTCGCAGCGCAAACCGACCGCGAGGTCCGCGGTCACATGATTGCCGCCGACCGGAATCACGCTGGTGTGCACGATGCTGCCGCGCGCGAACACGGCGATATCGCTGGTGCCGCCACCGACATCGACGACCACGACGCCGCGCTCGATCTCGTCCTCGGTGACCACGGCTTCAGCGGACGCGAGCACCTGCAACACCATGTCGTCGACGTTGAGCCCTGCTTTGTGCACGACCTTGATGACGTTCTGGATTGCGGTGTTGGCACCGGTGATGATGTGGGCGTCGACCTCGAGCCGATTGCCCGCCATGCCGATGGCGTCGCGCACCCCCTCCTGTCCATCGATGGTGAACTGCTGGGGCAGGACGTGGACGATGCGCCGCTCCGAGGGAACGCTCACCGCGCGCGCCGCGTCGATGGCGCGGTGGACGTCCTGGTCGCGAACCTCGCGATGACCGGCCTCCACGGCGACGACGCCCCGGCTGTTCTGCGAGGTGATGTGACCCCCGGCGATCCCGACCACGGCCGAGTCGATGGCAACCCCCGACATCTGCTCGGCCATGTCGACCGCCTCGGCCACCGCCTCGGCAGCCCGGTCGATCTCGACAACGGCCCCCTTGCGCACCCCCCTCGAAGCCACCATACCGACGCCCAGCACTCGGAGACCGGTGCTCTCAAGATCTGCGACGGCGCAGCAGACTTTGGTCGTTCCGAGATCGAGTGCGAAGACGCGGCGAGGACGGGTCACTGTGTAGGTCTCCGAGTGTAGCCGTCGCGGGTGCGCCGTTCAAGGGTTTTCGGGCGCAAAACCGCAAGATGCTGGGTTCGCCGACCCAGTATGCCACAACATGTTGGTTGTCTTCGAGAGGTCGGACAGCCAGTCGGGCGCATTCGCCGATCCAATCCCCGGACCTCCGGTCACTCGTCTCCACCAGTCCTGGAGACACGGACAGGGCCTCGCCACTGCACCTTCTGGACGAGGCCCTGTGCGCCGCGGTCTGAATGGACCGCCGAAGCTGCGCAACCGTAACACCGCTCGACCGGGGCGTCTACGCACTTCTCGAAATCAGAGAGGTCGCCCGGTCACCGGCGCTGCCACGGCTCAGGTCTCGAGGACGATCTTGCCTCGCAGGTCGCCGCCGGCCATCTCGGCGAACGCCGCTGCCGCGTCGCGGAGCGGGTGGGTCGACCCGATGAGCGGCCGGAGCGCCCCGGTCGCGGTCAGATCGACGAGCCTGCGCAGCTCGCCACGCGTCCCCATTGTGGTGCCGGCAACCGTGACGCTGCGGAAGAAGATGCGGTTGAGCTGTGCCGGCGGATTCGGGCCACCGGTCGCTCCCGGGACAACCACGACACCGCCCGGTCGCACCGCTCGCAGGCTCAGGTCCCAGGTCGGCTCGCCGACCGTGTCGACCACGGCGTCCACGCCGAGCCCGCCGGTTGCGCCGATGACCGCGCGCGCGGTCTCGCGCTCGACCGGGAAGGCGGCTTCGGCGCCGAGGTCCACAGCGAACGCCCGCTTCGCCTCGTCGCGCGAGGTCGCATAGACGGTGATGCCGGCGAGCCGGCCGAGCAGGATGCACGCGGTCGCCACGCCCCCGGTGGCGCCCTGCACCAGGACGTTCATGCCCGGACGCAGGGCGGCTCGCACGAAGAGCGCCCGATATGCGGTCAGGTAGGCGGTGGGGAGGCAGGCCGCGTCAGCGAAGCTCACCTGGTCCGGCAGCACCACGAGGTTCGACGCCGGGGCCTCCACGTATTCGGCGAGCGCCCCGCCGAGCGGTGGCTCGCTGAGCATTCGGAAGAACCGGCACCCCAGCGGCTCATCCGCGATGCAGGCCGGGCATCGGCCGCAGGTGATGATCGGATAGACGACCACCCTGGCCCCCACCGGCGGGGCTCCGGCGGGCGGCTCGCCGCCGTAGGCGTCGACCTCGCCGGCGGCGTCGCAGCCGAGGATCTGCGGTGGGGTCACCGGTGCCGACGACACCCCGCGCAGCGTCCAGATGTCGTGGTGGTTGAGCGACGCCGCGCGCACTCTCACCCGCGCCCAGCCGGGCTGCGGTTCGGGTGCCGGCAGGTCTCCGACCGTCAGGTTGGCGAGAGGGTCGTCGCCGCCGACTGCCGACGCATACGCCGCAAGCATTTCTCGGACCGTAGCATGGTGCTCACCATGCGCCTCGACACCGTCCTGGAAGGACGCCGGCAGCCCATCTTCTCGTTCGAATTCTTCCCCCCGAAGACTGACGACGGCGTTCGTCAGCTCTTCGAGGCGATCTCCCACCTGCGCGAGCTCGAGCCGACCTTCGTGTCGGTCACCTACGGCGCCGGCGGGTCGGTGCGCGCCCGCACCGTCGACCTGGTCGTCCGGATCCGGCGTGAGCTCGACATCGAGCCGGTCGCCCACCTGACCTGCGTCGACGCGACCGTCGACGATCTGAACGAGATCCTCGAGGGCCTGCGCGTGGCCGGGATCGACAACGTGCTCGCGCTGCGCGGCGATCCGCCCGACGGCACCGAGCGATTCGTTGCCACCGAAGGCGGGCTCGCGCATGGCAGCGAGCTGGTGGAGCTGATCACCGGCCGCTATGACTTCTGCGTCGGCGCCGCCTGCTACCCGGAGAAGCACCCCGAGTCGGTGGACGCCGACGAGGACGTCCGTTCCGCCAAACGCAAGGAGGATGCGGGCGCCAGCTATCTGATCACCAACCTCTTCTTCGACAACCGCTGGTACTTCGACTTCGTGGCCCGGGCGCGCGCCGCCGGCGTGGCCGTCCCGATCATCCCGGGCATCATGCCGGTCACCAACGTCGGGCAGATCCGCCGGTTCACCTCGAAGATCGGCGCAACCATCCCGGTGGCGCTCCTCGACGCGCTCCGCGCCCGCGAGGACGACCCCGAGGCGGTGCTCCAGCTCGGGGTTGCGTGGGCCACGCTCCAGTGCGCCGAGCTGCTCGCCGGGGGTGCACCGGGCGTGCACTTCTACACCATGAACCGCTCACCCGCGACCCGCGCGATCCTCTCCGCGCTGCGTGCCGCGCGTCCCTGGGACCGCGTCCGCTAGGGAGCTCGTCGGTTCAGGGAGACGCGGTGGGTGTGGTCGCGGGAGGGGTGCTGAGCGTGATCCCCGAGTTTGGGCTGGCGCTCGTGGCCGGCGTGGGGGTCGGCGTCGGACGGGGCGTCGGCGGCGCCGTGGGTGGTGGGACCGAAGACGCCGCCTGCGGCGGCTGGATCGCCGGGGCGACGGGCAGCAGCGCCGCGGTCACCTCCGCGGGAAGCCCCGGATGCCCGCCGCTGACCGGATACGGCGCGGCCTCGAGATCGATGTAGCCGAAGCTCGGCTTGACGAAGTTGAGCCGGCCCTTGAGGGCGGCGAGGGTCTCGATCTGCGCCGGCAGTGCAGCGATCGCATCCTGCGTGTCGAGGTGCCCGAGAACGGCGCGCCAGCCGGTGCTGGTCCAGACGCTCACGACGTCGTCCGCCCCCCACAGGTAGGCGGCCACCGAGCAGCCGAACACGGTGGGGAATCGCTGCGCGATCGAGCTGAGCAGCTGGACCAGCACCGGGTTGATGCCCTGCGGCGACCCGGCGCGGTCGTCGATCAGCACCGGGATGCCGCTTCGTGCCGCGGGCGTCGCGTCGATCCCGGGCAGCGTTGCCCCGTCCGAGGCGACGAGCGTGTCGGCGCCGTCGCGACGGATGCGGAGCATCGGCGCCCGTTCCACCACCGAGATCTCCACCGTCGCGGGAAGCTCGGTGGTGACCACAGCGCTGGCCACCCAGGGGAGCGATTGCACCCGGCCCTGGATCGCCGCGCCGTTGATGGTGAAGATGCTCTGCTCGGGCACCGCCGCTGCGGTGACCACGGCGCCGGTGGTGAGCAGGTGAGTGCCGACGACAGTGACCTTGTGCACCTGGAACCCCGGGAGCATCAGCGCCAGGGCCAGGAGGGCGACCTGCACGGTGAGCGCGGCGGCTGCGATGACCCGCCGCCGCCACGACGTGTGCCGCCTGGCCGCTGGCGGTGTCGGCGGGGTCCCGCGGCGCCCGTGACGTCGTTTGCGAGGCGACGACGTCAGCTTCGACCCGGGGCTGAGGACCAGCCGGCGGACCGGCCGCGACGAATCGGCGATGAGTGCCGCCTGGGCGCGAACGACGGCGACGTGGCGCGAGCGCTCATCAAGCACCTCGGTGCTCACAAGACGTGCTCGGTGCGGTGAAGACGTTGCATGTACGCAGGCTGAGACGTGTGCTGAGACGTGGCGGCCGCACGGGGCCCGGGCGATTATCTCCCAGGGAACGCCGGCGTGACCGCCCTAGGTGCGAGCCGCGTGCGCCACCGGGAGATACGTGTCCGGGAGGTCGTTGGCGAAAAGGACCACGTCCCCGGGACGCGACAGGGTTTGCAGCAGCCGCGTCGCGTCGTCGAGGGTCTCGACCACATGGATGCGGTCCTCGCTCATCCCGCCCTCTCGCAGTCCGGCACACAACGCCGCGCTCGTCTTCGCCGACATCACGATGACGTGGTCGCACACCCTCGCGGCGTGCGCGCCGTAGCGCCGGTTCTCCTCGTCCTCGACGCTGCCGAGCTCGACAAGCCCCGGCGTGATCAGGAACTTGTGTGCGCCGCTCATCGCGGCGAGGACCTCGAGGCCGTTGTGCACGCCGACAGGGTTGGCGTTGTACGAGTCGTCGATGACCGTCAACGGCCCTGCAGTCGCCATCAGCTGCAAACGATGCTCGACCTGCTCCAGCGTTGCCGCGGCGGTGATCGCATCGTCGACGGAGTAGCCGAGCACGTGCACGGCCGCGAGTGCCGCGCTCACGTTAGCGACCTGGTGGCGTCCGAGCAGCGGGATGGCGACCTGCCGGTCGAGGCCGAGGGCCTCCCAACGCCAGCGAAATGTCGATCCGTGCCCATCGACGCGGATCGACGAGGCGATGACATCGGCGTCGACCGTGTCGCCGTCACCGGCCGGCGCGTAGCGGATCAGGTGACGCTGCTCGTTGCGCGCCTGCAGCGCGAGGGCCACACCGGATTCGTCACCCGTGTAGAGGATGAGCGTGCCGTCGGCGGGCAGCGCAGCCGCGACCTCGTACAGCGCGCCGGCGATGCGGTCGACGGTGCCGAAGCGCTCCATGTGCTGCGGACCGATCGCGGTGATGATCGCCACCCTGGGGTGGACGAGGTCGCTGATCGCCGCGATCTCTCCCGGCGCGTACGCATCCATCTCGACGATGAAGATGCGATTCTCGGGCGAGAGATCCTCATTGATCACGCGGGTTACGCCCATCAGGGTGTTGAAGCTCTTCCGGGTCGGCAGGGTGTTGACGTGGGGCTGGAGCAGCTGGGCGAGGATGTGCTTGGTGCTGGTCTTGCCGAAGCTGCCGACCACGGCGACCACCACCGGATCGACCAGCTTGATGCGCGCCGAGGCGAGTGCGAGATAGTGGTGCCGGATCCGCGACTCCGCCGGCTTGGTGACGACATTGGCAGCAACCAGCAGGATCTCGCTGAGGCTGGTGACCAGGCCCGCGGCGACGAGCACGAGGATTGTCGACACGACCGGGTGCAGGGCGACGATGCCGAGCGCCAGCGCCGCCGCCAGCACCACCGCGAGAAAACCGCCGGCGATGAGCAGGCGGCGCATCCTCGCGGTCATCACCAGAGGCCGCTTCGGCGATGTCCAGCGCCACGTGAACTGTGCTGCGGCAGCAGACACCAGCCAGGCGATGGCGATGCCGATCGGGCGTGCCGCGGGGAGCACCGCAGCAACGCTGAGCGCCACCGCTCCCAGGAGCAGACCGAGCCACACCGCACGATGGGCGAGCCACTCGCGGGTCAGCCCCCAGCGTAGGAAGCGGACCGACTCGTACTCCTCGATCTGGAACATCCGCGCAGCGACCAGAACGATCCGGAAGACGAGGATCACCCACACCACGGCCGCGAGCGCGACCAGCGGACCGACGAGCGGGCTCACGCCGGGACCTCGCCCGGGTCGTCGCGGAGGAACACCTCGACGATGCGGCAGAAGCGCGCCGGTTGCTCGAGATAGGCGAAGTGGCCGGCGCCCTCGAAGACGACCAGTCCGGCGTCCGGGATGAGCTGTTCCATCAGGCGCCCGTCGTCGAGCGGCGCCTCGGTATCGTGTTCCCCCCAGATGAGCAGCACGGGCAGATGCAGTTGCTGCAGCAGGGTTCGGAGATCCTCGTTGACCAACCGGACGAGTGTGCCGCGCATGACCCCGGTCGACGCACGGTAATCCGCGGAACCGCGTTGATCGGCCCTGCGGGCCGCCGCGCGGCGGAGTGCCGACGGCAGTGCCCCCGACCGCTCCAGCGCTCGAAGCAGCTTGTACGAGCGGACCCGCGCGGCGCTGCGCAACGTCTGCCGCGGGCGGATGCCGGCGCTGCCCACGAGCACCATGCGACTGACCCGCCCGGGATACGTCGCGGCCATGGCGATCCCGATCCGTCCGCCGTTCGAGTGACCGATGAGGTCCACCGTGGCGACCCCGAGCCGGTCGAGCAGAGCGACACACCAGGCTGCGTATTCGTGCACCGACCAGGGCGAGCCCGGCTCGGAGGTGGCGCCAAACCCGGGGAGGTCGGGAACGATCAGACGCCGTCCCGGCTGCAGGCCACCGAGAATCGGCGCGAACAGCTCGGATGACACGCCCCACCCATGCAGGAGCAGGAGCGGCTTGCCGGTGCCACGGTCTTCGAGTGCCGCGCGGGGGATCTCTCCGGAGGCTCCGGCCGCGGTCGTGTCGCCCCCGCTCGTGTCGCCGCTCAGCCCGGCCGACCGGTGAGCAGCCACGTGTCGATCGACGACGTGGTTGCCTGCTGCTCGCGGTGCCGGGCGATCGCCATATCGATGAGACGTGTCAGCAGGGCGTCGAAGTGCACGCCCGATGGTTCCCAGAGATAGAACGACAGCGAGCCGGGGAGCGTGTTCAGCTCGTTGACGACGAACGAGTCGCGGTCCGGAGAGACGAGGAAATCGACACGGGTCACGCCGGCGGCGCCGATCGCGCGAAAGGACGCCATCGCAGTCTCCTGGATGCGTGTCGTCAGTGCGTCCGAGATGGGCGCGGGGATGATTCGCTGCGAGCTCTTCATCCCGGCCGCGGGTTCCTTGAAGCCCCCCTTTCCCTTGGCACCACTGAGATATTTGTCCGCGTAGCTGAGCGTGCCACTGCTCACCGGCTGCTCGCACACCGATGCCTGCACGTCATCTCCCGATCCGAGCACCGAGCAGTTGATCTCGATACCGCCGTCCTGAGCTGCCTCGGCAAGGATCGACGTGTCGTAGCCGAACGCAACCTCGAGGGCGGTTCGCAACGCTTCGTCGGTCTCGACTCGCGCCACACCGATGCTCGATCCGAGCCGGCGTGGCTTGACGTACATCGGGCAGCCCGGGCGGCGTGCGAGATCCGCGCACACAGCGTCCGGCTCGCCCTGCCAGCGAGCGCGCGAGACCATCACATCGTCGAGCACCGGGATACCCGCGCCGCGCAATGTGGTTCGCGAGAGCCGCTTGTCCATGCTGACGGCCGCGGACGCAACGTCGCATCCGCAGTACGGCAGTCCGGCCAGCTCGAAGAGTCCCTGCAGAGTCCCGTCCTCACCGTTGGATCCGTGCACGAGCGGCATCGCGACGTCGAATCGATCCGCCGCGCGCGCCGATCCCCCGAGCAATCCGCGACGCCCGTCGACCTCGATGAGCTCGCCGCCGCTGGTCGGGTCCGGACGCATCGTGACCCGCGTGGACGCGGCGATCAATCGATCGATGTCCCTGTAGCGGTCGAGCTGGAGGAGCTGATCGCCCGTGTACCAGGCGCCGGACTTGGCGATGTACACCGGCACCGGGACGAAACGATCCGCGGGCAGCGCGGCCATCGCCTGCTGCGCGGTGATCACCGAGACCTCGTGTTCGACCGACCGGCTGCCGAAGAAAACGCCGACCCTGAGCGCGTCAGTCACGGTGCTCACCGGACGTTTCGCTGCCGAGCACGATGATCTCTCGCTCGAGATCGACGCCGAACTGCTCCTGCACGCTGTCGTGCGCGACGCGAACGAGGGTCAGAACGTCGGCGGCGGTCGCGTGGTCGACGTTGACGATGAAGTTCGCGTGCTTCGGCGAGATCTGCGCGCCACCGGATCGGCGTCCCTTCAGCCCCGCCGCCTCGATCAGGCGCCCGGCCCGGTCATCCGGCGGATTCTTGAAAACGCTGCCCAGGCTGCGAATCCCATATGGCTGCGAGGCTTTGCGTTGCGCCTGAATCGCCTCGGTGCGCTCGCGAACCCGCCCGGGGTCGTCGGCGTGGACGCGCACCCGCGCGCTGACGACCACGTTGCCGCTCAGGTCTTCCTTGAAACGGGAGCGCCGGTAGCCGAAATCGCATTCGGCGGCGGTGAGCGTCAGCGGCTCTCCGTGCGGATCAAGCGACGTGCAGTCGACGAGCACATCGGCCATCTCGGTCCCGAACGCGCCGGCGTTGCCGTACACGCTCGCGCCGAGCGTTCCCGGCACACCGATACCGAACTCGACGCCCGCGAGGCCGCGCGTTGCGCAGTCCAGTGCCACGCGCGGCATCATGCAGCCCGCACCGAGCTCGATGGTCCGTTCATCGACCACGCGAAGGCTGCGATCGTTGTGGCGAATCACCAGCCCGTCGATCCCCTCGTCGCTGATCAGCGTGTTGCTGCCGGCCCCGAGCATGGTCACCGAGACCCCGGAGTCGGCGCAGCGTCGCAGCACCTCGGCGAGCACGCCGGCATCTCGCGTGGTGATGAACCATTGCGCCGGGCCACCGACCCCGAACTGGCTGTGACGGGCAAGTGGCTCGTTCCCGCGGACCCCGGGGAACGTGTCCAACCAGTCACCGGCGGACACCCTGTGCCTCCAGGGCATCGCGGAGGCGCGGCGCCAGGCGGTCGAATCCGCCGAGGGAGAGCACCAGAAGGACATCGCCGGGGCGCGTGATACGCGTCACCAGGTCGATCGCCGCGTCGCTCGACGCGACCACATGCACGGCATCCGCGCCGGCGCGGTCGGCGACATCCTGGCTGGAGACGGTCCTGGGCATCCCCCGCTCGCGCGCCTCCTCGATCGGGCCGATGATCACCACATCCGCGCCGGTGAAGCTCCGACGGTAGTCCTCGAGGAGCCGGCTCACGCGTGAGTAGGTGTGGGGCGTGTGGATCGCGATGAGGCGGCGGCCTCCATAGCGCTGGCGCGCGGCGTCGATCGCGGCGGCGACCTCGGTGGGATGGTGCGCGTAGTCGTCGACGATCGCCACCCCGGCGGCCTCGCCGAGGATCTGAAAGCGACGCGCCGGCCCGAGGAAATCCACGCACGCCGCCGTTGAGATCGCGGCATCGACGCCCGCGAACTCGGCGAGGATGAGTGCCGCGCATGCGTTCTGCGCGTTGTGGATCCCGGGGAAGGTCAGCACCACGTCGAGCGGATCCGCCCCACGCCGCTCGACGTGGAACCGCTGCAGGCCGTCCTGCTCGTGCGCGTCGCTGATCCGCCAGTCGCTCCCCACCTTCGTGCCATAGGTGACCACAACACTGGTGGCGGCGTCGCGCAGTGCCAGACACTCGGGATCGTCGGCGCAGAGGGCGAGGATGCCGTCGGCCGGCATGGTCGCGGCAAGCTCGACGAACGGCTCACGGTAAGCCTCGAGGCTCGCATACACGTCGGGATGGTCGAGCTCGAGGCGGGTGACGCACGCGCCGAGCGGTCGAGTGTGCAGGAACTTCGGGCGCGCGTCCCATGGCGCAGAGGTGTACTCGTCGCCCTCGAAGACGAAGGGCCCGGTGCCCAGCCGCGAGGTGCCGCCGAGGTCGAGCGACGTCGAGCCGAGGCGGAACCCGGGGTCCATGCCGGCGCGCTCGAGGATGTGGACCAGCAGCGCCGATGTGGTGGTCTTGCCGTGGGTGCCGCAGACGGTGAGGCGCAGACGGTCACCGGCGAGCGAGACGTAGAACTCGATCTCGCTGACACACGGGATCCCGCGCCGGCGCACCGCCTCGAGCTCCAGGTTCGCGGGCCGGGTCTGGTTGCCGACCACCACGAGATCGGGGATCCCCCACCGGTCGAGGTTCGCCGGGTCGCTGTGGTTCTCCCACTCGATTCCCGCCGCGGTCACCGCGTCGCTCATCGGCGGATACGCATGGTCGTCAGACCCGGTGACCCGGTCGCCGCGGTCGAGCGCGAGGGTTGCCGCCCCGAAGGTGGCGTACCCGCAGATACCGAGCACGTGCACATGCATCGTCAGGCGGCCTTGCTCCGGGTCGGCCCCGCTGCCTCGACGATGAGACGGACCACGGCGTCGGTGGCGTCCGGGAGTCCGAGCGCCGCACTCGCGGCGGACATCGCGTGCCAGCGAGTGGGGTCGGCGACCAGTGCCGAGATCTCCGTGCCGATCCGCTCGGGGGTGCAGTCCGCGTCGTCGATGAGCAACGCCGCCCCGGCCGCGGCATACGGCGCAGCGTTGTGGCGCTGATGCCCGCCGGCGTGGGGGTACGGGACCACGATCATGGGACGGCCGAGCGCCGAGCACTCGGCGATCGACGATCCGCCCGCACGCATCACGACGAGGTCGCTCTGACCAATCCTCATCGCCATGTCGTCGAAAAAGGCTGACACGGTGTAGCGCGCCGCCAGGGGCGGGGGCAGAGCCGCTGCCGCACGCTCGACCGCCTCGTAGTCGAGCCTGCCGCACTGGTGGACGATGCGCAGCTCCAGATCCTTGCTGAGCAGCTCGACCATGCAACCGGCGATCGCCCGGTTCAGCCGCCTCGCGCCCTGGGATCCGCCGGTGACCAGAACGGACCGGAGACGATCGCCGGCCGGACGGCTGGTCACGGCGCGGATCTCGGCACGGATCGGGTTGCCGGTGTGCACGACCCGGGCGTGGGGAAGATGGCTCGCGGTCTCGGCAAACGACGCGGCGACGATCCGTGCCCGGCCGGCGAGCATCCGGGTCGCCCGCCCCGGGACCGCGTTCTGCTCGAGAAGGACGACCGGGATGCGCTGCGCGAGCGCCGCAACCACCACGGGGACGGAAACGTAGCCGCCGGCACCCACCACGACGTCGGGCCGCATCCTGCGCAGCAGCCTGCGCGCGGCGATGGTCGCGCGGGTGACCTGGGTCGTCGCGCGGGCCACGCCCCCGGCGCTGCCGATGTCGACGCCGCTGATGTCGAGCGTCTCGAGGCGGATGCCGGCCGCCTCCACGAGCCGCTCCGCGACGCCGTCCCGGCGGCCGACCACGGCCACCTCGTCGTCAGGTCGATCGCTTCGAAGCGCGAGCGCGACCGCCAGTGCCGGGGTCAAGTGCCCCCCAGTTCCCCCCCCAGCGATCAACGTGCGCACGATTCGTCGTCCCTTGCCGTCGACCCTGGGCGGAGATGTTGAGCAGGATGCCCATGCCCACAAGGGTGGTCGCCAGCGAGGTGCCACCGTAGCTGATGAAGGGCAGTGGAATGCCCGTGGTGGGGATGACGCCAGTCACCGCCATCACGTTGATGAACGCCTGCATGCAGATCCACGAGGTGATGCCTCCCGCGAGCAGGGCGCCAAATCGGTCGGGCGCCCGGAGCGATGCGCGCACGCCGCGCCACGCCAGGAAGAGGAACGCTCCGACGACCGCGGCGGTTCCGATCAGACCAAGCTCCTCACCGATGATCGCGAAGATGAAGTCGGTGTGCGCCTCGGGGAGCCACTCGTACTTCTGCACCGAGTTGCCGAGGCCGACCCCGAAGATCCCTCCGGAGCCGAACGCGTAGAGGGCCTGGCAGTTCTGGAACCCGGACCCGAGCGCGGCCGCGCAGGGGTTGAGGAAGTGGGCGAGGCGGTCGGCGCGGTACGCCACCAGGCCGACCAGCGCGAGGCCGGAGGCTCCGAAGGCGACGATGATCAGCAGCAGGTGCCGCTTCCGCGCCCCGGCCAGGGCGAGCAGGATCAGGGCCGTCGCGGCGATGACGATCGAGCTGCCGAAGTCTCGCTCCATGAGCACGAGGCCGAGGAGCGCCGCCAGGACGATGATGTAGTCGCGGACGCCTCGCAGCGTGCGCACGGTTCCCTCGCGGTCGGTGAGCCAGCGCGAGAAGAACACGATCGCCACGCCGACCGCGATCGCCGACGGCTGGACCGACAGCGGACCCACCTGGAACCAGCGTTGCGCGCCGAAATGCCGCGAACCTATGTGGGGGATCAGCACCACGACGAGCAGCACCAGCATCAGGAGCATCGCCGGGCGGGCCAGCCTGGAAAGGTTGTGGTAGTCGAATCGCGCGGCGACCACGAGGCCGGCGCCCCCCAGGACCGCGCCGATCAACTGGTGAGCGAAGAAGTAGTTTGGGTCGTTGTACCAGAGGAAGCCGAGCGCCTCGGATGCGCTGTAGACCATCACCAGGCCGAAGCCGACCAGGCCGACGACGATGATCATCAGCCACCCGTCGACCCCCGCCGCCGCGGCCGCGCGATCCGCGGACGCGAAGGCACCGGCGACGCGAGCGCCGCCGCGCCAGCGCCACCTTCCAGGCAGGCCCTCGGTGAGCTTCCCGACGCGAGCAGCCATCAGCCCTTCCCGGCGGACCGTGCCGCGAGGTTGTGGACGGCCTCGCCGAAGGCGCGACCGCGGTCCTCGAAATCGCGGAACTGGTCGAAGCTCTTATACCCAGGGGCGAGCAGCACGACGTCGCCTGGACGGGCGAGCTCTGCAGCCGTGGCCACCGCGTCCTCGAGGGAGGGCACGAGTGTCCGAGCGGCAAAACCCCGGCGGGCGAGTGCGTCGTCGAGCTCCCCGGCGCTGGCTCCATTGAGGACGGCATGACGTGCCCGGGCCGTGACCTCGTCGGCGAGCGTCTCGATGGAGGTGCCGGCCCCCTTGCCGCCGCCGATCCACACGATCGTCCGGTCCGGGAATGAGCGCAACGCCGCGATGGCCGACTCGACATTGGTCGCCTTGCTGTCGTTGACCCAGAGCACACCGTCCTGGTCCCGAACCGTCTCGAGCCGGTGCGGCACCGCCTGAAAATCGCGCACCGCGCCTGCGATCGGGGACGTTGCAACCCCGGCCGCGCGCGCGACGGCCACGGCCGCGAGCACGTTCTGCAGGTTGTGCTCCCCGAAGAGCGGAATGTCGCGCATCGGCAGCACCGGCGTCACCGTCCCCGCCTCGATGCTGACCACATCCTCGCCGGCGCGCGTGGCGCCGTCGGTGATGCCCGGGTGCAGGCCGAAGTAGCGCACCCTCGACGTGGCCACCGCCGCCATCTCGCGAGTGATCGGATCGTCGAAGCCGAGCACGGCGTCGTCGAGCGCGAACCGCACCAGGCGTCGTTTGGTCTCGGTGTACGTGTCGAAGTCGCCGTGGCGATCGAGGTGATCGGGGGTGACGTTGAGCACGCATGCGATCGCGCACCGCGGCTCGCGCACCGACTCGATCTGAAACGACGAGAGCTCGAGCACCACCCAGTCGGTGTCACTCACCGCCTCGAGGCGGTCGAGCATCGTGGCGCCGATGTTGCCGCCGAGATGCACGTGCTCCCCGGCTCGTTCGAGGATCGCGGCGACGAGCGCCGTGGTGGTCGTCTTGCCGTTGGTCCCGGTGATCCCGCAGATGCGCGCCCGGCAGCGCTCGAAGACGAGGTCCATCTCGCTCCGCACCGGCACCCCGTGGGCACGCGCGACCTGAAGCTCGGGTGCGTTCCAGGGCACTCCCGGGCTCGGGCAGACCATCAGCGCCTCCGCAGCGATGTCGTCCGGGTAGCCACCGAGACGCACCTCGACGGTCCCCGGAAGAAGGGCTGTCCGCTCCCGGATCGTCAGCGTGTCCGATCGATCGACGAGGACGACTCGATGACCCTCGCGGGCGAACGTCCGCGCGCAGGCGAGGCCGCTGCGTCCCGCGCCGATCACGACCACCGGCTTCTCGTTCACGTGACCGGACCGGCGACGTGGGCGAACAGCACGGTGATGGCGGTTCCGGCCGCTGCCGCGGCGGCGAACGCCGCGACGAGCCGCCGCTCGCGGAGCCCGAGCTCCTCAAAGTGATGGTGGATCGGGCTGGCACGCAGGACGCGAGTGCCGAACTTGCGGATCGCGGTCACATTCACCACGACGCTGGCGGCCTCGACGACGAACACGATGCCGAGGACCGGAAGCAGCCAGATGAGGTGCAGCTCCGCGGTCAGGGCCACGATCACGCAGCCGAGTGCCAGCGACCCGGCATCGCCCATGAAGACGCGCGCCGGGAACCAGTTGAAGAGCAGAAAAGCTGCGACCGCACCGGCGAGCGCCGCGGCGATCACCGCGGCCGTGAGGTCGCCGCGGGCCACCCCGATGATGGCGAGGCCGATGAGCACGAGCGTCGTGCACGATGCGGCGAGCCCGTCGACGCCGTCGGTCAGGTTGACGGCGTTGCTGGTGGCGACGACCGCGATGGCCGCCACGACGGCGAGACCCCAGCCGAGGTTGGGCGCGCCGAGCCCGGGAAAGAACTGGTTCGTGAACCCGGCGATGGTCAGCCCGACCCCGACGAGCACACCGGCGACGCCCTGGAGCCCGAGCTTCTGGTACACCGAGAGGCCGAGCCTGGAGACGTCGTTGATGTTGACGATGTCGTCGAGCCCACCGGCGATCGCGCCGGCGAGCAACGCGAAGATTGCGACGAAGCCCTCTCGCGAGCGATCGACGGCGATCCAGGCGATGAGGACCACGAGGCAGAACAGCACGCCCCCGAGTGTTGGGGTGCCCTCCTTGGCACGGTGGCTCGCGGGGCTGTAGGAGGCGACATGTTGACGTGCGCCAAAGCGCACCAGAAGGCCGATGAACACGGGATAGAGCACGACGCCGGCGATGAAGGCGAGCACCCCGACCAGGATGGTCTCCTTCACGGCTCGATCCGCCAGTCATCGATCATCATCTCGGCCATCTGCTTCCAGATCGGCGCCGCGAGGATCGAGCCAAAGCGGTTGCCGGCGTTCACCTGCGGGTTGTTGAGGATCACCATCATGGTGAACTGCGGGTTGGTGGCCGGCATGAAGCCGACGAACGACGCCACCACGTTGGGGCCGTAGCCGCCCCCGTTGGGGAGCGCCACCTGGGCCGTCCCGGTCTTGCCGGCGATCTCCATGCTGTAGCCGGGGATCTTGGCCCGCTTCCCTTCGGCGCCCGCATCGTTCACCACACCCACCATCATGTGCGCGAGGGTATTCGCAGCGGTGGCCGAGATGACGCGCCGGGTCACCGGGACGAAGGGCGTGGTCTTGCCGGTGTTGGGGTTGATGACCGCATTGACGGCGTGCGGCTGCACCCAGACGCCGCCATTGGCAACCGCGTTCACCGCGGCCAGCATCTCCACCGGTGTGGTCACGAGGCCCTGCCCGAAGGTGGCCTCGGCGTACCGGAGCGGGTTCCACGACGACTGCGGCGCCAGCGGGTTGTTGGCCTCGCCCGCCAGGTCGATCCCGGTGGGGGCGCCGATCCCGAAGGCCAGCAGGTTGTTGTAGTAGGCGTTCTCGCCCTCCATCTTCATGGCGTCGATGGCGCCGTTGTTGAGCGAGTCGTCGAGCACCCACTGCATGGTCACGTTGCCATGCGAACGCCGATCCCAGTCATGGATGAGGAACCCGTCGATCCGCTGCTGCTTCTCGTCGATAACCGTGCTCGGCGTGAACGCGTTGTGGTTGAGGCCTCCGGCGAAGGTGATCACCTTCATGATCGATCCCGGCTCATAGGGCTGCGCAACCGCAAGGTCCCGGAAGTCCGCGATGTTCGCGGATGCGTAGCTGTTGGCGTTGTAGGATGGGTACTGAGCCCACGCGTCGATCGCGCCAGTCTTGGTGTCCATGATCATCAGCGTCCCCGACGACGACTTCGAGGAGTTCACGCCGTTGGCCAGGGCCAGCTCGGCCCAATACTGGATCTGCGAGTCGAGGCCCAGCTCCAGGTTATCGCCATTTTCGGCAGCAACCTTCTGCTGCTGGCCGAGGACGATGGCGTTGCCGTTGACGTCGGTCAACGTCGACTCATGCCCGTTGATCCCCGAGAGGATCGAGTTGTAGTAGCCCTCGAGACCGTACTGACCAGCGCCGTTCCCGTTCACGAACCCGAGGAGGTTCGCAGCAAAGGAGACGCCGGGCACCGGTGAGGGCTCGTAGATGCTCTCCTCGGAGGGTACGGTGCCGATGCCGCTGAGTCCGAGCGCCTGGAGCTTGTCGTTGACATCCTGCGAGACGCCCTTGGCGAGATAGTCGAACTGATTCGGCTGGTTGAGCGCACGCAGGACCTGCGCGGAGGTGATCTGCAGGATCGGAGCCAGCATGCCCGCGACCTGGTTGCGATCGGCCGCCGCCACCAGTGCCGGGTCGACGAACACGTCGAAGACCTGGACGTTGCTCACGAGGACGCGTCCGTTCCGATCGAGGATGACACCGCGGGTGGCGTGCAGCGTGATCGATGACGTGTGCGATGCAGCGGCAGCCGCGGCGAGCGATTTGCCCTGGATGATCTGGACCTGCACGAGGCGGCCGAAGACGGCCGTGGCCATCGCCAGAAATGCGAGCACCAGCCAGAGCCCGCGACGGCGCAGGTCCGGCGCGTCCGCGATGGCACGCGCGTGAGCTGAGCGCGCCGACTCCGGTGAGCGGCGGCGCGGGTTCATCGACCCGTGCCGCTCCCGGCGAAGGCGCCGTCGAGGGCTCCGACCAGCTGCTGCAGCGCGCTCTTGGTGTCGCTCCCCGTGAGCTGAACGGGTGGTGACGTGATGACACCGTGCGGCGCGGCCACGACGAACGCCCATCGCGCCGCGGGGCGCATGCCCATGTGCTGCGCCGAGGCGATGATCCGCTCCGACGACTCGAGTCGCGAAAGCTCAGCGTTGAGTTGCGAGTCCTGAGTGACGAGCTGTTGCTGCTGGGAGGCGAGACGAGTCGCCTGGTACGTATCCGTGGTGACGTGCGCGGTCTGGTTGACATACGCGATCCCGATGCCCGCGGCGATCGCGATCACCGGCAGCAGCGGCAGCGGCGTACGGGGCCCGCCGCGGCGGATGCGCAGACGTCGAACCAATGGTTCGAATGGGACGTCGTCGACGCCGGCGGCCGTCGGTGTCGACCCGCGGTCGACGACAGGTGCGAAACGCAAGTTGGGCACTGCCCTGGGCTCCAGTGGTGAATCGTTGAGAGGGACGATGGAGGGGCACCGACGGTGCCGGGCCGGCGAAGCGTGAGTGGTGGCGGGGAGGGCCGCGCCTGGCGCGGCTCTCCCCTGGGTCGCGAAGTGAGGCGTTGAGAGGTGGGCTGCTCGTCACCCGTCGGTGGCGAGCTTCTCCGCAACCCTTAACCGTGCCGAGCGAGATCTCGGATTCGTGGCGAGTTCGGCCGAGTCCGGCCGGATCACCTTGCGGGTGAGGAGAAAGAGTGTGGCCCGGTGGACGCAGGTGCAGTGGGGCTGTTGGGGCGGACAGACACAATTCTGAGCTGCGACGTGGAGTGCGTTCTTTACAAGGGTGTCCTCGAGAGAGTGAAAGGAGATGACCCCAAGACGCCCACCGGGCCGGAGGATGCTGAT
>Ga0182024_10010072_pt1 | contig 19370 bp, 21 predicted proteins | sample P32metaG_FD_120480 | JGI IMG/M metagenome (GOLD analysis project Ga0182024, IMG submission 120480) | Permafrost microbial communities from Stordalen Mire, Sweden - P3-2 metaG (Illumina Assembly) | ecosystem: Environmental > Terrestrial > Soil > Wetlands > Permafrost | place: Sweden: Stordalen... | reverse complement strand
GGTTCCAAAGCGTCAGCGCCGCCCCGCCATGGGGCTGGCGCAATGCCATCCCCTCGGCTCAGTCCAAAAATACCTTCCCTAAACGCGCCCTGCAAAACCTACTTCTGCAACAAAATCGGCCCAAAACAGACGTCGAGAGGACGTCACGGGATGTCCGCGTTGAAGGGCAAAGCAGATATTGCAATTTATAGCTACGTTCTTGAAGCGTGAGCTTAAATCGCAAAGGCCAATTCAGCACCTGTGTTGCGGACGTTTCCTGCGCGCTTATCGACCGGCCAAGTCTTGAGGACGTCGTCGGGGCATGGCTTTAGCAGGCGCCAGGAGCTCATCTTCGCGGCGGCCGGCTCTTCGCCCATGCATTTCGAACCTACCAGCGCTTTCGTCCTCAAGCACGAGCTCCGCGAGCATCATAGCGGAGCCTTCGGCGTAAGTGGTCACGTTCCAGTGGGCCTTCACGAGCCCTTCGAGGTCCACTTTGGTGAAGCCGTACGGCTGTCCCTTGGTATCGTGAGGATACCTATACCGTTCGCCGTCGGGATCGGCGTCGTGGACGTGGTTCAAAAGCTTGACGCAGTATTTTGCGTAAACATCGTCCTTCACGTAGCCCGCATCCGCGATGAGCTTCGTCATCAGATTCCATAGCTTAAGGAGGCTGTGATGATCGGTCACCGTGCGGTCCCCCAGATGGTCCTGGTAATCCTTGATCGTTTTTTTGAGATGCAGCTCCATGGAGTGCCGTGCGAGATAGACCATCGGTTGCGTGATGAAGTCTCGCTTCGGCCACTCCGCCAGAGCTGGCTCCGCCAATTCATCGAAGGCCTTTCCGTATGCGTAGGCCATGAAGCCCATGGTCATGAAGTTTTTCGCCTCGACGTCAGCGTCGGCCTTGTGCAGGAACGGCTTCACCACTGCCGGAATAAGATTTAGCTCGGCATCGACCAGCTTCTCTATCTTCTCGCCCACGCAACACCTCCATCCGACGAACGACGATAGTCAAAGAGGACAATCAAGACGCCCAAAGAGCAGCCAGACGCTTGGCAGGCTTAACTAACTCGATGCGCGTGGTCAGAAATCTGGTCAGAACTTGCAAATCAATCCCTCAGCGATCACTGACAAGTCATTGCAGTCGCTTATTATTATGTCACGGCAACAAAATTGGCGGAAGGGTTGAGATTCGAACTCCGGGACGGATATTCCATAATGGACCTTACGCGAGATCAGCTTGTAGACGCCCGATAGAGAAGTCACCGTTAGCGCAGATACAGATGTCACTCTCCACGATTTGGGTTGGGGAGTATTGGGCCGATGACGGTGATTACGATGAGCCGGACGGAGATGGACCGGATGAGCGTATTGCGCGATCTAACGGAGGGCAGGATCAAGGTGACGGCGGCATCGACGCTGATGGGTCTTGGCCGGCGTCAAGTGTTTCGGCTGGCGAAGGCTTACGGGCGACACGGCCCTGAAGCGTTGGTATCGCGCCGCCGCGGCAGGCCGAGCAACCGTAGCTATCCGAGCGCGTGGCGTGTCGAAGTCCTTGGCATTATCCGGGAGCGTTACCCGGACTTCGGCCCGACGCTGGCGGCGGAGAAGCTGGCGGAGCTGCACGGTATTCACCTTGGACGCGAGACGCTACGGCAATGGATGATCGCGGCGGGCCTGTGGAAGGACCGGCGTGCACGATTGAAGGCTGTTCACCAGCCGCGGTACCGACGCGATTGTTTAGGCGAACTGATACAGATTGACGGGTCGGAGCATTGGTGGTTCGAGGGCCGCGGTCCGCAATGCACCCTGCTCGTCTACATTGACGATGCCACCAGCCGGCTGATGTATCTGCAATTTGTCGAGAGCGAAAGTACCTTCGATTATTTTGCAGCGACGCGGGCGTATCTGGAACGTTATGGCAAACCGGTGGCGTTCTATTCCGACAAGCACGGTGTGTTCCGCGTCAACAAGAAGGATGCGGTTGGCGGCGATGGGATGACCCAGTTCGGACGGGCTTTGCATGCGCTCAACATCGACATCATCTGCGCCAACTCCTCGCAGGCCAAAGGCCGCGTGGAACGGGCCAATGGCACGCTGCAGGACCGGTTGGTTAAGGAGATGCGATTAAGCGGCATCGACACCATTGAGGCCGGCAACGCATTCCTGCCGGCGTTCATGGAGAAGTACAATGCGCGCTTTGCCAAGACGCCGTTTGAGGATCGCGACTTGCACCGGCCTCTCGCCGGTCATGATGATATCGATGATGCTTTTGCCTGGAAGGAGGAGCGGTCAGTTTCTGTGAACTTAACCCTGCAATACGACCAGGTGCTGTTCATTCGATCGTCAGCGAGACGGTCGAAGTGATATTATTTCTGACTGCTCATGCCAACTTAGGGCGACTGCCTCGTCCAGATTACTCAGTAATAGTGATCCTCGCTGTTCTCCGATCAAAACCCGGCGGGTGATCGTCGGTGATAGGAAGGCCAATCGTAGCCCCTTGCGGATCACTTTCGGATGCAAATTGAATCGGCGTGCTAAGTCCTCGATCGAGCTGCAGGTGCCATCGGAAAGCGATTTGAGCCAATTGTGCGCGCGAACGATCGCTTGCACGAGCAATGGATTGGCAACGCGCTGGGATTGGTTTGCGTCACTTTCGTCAATCTCAGCCCGATTGCCATTGGGTCGATTTATAAAGGGAACCTGAACGATGGGTGCCTCGACGTCACCGACGCTTTTCGGCGTTATCGCGAGGTGATTGGCATGCATAACAACCCGGCTCACGTATTTTTCTGCGCCCTGAGCCGGTGCGAGACCGTTGCAACCCAACTTGGCTCGGAGAGCCTTAAACACTGCGGCCTCAATCTCCGAGGCTGACACCCTTGGTGCTGATCCAGCTTCGGCTTTGCGCCCCTTTAGCAGGGCTGAACTGACATAGAAGCGGTATCGCACCCCGTCCTTAAGGGTGAAGCTCGGGCTCATCCGATTGAGGAGCTCCTGGACCCGCTCGAACGTATCTCGATAAATGATTGGGTCATGCTCGCCGGGATACCAGTGGCCGTTATGGCCGGTTTCGCCCAGATAGATGCGGTTCTTCAACAGATAGGCGAGGGGACCATAGGTGAAGCGAATGCCGCCGACGATCTTGCCAGCAATTGGCCGCTTCTTGGTCACGATGCCCTTGGCATCAATCTCGGCGATGAGCTTATGGAAGGACCTTAAGGTGAGATATTGGTCGAAGATCATGCGGACGGTCTTCGCTTCGGCCGGATTGACGACCAGCCGTTTGTTCTTGCTGTCGTAACCTAGAGGTACGCTGCCGCCGGTCCATTTTCCCTTCTTGCGGGACGCGGCGAGCTTGTCGCGGACCCGCTCGGAGGCCAGTTCACGTTCGAACTGGGCGAATGACAAGAGGACATTAAGAGTCAGTCGTCCCATGGAGGTGGTGGTATTGAACTGCTGGGTGATAGCGACAAAGGAAACTTTCTTGGCATCGAAAAGCTCGACCAGCTTGGCGAAGTCCATCAGCGAGCGGGTGAGCCGGTCGATCTTGTAGATCACTACGACGTCAACCTGACCGTCCTCTAAGTCTTGGAGCAGCCGCTGCAGGGCAGGCCGGTTCAGGTTGCCGCCCGAGTAGGCGGCATCGTCATAGCGCTTCGGCAGGACGCGCCAGCCCTCCGAGGCCTGGGATTTGATGTAGGCCTCACAGGCCTCGCGCTGGGCATCGAGCGAATTGAACTCGAGCTCAAGACCATGTTCGGTCGATTTCCGAGTATAGATCGCGCACCGGAATAGCTTCTCTGTCTTGCCAGACATGCCCGCTACTCCTTTCCTGCCCGCAGGCCAAAGAATTTCGGTCCGTTCCAGCGGGTGTCGGTGATCAGGCGGGCGATTTGGGACAGGCTTTCATACGGCTTGCCCCGATAGGAGAAGCCATCCTCCAGTACGGTCACCTCATGGCGCTCGCCTTTCCATTGCCGGATCAAGACTGCGCCGGGCTTGATTCGCCGGGGCAGAACTATCCGTCCGTTGTTTTTGGCAAACTGCTCCATCAGCTGCTTGAGGAGTCGCGCCGTCGTTCGATCGAGCCCACCATAGGCATCCTCTTGGATCTTGTAGGCGATGCTGCGGCGAAGAAGATCAGGCCCAAAAGCCTCGGGCGCTTCAGATTTAAACTTCGCGCGCCAGAGCGCGCGAAGCTCGACGATTGGCATGGATCGAAGCCGCTCGACCTCGGCTTCGATGGCGGCGGGATCTACGGTCCGCTGATCCATTGCTAGGCCGCTTTGAGCTCGGCCGCCTTGGTGGCATCCTTAGACTTCGACGATCTTCCCCGGACAATGCGGTAAGTGCGCCCGCCGTCGGTCTTTTTCGAATCGAGCGTGAGGCCGAGTTTCTTGCGCACCACCCCGGCAAAGAAGCCGCGGACCGAATGTTGCTGCCAGCCCGTCGCCTTCATGATGGCGACGATGGTCACGCCTTCCGGCCGTTGGAGCAGCTTCAGGACCTTTTCCTGTTTCGTCCCAGTGCGGGATTTCGCTTCAACTGCTTTCTTAAGCTGATCCTTTTTCTCATCGGAAGCTTGCTGCTGTATGGCTTTGCCACGCAGTGGCGATTTCTGTTTGGGATTTTTGGGTTTCTTGCCCATTTCGAACTCCTGTCTCGGGCTATGACGGCAGATTGCGCCGTCACCACCGAAGCCCCGCTCCGGCGCAAAGGCCGGCGGGGCAGGGGTCCTGGCAGGCCTCAAGGCGTACTGCGGGGCGCCGACAGTGACGCTCTATCCACAAGCGAAGTCCAGTCCTTTCAGGATTGTCCGCTCAAGGCGAAGCAGCTCAAAGCGGCTCCTGTCGCCTGTTTTCCCGGTAGAATAGGCATTCTGGGGCCAGCAACAGCGGCGGGAATTTGGCTGACAACAATCAGTGTCTGGAAGTTCACGCATGGATGTCTGAGCAAATGGATCGGCTTCAGAGGGTCTTCGGCCCTCAAATTGCAGTCTTCGCAGCAACGCCCGTTGGCGAGGATGCCCACGAGCGCGATTGATCTTGCGCAGTCAAATGATCTTGCGTAGTCAAAGCGACTTAGTCAGCCTCCACAATATCACCCGCGTTTTTTGCGGGTCTTTCCCGGTTGATTTCAGCATTTGTTTTGATCCAATCCGGCGGAGATCTATCGTCCAGGTTTAGGGTGAAGACGAAATCCTCAATTTCCTCCGGGCGCTCCAGGACGCCAAGCAGTTTGCACAGGAAAATGAGCATCTGCCCCGCTTTCAGGTCACCCTTGAAGGCCATATCCTTGATCAGGTGAATATAGGCCTCAAGAACTGATAGTTTTAGGATCTTCCCATTGATCCTTACATTCATCGACCCAAGTAGGACGTTGGCGGGATTAGGTATCCGGCGTCCACGTGGGCGTCCGCTTGGGTTTGGCGACGGTCCGCCCTTCTTAAATTGAGTACTACGGGGCGGTCGCCGGTAACCCACTTCATAGTTGCTATTAGTTCCCTTGTCTCGCATTGCACACCTCATGTTGCAGTGACTGCCTATTCCGATTTAGTGTCGTCGACAGTTTCTTCTCTTTCGGGAATTAATGGCTTGTTCCGATGCTCGGTGACTTCTTCGAAAGTTTCTCCGGTTTCGGCCAAGATTGCCTGCTTGCCAGTAAAGGTCTGCCACCGCCGGACCGCTACGTCGCAATAATGACAATCGATTTCCACGCAGCGCGCGATTCTGCCCGTCTTTTCTGCTGCGATAATCGTTGTCCCAGATCCACAAAACGGGTCCAGAATGATGTCCCCGTGTTTAGTGACATCTCGGATCGCGTCGGCGATCATCGCGACAGGTTTAACCGTCGGGATGCATCGCAAGCTCCGCATCGCGAGCGACGCGAAACGTGTTGACGCCCGCGTAATCCCATACATTCGATCTGTTTCTTCCGTTTCTTCCGAGCTCGACATTATTCCGATGAAGCTTGTCACCATGGCGAAAAATGAGAACAAGTTCGTGCTTCGATCTATAAAGAGAACCCATGCCCCCATTCGTTTTGTTCCAGACGCACAGATTGATAAGAGTGAGATTCAACAGCTTTCCTGCCGTCAAAATCTCAAACAAATGACGCCAATCCATGAAGAGGTAAATCAATGCACCCGGCGTAATTCCCGTTATCGCAGTTGTCAAAAATTGCCGCAGAAATTGGATAAATTCCTGCTCGGACATTTCTCCGCTCGCCATGGCGAATTCTGCATGACGCGTACGTCCCCTTCCGGAAATTGCCTTAATGCGGTCATTGAATGGCGCATCACTTATTATCAAAGCTGCGCGCTTGCCGCCCATCAGTGTTGTTAAAGCTGTGGTGTCTCGAGCATCGCCGCAGAATAACCGGTGCCGTAAGCCATCATTCGACCCCAGAAGCCACATGTCTCCGCGCCTTGTGGCTGGCGGTTGGTCCAGCATCGCGTCTGGAACGATGTCATCCGAGTCTGAATCATTTTGTGCTTCGGTGGCTGCATTGAGAAGCAGATCGACTTCTGGGATCTCGAACCCGGTAATCTCGACGTCGAAGCCGATCTCGATGAGGTGTTGCAACTCGATGGCGAGGATCTCGGCGTCCCATCCAGCCTTAAGAGCCAATGAATTGTCCGCTAGGATGTACGCGCGGCGCTCATCTTCATTCAGATCGTCAATCCGAATGATGGGAATCTCAGACAGACCGACGCTTTTGGCCGCTTCGACGCGGCCGTGGCCGGCTATAATTTCGTCATCCGCTGTGACCAGCGCTGGCTGTGTGTAGCCGAAGCGGCGGATAGACGCTTCAAGGGCCCGGCGCTGCTTCCGGCTATGAGTTCGCGCGTTTCTTGGCGAAGGCTTCAGGCTATGAGGCGAAACGTACTCAATCTTATGTGAGCGTATTGGCGCATGACATTTCGGCATAATCGACTCCTTACTGGAGTCGGGGTGATTGGAGCAACGCACCACCCGCCCCGACAGGGGGGATTGATGCGTTGTGTGGAGCGAGAGCCGTCTTCGCTGATCACCGCACGCTGTGACAAGAGCCTAGAAAGATACGATTTCTACGAGTCTTCTCTCACCCCTAACGGGTTCAACTCGAAGGGACGGGCCGCGCTCGTCAATGAACGAAACCGCTATCATTGAACCGGCGGACTGAGGCTCAAATTCACGATACCCAGGGTACGTATGGTTGTCGCCGTGTCAACCAAATAGAAGTCACCATATTGAAATAGCAGCCATTCAGGAACACGCATAGCAGGATCGTAAATTGCATTTGCAAAGCGAATCCGGCGTGCGAGTTGGATTCGCATAATGACAGTTTATGGAATGTGTCCGTGAGCGTATTCACCTCCAGCTGCATTCGTGAAGCGTAGCGTGTGCGGATAAATGATGCTGAGTGTTCGTTTCGCCGCAACAGTCCGAGCTCAAGCAGAATCCTACTTGATGCGGGCCAGCTGTTCGTTGAGCGGCTGCGGTACCCAATCGGCCTTGATTCCCAGTTCCGCCAGGACGACTTGCGCAGCATTGTAGCCAGGCAAGCCCGTGATGTTGCCACCGGGATGGCTGCTCGAGCCGCACAGATATAGACCGCGCAGGTGCGTGCGGTACCGGCCGGCGCCTGCGAATGGCCGATTGTAACCGATCTGGTCGTCGGTAAAAGCTCCTACCAGCAGGTCGCCGGCGTGCATGTTGGGTAGCGATCTTTCCACATCGAGCGGCGAGCGCGTGAAGCTGTCAATCACCGCGTCGGCAAGATTGGGCGCATGCTGCTGCCACAGATCGAGCATGACACGGCCATGCGCATCGCGCGCGGCGTCCCAATTGTGCGGATCGCCGTTGAATCGATAGGGCAGCTTCTCCCACATGAACGCGGTGTGCTGACCCGGGGGGGCTTGGCTCGGGTCGAAGCGCGTCGGGGAGGCCCCCCACATGATGGTGGGCGGAATGGTACCGGCCTCATGATGGCGGATCAGGTCGGAAAACTGGTCGACGTGGTCAAGTCCCATGACTACCATGAAGCCACCGTCGAGCTCCGGCCGTTTAGCGGCGACTTTGTATCGCGGCGGTTCGCGGAGGTTGAGATTGAGTGCAAACAGCGGGGCAATGAGATTGTATTTGAAGTTCTCAGCGTGGCCACGGATCGCCGCCGGCACGTGTATTTCGTCAAGCAAGCCGAGAAAGGTCTGCTGGGGATTAAGCGAAGAAGCGACGCCATGGCGGGCGCGCAGCGTTTCGCCTTGAGCCGTCTCGATGCCGATTGCGCGACCGTTTTCGACCAGAATGCGCCGTGGTTCAGTGAAGGTCAGGATCGTACCGCCGGCCTCCCGCACGGCGCTTTCGAGGGCGCGAGCGAGCGCCGCAGAGCCGCCGCGCGACATTTGCGCTTTTGACGGCTGAGCCAGCAGCGCTGCGATATGATGGCCGAAGCCGCGGACGCGGACGTCGACCTCGCGCAAGCCGTTGAAGAACAGCAAGCCGGCTTTGATGGTGGGGTGCTCGAATTCTTGCTGCACGAATTCGAGTGGAGATAGTGCGCTAACTTCAAGAAGCCGCCGCCCCAGTGCGCTGCGGCCGAGGATGGCGCGGCGTTCGTCTGGCGGCAGAGGCGGCGAGGTCGCTTCGGGGCGCAAAACTTGCGCGACGATCGGAGCGAATTCCTCGTACCACCGCCGCAAAGTCTCTGCATCGCGCCGGCTGAATTGCGCAAACGAAACGGCAGTCCGCTCGAAGTCCGTCCACCATTCGAGAGTCCGCCCGTCCTTCGTTAACAACAGGACGTTGAGCTCTGGTTCGATATAATGGGCGCCGTGCCGCTCGAGTTCGAGGTCGGCATACCACGGCATCGCCGTGATCGCGCGATGAAAGAAGGCGTGCGTGTTGTGGAGAAATCCCGGATAACGGGGATCCTCAAGCGTGGTCAGTCCGCCGCCGGCAATTGGCGCACGATCCACTGCCAGGACTTTCAATCCGGCTTTGCATAGGTAGGCCTGCAGAATGAGGCCGTTATGCCCGGCGCCAAGAATTATAAGATCGTAATCGTCGGCCATTTTATGCCTGCTGCCAGCATCCGGGTTAGCGACGGCCTTCGTAGAGATCGCGTCCGGCGACTAGCGCGCGGATTTTGCCGTCGGCAATGGTGCGCTTGAGCATCCAGAAACCGCAATCCGGATTGATGTATTTGATCCGGTTCCGGCCCAATATGCCCTCTGCGTGGTCGAGTAGGCGCGCAATCCTTTCCGCCGTTTCGATTTCAGTCGACTTGATGTCAACGACGCCGAGACCGATGCCGATGTCCGGCCGCAACTCCCGGAGCACCGCCAGTTCGTCGGGCGCGCGGTGTGCCGTCTCTAGCACGACATGATCGGCATGAAGTGCATTCAGGTATGAAAGCAGATGCGCCCAGTCGCCCTTCTGGATCGACTGACCGCCATAATTACCAAAGCACAGGTGGACGGCCGGGATCGTCTTGACGGCGTTCAGTACAAGGTTCATGGCGGCGGCGGCCCACGGCCATTCGTCGGGACTCCCGGGGAGGTTGGCTTCGTCGACCTGAACGACGTCGGCATCGATGTGGCGGACCTGTTCGGCGAGCGCAGCCGCGATCGCCATCGCCAAGTCCGGCAGATGCTTGTAGTGGTTGTCGACCAGCGTCTTGGCCAGCATGTGCGGCCCGGTCAGGGTGAACTTAAAAGGCCGCGTCGCTAACCGTTTCGCTCGCGCACATGCTTGCGGCAAATCAAGATGGCCGCAGTCGATTGGACCGTCGACCACCGCGGGCGGTCGCGTTCGAAAACCCATGCCGCGCTGAGCCCGATAGGCGACTAACTCTTCGAAGGTGACGTCGCTCCGGACTCCCCCTAACGGCCGGACAAAATACTCGATCATCCCGTTCGTCTCGGGGTGATTGACGTCGAAGCGGTAAAGCTCGCCGTCGCACACCAGATCAATGCCGGCTCGCTCTTGAATTTGAAGCGCCACCCGGGTGGCATCGACGAGCGCTTGTTCCGACGGCAAAGCGACGAGCCAGTTGGGAACGGGATAGGAGCCAACTACGGTTGTCTTGATCCGAGGTTCCGAGATCATCGATGTCACCGCCTGGTCGACATTGGGGGTGGGTTTCTTGCCGCGGCTGCAATCGGCCGTTACTATGCGCTAAGTATCCAACTGGTTACTTCCCTCGTCAATCCGAATAGCGAGGTGACTGTGATAGACCTCGCTTTTCTATACAGTGGAGCTTGAGCTGACCATGCCGCCGCATGCCACGACCGCTGCAGATATTGCCACTTGGCCGGATTGCTTCGTCGATGAAGATCACCTCGAAGACTTTATGACCACGCCGTCGTCTGCTCTGATTGCGGCGCTCGGCCGGATCCCGGGCGACCTGATCGTGCTTGGTATCGGGGGCAAGATGGGACCGACGCTGGCGCGGCTGGCGCGTCGTGCGGCGCCGGAACGCAGAATTTTCGGCGTTGCGCGGTTCAGCGAACCAGGCTTGCGGGAAAAGCTGGAGTCCTGGGGCATCGAATGCGTTGCCACCGATTTGCTTGATCGTGAGGCCATCGCGCGGCTGCCGCGGGCTCGCAACGTCATCTACATGGCCGGACGGAAATTCGGCACCACCGGCCGCGAAGACCTGACCTGGGCTATGAACACTCTTGTCCCCGCCATGGTGGCGGAAGCATTCAAGGATTCGCACATTGTCGCCTTCTCGACCGGCAATGTGTATCCGTTCGTCAATATCCTGCACGGCGGCGCCACCGAGGCGGTCGAGGTCAATCCGCGGGGCGCCTATGCAAATTCGTGCGTCGGACGCGAGCGCATGTTTGAATATTGTTCGCGCGTGCATGGCACGCCGGGACGTCTGATCCGCCTCAACTATGCGATCGACATGCGCTACGGGGTCCTGCACGACGTCGCGCAAAAGGTGCTCGCCGAGAGGGAAATCGATCTGACCGTGGGTCATGCCAACGTAATCTGGCAGGGGGATGCCAACAGTATGGTATTGCGCGCGCTCGGTCATTGCACTGCACCGACCCAGCCGCTCAATGTGAGCGGGCCGGAAACGCTGAGCGTGCGCGCTGTCGCTGAGGCCTTCGGCCGGCGCTTGGGAAAGGCGCCCCGCTTCATCGGAGCTGAAGCGACCATCGGCTGGCTCATTAATTCCGGCGAAGCGCATCGCTTGTTCGGATATCCGTCAGTCCCCCTCGGCCGCATGATCGACTGGATCGCCGACTGGGTCGGCCGTGGCCTGCGCAGCCTGGGCAAGGAAACGCATTTCGATAACCGCGATGGCAACTTCTGATCGCAGCCTGCCTGGTGGCATTACGGCGCGTCCGCTTGACGAGCGCGATGTAACCTCAGCGCTGGCGCTGTCTCGCGAAGCCGGCTGGAATCAAATCGCAGCCGACTGGCGCCTGTTTATTGAGCTTGGCGACGTCATCGGTCTGCTGCGCGATGGCCGCCTAATCGCCACTGCGGCGACGTTGCCTTACGCCGGCCGCTTCGCCTGGATCAGCATGGTGCTCGTCACTCCCTCTGAGCGCCGCCAAGGACTGGCAAGCTGGCTGTTGCGCTGCTGCGTCGACGATCTATTAGCACGCGAGCTCGTCCCGGTGCTCGACGCGACGCCGGCGGGGCGCCCCGTCTACATTGGGCTTGGCTTCCAGGATCATTGGACCTTGCAACGGCTGATCGGCCGTTCAGTGCCGATGCCAGCGGCCGGCGCCCGCCAGGCAACGATGCGCCCGATTGAGGCGGACGATTGGCCTCGCCTTATCGCGTACGACGCCGCCGTTTGTGGCGCCGATCGCGGCGGTCTACTGCAGCGTCTGGCCCCGCGACTCCACGATGCGGCACTGATTGCCGAGCGCGACGGAAAACTTGCCGGCTATTTACTCGGCCGTGACGGTCGCGTCATGAATCAGCTCGGTCCGTTGGTGGCGGAGGATGACGTGGTGGCCATCAATCTTCTGGCCCGGGCAATCGGGTCAATTTCCGCGACGATAGCCATCGACTTGCCCGACCGGCACGTAACGCTACGAGCCTGGCTTACCTCGCTCGGCTTTGCAGCGGAGCGGCCGTTGACGCGAATGGCCTACGGTACGAAAGACGCGTTTGACGACGCAGAGCGGCTATTCGCAATCGCTGGGCCGGAACTCGGTTGATCGCGCGTCTCGATCGCGCGGTCGCCTTAAGAGAGGCTCTGAGGTTCAGTTGGTGAACGGAATGTCTTTCATCTTGATCGACTTATCGAGGAAGTCGTTGGTGTAGGCCTGTTTGACATCGAACGGCTTGTCCAGTCCCACATAAGTCTTCACGAGATCATAGGTATCCGTCATTCGCTGCGGATCGAACCAGCCCAGCGCCACGGTCTGCGAGGTTTTATCGCTCATTAATTGCTCGACTTCGTGCCAGTTGACCAACTGGCTGTCGGCCTGCAGTCCGGAATTGGCTTCGACCAGCGCGTCGACGCACGGCTTAGGATCGGCTACGCAGGCGGCGAAGGCCTTCTGCGTTACCTTGACGAAGGCGGCAACGGTGTCACGGTGCCCTTTGAGATAGGTGCCATTGACGACGATCGCATTGCCGTAAGGGTTGACGCCGGCATCCTTCCACGCGAGGTAACCCATGTCGCTGCCGAGCTGGGCTTTCGCGGTGTGGTGCTCATTGTAGAAATTGGTCATGGCATCGACAGATCTGGCCTTGAGCGCGGCCACCTTCGCGCCAGGACCGACGTTCACCCAGGTGATTGAGTTTGGATCGATACCGTTCGCCTTAGCGAGCGCCGGCCACAGCGAGCGTGCCGCATCTCCGGGTGGATTTCCGATTTTTTTGCCGGCGAGATCCTTGATGGACTTAATCCCTGAACTCTTGAGCCAGTAGAGGCCGCCCGGATAGTTCGCATAGATGTCCATCACCGCTTTCTCGTCGGCGCCCTTGCCAATCGCGACGAGGATAGTGGTCATATCGGCTAGACCGAACGTGTTCACGCCGGCGCCAGCGGCCTGAGCGGCGACCATCGAGCCTTTGCCCTGCAGCAAAGTAAGATCGATCCCGGCGTCTTTGTACCACCCCATCTTCTGCGCATAGTAATAGGGCGCGTGATCGCCACCGGCGAGCCAGTTGAGGAGCAAGCTCACCTGCTCATTGGCCCGCGCCGCGCCGGAAAACCCCAACAGCGCGACTGCAACTATGGACAGCTTCAATTTCATATCAGCCTCCTGCGACGCCGGCCGACAAGAGCTGTATCTCAATGCTCATTGCGGACGAGCAGAGATTCTTGTAACTGAATGGTTACCTGCTGAACGATAAAGAGCCCCATGCAGGCTGTCAACTCGCGCGCCAAACGAATGCCGCCCGGATTGCGCCGCCGGCGGCCCGACGCGACCCGTCGCCGCATCCTTGCAGCGGCGACGGGCGAGTTTGCCGCAAAGGGCCTCGCGGGCGCTCGTGTTGATGAGATCGCAGACCGAGCTTTGGTCAGCAAGCGGATGCTATATCATTACTTCGGCGACAAGGAGGCGTTATGGCTCGCAGTGCTCGAGCGCGCCTACCTGAACATCCGGAGCGAGGAGCGTGAACTTGATGTCAGCAGGCTTTCACCTGTCGTCGGAATGCGCCGACTTGTCGAATTCACTATAGGTTATGTTCAATCGCATCCGGAATTTATTGCCCTGTTGCTTGGTGAAAACTTACACCGGGCGAAATATTTGCGCCGCTCGCGCAAAGTGCGCGAGATGCACACGTCACTGCTGGACGTCATTGCCGATTTGCTGCGGCGCGGGCACCGATCGGGCGTGTTCCGCGGCGATGTCGATCCGGCCGAGCTCTACATCACGATCGCCGCGCTCGGATTTTTCTACTTTTCCAACATCCATACGCTGTCGACTATTTTTGGTCGCAACTTCAATTCGCCTGCGGCGCGGCGGCGGCATTCGCAGCACGTGCTCAACGTGATTCTAGGATTTCTCACACGATGACCGTGCAGTGCCCCGAACCGCTGACTTCGCCATTGAGCCAAGCGGAAATGTCATCTGCTTTTGCGGAGGCGCGCTGATGACGGCATCGTGGACGAACTGGCCGACGGATATTCTCGACACGCTACGCGGCGGAACGGTCATTCCGGCGCATCTTCTGGCATTGGATTCGAGCCGCAAGCTAGACGTGCGCCGGCAACGCGCGCTGAGCCGCTACTACATCGACGCCGGCGCCGGAGGCCTCGCCGTCGGTGTTCATTCGACCCAGTTTGCGATCCGCGAGGCCGGATCGTACGAGAACGTCTTGCGCCTGGCCGCCGAAGCCGCCGAGAATTGGTCGAAGCGACCGCTCGTGCTCATAGCCGGAATCGTTGGGCAAACGACGCAGGCGCGGCAGGAGGCCGCAGTCGCCGCTAATCTCGGTTATCACGCGGGACTATTGAGTCTAGCCGCGATGAAAGGGGCAAGCGATGACGAGCTGATCGCGCACTGTCGCGCGGTCGCCGATGTCATTCCGCTGGTTGGCTTTTATTTGCAGACCGCCGTAGGCGGAATTCCGCTGTCGGCAGATTTCTGGCGGCGCTTCGCCGAAATCGAGCAAGTCGTGGCGATCAAGATCGCGCCGTTCGACCGGTATCGTACTCTGGATGTGATCCGTGGCGTCGTTGCAGCTTCCGCCGAGGATCGTGTCACTCTCTATACTGGCAACGACGACAACATCGTGCTTGATCTCGTGACGCCGTTCGTCGTGCCTCGGGATGGAACCGAAGCGAGAGTACGGATTAAGGGCGGGCTGCTCGGTCACTGGAGCGTCTGGACGAAGGGCGCCGCCGATATGTTTGCCCGCATCCGACGCGCCATCGAGGCAGGTCCCATAAGCGACGACGTGCTCGCGCTCGCCGCCAAGGTCACCGACTGCAACGCGGCCTTCTTTGACGTCGCCAATAATTTCCGCGGCTGCATTGCCGGCTGTCACGAAGTGCTGCGCCGGCAAGGGTTATTGGAAGGCATCTGGTGCCTCGATCCCGACGAAGGTTTGAGCCTCGGCCAGGCCGAAGCGATTGGGCGCGTCATGCGGGTTTATCCTGAGCTCGGCGATGACGCTTTCGTGGCAGCAAACCGGGAGCGCTGGTTGTCATGACGGAGCCGTCACGGCGGAACGCAATCCGACGGCGGCCGTCCGTCGACGTGATGCATCGCTATCTACCCGGCATCATGGTTCATGTTGCGCTTATTGCCGCGTGGTACGCTTTCGTCACCTATGGGCATGTTCCGTCCTTTGTCATGCCGTCACCGATTGCGACGCTAGCGACGCTTGGCGGCACGAACTACGCTTGGATCGACAATACGCTGGTAACGGCCAGCGAAATCTTTGGCGGTTATTTTCTCGCTGTCGCGGTCGGGGTGGCGATTGCCATTTGTTTTTCGTGGTCGAGGACGGCGGAAGCGGCGGCAATGCCGTTGCTCGTCAGCCTTAATATGATTCCCAAAGTCGCGTTGGGCCCACTATTCATTGTTTGGTTTTCCTACGGCATATTTCCAAACACGATTATCGCCTTCTCGATCAGCTTTTTCCCCATTCTCCTCAATACCGCCAGGGGCTTTCGCGAGGTCGAGCCGGAGCTGCTGGATCTCGTGCGTTCGCTACGCAGCTCAAAGTGGCAAACATTTACCAAAATACAGCTGCCCAGTGCGTTGCCTTACATTTTCTCCGGGATGAAGGTTGGAGCGATCTTAGCTGTTGCCGGCGCTGTCGTCGGCGAGTTCTTGGGCTCATCACGCGGTCTGGGTTATTTGATGCTTCAGGTCCAAGTGACGCTCGACACTGCCGCGATGTTTATGGCGGTGATCCTGATTACCCTGATCGGCGTAGTCCTCTATGCCATGGTGATCGGACTTGAGCGGCTCGTCATCGTGCGCGATGCGCGCCTGCAATGAGCGATGCCGTGGACGAGCCCTTCATACGTATCAAGGATCTGCGCAAGGCTTATCGCAAGGACGATCAGGAATTCCTTGCGATTTCTAATGCCAGTTTCGAGGTGGCGGCCGGCGAGCTGGTGGCTCTAGTCGGTCCATCAGGTTGCGGCAAGACCACCCTCCTGAAGATCCTGGCTGGACTGCAGAGTTACGATTCAGGCGAAGTCCGTATCGGGTCTCCAGCGCATCCCTTTGATCCGTCGCGCGATATCGGCATGGTGTTTCAGCAAGCGCTGTTGCTGAAATGGCGTCGAGTTCTCCAGAACGTGCTGTTGCCGGCGGAAATCTTAGGCTTGCCGATGCGCGAGAGCCGCGAGCGTGCGCATGAACTTCTGGCTATGGTTGGATTGAAGGGTTCTGAAGACAAATATCCATATGAGCTGTCCGGTGGCATGCAGCAGCGCGCTGCCATCGCGCGGGCACTTGTGCACGACCCAAAGCTGATCTTGATGGACGAGCCTTTTGGCGCGCTCGATGCATTGACACGCGAAAGGATGAATCTTGAACTACTCAGTATATGGAAGCGAAGCGGTAAAACTATTGTTTTCGTGACACATGGAATTGCCGAAGCCGTATTTCTTGGCACCCGCGTGATTGTTCTGACGGCAGGCCCTGCCCGGATGGCGGACAACATCTCAGTTGACCTTCCTGAGCCCCGCATTCTTGACGTCAAAACGAGTGAAAAGTTCGGAGAATATAGTAGAAGAATATATCATCTTTTGGGACTGAGCTAATGCGGTGTCTTGATCGGGCAGTGAATGAGTGAGGCGCCCGCTTCGAGATCGCGTAATCTGAATTTGTGTTAGCGTCTTCATCGCTAAAACCTATTACGAGTGGAATGGACATAAGATCAGTGGCGACTCGTCGACTTGAGGGTTCATGTGAAGTTGAATATCAAAATATCGCGTAATAGCCAGTTAGAATGCTGGTCTCATTCCCGCTGGAGGTGAAACTCGGCGATCGTCGGTGCCACCTCGGTCAGCGTCTGCTGCATGATCGTCTCCAGTCCAGCTGGAGTTGAAGGCTCGGCAATCGAGCCTGAGTTCTCTATCAGCGCGCGATAGTCGTTTGAACCGACAATCGACGCAATGTCCCTGTTCAGGGTTTGGATGATCGGTACCGGAGTGCCGGCCGGCGCGCAGACTTCTTCCTCGTTGGGCGAAAGACGAAAAGATCGCCTATTCGACCTTCAACGCCAGAGCCGAGGAGTTTACGTCCAAGCCCGCGTTTCGGGATGCGTGGAGAAGAGGCCAGCGCTGTCTGGTCGTGCCCGACGGGTTTTACGAGTGGAAGAAGCTCGATCCTAAAGGAAAAGAAAAGCAACCCTACGCCATCTCCATGACGGGCGACGCGCAGATGGTCATGGCCGGCCTCTGGGCAAAATGGAAGTCGCCGGGCGGCGAAGAAATTCAGAGCTGCACGATCCTCACGTGCGGCCCAAACAACGTAGTGGGTGAGCTGCATAACCGCATGCCGGTCATCCTGGCTCAAGGCGATTGGCTGAAATGGCTGGGGGAAGAACCAGCCACGGAAGATGATCTGTTTGCAATGCTTAAGCCTTGTCCGGATGAGGTGTTGAAGATTTGGCCAGTCGATGAGAAAGTTGGGAGCGTCAAGAACAAAGGCCGCGAACTGATCGAGCCATTAGCTCTAATATTGGAGCGTGCATGACACCGGAAGAATTTCAAGCTCTCTACCCGAAAGTAATCGGCTGGGTTCGCCAAACATTGGCGGCTCACGAAAAGGATGCTAAGTCGGTGTCCTCAGCAGGCTTTGTGCGCTTGCCACGCTACTTCAGTCAGGACCTCCTTGCGAGCGCCAAATATGTCGCGGTCGAGCGAGTACCGACGCCACCGCTCTCCGCTTTAGGACTGAGACGGTTCGCCGGGTTCGAGGAAGGTGATTACGACGGAATTACCTATCTCGACACGTTCTTTTTGAAACGAAAGCACGCGGCGGATGAAGGATTATATTTTCACGAACTAATTCACATCGTTCAATGGCGGGTGCTCGGTCCTGAACGCTTTCTTGCCGCCTACGCGGACGGGCTGGAAAGGTTTGGATATCGCAATAGCCCGCTTGAGGCCATGGCATATGACGCTCAGGCCGCATTTGCAGGGTCAACGCAAGCTTTTAATGCGGAAAAGTTGGTGGCGAAAAAACTGATCGAGAAGAATTTAATTAGGTAGCGATGCCTGAAAATAATTTTCGAAAATAGATTCGGAAGTGGAGTGACTTCGGATCCGTTGTGTTCCATCGTTGCGATAAATGGTCGTGGATGGGGAGGGCACGATGGCTCTACGCGAGACGCTGCAGCGAATTCTCACCGACTATCCCGACGCCGTCACGGCACCGCTCGAAGGTCACTCGCTGGCGCAATTTATCCGCGGCGAGGCCGCAGAAAACGTGTCTGCAGCATTAGGTGAGCTGGGTGCCGGCCTTGTGGTTGAAGGCAGCCCGGGGCAGGGCAATTGGGCAACGGTGCCGTGGATTTCCGTGTTTGATCCGGCGATCACCACCAGCGCCACCCGTGGCTATTACGTGGTCTATTTGTATCATGCCCATTACCCCGCGGTGCATCTGTCGCTCAATCAGGGCACCACCGCGGTGCGCAAAGAATTTCATGGCCGCGCCCGCGAGATCCTCAAAGACCGCGCCGATTTAATGCGCAAGCGGGTCGGAGATTTCGCCGAAAAGCTTCCGGTTCATGCCATTGATTTGGGTTCAATGGCCCGATTGCCGGGCGATTATGTCGCTGGCCATGCGCTTGGGGTGAGTTACTCCCTCGAAGCTCTGCCCGATGAGGCGACACTCCGTGCTGATCTGCAAACCATGGTGCGGGCTTACCGAGCTCTGGCCTATCGCGGTGGCATCGATGCCGACGTTGAAACGCAAACCGATCTCAGCGACGAGTTTGGTATTCCGCAATCAGCGTCCGTCATTGAAACCCGCAAATATGCCTATCACCGCAAAATTGAACGAAATCGCACCGCGGCGCGGGCGGCCAAGAAATTCCAGGGCACGCGCTGCCAGGCCTGCGATCTCGATTTTGCTGAACGCTACGGCGTGATCGGCAACGGATTTATTGGGGCGCATCATCTCAAAGCGATTAGCACTTTGGAGGAGGGCGTCGCCGTCACCTACGACATCGCCGCCGATTTCGCTGTGCTGTGCTCGAACTGCCATCGCATGATTCATCGTTGCGCCGATCCGAGCAATTTGCCGGCATTTCGTGCCGTAGTTCTGGCAAACAAGACTTAAACTGGCAAAGTTTTGACCGCGCGAGAGATTCGGATTCGCCTAATGACAGGTTACGGAACGCGCTGCGGCGCTTTGATGCTCTGCAGTAGGCTATGACGGCCGAGTGAGGTGATCGAACCCAGGTCCACGTCACACCCTGAAAGTAGGCTACGTAAGCCACCTC
>Ga0182024_10010071_pt1 | contig 19372 bp, 18 predicted proteins | sample P32metaG_FD_120480 | JGI IMG/M metagenome (GOLD analysis project Ga0182024, IMG submission 120480) | Permafrost microbial communities from Stordalen Mire, Sweden - P3-2 metaG (Illumina Assembly) | ecosystem: Environmental > Terrestrial > Soil > Wetlands > Permafrost | place: Sweden: Stordalen... | reverse complement strand
GAGCTGATCGACGCGATGGAGGACAACTACTCCAAGTGGCGCACCCGCGAGGGCATCAAGAACCTGCCCGAGTACGGTGGCGCGGAGGCTGGATCAGAGGAGGAGTAGGGCGGCACGTGGACGAACTGCGACAGCAATGAAGGTCGCGGTCATCTCCGATATCCATGGCAACCGCCAGGCGTTTGAGGCGGTCCTCGATGCGGTCGCCGCCAGCGATGCGTCCGAGCTGTGGTGCCTGGGCGACCTCGTCGGCTACGGCGCCGACCCCGACATCTGCGTGGAGCTCGCTCGCGAGCACGCCGCGGTGTGCCTAGCCGGCAACCACGATTTGGCCGTCGCCGGCGAGATACCGCTCGATGAGTTCTCTCGTGGGGCGAGCCTTGCGGCGCAGTGGACTCAGGAGGTGATCGCGCCCGCGAACCGCGCCTTCCTCGCCGAGCTGCGCCCGCAGGGACAGGAGGGCTCAATCGGCCTTTATCACGCCAGCCCACGCGATCCCGTGTGGGAGTACGTGCTTTCGGCGTTGCTCGCTGAGCTGTGCCTGGACCGTCAGCCCGATCGCATCTGCCTGATCGGGCATTCGCATGTTGCGCTCTCGTTCGTACGCCACGAGGGCGAGCTCGCCACCGGCGAGCCCAGGCGCGAGGGCGCGCAGCTCGATCTCTCGAGCGGCGAATGGCTGCTGAACCCGGGCAGCGTCGGGCAGCCGCGCGACGGTGACCCACGTGCCTCCTGGCTGCTGCTCGATCTCGACGGGGAGAGCGCTTCCTTTCGGCGTACCGACTACGACGTGGCCGGCGCCGCCGGCGCGATCCGCGCGGCACGTCTTCCGGACTCGCTTGCCGAGCGCCTGGAGTACGGTCAATGACGGTGAATCGCCTGATCCGTCTCCTCTGCGCCGGCCTGCTGGGCGTCTTTGCCGCCTTGCTCGTCGCCTGCGGGGGCTCCGGTAAGGGCTTGATCCCAGCCGCCAATGCCGGTCCATTGAAGAGCGATTTCGAGGCCGTCGCCCAGGCCGCGCAGAGCGGCGAAGGAAGCTGCACCGCCACCGAAGCCGCGATCGAGAAAACCGAAACAGATTTTGCGGCGCTGCCTTCGACCGTCGACTCCGGCCTGCATAAAACGCTCAGCCTGGGCATCGCGAACCTGCGTCGCCGCGCTCTCGCGCTGTGCGCGCAGCCACTTCCGCAGACGACCTCGACGACGAAGACGACCACCCCCACGTCGCCCACGAACACCCAGACGACACCCACGACAACGAGCACCCACAGCGAAACAACCGCCACCTCGACCACCCCCACGACGAGCACACCCACAGCCACCACACCGGGCGGTGGCACACCCGCTCCCGGAAGCGAAAGCGCACCCGGAGCATCGAGTGGGCCGGGAGGCGGCACGGGCATCGGCGGCGAAAGCGGCTCGGGTGCCGCAGGCGCCGGAGGACCAGGCGCGCCGAGCGCGGGTGGCGCCCAGGAAAGCGGCAAATGAGCGAGGTGAAGATCGCCGGGCGCTACCGCCTGGAGGGCCGTCTCGGCTTTGGCGGGATGTCCACGGTGCACCTCGCGCTCGACCTGCGCCTGGAGCGCCAAGTGGCGGTCAAGCTGCTCGCCGAGCACCTCGCGGACGATCCCACGTTCGTGTCGCGCTTCCAGCGTGAGGCGCAAGCCGCCGCGCGTCTGGTCCATCCCAACATCGTGCAGATCTTCGACTCCGGCCTGGACGAGCCCTCGGGCCGGCATTTCATCGTGATGGAGTACATCGAAGGCTCCTCCTGCGCGGAGATCCTGCGCGACGACGGCTGGGTCGCGGTGGACGAGGCCGTCTCGATCATCGAGCAGGCCTGCGAGGGCTTGGACTACGCCCACCGTCACGGCGTCGTCCACCGCGACGTCAAGCCCGGCAACCTGTTGCGCGCCCGCGAGGGCGAGGTCAAGCTGGCCGACTTCGGCATCGCCAAGGCGACTGAGCAATCGAGCATCACCCAGGTCGGCTCGGTGCTCGGCACCGCCGCCTATCTGGCTCCCGAGCAAGCGCGCGGCGAGGAGGCCGGGCCCCGCGCCGATCTGTACGCGCTCGGGGTCGTCGCCTACCAGCTGATCTCCGGACGGTTGCCATATGAGGCCACCTCGCTGACGGAGCTCGCGCTCAAGCAGCAGCGAGAGGAGCCCGCGATGCTCGACACGCTGGTCGCCGCCGTCGGCGCAGAGCTGGCCGACGCGGTCGCACTCGCGCTCGCGCTCGACCCGCGGGATCGCTACCAGACCGCACGCGAGATGGGTCGTGCGATCGAGGACGGCGCGCGCGGGATCTCGCCGGTGGAGCCCGCCCATGGAGCAGGAGGAGGACCGGCAACCGCGGCGACGAGCCTCCTGGCTACAGGGCCGCGCGGTTCCGAGCGCGGGGGCTCCTCCGCTGGTTCTGTCACTCCCCGGCGCCCGCGCCAGGGCCCCCCACGACATGAGGCATCAGTCTCGGCGGCCCCCGCCTCCTCCGGCTCATCCGCCGGCCGGCGGCGTGGTCGCGTGCTGCTTGCGGCCGTCATGCTGCTCACCATCGCTGTCGTGATCGTCGCCGTCGTGATCGCCACCGCCCCAACCCCGACCAAGATCGTGCTGCGCAATGTCGTCTACTCCGACGTCCATGAAGCCTCCTCCGCACTCAAACAGCTGGTAGCGGAAAACACCAAATAGGCACGCAAGCGGTTGATATCAGCGCCTCGGAGGAAGCTCTCCCGCGCGCCACGCGCCTGCCACGCTTGCCAGCTCCCCCACGAGGATTCCCTCACGTAAATCGCTCATCAGCCGTGCCAGGAAAGCGAGGTTGTGCATGCTCAGCAGTCGCGCTCCCGTCAGCTCACCGGCGCGCGCCAGATAGCTCAGGTACGCACGCGACAGACCCTTCACGCAGGCTGGGCACTCGCAGCCCTCGAGCAGCGGCTCCTCGGACTCGCGCCACTGAGCCTTCTTCAGATCGACGCGCCAGCGGTTCTCGGGATCGGGAATGAGCGCCGTGCCGTGCCTGCCCAAGCGGGTCGGCATCGCGCAGTCGAAAGTGTCGATCCCCAACTCCACTCCCCTGAGCAGGTCGTCCACCTCTCCGATTCCCAGCAAATGCCTCGGCTTGCGTTCGTGCTCGCCCCCCAGCTCGCTCGTCGCGTAACCGACCACCTCATACATCTGCGCCTTCTCAGCGCCCAGCGACCCGCCGATCGCGACCCCGTCGCAGCCACTCTCGACGATCGTCCTGGCCGATTCGCGCCGCAGATCCTCGTAGACACCACCCTGAACGATCCCGTACACCAACTGGCCGGCAGGCCCATGCTCGGCGTGCCAGCCCAGGCAGCGCCCCAGCCAGCGGTGGGTGCGCTCAGTGGAACGCGCCGTGTACTCGCGGTCGACGTGGAACGGCGTGCACTCGTCGAACACCAGCGCCAAGTCGGAGTCCAACGCCGCCTGCATCGCCATCGAGCCCTCGGGCGAGAGAAAGCGCTCGCGCCCGTCCACATATGAGCGAAAGCGCACTCCTTCCTCTTCGATCGCCAAGATCGCACCCTCACGATCGCCTGGGGCGACGCGCTCACCCGCCCCGCCGCGGGCGCGGGTGTGACGTGAGGACTTGATCTCCTCCGCCACCGTGCCGTGGCCCATCGAGAACACCTGAAATCCACCGGAATCGGTCACGATCGGGCCATCCCAGCCCATGAAGCTGCCCATCCCACCGAAGCGCTCGATCAGCTCGGGGCCGGGATTCAACAGCAGGTGGAAGGTGTTACCGAGCACCATCTCGTACCCCAGCGCCGCCACCTCCGCCGGCAGCAACCCCTTCACCGTGGCCTTCGTCGCCAGCGGCACGAATGCGGGTGTGCGAACATCGCCGTGCGCGGTCTCAAGCACCCCCGCACGGGCATCTGAGGAGCTATCGCGGGCTTGGATCGTGAAAGCAGCCATCGCTACGGCATCCTAAGAGGGCCTCCCCATGCTCGCGTCCCTCATCAACGTCACTCACCTCGTCGAAGTCTCCGGCTACCCGCTGCTGTTCGCGATCGTGATGGCCGAGTCGGCCGGCGTTCCGATCCCGGGAGAGACCGCACTGATCGCCGCTGCCGTGCTCGCCTCCCAAGGCAAGCTCAAAATCGAGCTCGTCGTCCCCCTCGCCGCGGCCGCCGCGATCGTGGGCGACAACATCGGCTACCAGATCGGCCGTCGCGGTGGGCGCTGGCTGCTCGAACGCCCCGGCCGCTTTCAGCGCCAGCGCCTGCAGGTCCTCGAGGCCGGTGAGCCATTCTTCGAGCGCCACGGCCCCAAGGCCGTGTTCTTCGGCCGCTTCATCCTCGGCCTGCGCGTTTGGGCCTCGTGGCTGGCCGGCGCCACACGCATGCGCTGGCGCTCATTCTTCTTCTGGAACGCGCTCGGCGGGATCTGCTGGGCGAGCGCGATCGGCCTGCTCGCCTATTTCCTCGGCCACTCCGCCGGCAAAGCGATCGAGGCGTTCGGCATCTACGGGCTCGTCGCGGTACTGCTCGCGATTGCCAGCGCCTTGTTCCTGCACCGCCGCCACCGCCACCGCGCCGGGCCGCGCGAGCCCGAGGAGCCTTGAGATTTCAGGCGGAAGGCTTGCTCAGCAGCCGTTGCCGCAGGGCGCGATGCGATCCCACAAGTCCGCCAGCGCACTCAGCTCACCCTCGGAGAAGCGCGAGAAGAAGTGCTCCCTCACCACCGCCAGATGCGTGCCGCGTGCTTCTGCCAAGCGCTCCCGTCCGAGCTCCGTCAGACAAGCGTAGGACCCGCGCGCGTCGTGTTCGCACGAGCAGCGCTCCAGCAGCTCGTCGCGCTCCAAGCGATCGACCAGCCGTGTCAACCCGCTACGCGAAAGCTGCGCCTGCTCGGCCAGGTCACACATCCGCATCCGTCCCCCGCTCGCGTCCTGCAGATGGTGCAGCACCTCATACGAGGTCATCGGCAAGCCATGCGCCTGCTCCAGCTCGGCATCCAGTCGCTTGGCCAGACACGCGTGCGCCCTCAGCAGACCGCGCCAGGCGCGCACCTCTCCCTCGCTGAGAGACTCCTCCCCGGACGGGATCTTGACGGCGGTCGCGGTCGACATGATGGCAATCGATACGTAAGCCCTACTACCCCGAACATAGCAGCGTCAGCACGTATCGCCCACCCGCAAAGACCGCTATGCAATGGTCGAGTAGAGACGATTCACAGCGGCTTCGTCGCCCGCCAGGCCCACCACATCATCAGCGGTTGCAATGGCAACCGCGCGTACAGCGCCCAGGCCGGGATCTTTTCGAACTTCGCCGGGTTCTGAGCCATGTAGAGGTTCGCCGGGAACACAGCCGCCAGCAGCGCGATCAGGCCGAAACCCGCCAGCCGGCGCGTGCGCGGCAGGAGCACTCCCAACCCGCCCGCGATCTCGGCCACCCCGCTGACTCGCACGAGCATCGCAGGGTCACTCAGGCCGGGCGGGACGATCTGCTCATACGTCTTTGGAATCACGAAGTGGTTCACGCCTGAGCCGATGAAGAACACCGCCAGCGCCTTCAGCGATTCTCGTCTTTGGATGTTCGCCGCAGTCTTATCCACTACGTCTCCTTTCGCGCTTCGATCAGGGAGCGCCCGGTCATCTCTGGCGGCTGGCGCATCGCCAGCAGCGCGAGCACCGTCGGAGCAACATCCGCCAGGACCCCGTCGCCCGCCCTCAGTGTCAGCCCCGGCGCCGTCACGATCAACGGCACCGGGTTCAGCGAATGTGCCGTGTTGGGGCTACCGTCGGGCTCGAGCATGTGATCGGCGTTGCCATGATCGGCTGTTATGACGCACGCGCCACCACCTTCGTGCACGGTCGCCACAACCTCGCCGAGGCACTCATCAACCGTCTCGACCGCCCTCACCGCCGCCTCGATCACGCCCGTGTGACCAACCATGTCGGCGTTCGCGAAATTGATGATCCCGAAGGCCGGCCGCTCCTTCAGCCAAGCCGCCGTGAACGCCGCCGCCGCGGCGCGTGCGCTCATCTCCGGCTTGTGGTCATACGTGGGCACGTCCCGCGGCGAGTCGACCAGCGCGCGCCGCTCGCCCTGCAGCGGCGCCTCCTCGCCACCGTTGAAGAAGTACGTCACATGCGGGTACTTCTCCGTCTCCGCCACATGCAGCTGCTTTGCCCCGGCGCCCGCCAGCACCGTCCCCAGCGTCGCCTGCGGGCGCTGTGGCGGGAACGCCACCGGGTAGGGCCAGCCCTCCTCGTATTCGGTCAGCGTCGTGTACCGCGCGATCGGACCCACCCCGTTTCGTCCCTTCCAGCCGGGGAGATCTTCGCCGTCTCGAGTGCCCTCTCCGAAGCCTTCCTCGGCTAGCGCCCGCGTCAGCTGCCGCATCCGGTCCGGTCTGAAGTTGAAGCACAACACACTGTCAGCTGGGGAGATCCGAGCCTCCTCACCGACGAGCGTCGGCTCAATGAACTCGTCGGTCTCCCCGCGCTCATAGGCCTCGCGCACCGCCGCCTCGCCGCTGTCGGCGCGGTGCTCCGCGGCGCCGTGCACGAGCAGGTCATACGCGCGTTGCGTGCGGTCCCAGCGCCGATCGCGGTCCATCGCCCAGTAGCGCCCCAGCACCGACCCGACGCGCGCGCCCTCGGTCACGTCGAGCTCCTTCAAGAAGTCCACGCCGGAGTGCGGCAGCGTGTCGCGCCCGTCGGTAAACGCGTGCACGATCAGGTCTTTCCCCTCCCCCGCGCCCCCGCCGTTCAGCGTGCGCGCCAGCGCGATCAAAGCCCGCAGGTGCTCCATGCTCGAATGCACTCCCCCGTCGGACACGAGCCCGAGCAGGTGCACGCGCCCGGGCCTCTCGAGCGCCGCGCGCAGAACCTCGTTCTCGGCGAGTCCACCATCCGTCAGCGCATTGTCGATCCGCGTCAAATCCTGGCGCACGACCGCGCCCGCACCGAGGTTCAGGTGTCCCACCTCGCTGTTGCCCATCTGGCCTTCCGGCAGTCCCACCGCGCGACCAAACGCAGTCAGCGTCGTATGTGGATAGGAGTCCCACAGCTCGTCGAACACCGGCGTGCTCGCCATCGACACAGCGTTGCCGGGACCCGGCTCCGCGAGCCCCCAGCCATCGAGCACCACCAAGCAGACGCCCGGAACCGGCAACGCGCCTGGACCGGCGGGGAGCGTCATCGCGTCGCGGCAGCCACGATCTGGGCAAACGATTCAGCGTCCAAGCTCGCCCCGCCGACGAGCGCGCCGTCAACATCCGCCTGCCCGAGCAGCTCGGCGGCATTCTCCGGCTTGACCGAACCGCCGTACAAGATCCGCACGCTCTCCGCCGCCTGCTTGTCGCGATCGCCGACGAGCGCACGCACGAATGCGACCGCCTCCTGGGCCTGCTCGGCGCTCGCCACTCGGCCGGTCCCGATCGCCCAGATCGGCTCATACGCGATCGTGACCTCCGCAAGCCGCTCGTCCGCCACCCGCGCAAGCCCGTCCCGCACCTGCTGGCGCAGCTTGCGCTCCGTGTCGTCGTTATCGCGCTCCTCCTCGGTCTCACCCACGCACAGGATCGGCCTCAACCCGGCTTCCAGCGCGGCCGTAACCTTCAGCGCCAGCGCCCTGTCGGTCTCGCCGAACAGCTGCCTGCGCTCGGAATGCCCGAGCACCACTCCCTGTACGCCCACGTCGCTCAGCATCACCGGGGACACCTCGCCGGTGAACGCGCCCTCGAGCTCGTGGTGCATGTTCTGCGCGTAAACCTCCACGCGTGATCCTCGTGCGCTGTCCACCATCGCCCGCAGATCCGTGAACGGCACGCAGATCGCCACCTCCACGCCGTCCACCGCCGACACCCTCGGCAGCAGCGCCTGGATGTAGTCCTCCGCCTGCGCCTCCGTCTTGTACATCTTCCAGTTGCCCGCGATCAGTGGCGCACGTAGGGCACCGGGCGAGTGGGCCTGGGGCGGGTGGGCCTCCATCAACAAGACACCCCCGCGCCCTGCAGCGCCTGCACTCCCGGCAGGATGCGCCCCTCGACCAGCTCCAGCGTCGCGCCGCCGCCCGTCGACAGGTGGTCGACCGCACCCTCCAGCCCGAAGTGCGCCAGCGCCGCCGCGGAGTCGCCGCCGCCGACCACCGTCAGGCCCTTTGCCTGCGCGACCGCCTGTGCGATCGCCCGCGTCCCCGCCGCGAACGGCTCCAGCTCAAACGCGCCCATCGGGCCGTTCCAGAATACGGTTCCCGCGCTGTCGATCACGCTCGCATAGCGCTCCGCCGTCTTGGGGCCGATGTCCAAGCCCATCCAGCCCCGCGGCACCTCCACCCCATCCAACACGCGATGGGCCGCGTCCGTCGCCAGGCGCTCGCCGATCACCAGGTCGTTCGGCACCAGCAGGCGCGCTCGGCCGAGTTGAGGGGAGTCCGTGTCGCTAGCTCGAGACAGGGCGCTGCGCGCATGCTCGACATCTTCGTCGTCGCACAGGGACCTTCCCACGGTGTGCCCCTGTGCGCATAGGAACGGAAAGCACATCGCGCCACCAATCATCACCACGTCCGCGACTTCCAGGAAGCGCTCGATCACCGCGATCTTGTCCGCCACCTTCGCGCCACCCACGACCGCCACGAGCGGGTGCTGCGGATCTTCGAGGATCTTTGTGAGCGTCTTGACCTCCCGTTCGAGCAGCCGTCCGGCCGCGCTCGGCAGCAGGTGCGTTATGCCCTCCGTGCTCGCGTGCGCACGGTGGGCCACGCCGAAGGCATCATCGACGTAGAGGTCCGCCAGATCCGCCAGCGCCCGTGCGAACTCGGGATCATTGCTCGTCTCGCCCGGCTCGAAGCGCACGTTCTCGAGTACCAGGATATCTCCGTCACGCAGTTCCTCGGCCAGCGCCGTCACCTCCTCGCCAACCACCGCCGGGGCCAGCGTCACCTTCGCACCCGTCAGCTCGCGCAGGCGATCCGCCACCGGCGCCAGCGACAGTCCCGCCACGCGCTTGCCCTCGGGTCGCCCCAGATGAGAAACCAGCAGCAATCGAGCGCCGCCCGCGCGTAGCTCTTCGATCGTTGACAGCGCCGCCGCGATCCGCGTGTCGTCGCTCACCAGCGGGACGCCACCGGCCTGCGGCTCGCCATCCGAGCCCGTGGCGAGTGGGACGTTGAAATCGACCCTGACGAGCACCCGCTTGCCGTGCACGTCCAGGTCGTCAATACTCCTCATCGCCTCGCTCCCATCTGTCGCGCTCCGTCACGATATCCCCGGACATACCGGGCGGGCGAGGATTCCATTCCCCGCTGCGGCATTCCCTTCCAGCTCACAGGACCCTCAGCGCCAGGTCCACCAGACGGTTTGAGTAGCCCCACTCGTTGTCATACCAAGCCACCACCTTCAACATCGTGCCGTCGATCACGGCCGTCAGCTGGGAGTCGACGATCGAAGAGAACGGCGATCCGACGATGTCGCTGGAGACGATCGGGTCCTCCGTGTAGGACATGATGCCCTGCAGCGGCCCGCTCTCCGTCGCCGCTTTCAAAGCCCCGTTGACCTCCTGCACGCTCGTCTCGCGCGCGCACTCCACCGTCAGGTCGACAACTGAGCCGGTCGGCACGGGCGCGCGCACCGCGAAGCCGTGCAGCTTGCCCTGCAGTGCAGGGATCACCAGTCCGATCGCCTTCGCCGCGCCGGTCGAAGCGGGAATCAGGTTGATCGCCGCGGCGCGCGCGCGCCGCAAATCCTTGTGCGGCAGATCCTGTAGGCGCTGATCGGCCGTATATGCATGGATCGTCGTCATCAGGCCGTGCTTGATACCGATCGTGTCGTTCACCACCTTCGCGACGGGGCCCAGGCAGTTGGTCGTGCACGAGGCATTGGAAATCACGTCGTGCTTGGCGGAGTCATAGGCCTCGTCGAAGTTCACTCCCAACACGACCGTGACGTCGGGATCACTCGCCGGCGCGGAAATGATCACCTTCTTCGCGCCACCCGCGAGGTGCTTGGCGGCGCTCGCGCGGTCGGTGAACAGTCCCGTCGACTCGATCACCACATCGACCCCCAGATCTCCCCACGGCAGCGCTCCCGGGTCGCGCTCGGCGAATACCTGAAGCGTACGTCCATCGACCTCCAAGGCACCCTCTTTGGCAGTTACCGTGCCTGGGTAAGGGCCCAGGATCGAGTCGTACTTGAGCAGATGCGCGAGCGTTGCAGAGTCGGTCAGATCGTTGACCGCCACCCACTCGATCGCCTCGTCTCCCGCCGCGCTCGCCGACCTGGCCTGGGCGGCGCGGAACACGTTCCGGCCGATCCGGCCGAATCCGTTGATTGCAACCCGTACCGACATTCTTCAACGGCCTCCTGAGCGAAAATGAACAATGCCGGGCCTCAGGAGCACGGCTCCGTCGCCCGGCGTGCCTGAGGAAGGCTATCAGCGAGCTATCGCCCGGCCTCTCCCAGCGTCATCGATCAGGACCAATGCGAGGTGCGTCAGGACTCCCGAGAACGCTTGTCGATATCTCGATGCGCAACCGCCACGTCGAGATCCTCGTGGTCGTGATAGCGCTCGGCCAGGTGTCGCGCGATCGCGACCGAGCGGTGGCGTCCACCGGTGCAGCCGATCGCGATCACGAGGTGTGCCTTACCCTCAGCCACATACTGGGGCAGCAGGAAATCGAGCAGCGGATGCAACCGCTCGTACAGCTCCTCCAACCGGCCATCACGCGCGATGTACTCGACCACGCGCTCGTCGTTGCCGGTCAGCTCGCGCAGCTCGGGCACGTAATGCGGATTTGCCAGGAAGCGCACGTCGAGCGCCACGTCCTCCTCGCGCGGTGGTCCATGCTTGAAACCGAAGCTCATGAACGTCAGCGCCAGCCTCCCGCCCGTCTGGCGAGGCAGGAACTCATCGGCGATCTTCCCGCGCAGCATCGCCGCGGACATGCCGGTGGTGTCGATCACGAGGTCGGCACGGCCGCGCAGCGGCTCGAGCAGGGCTCGCTCGGCGGCCACGCCGGCCGCGACGCTACCCTCGGGCGCCAGCGGATGGCGCCGGCGGGTCTCCTTGTAGCGCGTCACCAGCGTCTGCTCGGCCGCTTCCAAGAACAGCACGTGGTGGGCGACACCAAGCACGTCGAGGTCATCCACGACCGCGCGGAGCGCCTCGAAGTAGACGCCCCCGCGCACATCTGAGACGACCGCGGCGCGCTCGACCTTGGAGCCCTCATGCATGAACAGCTCCACCAGCGAGCGGATCATCTCCGGGGGCAGGTTGTCGACGCAGAAGTAGCCCGCGTCCTCGAACACGTTCATCGCCGTCGACTTCCCCGCGCCGGAGAAGCCCGTAATCACCACAACATCCTTCAGGCGTGACTCGCTCGCGGCCATCGTGCTCATTGTGCCCGAAGACCCGACGATCGGAGCCGCGCCTCTGAGCCGGCCGAGGAGCAAGCGAGACAAGGACGCAGTGAGCGAAGTGTGCAACGCACACGAGCGATCGAGGACGCAGTATTCGCGCAGCTCATCGGCCGGCTCAGCCTGCTCGGTGTAGATGGCCGTGTAATTCGCGCGCGACCTTCGCGGGCAGACCGGGCACCGCCTGGAGCTCCTCGCGCGAGGCGAGGACAACGGCATCAGGGGAGCCGAAATGCGCGAGCAAGGCACGCTTGCGGGCGGGCCCAACGCCGGGCAGCTCGTCGAGCAGCGATATCGTCATCGCCTTGTCGCGGCGCGTGCGGTGATGGGTGATCGCGAAGCGGTGCGCCTCGTCGCGCACACGCTGCAGCAGCTGCAGCTCGGGTGTCGAGTGGTCGAGCACCAGAGGGGCCGCTCGCCCCGGGATGAACAGCTCCTCGATCCGCTTGGCCAGAGACACCACCGCAACACCGCGATCGCGGAAGCCACGCAGCGGGCCGAGGCCGGCCGCGAGCTGTCCCTTGCCGCCATCGATCACCACGAGGTTAGGCAGCGCGGCGAAGCTCGCGTTGTACTCCGGGTCGTGCGGGGAGATGTCGGCCTGGCGCTCCCATTGCGCGAAGCGCCGGCTGAGCACCTCAGCCATCGCGGCGTAGTCGTCGGAGACATCCTCGAGCGAACGGATCGTGAAGCGCCGGTAGTCGGACTTCTTCGGCGCGCCACCCTCGAACACGACCATCGATGCGACGGTGTGCGTACCGCCGAGGTTGGAGATGTCGAAGCACTCGATCCTGATCGGTGGCACGTCGAGTCCCAGCGCGAGCTGCAACCCCTCGAGCGCCTCCACGCGGCTAGAGCGACGGCGCTCGGCGCGCAAGCGCTCCTCGTCGAGCGCCAGGCGCGCATTGCGCTCCGCCAGCTCCAGGATCCTGCGCTTCTCGCCACGCTCGGCGGCGCGCAGCTCGACCGGCCCGCCGCGCCGCAAGGCGAGCGCCTCGGCGAGCGCCGCGTGCCCGGAGACATCGCCCTCGACGAGCTCGCGCTGAACGATCAACAGCGGTGGAATCGACATGTGCGCGGCGTAGAACTGGAGCATGAACTCCTCTGCCACCTCTGCCACATCGCGCTCGGTCTCGTTGGACAGATAAAACGACTGGCGGTCTGAGAGCACCCCGTCGCGTACCTGAAAGACCTGCGCATTGGCCTCCCGCCCGTCGACGGCAACCGCCACGGCGTCGAGCGTGCCCACCGACTCGTTCGCCACACGCCGGCGCTCCAGCAGCGAGTGAACCGCGCGCAGCCTGTTGCGCTCGAGCGTTGCCTGCTCGAACTCCTCGGCCGCTGAGGCCGCCAGCATGCGCTCCTCCAAGTCACGCTCGATGGCTTTGAAGCGCCCGGACAGGAAGTCGATCACCCCGTCGATGCTCTTGCGATAATCCTGCTTGGACACGTACCCCACGCAGGGGGCCTCGCAGCGCTTGATGTAGTAGTCCAGGCACGGGCTGCCGCTGCGCCGCCCCGGCTCGGGGCCGGTGCACGAGCGGAACATGAAGACCTTCGCGAGCACCTCCAGCGTGCTGCGCACGCGTTTGGCGTTCGAGTACGGGCCGAAGTACGCCCGGCCCGGACGGTGGCGCTCGCGCGTGAAGTACACCCGCGGATAGTCCTCGTCGAGCGAGATCGCGATGAACGGATATGACTTGTCGTCGCGCAGGCGGATGTTGAAGCGCGGCCGGTACTGCTTGATGAAGCCCTGCTCGGTCAGCAGCGCCTCCGCCTCGCTGCCCACCACCACGCACTCGATGTGCTCCGTGCTCGCCACCATCTCCTCGTGGCCGGGGCTGCTCGGCACATGAGCCTTGGCGAAATGCGACGCAACCCGCTTGCGGATCGACTTCGCCTTGCCCACATAGATCACGCGGCCTTTCGCGTCGCGGAAGAGGTACACGCCAGGCTGATCCGGCAGGCTTCTACGCTGCTCAGCGAGGCTCAATAGGCGCGCCAGTGACGATAAACCTCGAGCAACGCGTAGATGACGAGGATGGCAAGCACGAACCAGGCGAGCTCACCGAAACCCGTTTGCCACATGCGCGAGCGGGCGGCGTAGGCGAAGACGGCCCCCGCCAACCCGCCATACAGCAGCCCCCGGTGGCGATCACCGAGGCCGTGCAATGCGACGCGATATTCGCGATAGGAGCGCAAGCCGAGATAGGCAATCCCAATGCCGAACGCTACCCAGAGCAGTGCTTCAAAGGTATGAGCACCACGCCCGCCCCCGGGCAGCAGGTCGACCGCAGCGGCGATCAGCACGACGATCGCCACGTTCCGCGCGGTCTTTAGACTGTCCATCCGAGCAGTTTAGGTCAGTCCATAAGCGCCTCGAGTTGCGTGTAAGCCTCCTCCACAGTCCGCCGGGCAGCCGTGTGGCGAGCCTCGGACTTGGCCGACTCGTATTGAGTGGCCCATGCCGCCGGATCGGCCAGCTCATCCTCTAACGCGCGCATCGCAGCCTCGGCGTCCTCGACGGCCTGCTCAGCCTTCTGTTGATCGGTCAGGCGGTTCTTCGATGGACCCTTTGCCTTCGACTTACCCTGCTTAGCGGATCCGATGTCGTTGTCGGGGCTGGAATTGTGGTCAGTGGTGTCGTGGTTGTTGGTGGCACGCCGGTCGGACCCGTTGGCGGCGCCGGTGCTCCGCGCTACCGCGCCCGCCGCGCCTGGTGAGGGCGCCCCACCGGAAGACTCGGCCCGCCGCTCTTCGCGCACACGCACGTACTCCGGCCAGCCGCCCTCGTAGCTGCGCAGCGCGTGATCCTCGACGGCGACCGTGCGTGTGCCGACCGCGTCGAGCAGCGCGCGATCGTGAGAAACGAGCAGGATCGCGCCGGGAAACGCATGCAGCGCGTCCTCGAGCGCCTCGCGGCTCTCGATGTCGAGATGGTTCGTGGGCTCATCGAGGATCAGCACATTGGGCGCGTGCGCAGCGCCGACGAGCACCGCGAGCGAGAGGCGCCGGCGCTCGCCGCCAGAGAGCCCTTCCAAAGGCTTCTCGGCCTCCTCGCCAGAGAACAGGAAGCGCCCAAGCAGCGCACGCGCCTTGTTCGGCGCCAACCCCGTGGCCCGGGCCGCTGCCTCGATCACGCTTTGTCCGGGATGCCCGCCCGCACCGAGCTCCTCGGCGTGCTGAGAGAGATAGCCGAGCTTCACGTTGTGCCCGGTGCTGAGGCGCCCTGCCGCGAGAGGACGCCGCCCGGCGAGCGTCTCGATCAAGGTCGTCTTGCCCGTGCCGTTAGGTCCCACGAGCGAGACGTGCTCGCCGCGCTCCAGCCACAGCTCGGCGTGCTCGAGCAGGATGATTGGATTCCCGCTCGACCCTCCCCCACTCGCTCCTCCTCCGCTCGCCCCTCCCACCTCGACGCGCCCATCGAGCAGCTCGAAGATCACCCGCCCCGAGCGCTCCGGCGCGGAGAACTCGAACTCCAACCCCTTGCCATCGCGCGGGTCCCGCTCGATCCGCTCGATCTTCGACAGCTTCTTCACGCGCGACTGCGCCTGGCGGGCCTTCGTGGCCTTCGCGCGGAAGCGCTCGATGAAGCGCTCCATCCGCGCGATCTCGGCCTGCTGCTTGTCGATCGCCTTGCCCAGGGCCATCTCGCGCGCGGCCTGCTCGCGGCGCCAGGCATGCCAGGTACCGGAGAAGAAGCGAGAGCGGCCGGCCTCGAGCTCGAGCACCGACGTGCCGACGGCCTCCAGGAACCAGCGATCATGCGCCACGAGCACGATCGCCGCGTCGAGTGAGACGAGGGTCTGCTCGAGCCACTCGAGCGACTCGATGTCGAGATGGTTGGTGGGCTCGTCCAGCAGCAGCACGTCCGCCGAGGTGGCCAGCGCGCGAGCGAGCGAGGCGCGCGTGAGCTGACCGCCGGAGAAGCTGTCCAAGCCGCGGTCGAGATCCCCTTCGGCGAACCCCAAGCCGCGCGCCATCGAGGTGGCGCGGTCGCGCCACAGGTAGCCGCCGCGGGCCTCCAATCGTGCCTGCGCGCGGCTGTAACGGGCGAGCAGCGCCTCATCAACCGCCCCGTCTGCCATGCGCCGCTCGAGGTCGGCCAGCTCGGCCTCGATCGCGAGCTCCTCGACGCAGCCCGAGAGCACGTACTCGCGCAACGGCAGGCCGCGCTCGCGCGGAGGGCGCTGGTCGTGCAGCATGATCCGCGCTCCCTTGGCGAGGCTCAGCTCGCCCCGGTCGATCGACTCCTCACCGGCAACCATTCGCAGCAGCGTCGTCTTGCCCGCGCCGTTGCGACCCGCGATCGTCATCCGCTCGCGGCGCTCCAGCTTGAACGACACTCCGCGCAGCAGCGGCTGCCCGGCCATGTCCTTGTGTAGGTCGGATGCGATCAGTACGGCCATCGGCTGCTGATAGTAGGCGGCGCACGGAGCGGGCCCGTCGAATCGTCAGCGTTCTGGATGCATGCTCCGGTAGCATGCACCGCGCGATGCGCCGCCTGCTGGCCACCATCACCTCATCCCTCCTGCTCTTGCTTGTGCTCGCGCCGGCGGCGCTGGCCGACAACGACGGCCGCGGGTTCTACGGCGCTACGAACGACAAGGTGGTGACGGACGCAGGCTTCATCCTGATCATCTTCTTTCCGACGTTCGTTTTTGTGATGAGCATGCTCCAATGGCGCTTGGACAAGCGCAAGCAGGCGCGGAAGGCCGCGGAGAAGGCGCATTTGGGCAACGCCCAATGGCGCGGCGGCTGGTAGCGCCCGCGGAGCCCCGCAACACCGAGGCGATGAGCAACGGATGAGCGAGCCCGACGCCGTCCGCTACGAGCGCAGGGGCGCGGCGGCGCTGGTGAGCATCGATCGTCAGGAGCGGCGAAACGCCGTCGACGGCCCGACCGCGGTCGCGCTGCACGAGGCGTTCGTGCGCTTCGAGGCCGACGAGGAGGCGCGCGTGCTCGTGCTCACAGGCGCGGGTGACATCGCGTTCTGTGCCGGCGCCGACTTGAAGGCGACCGAGACGTTCGCAGGACGGCTGATGGCTCCAGAGGGTCCGATGGGCTTTACACGCCTGACGCCCTCGAAGCCGACGATCGCCGCGATTTCGGGCTTCTGCTTGGCCGGCGGCTTGGAGCTGGCGTTGTGGTGCGACCTGCGAATCGCGACCGAGGGATCAACGCTGGGCTATCCCGAGCGCCGCTGGGGCGTGCCGCTGATCGATGGCGGCACCCAGCGTTTGCCGCGCATCGTCGGTCTGGGACGCGCGCTGGACCTCATCTTGACCGGGCGCCTGATCAGCGCCGAGGAGGCATTCTCGATGGGACTGCTCACAGAGATCGTCCCGATGGGCGCGCACGTGGAGCGCGCGCTCGCCCTTGCCGAGGGACTCGCGCGGTTCCCACAGAGAACGATGCTCGCCGACCGGCGCGCGGCGATCGACGGGTTGGGGATGACGCTCACCGAGGGGCTCGCGCTGGAGGCCAAAGCCGGACCCGAGGTCTTCGAAGACGGCGTACGTGGCGCGGCGCGCTTCGCGGCGGGAGAGGGCCGCGGCGGGGCCGGCGCGGGGGCATAGGACTATCCTCGCCTAAGCGAGATGGCTTACTTCGTAACAGGAGCGACTGGCTTCATCGGGCGGCGCTTGGTCGAGCGGCTGCTGGAGCAGCGCCAGGGCAAGGTGTACGTGCTCGTGCGCGGCGGCTCTACCGGCAGGTTGGATGACCTGATCGAGCGCTGGAGAGCGGTGGCAGGAGCGACCGCGGGCAAGCGCGTACAACCGGTGATCGGTGACCTGCGCAGGCCGCTGCTGGGAATCGAGGGCGAGCAGGTGACGGAGCTGCGGGGCAAGGTCGAGCACTTCTTCCATCTGGCCGCGATCTACGACATGACCGCGCCGGCCGAGCAGAACACGGCCGTGAACGTTGGCGGTACGACGCACGCGGTCGAGCTGGCGCGGGCGTTGGAGGCAAAGTGCTTGCACCACGTCTCCTCGATCGCGGTCGCGGGCGAGTACTCCGGGCGATTCGAGGAGGACATGTTCGACGAGGGTCAGAAGCTGCCCTCGCCCTACCACCGAACGAAGTTCGAGTCTGAGCGGATCGTGCGCGAGCAGCCATATGTGCCCTGGCGCGTGTACCGCCCGGGGGTCGTGGTGGGCGATTCCCAGACGGGCGAGATGGACAAGGTCGACGGTCCGTACTACTTCTTCAAGGCGATCCAGAGGACGCGGAAGCTGATCCCAGAGTGGATGCCGCTCGTCGGGCTGGACCTGGGCAAGACGAACGTCGTGCCGGTCGACTGGGTCGCGGGAGCGCTCGACCACATCGCGCACGAGCCGGACCTCGACGGCCACGCCTTCCACCTGACGGACTCGAAGGGACAGCGGGTAGATGAGCTCTACAACGAGTTCGCGGCCGCCGCGCACGCGCCGAGGGTTGCGATGAGCGTCGACAAACGACTGACCGGTGTGCTGCCGAAGTGGCCGCTGTCGCTGGCATTGGCACTGCCTCCGCTGCGCCAAGCCCGCAGCATGACTTTACGCGAGCTGGGCATCCCCGGGGAGGTGCTGGCGCACATGGAGCTGGTGCCCGAGTTCGACACGCGCGAGGCCGGGCGGGCCCTGAAAGGCTCGGCGCTGGAGAGTCCGCCCCCACTACACGACTACGCGCCGCGGCTGTGGGACTACTGGGAGCGTGAGATGGACAGCGGCCTGGTGAGGGGGCGCTCGCTCAAGGAGGAGCTGACCGGCAAGCACGTCCTGATCACCGGCGCGTCATCGGGCATCGGCTGGGCGACGGCCCTGAAAGTCGCAGCCGCGGGCGGAGTTCCGCTGCTGGTCGCACGGAACGTGGAGAAGCTGGAGGAGGTGCGCGCCGAGATCGTCGCGGCGGGCGGCACCGCGTATGTGTACGCGGCCGACCTCTCCGATATGGAGTCGGTTGACCGACTGGTGGAGCGGGTGCTGGCGGACCACCGCAACGTGGACATGCTCGTGAACAACGCTGGACGCTCGATCAGACGCTCGATCGCACTGAGCTACGACCGCTTTCACGACTTCGAACGGACGATGCAGCTGAACTACTTCGGGGCGGTGAAGCTGATCATCGGGCTGATGGGGCACATGCGCGAGCGGGGATCGGGGCACATCGTGAACATCTCCTCGATCGGCGTGCAGACCAATCCACCGCGCTTTTCCGCCTACGTGGCATCGAAGGCGGCGCTCGACGCGTTTACGCGCGTGGTCTCGAGCGAGGTGGTCGGCGACGGCGTGACGTTCACGACGATCCACATGCCGCTCGTGCGCACGCCGATGATCGCCCCGACGAAGATGTACGACGCGTTCCCCGCGATCACCCCTGAGGAGGCCGGCGACATGATCTGCGAAGCGCTGCGGAGGAGGCCGAAGCACATGGGCACGCGCTTGGGGACGTTCGGCGAGGTCGCCTACACGCTCGCGCCGCGAGCGGTCGACCAGCTGCTACACCTCGCCTACCGCGTGTTCCCGGATTCGGCCGCGAGCAAGGGGCACAAAGACACGGAGGAGCGGGCCTCGTTCGAGCAGATCGCGATGGCCACTCTCACAAGGGGCGTGCACTGGTAACCGACGCGAGCGCCGCGATCGAGGTGCGGGGCTTGAGCAAGCGCTATGGCGAGCACGAGGCGGTGCGCGGGATCGATATCACCGTGCAGCGCGGCGAGGTGTTCGGCCTGCTGGGTCCGAACGGCGCGGGCAAGACAACGACGGTCGAGATTCTCGAGGGTTACCGAAGCCGCAGTGGCGGCGAGGTATCGGTGCTCGGCCACGATCCAGGTAGGCGCAGCCGGGCGTTGCGGCAGCGCATCGGGATCGTGCTGCAGAGCAGCGGCATGTACAACCACGTGACTCCGCGCGAGGCGCTGCGTCACTGGGCGAGCTTTTACCCGAGCCCGCGCGAGGTGGAGGAGGTGATCGCGCTCGTGGGGTTGGAGGAAAAGG
>Ga0182024_10010070_pt1 | contig 19373 bp, 15 predicted proteins | sample P32metaG_FD_120480 | JGI IMG/M metagenome (GOLD analysis project Ga0182024, IMG submission 120480) | Permafrost microbial communities from Stordalen Mire, Sweden - P3-2 metaG (Illumina Assembly) | ecosystem: Environmental > Terrestrial > Soil > Wetlands > Permafrost | place: Sweden: Stordalen... | reverse complement strand
GGAGAAATCAACGGGCGAAACGCCGATCCGGGGGCGCTGGTGATGACGTCTTCATCGCCGGTGACGCGGTCGCGCCGCACCACCTGCCAGATCGGAAAACTCGCGTTGTACGTGAAATTTCCGGTGCGGCGGGCATAGTAAAAATACTTGCCGTCGGAAGAAGCCACCGGTCCAAGCGCGCGCAGGCGCTGCTGGGGCGGCGTATCCGGCTTGGGTGACGATTTGGTCACCTGCACGCCGGAGCCCCCTTGAATGTTGTACATCCAGACCTCATGCAGACCGTCGTTCGGCTTGCGCGAAACCAGCACGTAATCGCTCTCCGGAGTCCAGGAGGGAGAAATGAAGTCGCCCTGCGCGTCCTTGCTGAGCTGCTTAGGATCGCTGCCATCGAGATTGCAGATCCACAGATTGTCGGACCCGTCGCGATCGCTGATAAACGCGATGTGCTTGCCGTCGGGCGAAACCGAGGGTTGCGAATCGAAGGCCATCCCGGTGGTCACCGGCTTAGCCTCGCCGCCGGTCACGGGCAGCGAATAGAGGTCTCCCAACAATTCGAAAATGATGGTTTTGCCGTCGGGAGTCAGCGTGAGCGAGAGCCAGGTTGCCTCATCGGTGGTGAACTCGATCTTCCGTTCCGGTTTCAACGGCAGTCCGGGTTTTTTGGCGGGAGCTTTCGAGTCCTGCGCGAGCAGCGACAGACCGGCGAGACAAAGGAGCAGACGGGAATTCATCTGCGAATTTTATCAGCTTTTGCGAAGCGTGCTCTACCCGGCCATGACGAGTGCATGTGAAAACTAGAGCACCCGGTCGCTGGCGTTCTCGGCTCGTTGCGAATATGTCGGACAAATTGATGATTCGACTCGATACCGACACAGAGCCGGGAGCGCCAGCGACCGGGTCGCCACGTTTTCACGCAAACTCTCACTGGCGAGGCTGTACGGATTTAGTGGTCTGGGAGACCGAATCCTTGCGGATGGCGGCTCCGTTATGATCGTGTGGCGAAGGGCTGCTTTATCACAGACGCTTAGTGGCAGGGCTGCCTGGGGCTACAGCCCCGCCAGGGATGGCGGGGGAACGCAGCGCGAGACGCTCTGTCCGTAAAAAAATTTAAGCGGCGTCGCCTTCAGCCGGCGGATTCACCGGCGCTTCCTTGCGCGCCTGCTCAAACAGGAAATTGAGCGTCTTTTCCGTGCGGATGTGTCCCGCGATCCGGCCGATGGTGCCGTCTTTCTGCAGTTTGGCGCGCGTCACCGCCACTGCTTCCCGCTGCTGCCGCGCGATTTTCTGCACCTCGCGGTCGACTTCTTCCTGGGTCGCCGAAACCGCTTCCCGCTCGCCGATCTTATCGAGCAGCAGGGACGCCTTCACATCCCGCGCCGCCTTCTCTTTCTGCGATTCCTTAACCTTATTCCAGTCTAGCTTGATGGACCTCGGATCGATGCCCTGCGCCGCCAGCGTGCGCAGCTGATTCTCGATATTGATCTCGATCTGCCGGTCGATATACGCCGACGGCACCTGAAAATCATGCGCGTCCACCAGTTTGTCCAGGAGTTGGTGTTTGGCGTCTTCCTGTGCTTTCTGCTCGCGCTCACGCTGAATGGCGGTGCGGATTGCATTCTTCAATTCTTCGAGCGTCTGATAATCGCCCAGGTCCTTCGCGAATTCGTCGTTCAGTTCGGGAAGCTCCTTACGCCGAACCGCCTTCACCGTGGCGCGAAAACGAACCGTCCGTCCAGCCAGTGTCTTGCGATCGTAATCTTCCGGATAGCTGATGTCGAACTCGCGCGATTCCTCGGGCGCCGCGCCGCGCAGGTTCTCGGTGAACGCCGGCATGGTGGCCTCATCGCCCAGTTTCAGGGTGATCTCATCCTGCGTGATTTTTTCCGCCACGCCGGAAATGCTTTCGAGACCGACCAGCGCGTAATCGCCATCTGCCAGCGGACGCGGATCCTCGTTGACGAACTCCGCTTTCTGCTGTCGGACCTCTTCCAGTCGTTTGGCGATGTCCTCGTCACTCACTTCCGGTTCGGTATAGGTGACCGCGATGCCGCGATAATTACCCAGCTCGAACTCCGGAGCCACCTCGAAATCCGCCTTGAACTTCAGCGGCTCCCCGGAATGGAAATGCACGTCGGAAATATCCGGCGTGCCGACCACTTTAAGGTGATCCTTACCCACTGCCGCGCGGAAAAAGCGCGGTACGATTTTTTCGAGCACATCCTGGCGGATATCGCCCGCAAAGCGCGTCTTCACCAGCGACACCGGCGCGTGTCCGGGACGGAAGCCCGGCAGCTTCACCTTTTTCTGGATTTTGGCGACGACGCGCTCGGTTTCCTCTTGCACCTCCGCCTCGGGGACGGTGATCTCCAAGGAATGCTTACAACCTTCGACGAGAGCCATCTCTTCCTAACTGCGCGCCGCCGCAGCCGGCCGCGCCGCTTCTTTGAGGGCCTCCGCTTTGTCGGTGGCTTCCCAACTGAACGTATCCTCGGTGCGCCCGAAATGGCCGAAGGAAGCGGTCTGGCGGTAAATCGGCCGGCGCAACTTCAGGTGCTCGATCATTCCTTTGGGCGTCAAACTGAAATGCTCGCGGATCAGCTCCACCATGCGCTCGTCTTCGATCGCTCCGGTGCCGAAGGTGTTCACCATCACCGAAACCGGCTCGGCCACGCCGATGGCGTAGGCAAGCTGCACTTCGCAGCGCCGGGCGAGCCCCGCCGCCACCAGGTTTTTCGCGATGTAGCGCGCCATGTAGCAGGCCGAACGGTCCACTTTCGTCGGATCCTTGCCCGAAAACGCTCCGCCGCCGTGGCGTCCCATGCCGCCGTAAGTGTCGACGATGATTTTGCGTCCGGTGAGCCCGGTATCGCCGTGCGGTCCGCCGATCACAAACCGGCCGGTCGGATTGATGTGATACTTGGTGCCCGAATCGAGCATATTTTTCGGCAGCACCGGATCGATTACGTGCTTCTTCACCTCCGCGCGCAACACCTCGGTCGAAACATCGTCGTCGTGCTGGGTTGAAACCACTACCGCGTCGATGCGCGACGGACGGCCGTCGACATATTCGACGCTGACCTGGCTTTTCCCGTCGGGCCGCAGAAAGGTGAGCCCGCCCGCGCGCCGCACTTCGCTCAATTTCCGCACCAGCTTATGCGCCAGCATGATGGGCATCGGCATCAGCTCCGGCGTTTCATCGCAGGCGAAGCCGAACATCAGCCCCTGGTCGCCGGCGCCGCCGGTATCGACGCCCATGGCGATATCGGGCGACTGGCTCTGAATGGTGTTCAGCACACCGCAGGTCTTCGAATCGAAGCCCATTTCGGCGTCGGTATAGCCGATCTCGTGAATCACGCTGCGCACCAGTTTCTGCACATCCACGTAAGTTTTGGTCGTGATTTCGCCGGAAACCACGCAAATCCCGGTGGTCACCAGGACCTCGCAGGCCACCCGCCCGGTCGGATCTTCGGTCAGAACGGCGTCCAGAACGGCATCCGAAATCTGGTCCGCCATCTTGTCCGGATGACCCTCAGTCACCGACTCGGACGTAAAAATATGTCGCATTCTATCTGCCACGCGTAACTCCTCCAGCAAATGATCAGTTTAGATTGAAAACAAAAACGTTATTGTAACACGTTCGTTCCACTCCCTATGATAACGGCAGTTTCTGGGCAGTGAAAAAGACCAAATGTAATGGATCTACCAGTTCTGCCGCCTCAGCCTGAGGGCGCGACTGGAAAGAACTGCTAGTAAACTACCGCGACCGGACCCTCAAAACCTGCTTCGCATCCACCTTATCGAACTGCATCGGAAAACTGGTCGCGCCGTAGTACGCGGTCCACTGATCCTTATAATGCCGCGACAGCGCCTCGCCGGATTCGCCGATGGTAATGTTCTCCGTTGAATTGTCCAGATCCGCCAGGTCCACCGACATTCTCATTGATGGCCCCAGCCGGCGGGTAATCTGTTTGATCGTCGTCGGCGATCCGCTCATCGGCAGCGGCCCGATGTTGAAATATTTCCCCACCAGAGGCAACTGGCTCAGCACCGGATGCGCGATCCTCAGTTCATTCCACTGCCCGTAATCCCAACGCGAGACTTTGGAACCCTGGGTTTGCGCCCCGTCGTCGATCGCCTTGGTGAGACACTTCAGCAGCAGCGCGTCGTAATCGCTATACCAGTCGAGCGGCCGCTCCCGCAGCAGCCGCTCGATTACTGCCGGAGCCATCGGAAAAGTGTAGGCGTCTTCAACGCCCGTCGCCACGTGCTCGGTTAAGGATTTGCGCAGCTCCTCATACACCAGGCCGACCACCATCGGCGCCGCCATGCCATTTTCCATTTGCCCGCTCCAGTTGCGCAGCAGGTCGACCACATCCCGCAGCCGCGCATCCTGCTTTTTCTGCCCATCCCACGCCGCCACCACCTGTTTCGCCAGAAAATAGGAAAATACCGAATAGACGTCCTTCTGCACGGAAATCATGTCGTGCGCCTGCCATTTTTCCTTGCGTTCCAGCAGCGTACGGATCTCGCGCGAGCGGTAATACGGGGCGAAGTCGCCATTGTAGGGGTACTTGTAATCCTTGGGAAAAGGATTCTGATTGGCCGTAACGATCATCCCCGCCGCCGGATTAAAAACCTGCGGCAGATCGTCAAAGGGGATGAATCCATCCCATTCGCACTCGCCCGATGCCCCATCGGCCGGAACATCGCCATGGCAATTCTGCGGACGAACCGGCAGGCGCCCCGTCGCGTGATACCCGATATTGCCATCGACGTCGGCATACACGAAATTCTGACCCGGCCCGGGAAATCGCCCGATCGCTTTCTTGAACTCGTCCCAGTTTCGCGCCTGGTCGATCTCCAGAAACGAAAATTCGAAACCGCGCGGTTCCGCCGCGGCCCAGCGCAGCGCGTACTGCCGGTTCTCATCGTTCAAAAACACCGGACCATGCCTCGTCACCCACTCATCGAGCTCCACTGGCTTCGCGCCCTTCACTGCGATCGTATTCCGCTCGAGGCGTGCCTGTTCCACCTGGCCGCGAAACGCGTAGCGCCCGTTCTGCGGGTCGATCTGCTCGCGATACAGATCCTGCACGTCGGCCTGCAGATTCGTCACGCCCCACGCCACCCGCTGGTTGTGCCCGATAATCACCGCCGGCACGCCGGGCAGCGAAACTCCGCTGACATCCAGATCGGGCGCCTTCAGGTGCACCATGTACCAGGTCGAGGGAATCGAAAAATCCAGGTGCGGATCGTTGGCCAGAATCGGTTTCCCGGTCGCCGTGTGCGCGCCCGAAATAGTCCACGCGTTGGACCCCGGCTGCGCCTCCCCGCCGGTCCTCACCGGAAACAGAAACTCGACCTTCGCGCGATCCCCTTTTTCGAGCAGGTGCATTTTCTCGATCTCATTGCGCCAGCTGGTCGTCAGCGTGCGATACATGTGCAGACCGGCCAGAATTGAATCGCGCACGCGCCAGGGCCGCGGATCGTAATTGAGCAGCGTGAACTCCAGCGGCAGCCGCCCGCGATGCGTCTCCAGATAAAAATTGACCCCGCGCGCATAAGCCGCCAGAATCGCGCGATCCGCCGCGGGCATGGTGCGCTCGTCTTCTTCGGCGATCCGCCCCAGCCGCAGCCGCCGCGATTCTTCATCGGATTCGACCGCCTGTTTCCCGATCACCTCCGCCAGTTCCCCCGCCGCCAGCCGGCGCAGCGCGTCCATCTGCCACATCCGGTCCTGCGCCGTTACGAAGCCTTGCAGAAAAACGGCGTCTTCCCAGTTCGCGGCCTGAATGTGCGGCACGCCTAGCGCGTCGCGCGAAACCGTCGCCGACGCCGATACCGGTGCCGCCAGATCGCCCGACGTTTCCGGCAGCGGACGCACCGCATACCAGTAGACCGCCGCAACCAGCACGATCAGCAAAACCGCTATGCTCAGATTGATCACGCGCTCGAGCGGCGTGGAGAATAACACTTCCACCGATTGTAGCGAAAACCAAATGTCGCTTCGGCTCATCCTGCTGTTCGCGATCGTCATGCTCAACGGCTTTTTCGCCGCCGCCGAAGTGGCGCTCGTCTCGGTGCGCCGCTCGCGCCTGAATCAGCTCGCCGAAGAGGGCAGCGTGGCCGCCCGGGCCGCGCTCGGCCTGCTTGCGAATCCCGGACGCCTGCTCAGCGCCACCCAGGTCGGCGTCACGCTCGCCAGCCTGGGCCTCGGCTGGGCTGGAGAAGACACCGTCTATCGCATCCTGCTCGGCTGGTTTCATCCCCTGATCACCTCTCGGACCGAGCCCTGGTGGCATGGTGGCTCCTTCGCGGTTGCCTTTCTGATCATCAGCTTCTTTCACGTAGTCGTTGGCGAAGTCGTCCCCAAAAATCTGGCCATCGAGAAAGCCGACCGGGTGGCGCTCCTGATGGCGCCCGCCTTACTCGTTTTCCTTAGAATTTCCGCGCCCTTCGTCTATGTGATCGAGCGCAGCGCCGCCGCGCTGACGCACGCTTTGGGACTGCGCGGCAGCCATCTCGGCGGAGCGCACTCGCCCGAAGAGCTGAAATTCATCATCGAATCCAGCCGCCGCGAAGGTCACCTCCCAGGTTTCGAAGAGGACGCCATCCAGAGAATCCTCGATCTGAACGACGTCAACACCCGCGAGATCATGACGCCGCGCATCGACATCGTCTCGGTTTCCGCCGATGCCACACTCGACGAACTGCTGCGCCTGTTCGTCGAGCATAAATATTCCCGCCTGCCCGTTTATCAATCGAAGCCCGAGAACATCGTCGGCGTGGTTCACTATAAGGACCTGATGACCGCCTGGCAGGAGCGCAAGCTCGCCGGCGACCGCCGCCAACCCGCGCGCCCCTTCCGCCTGCGCCGTTATCTCCTCCCGCCGCTGGTGGTGCCGGAAACCAAACCGCTGAACCAACTGATCGACGAATTCCGCAAGCGCCATACGCATCTGGCCATGGTCGTCGACGAATTCGGCACCATCACCGGACTGGTGACGTTTGAGGACGTGCTTGAGCAGATTTTCGGCGAAATCGGCGACGAGCACGACGTCCGCCGTCCCTTGCCGGCCGCCAGCGCGCCGGTGATTGAAGTCGACGGCAGCACCAACATTTTGGATCTTTCGACGCAATATGGAATCGACCTGCCGGGCGACGCGGGCTTCGAGACGCTTGCCGGCTTTCTGTTGTTCCGTTTCGGCTACATTCCCGCACCGGGCGAATCGGTGACCTTCGGCAACCGTACCTTTATCGTGCAGGAGATGGATCGCAACCGGATCGTACGCGTAAAAATCGTAAAAGCCCGTCCGCCGGACACCGTATCCGCATGAACATTTTGCAGCGGGCAGGGCTTGTCAGGCCCGCGCTCTGTGTCTGGATTGTCGCGCGTAATCGAGTGTCTTCTGAATAAATGGATGGTACTGGTCCGCACTACCGCCAGTGCGGTCCCAGTAGCTGGGATGGTTCAACGCGATCGTCAGTGCCAATTCGCTCGGCCCATCGCCAGTCTTGAACCAGCCGAGATATTTCTCGTCGTATCCGATATAGCGTACCGCCTCAGCATCATCGCGATCGAAAGAAGTGGGCATATCTCTGCCGGCTCCCTTGGAGAACATCAGAACACACGCCGGTTCCAATTCACGAAGAACTTCCCTGAACGCACCAACCGCCTCGGGTTCCGCGAGATCTTTCAGCGACGCTCCCTTTCCCCTGTCAGCGAGATGCCGAACGTAGTTGTAAAAAGCGATAGTTTTCCAGAACTCGCCGCATTCTCGATCTGAAGGGTTCGGGCTCCCGGTTACGGCGGCAACCACATGCTCTACGAAAGGAGGCGGCTTCACGTCGACCCAATACTGGCAAGAGGCTCTCGTAAAGTTCTCGTCATCAACCGTGTTATCTCCAGAATCATAATGAGACTCCCCCACAATCAGCACCTTCATCCCAAGCGCCGGATTCTTACCATATTGAGGCCCTGACCACGGTGCATACCTCACGAATTTATATCCGCGCGCGATATCTGCTCCTTGTCGCATAGTAGCGAGGATCATATCAACTCGGATGGAAAAAGCAAGCCTGTGTTACCTTGATGTTCGAAAACGCTGTGATGGCTGCCACGCCTGTAAGTACGCTTTTGAACGAGGTCCGCGCGCAGCTCCGTTCTCTCGCCGACCATCGCGTGCGCATTTCGCAGGATCGTTTTTTCACCGCCGAGCAGCGCCCCGATTCCTACGGCGTCGCCTCGCCGGATGTGAAGCGCATCGCGCGGGAAATTTACCGCCGGATCAAACCCTGGCCCACCGCCGATCGCGATCGTTTCTGCACCGCGCTGTGGGAGAGCGGGAAGAACGAAGAAGGCTCGCTGGTTTGTTACGTTTATCGCCGTTTCGCCAAATCCTGCGGCGGTCGCGAATTTCGCATCTTCACACGCTGGCTCGACCGCTACGTCCACAATTGGGGCCATACCGACGGACTTTCGCTCTGGCTCCTGGGCGCATCGATCGCCAACGACCCGACCTTGATTGATCACCTGGACGCGTGGACTAAATCGAAAAACCGCTGGAAGCGCCGGGCCGCCGCCGTCGCGCTAGTCCCCTCCGCGCGGCGCGGCCTCCATACCCGCGAAATCTTCCGCATCGCCGAGCCGCTGATTCCCGATGAAGACGATATGGTCCGCAAAGGAGTGGGCTGGCTGTTGAAAGAAACCTATCCGAAGAAGCCCGTCGAGACGGTAAAGTTCCTGCTGCCCCGGAAAGAAAAAGCCTCGCGAGTGGTGCTGCGCTACGCCGCCGAAAAAATGTCAGCGGTCGATCGTGAGCGAATACTGGCGTAGTTGGCAGCGACGTTTGTGAGACGGCTTAGACGCCCGGCATCCGATACGCTGGGCGGAATCGCGAGCTAGAATCGATCGGTGCGCAGATTTTCGCCGATCGCCGTTAGCATCGCCTTAATCACTCTTCCAATGTGGGCACAAAAGCCTTCGACGGCGCCGCGATTCGAAGATTTCGCTGTCAAAAGAAACGTTCACAGGTCGCCCAGCTGCTCCTATCTTCGCTACCTCCGAGCAGCGGCACTACCGCACGCGAATACGAAACGGGGTCTCGACGGGCGCCGGCGTTTGGAACGGCAGTTGGAAGAACCCGGTGAAAAGCACCGGGCCGAACTTCGCAGGACATTATTTCGTTGTGCGTTGGGGGTGCGGATCTCAGTGCGTGATGACCGAAGCAGCCCCAGAAGACGCAGATACCTTCCGGGCATCGATCTGGCCTATTACGGAACGTAGCGGCAACTCGAATACGATTTCATCGTGGCTCCAGGCTCCGATCCCAAGCAGATCGCACTGGAGTTTTCGGGCGCCAGACCGATGCTCGGACCGGACGGCGATCTGATTCTGACGCTGGATTGCGCTCCACTCACTTTCCGCAAACCGTCTATCAAACTATTGCGGGTAAGAAGGAAATGATCGCGGGCAACTACAAATTGTCCGGCGACCGCGTTCAATTTGCCCTGGCCAAGTACGACCACAACCGCTCGCTGGTGATCGATCCGGTCCTGAGCTATTTGACTTATCTAGGTGGGACTAATGCGGACGTAGTTGGTAACACTACATATAGCCCAGGCGGGAATACGACGCAGGGTGTGGTTGTCGATCAAGCGGGAAACTTCTACGTGACGGGTTACACTCAGTCTACTGACTTCCCGTTACAAGGTCCTATCCAGGCGGCAACCGAAAAATCTTTAAAACGCTCAAACCAGCTTGAATCTGTTCAATACTTATCGCCAATAGGACGATTAAACTACTTCAACTTAGGGTATATCGGCGAGATCGGAGAGGATCTGCTCCCAGGACGTAGCGGCAACAATTAAACCTATGCGTTACCTGGCTCGCGTATGCTTTCTCACAGCCCTCGTAGCGAATGTCAACGTCGGTACGTTAACGGTCCACGCCGGAGAGAAGGCGACAGGGCCGCTTCAGATTCTCGCGGGCGCGGATCCGGGAATTAGCTTGCCGGTGATCGTTATCGATGGCGCCCGCCCGGGACCGATACTGGGGTTGATCTCCGGATCCCATGGAACTCAGTACGCATCAGTCGTCGCTCTCTCGAAACTGGCCCAGCATATCGATCCGGGGGTTTATGCCTCGCGGTCCAATCACGCCCTTGCACGTCCCCAGCCAATGGGGAAACGACCCGCGCCTTTGCGCACTCGGAGAAACTCATGAAGTCATCTCGACCTGTCGCTCCTGTCCGTTGGGCAGCCGTTCTCGGCCTGCTCTCCCTCTTCGTCTGCTTGGCAACCGCCCAAGTCAATCCCGCTGAATATGCCGGCCTGGTGTGGCGCAACATCGGACCCTTTCGCGCCGGGCGCGTCTCGGCGGTGAGCGCCCCGATTGGACAGCCTGGCGTGTTTTACGACGGACTGCCGGCAGGCGGCGTGTGGAAGACGGAGAGCGCGGGCGCGACCTGGTTTCCGATCTTCGATTCGGTCAAATCGGTTTCCTCGGTGGGCTCGATTGCGGTGGCGCCATCCGATCCCAACATCATTTACGTGGGTACTGGCGACCTGGTCGCGCAGAGCGCGATCAACGAGGGCGACGGGGTGTATAAGTCAACGGATGCGGGCAAGAGCTGGATACACCTCGGAATGGAGGCGACCAAACAGATACCGGCGATCATTGTGGATCCCAAGGATCCCAATATCGTTTTGATGGCGGCTCAGGGCGACATTCACCATCCCAGCGAGGATCGCGGCGTCTACCGCTCGACAGACGGCGGGCGGACCTGGAAGCGCGTTCTGTACAAGGATAACGTGACCGGCGCACAAGATGTGGAGTTCGCTTATGACCGTCCCAACGTGGTATTCGCCACCACGGTGCTTCACCAGAGCGTAGTGGTCGGGCGATCCAGCGGACCTGCAAGCGGGAACGGCGCAACTGGGCTGTACAAATCGACCGACGAAGGCGCCACCTGGACGCAGGTCACCAGCTCGAGCCTGCCGTCCCTGACCGGCCGTACGAGCGTGGCCGTGGCCATGAACACCAACGCGCAGCGCGTCTACCTCATTGGAGCCTTTGGCCTGTACCGCTCCAACGACGGCGGCGCCACCTGGGCCAAGACGACTACCGATTATCGCATCGTTAGCAGCGGCAGCGGCTTTATCTGCGGCGTCATGGTGGATCCCAAGAACCCTGACATCGTTTATGTGATGAATACCTCGGTGTACCGCTCTACCGACGGCGGCGCGACCTTCGCCGCCTGGAAGGGCGCGCCCGGCGGCGACGATTATCACGCGATCTGGATTGACCCGACCGATCCGAAGCGTATGTCGCTCGCCAGCGACGAAGGCGCCACGGTCAGCCTTGACGGCGGCTCCGTCTGGAGCCCCTGGTACAACCAGCCGACGGCGCAGACCTACCACATCGCGGTCAATAATGAGTTTCCTTATTGGGTCTACGGCACGCAGCAGGATCCCTGCGCAGTGGCCCAGCGCAGCCGCGGTGACTTAGGCCAAACTACTCCCTGGGATTGGACGCCTCTCGCCATTTATGAAAACGGCAATATCGCCCCCGATCCGCTCAACCCCGATATCATCTATGGCCAAGGTGGCGACAGCGGCATCTTGAAGGTCTTCCGCAAGAGCGGCCAGTGGGAGAACGTCGCCCCCAATATCGGCGCCGGCCGCGGCGGACCGGGAACCGCTTTCCGCAAGGGCACCGACCAGCCGCTGGTCTTTTCTCCCGAGGATCCCCACACCCTCTATCTCGGCACGCAATACGTGACCGCTACCAGCGACGGCGGCGTGCACTGGCGCAATCTGGGCAATCAGGATTTGGCCACACGCACCCTCACGCCCGACGAAGAGGCCATGGCGACAGCGAGCGGCGGCCGCGGCGGAAGCGGCCGGGCCAGCGGGGCCCTTTCGTCGATCGCGCCGTCGTCCAAGACCGCCAGCGTGATCTGGACCGGCAGCAACAACGGCCTCATCTACCTCACCAAGGACGGCGGCAATACCTGGAAGAATGTGAGTCCCAAGGGGCTGCCCGCCAACGCCAACGTGGTCATCATGGATGCCTCGCATTCCGATCCCGCGGAGGCTTATGCTGCGGTGGATGTCCACGCTGTGGGCGACTACACCCCCTACATCTACCGCACCCGCAACTACGGCCAGAATTGGGACTTGATTGTAAACGGTCTACCCAAAGGTGAAGTCAGCGGTAGCTTCGTGCGCGTAGTGCGCGAGGATACCGTCAAGAAGGGCTTGCTCTTCGCCTGCACCGAGAGCTCGGTCTTCGTATCATTCGACGACGGAGACCATTGGCAATCGTTGCGGCTGAACCTGCCGACCGTCTCGTACCGCGATCTGATCGTACACGGCAACGACGTCGTGGTCGGCACTTACGGGCGCTCCTTCTGGATCCTGGACGACATCTCGGCCCTGCGCCAGATCACCCCCGACTTGGCCAGCAAAACGGCCTATCTGTTTAAGCCGTCCGATGCCATCCGCGTACGGCATGACGTCAACCGCAATACACCGCTGCCGCCGGAAGTCCCACACGGATTAAACCCCCCCGAAGGCGCGATTATTTATTACTACCTGAGTTCCAAGCCGGCGGACGATATCAAATTGCAAATCCTGGACTCGGCGAACAACGTGGTGCGGACCCTTTCCAGCGCTCCCATTCCGCCGGTCACCATCAATCCGCCTCCCAATGTGCCGGATTACTGGTTCGAAGTCCCTATGCCGATGGCTACTGAGGCCGGCACCAACCGCGTCAACTGGGATCTGCACTACGACCGCCCCCCTTCGTTCGTCCAGAACTATTCCATGGAGAAGTTCGACGCACTCTTCCACGCCACCGTCTATGATCCGCGGGGTCCCTTGGCCATCCCGGGCACCTATACCGCCAAGCTCACGGTAAACGGCACCACCTTTAGCCAGTCGTTCAAGGTGCTCATCGACCCGCGCGTCTCCGAGTCCAAGCAAGCGACCCAGTCCGATCTGGTGGCGATGCACGACCTCCTGATGAAGGTTTACAAGTCCATGTTTGTTTCCTGGGATGGCTATAAGCAGGTGCAGGCGATGCGGGCGCAGTTGAAAGACCTCACCAGCCGGCAAGTGCCGCCACCCGTGGCGGATGCCGCCACCGCGCTCGATTTGAAGCTAGGCGCAATAGAAGGCGCTCCCGCCGCGGGCCGCGGGGGCGGCGGAGGCGCGGCAGCCGCAGGAGCGGGCGCAGGCGGGCGCGGCGCGGGCGGCGCGGCGCCGCAGATCGGCTTCGGCGCACTCAACATCCAGTTCGGCGGGGATGGACAAACCGGCTACATCAACGCCTTCGGCACCGCCGATATCGCCCCCACGCCGGCGGAACGCAGAGCGTACCAGATCAGCTGTACGTCGCTGAACGATGCCATCGCCAGGTGGAACGCGCTCAAAAACGAGGAGGTGGCGGCCTTTAACAACCTGGCGCGACAAAACAACCTCACGCCGCCGGCGATTCCGACCACGGCGTTGCCGACCACGGCGTGCGGGCCGCCGGTCTCGATCGCGCCTCCGGCGGCGATACGCGCACGAACGCAAACGCATTGAGACCGGGGCGGCATACGCTAGAGATCATTGCCCGAGTAGGACTGGTTGAACGATTTTATTGCAAAGCGGAAAATCGGGCTAAGAATGTTAACAGGCACGCTGCATCTGATTCGCCAAGTGTTTGGCGAGGCACCGGGCGGCAGTAGGCAATATCCGTACTTCATCCTTTGATCCTCAGACAGGGTAATCCATGAACGAATCAGATCCGCGTTAGCGTCGAACGCAGCGTGTAACCGCTGTTCGGTTAATTTGGAATAATGTTGGAGATAGCCGGAGGAGCGCAGTAGGTCCAGCATTGCCGCTGGAGACTGCTGCGGCAACTGCTCGTCGAAGGACTGGTCCTTTCGATCCTTGCCGCAGCCGGCGGATTGGTGCTGGCGAACTCTTGCCGCAACCTGATGATGCTGCTGTTTCCCGCGCGGCCTGGCGTTGTGGTGAATCTCCCGGCGGAAATCGACTGGCGTGTGCTCGTGACAAGGGCGGAGTGAAAGTTTCCCACCGGGGCGGAGGAAAAGGGGACCACTGGTTTCCTCCCGAGCCCGTTTCCCTGTCAGTCGCCGTTCTGGCTGGCGCTGGGGTCTTTCTTCTTCCTGCTGGTCTTAAGCCTGAAGCTGTCCCCGTTCATTTCCAGGATGTGGACATGGTGAGTCAGCCGATCCAGCAGAGCGCCGGTCAACCGCTCTGAACCCAGGATCTCGGTCCACTCGGCAAATGGCAGGTTGCTGGTTACCAGTGTCGAGGTCCGCTCGTAGCGCTGGCTGAAGACTTCGAACAGCATTTCGGCACCGGTCTTGGACAGCGGCACGAAGCCGAGCTCATCGACGATCAGCAGTTCCTGACGCGCCAGGTTCTTCTGATAGCGCAGCAGTCGCTTCTCATCGCGGGCCTCAATCAGTTCATGCACCAGCGCCGCGGCGGTGGTGAAGCGTACGCGAAAGCCCTGCTGACAAGCGGCCAGTCCTAACGCCAGACCGATGTGAGTTTTTCCCGTCCCGCTGTTACCGCGCGCCAGCACGTTCTCTCGACGGCCGATCCACTCCCCCCCCGCGCGAACTCCACCACCAGCTTCTTGTTGAGCGAAGGAATAGCCAGAAAATCATAGGTCTCCAGGCTCTTACTCACCGGAAACTTGGCCGTTCTGATCCGACGCTCGGTAGTGCGCCGTTCGCGGTCCAACATCTCCTGCTCGACTGAGCGCAACAGAAACGGTTCGAACGTAGTGCCTTCCTTGGCACACTGATCGGCTAGCTTCGGAAACCCGCGTAGCATGGTGGGGAGGCGGAGCTGTTTCAGATAATGCTCCAACAGCACACGAGGGGTGTCCATTTACCGGGCCTCCCCGAGCAACACCTGATAGTCGGCCGCGCGTGTCAGCGCCACTTCCGCCGCCGGCAGGTGCGGATAGTTTTCCAGATCCAGCTTCGGAACTCGGCACTCGATCGCACACAGCAACAGATGCTTCACCGCATCGAAGGAGATGGCGGGAATGCGCAAGGCTTCGCGGACCGCGGCCGCCACTTCGGCCATCGAAAACGTCTCCAGCAGACGTAACACTTGCACGAATTCGCGCCGGCCGTGCTTCGCCAGCCGCACTTCCATCTGCCGCCGCAGTTCGATGAGTTCTTCCGGCAAATGCAATCTTTGCAGCGGCGCGGCCTGATCCAGCGCGTTGGTCTTCTGCTCCAACAGAGCCAGAAAGTGCAGCGGATTGAAAATCATCTCCTCCCGCCCGTAGCTCCGTCTATGGCGCGCAATCACTTCGCTGGGGCAACCGATTACCATTTCCCATACGAAGGCTTTCGCCAACACCTGGCAGTGCCCGTATTCGGTCGGCACCGAGTAATCGTTAGTCTCATACCGCACCAGCGCCTGCGAGCTGACGCGCGTGGTTCGCTGCTCGCACGCTTCCAACGGCGCCGGCGGAAGCGGCAGTAGCTTCTCGCGGTCGCGCTCGAATCGCTCGGCGATGGTTTCAGTGTGTCCCCACAACTTCCGTTCGCGACGCTTCCGGCACTCTTCCAGAAGGCGCGCGTTTAGGTCCTCCCAACTGGCCACTCGCGGCACCGGCACCATGAAGTTGCGCCGCGCATAGCCTTACCAGCCCTTTTTCGTTTCCTTTGTCGTTACCTTTTCCGGGACGTCCGAACTTGGCTGTAAAAAGATAGTGCGACTGTAATCCGCTGAACTCCTCGGTGGGCTTTCGTTCGCCATCGCCAGTAATCTCTTTCACTGCGATGCGCGTGTTCTCGTAGAGCATCGTTCGAGGCACACCACCAAAATAAGCGAAGGCCTGGTTGTGGCCTTCCAGAAACGCTTCGTTGTTCTCCGCCAGAAAGGCCACCACGAAGCAGTCGTCGGAATGCGGCAGATCAAAGCACTGGAACTGCGCCTTCTGCTCCACTCCCGCGATCACTACAAACGCTTCCCCGAAATCCGCCTGTGCGTCTCCCGGCGGATGCGCCAGCGTCACGAATACTTCCTTGTGCCGCAAGCGTGCCTGGCGCACGTAATCTTTCACCACCGTGTAGCCGCCTTTAAACGCATGCTCGTCTTTCAACCGGTCCCAGATTCGCTTCGCCGTGCGGCGCTGCTTTTTCGGTTGCGATTGATCGTCGACCAGGATCTGATCGATGATGCCCAGCCACGGTCCCAGCTTCGCCCGCACGTCCGGCTTCTTGCGGGCATATCCAGGCGGCAAGGAAAACTGCATCATCTTTCGGATGGTTTTCCGAGACAGGCCAAACTCACGCGCCGCCTGCCTGATGCTCATACCGTCCACCTGCACGGCTCGTCTTACGCGTGCATACACTTCCACCTTGTACACCTCCCGGCGTCCCACAAAACACAACTACCCTGTAATGTTCTGGACTGAAAGCGTGGTGGTCTACTTTGGGACCGCCACAAAACCCCGCTCACGCTGCGTTCTGTGGTCTATTATTGCTCAGCCGTTTATATGGAACGAAGCTGTCGAGCGGTCGTTCAACGAAAAGCTGCATCGGGCGAAAAGAAAGGAACAGTATCTCCGGATTCAAGCATGCACGCTGGCACGATCGCACCCGGAGGTGGCGCTCCAGCTCTTAGATCGATATTTCGTATTGAAAGATGACTTCGATCACGCCCAGGCATATGTCGACCGAGCGAAGGCGTTGTTGGCGCTGGGACGTATAAACGATGCGATCGAATCCTACAACGCTGCTTTGGCACGGGAGGCAGAGTTCCCCAACCTGCAGACGCCAGCGTACCTCGACTTGCCTTACCTCATCGCCACTCGTGGCATTCGGGAGAAGTACGATGATGCAATACAAGTCCTGGAAAAGTACAAGGCGCGATTGGCGTCTCCCATAGCATTCCCGGTCGATTGTTTTTGCTGGCACGCAGCCTACGCTTTAATCACGGCTGAACGGAACGATGCCGCTAGCGCTAAGGAGCATGCCCAAAATGCTTTGGAAGCAGCGGCTCTCGATCATTCCGGATTTCGCTGTCACCCCACGGTAGGTCTGGTCACGAAACAATACGACCAGGTTGTTCAGAAGCTCAAGAAGTATTCTGCCGGCTGAGCCAGAGCGCTATTCGCGCTCCGGGGCACTATGTGCTGAGGCGGGGCAAGGCCTGCCGCCTCTCCCCGCGCCCCTTTGCCCGCTAGGAGCACCGCTTCCTACGCTCCGCACCGGATTTGGTCTTGACGAATCCGATCACTTCTCACACAATCAAAGAACCAGCGTCGCTTCGCTCCGACGGCTGACCGGGATCATCCCGGAATCCTGACCGGGTTCCTTCGGAATCGACGATCGCCTTCGGCGGAATCTCCAATACCGGCGGAGGAGTGCCCATTATTCCGCATTATCGTCCACAAAACATTCTGCTTGCGCTACGTTTTGACTTATAGCTCCGATCACGGCCACGGCGCCGCAGGCCAGGCTCCAGGCGGATTTTGACTGAGACGGCCGCCCGACCGCCCGCCAAGGCCGCAAACTTGGCGACACGACGCGCCAGGTGGCGTCGATCTGGTTCAGGTCGTACGTTGCTTAGGGTCTGGCAGATTGACGCGAGAATCCGACGGGAACGGCACCAACGGATTACTCTGGCTTTAAGGCGCGCAGAAAGGCGATCAAAAAGCCGCCACCAGGATTGCTTCCTGAAACCGAGCGCGCGATCAAGTCAACGTCGTGCGAACAACCCTGGTCAGCGTCGAACTCGCTCAGGCCCGGGACGAACAGCTTGAGCAAGCGGCGACCGGAATAGTTGTTGAGTTTTTCGATGGAGCCGTCCGCCATGTCAACGTGATCGGCCGGCGGCAAGCCGCGACCGTCGAGCAGTTCGACGTCGACGCCAGGCGCTCGACCGCTGCTACGGTCCGGCCTGAGCCAGCCGCACGGCTGTGGCTTGGTGCTCAGCGTCGACTTCCGCAGCCGCACTACGGCAGATTTCGCGCGACCGGTCGTAAATTTTCAGCGTCCGATCCGGCTGCCATCGCTTCCCCGTCCAGATCATCCAGCGACCCCAGGAGGCGACGTAGCGCCAATTTTGCGCCGTATCGTTCGGAGAACTGCAGTGCGAGGGCTTCCTCGGAAAATTGCGGTGCGATAATCCTCTCTCTGGTAAGGCTAATTAACCTGTAAGTTATTGATTTGTTGGAGCCACCCGCCGGGATCGAACCGGCGACCTGCTGATTACGAATCAGCCGCTCTACCAACTGAGCTAGGGTGGCGTTCTTTGGTAAGAATATCACGAGGAGAAAACCCGCCGCATCCACGCTCGCAGGATCGGCCCCGCCTTCGATGGAAAACGATGACTCCCCGCCAGCAGGTGAAATTCCACATCGTCGGCGTGGCGCCGCAGCCGATCCGGGATACCGCGCGACACTTCCGCCGGAAAAAATTCGTCCTCCGAACGCGAGATGTGCAGAATCGGCGCCGTCACCCGCTGGTATTTCTCCTCTTCCCAGTCCTTCGGCACTCCGCCGCAGATCCCCACCACCGCGCCCACTTCCCCCGGGCAGGTGCCGATCAGCCGGTAATTCAGCCCCACCGCTTGCGAAAAACCCATCAGGATGGTGCGCCGCGCCGGAATCGGAAATCGCGCGCGCAGCTGGCCCGCTGCTGCCCGAACTATTTCATGATGAAGCTGAATATTCAGCTCCGCGTGACGCCTGGTGCCCCAGTTGTATCCCACCTCGTCGCCTGCCGGCGTACCCGCCAGATAATGTTGATTCGGTCCGCGCAGACTCGCCACCACGCAGTTCTCGGGAATCGAGAGCGCCGTCAGGCGCAGCATCACCTCCGGATTCGACCCGTAGCCGTGCAAAGTGAGCACCAGCACGGTACCCTCGTCAATCCGCGGCGGCACTTGCAGCAGATAGGCCGCTTCCATCTTTATTTGTACTTTTTCCAAGATTTACCATCATAAAACACCGCCCACAGTGCCGGCCCGCGATCTTCCATTATAAAATTGGTCAATTCCGCCGATAGAGAATATATGGACGGGTCTCTTGCAAATCCGGGAATCGACCGCGAGCTGGCCTTGGCGCGCGTTGGTGGCGACGCGGAGCTGCTGAAGGAAATCGCCGTCCTTTTCATGGCCGAATACCCAAAAGTCCTTGACGACCTGAGGGCAGCCGCCTCGCGCGGCGATGCCAAAAACCTGGAGCGCGCGGCGCACGGGCTTAAAGGGTCGGTCTCGAACTTCGGCGCCGCTCCGGCCGTCGAAGCCGCACGTGTGCTCGAAGGTATGGGCCGCGCGGAGCAGCTCGAGGAAGTCGCCCAGGTGATCCACACGCTCGAACT
>Ga0182024_10010069_pt1 | contig 19373 bp, 19 predicted proteins | sample P32metaG_FD_120480 | JGI IMG/M metagenome (GOLD analysis project Ga0182024, IMG submission 120480) | Permafrost microbial communities from Stordalen Mire, Sweden - P3-2 metaG (Illumina Assembly) | ecosystem: Environmental > Terrestrial > Soil > Wetlands > Permafrost | place: Sweden: Stordalen... | reverse complement strand
GTGGGCCAATTCGATAGGGTTGCAGGATAGCCTTTCGGCGGCTGTTAGGACACATTGCGTCCTATGGTCACTGCCACCGAATTATTGAAGACACGTGTAACGCCGGACACGAAGCGGATCGTCCAAGCCGTCGCGCAGCGACAGCAACTCACTGAATCCGCGTGGCTGCGCCGTCTGATCGAGGTTAGTCTCCAAACCGCAGGCGCAAGCCGTTCCGATGATACCGATCGGGAAAAGATCGGCATCCGCGCGACACGCCTGAGCATCCGACTTGTAGCGGACGATCAGTTGTTGTTGAAGGCGCGCGCCTCCGCACGGGGGATGGCGGCGGCGACGTACGTGTCCATGCTCGTCCGGGCGCACCTCCGAGCCCTCTCGCCGCTCCCGAAGCAAGAACTCATGGTGCTTCGGCGATTGGTCAACGAACTCGGCGCTTTGGGCCGCAACCTAAATCAGCTTGCTCGAGCGGCCAATCGGGGCGGACAAGTCGTCAACCCCACCCGTGAGGATCTCATGGCCGTGCTGCGCGCATGCATCGGGTTGCGCGACCATGTAGCGGCGCTCATGCAAGCGAACTTGGCGACGTGGGAGACGGGACATGCCGAAGCGCGTGGTTGATCTGGGCTCGCAGAGACCGCTCCTGGATGTCGTGAGTTACGGGCGGCGTGGTCCAGGGCGTGCGCACACCATCACGGCAGCGCAACGCGATCACATCGCCCGGACGGTGAGGCGCACGCCGGAGGTCATGGTGAAGGTATCGGGTGGTGCGAGAACCGTGCGGGGAGTCGGCCAGCACGTCGACTACATTGGGCGCGAGGGGGAACTGGGAGTCGATACCGACGATGAAGAACGGCTTCAGGGCGAGGGCTTCGAAAAAGCATTGCTCAGGGACTGGCGCCTCGATCTTGACGCCAAGCAGGCGCAAGCCCTGTATTCGGGGACTCCCGGACGCAAGACACCCAAGCTTGTCCATAACATCGTGCTGTCTATGCCGACTGGCACCCCGCCGGACAAGCTTGCTAAGGCCGTCCGAAAGTTTGCGCAAGAGCAGTTTGCCCTCACACACCGATACGCCATGGCGCTTCACACTGATCAGGGCAACCCCCACGTTCATCTCGTCGTTAAAGCTATGAGCGAGCAAGGGGAACGGCTCAACATCCGCAAGGCGACGCTGCGGGAGTGGCGCCAGGAATTCGCCCGGCATCTGCGGGAGCAAGGGATTGCGGCCAACGCGACCGAGCGCGCCGTTCGCGGACGGACCCAAGCCTCTAAGCCGGATGGATTATACCGTGCCAGCCAACGACGGGAATCGACTTACTGGCGCGAGCTCGCGGAGTCGGTGGCCCGGGAGCTCCAGAACGGCAATATGCGCGCAGAACCCGGCAAGGCCAAGCTGCTACAGACACGACAGGACGTGGAACACGGATGGCAGGCCATAAGTCGGATGCTCGAGCGCGGGGGTCAATCTGCGCTTGCCGCGGAGGTCAATCGATATGTCGAGCGCATGCCACCGCCTCGGACGGAGAAGGAGCGAATTGCCGACCAACTACGCGGAAATGTGCGATCGAAAGCTATCGATGGCCCACAGCTTACCCGCTGAACAGAGGGTCCCACGGCTCGAGCAGGGCTTGCCGGCATCGTTCGTGCGATACTTGAGGGGCTTAATTTTTATAGCTTATTTAAGAAGCTGTACTCGATGAATACTGATGTGGGGGCGCGGTCCTGACGTAGGGCGCTTCATCGCGAGCATGCGCTGATACGACGGAGCGGCTAGACGCCCGGCGCCACTAGTTTCTGCAAGGAAGGGCAGACCAACGATATGGAACTCACAGACGGTCAGCTCAATTACTTCGTCCACAATCGCCTCAAATTACCGCAGGGGAAGCGTGCCGAATACCTCGCCCAGGTGGACCGTCTCATCGAAAGATTCACTGCCGCTGCTGCGGGTGACCAGTCGATCGACATCAAGAAATTTCTGAAAACGGGCTCACTGCGCAAGGGAACCGTGCTTCGCCCGAGGGGCGATTTCGGAGTCGACGCGGATGTGGCTGTCTTTTTGAACACGAACGGTGCTTTCGATCTGTTAAACCTGCACCGACGCATTAGGGACCTCCTTGCGGCGTGCTATCCCACGAAGCCGGCCGCCGACTTTACCGTTCAGCCGCGAACACTCGGCATCACATTCCGCGATTCCGGTCTGGAAATGGACCTCGTGCCGCTGATCCCCGTTGACGGGCCAGGCGACTACGGTTGGCAGCCGTCATCTCAAGGTGATCCGCCCGTAAAAACTAGCGTGACAAAGCAATTGGAATTTATCCGTACGCGAAAGGACGGATACGCGAATTTCACGGCGCTTGTGCGCCTGCTCAAGTACTGGCGGGATTTTAACGAATTGTACGAAAGCTTCCGATCGTTCACGATCGAGCTGATTGTCTGCCATCTGCAGGACGTCAAGGATGCTCCCCCTTCGTTGGAAGCGGGGCTTTTGCGGTTTTTCTTGTACGTGGCACACTCACAGCTCAAAACCCCGATCTCCTTCAGCGAGTGCGGTACGCCTACATCTTTCTCCAAAGATCGGGTAGTAATACATGATCCGTGCAACGCTGAGAACAATGTTACGCGGAGAATCACGGACCAGGACTGCAAGACCATTGTGGAGAAGGCCCGCCTAGCCTGGGAGACCATCAGCTACGCGCGTAACTACAATGGCAAAATGCAGACGGTGGAACTATGGAAAGAAATATTCGGTCGGTCATTTGTTATCGAGGAATAAGAGATGTCCGCTACGGAAACACTAACGCAAACTTACACCGTGGCCGACATCGGCAAGGTGCTCGACTGCATTGCCGCCGATTTAGACATGAATGCGCAATCAACAGGGCTACTCACGCACGAACAAGTGAAGAAATATGTGGCAGATGTCAAAGTCATGGCCCAAATGGGCTATCTGCAGGAAGCCAACATCGTACTGAATGATTCATTCGGAGAGGTCATCCGCGCTGCGAAATACGAGGTGTCCACCGATGCTTCGACTCTCACTGCCCAGCGTCCTGGTAACAATCTCTGGCCCCACACACCGGCCGGCAGGCTAAATATAGTGGTGCAATACAGCGAGAAATGGCGCCAGTTAACCGACGCCCAAAGAACGGCTTTCAAGCTGACGTTAAGCATATCGTGGACCACGTCGAGCACCAATTTATCCTTTCCCTCCTTGAGGCGGGCGGCCGACCGCAATTACGTCAGCAACGGTTGGGGGGTCACCAAGAGTGTTTACTCTTAACTCGAATAGGGAAGCAGGTAGTCGATGAATGAGGTTATTGAGGTCGCCGAACTTTTTGAGCTGGAGCTGGAACTCCCGAACGACAAAATCCAGGCGTCCACGAAGAGATTAGTGGGGTTTGAGGATCGTTATCAGAGACTTTATCGGGATCTGCGCTTGTTAGCCGATCCAGAAGAACTGCGTGCATGGAGCAAAAAGCATCACGACAAGGAGCTCAGCATCTGTAGCGCCGTCTCGGACAGATATCCCTTGGTCATCTTTGCGGGAGATGTCGGCACAGGAAAGACGGTCACCGCCGAAGGTGCGTGCGACAGATTGGCTCGCGAAGCGCATAAGGAAGCCATGCTGTTTAAACTTAGTACCCGCGTCCGTGGATCTGGGAAAGTTGGTCAGATGAGCACGCTTTTAAACCACGCGTTTGATGTCGTCGCCAAGCAAGCGGGCAAGGCCAGGCAAGCGTTCCTCATCATTGATGAAGCAGACTCTCTTGCTGCCACGAGGGAGACCGTACAGAGTCACCATGAAGACAAGGTGGCGGTTAATACAATAATCCAGAAAGTTGACGATCTCCGGCGCCATTCCGGCCGCATTCTGGTGTTTCTTTGCACAAACAGGGCAGGGGCGTTAGACCCCGCCATTGTCCGGCGGGCTGCCCGAATAGAGCAGTTCGACCGTCCGACAGATTCGGAACGCGAAGCGCTTTTCCGAATGGATCTGGATGGTCTGAATATTAATTGCGATGTAATCCGTCAATTGGTGCAACTGACAGGTCCGCAAGATAGTCGGCCCGGGTTCACGTTCTCTGATTTGCGCTCGAAACTTTTCCCCGCAGCACTTTGCCGGGCATTTCCAACTCGAGCCCTGAGCAGCGACGACCTTGTCCACGCCGCTAGGGATGTGCGGCCCTCTCCCGTCGCTAGAAACGGATGATGTCGCCCGCAAGCAGCACCATTGGCCCAGTCACTGGCGCGGCAGCATTGCCGCTGCTCGGTCGTCGCGTTCAGATTGCAGGCTCGGCCAATGGAAAAACCCACCCCACTCTCATCCGCTATGCGCACGAATTCGTAGCCAATCTAGTAAAAGGCATACTGACCGCCGGCGGCGGAATCGTCGTCGGCGTTGGAAAAGAGCCTCGCCCGGACGGGGCCGCGCCCGATGCTCCTAGTCTGATCTTCGATTGGACGGCTCTTGCAACCGCCGCTGAGTGTCTCAAAGGTGGACTAGGAACCTGGCCGCCCAAATTTGGGCTGCCAATCGTTGTGGCGTCTTCGGAAAAAGCGGTATCGGAGATTCCGGACAGCCGGCGTCCTTTATATGAGGAACTATTGGGAAGCGGCCGGCTTCAGCTCGAATCAATAATGCCAGGGTCTCGGGCGGCTGTTTTTCTGCGTCAACGTCAAGCCGCATTTGGCGATGCGTTAATCCTTCTCGGGGGCGGCACCGGCGTCGAGCATTCCGCCGAACTGTACCTGTCGCGCCGAAAGCCGGTGGTGCCAATTGATTTGCCGCTAGGTGCAAGCCGAGATGATGGCACCGGAGGCGCGATGCGACTCGCAAGGGAAGCGAGAGCAGAGCCTATCCGCTTCTTCCGCTTCAGCCCTCCTTTCGAAAGCACGGAGGGCGCCGCACTCGCAGAAATTGCGACACGAAACGGCGCTGCCGCAGCGACAGATATTGCCAGCCGGACAGTAAGTATTCTTACTAAGATCGCGCGGCCCAGCGTCTTTTACGTGCGTCTTCTCAATCCAGGACATGCCAAATTCAACGTGGTTGAGGCATTTTTTCGCAATGTTGTTGACCCGGTTGTCGACGAAGCCGGTATGAGACGCGTTGAAATCGGCACCGATAAGAGTGACTATGCCTTTATTGACGTGGGTATTTTTGAAAGTTTGCATTTTACATCGGTAGCGATCGTCGACGTTACTGGCGAACGGCCGAACTGCTTTATCGAACTTGGCTACGCCCTTGGCACCGCCAATCGCGTGCTCGTAACGGCAGAGGAGGGGACTAAGCTCCCGTTTGACCAGACAATGATCCCGTGTCACTTCTGGAAAGCGGGCGAGCCTGTGGCTGACCAAAAAAAAGCGCTGGTCGAGTTTTGGGAGACGTACATTAGCCGCCCCCCAATTGTAAAGATGCCGTAGCCGTTCGCGGAGGTGCTGTGCGAGAAGCTTATATTTCTGTCGATATTGAAGCCGCGGGACCGATCCCTGCAACGTACAGCATGCTCTCACTGGGCGCGGTGGCAGTGGACGATCCTACATCTACCTTTTATATCGAATTCCGGCCAGTCAATGACAAAGCCGTCCCCGAGGCAATGAAAGTCGTCGGCGGGACGCTGCAAGATTTCGAAGAGAACGGCCGTGATCCGAAAGAGGCAATGATTGCGTTTCGCGATTGGCTTCAATCTGTTGTGAAGGGGAAAAAGCCGGTGTTCGTCGGTTTTAATGCGACGTTCGATTGGGCTTTTGTGAACTTCTATTTCCATCACTACCTAGGGGACAACCCATTTGGATTCGGCGGCGTCGACATAAAATCGTATTACATGGGTATGACCGGATGCTCATGGGGAGATACGCGATCGAGCCGCATTTCGCCCGAGTTTACGAGCCCATCGCCTCATACTCATCAGGCTCTTGATGATGCTATTGAACAAGCGGAGATGTTTCGCAAAATGAGGCACAAAGCGACCACCTAGGAAAGAACCAAGCATATGAAGACGCAGGGCGCGGCGCGGGTAATGCTTCCTTTTTCGCACGATCTATATCGCTCCCCTGAAGATCGGTGGTCCGCCTTGCGGCGCCCATATTTGAAGGAGCTAAAGCTGAGCACATGAAGACCAAGCAGAAAAAACCTGCGACCAAGAACGGCAACGGAGCCAATCTCGGATTCGAGGCGCAGCTCTTCCTCGCCGCAGATAAGCTCCGCGGAAACCTGGAGCCATCCGATTACAAACACGTCGCCCTCGGACTGATTTTCCTCAAGTACATCTCGGACGCTTTCGAGGCCAAGCGTGCGGCCCTCCTTGCTGATGATCCGGGCTCCGCAGAAGACCAGGACGAATACCTCGCGGAGAACGTCTTCTGGGTTCCCAAGAGCGCCCGCTGGACGCACCTACAAGCCAAGGCAAAGCAACCCACCATCGGCAAGCTGATCGACGACGCTATGCTCGCGATCGAAGGCAGCAACGCCAGCCTCAAAGGCGTTTTGCCGAAGGACTACAACCGTCCCGCCCTCAACAAGATCATGCTTGGCGAGCTGATCGACCTCATCAGCAGCATCGCCATGCACGAGGAAGGTGCCAGGGCCAAGGACATTCTTGGCCGAGCCTACGAGTATTTTCTGGGCGGCTTCGCCGGTTCCGAAGGCAAGAGGGGAGGGGAGTTCTATACGCCCCGCTCCGTTGTCCGCGTCCTCGCGGAAATGCTGGAGCCGTTTCCAGACAAGTCACGCGGTATCCAAGGCCGCGTCTATGACCCATGCTGCGGCTCCGGCGGAATGTTCGTTCAGGCCGAGCGCTTCGTCGAGACGCACGGCGGACGCCTGGGGGACATCGCTATCTACGGCCAGGAGAGCAACTACACGACCTGGCGTCTGGCCAAGATGAACCTGGCCGTCCGCGGCATCGATGCAGACATCCGCTGGAACAACGAAGGCAGCTTCCACAAGGACGAGCTCAAAGATCTCCGTTTCGACTACATCCTCGCCAATCCGCCTTTCAACATCTCCGATTGGGGCGGCGACCGCCTCCGCGAAGACGCCCGCTGGAAATACGGCCCCCCACCTGTCGGCAATGCCAACTATGCCTGGCTCCAGCACATCCTCTGGCATCTATCACCCGGCGGTACCGCCGGCGTTGTGCTCGCCAATGGTTCTATGTCGTCGGCCCAGAACGGCGAAGACGTGATCCGCCGCGCCATGGTCGAGGCCGATGTCGTCGATTGCATGATTGCCTTGCCCGGCCAGCTTTTTTATTCGACGCCGATACCAGCGTGTCTTTGGTTTCTGGCGCGTAACAAGAACCCAGGCGGCAAATGGCGCAATCGGCGCGGTGAAGTGCTGTTCATCGACGCCCGCAAGCTCGGCGTGCTGATCCACCGCACGCGTAAGGAATTCTCGGATGACGACATCGCAAAGATTGCTGGGACGTATCACGCCTGGCGTGGTGAGCCGAAGACCGGGAAGTACGAGGACATTCCCGGATTCTGCAGGGCGGCGAAGCTGGAGGAGATCAGAGGTCACAACCATGTGCTTACGCCGGGACGTTATGTCGGCGCGGCTGATATCGGAGACGACGATGTGCCTTTCCACGACCGCTTCGCGGCCCTAACGGCGACACTAGAGGAGCAATTCTCCGAAGCAGACAAGCTGACCACAAAAATTCGCGTGAACTTAGCTGGGTTGAAATATGGTAGCTGAGTGGCAAATGGTCTCGCTTGAAGATTTGATCTCGGTGAAGCACGGCTTCGCATTCAAGGGCGAAAGTATCCACGACGATCCTCGTGGTGATGTGCTCCTAACACCAGGCAACTTTGCGATCGGGGGCGGCTTTAAACGCGGGAAGTTCAAATACTACGATGGCCCGGTGCCGGAAGAGTACGTTCTTCGCGCAGGCGACCTGCTAGTCACGATGACCGACCTGAGCAAGGAAGGCGATACGCTCGGCTATCCGGCCTTCGTGCCTGCACCGACCTCTGGCCGTCGTTACTTGCATAATCAGCGCCTCGGAAGGGTTTTGATAAAGGCTCCAAGCGCATTGGATAAAACCTTTCTCCACTATCTTTTGTGTAGTCGAGAATACCGCGACGAAGTGCTTGCAAGCGCCACGGGCACTTCCATAAAGCACACTTCTCCCGAAAGGATATGTCGATTTTGCTTTCGTCGACCACCACTTACCGAACAACGTGCCATCGCCCAAATCCTCTGCACGCTTGACGACAAGATCGCTCTTAACCGGCGGAAGAACGAGACGCTGGAGGGAATGGCAAGCGCTATTTTCAAGGATTGGTTCGTGGAATTCGGTCCAACACGCGCGAAGGCCGAAGGCCTCGCGCCGTACCTCGCGCCACAGATATGGGTGCTCTTTCCGGATCGGCTCGACGATGAAGACAAGCCGGAGGGGTGGAAAGACGGATGCCTTGGCGATGTAGCGCGGACTGTCGGGGAGTCCGTGAAGCCTAACGAAATGTCATCTGATACTCCATATATTGGGCTTGAGCACATGCCGCGCCACTCTATCGCCCTGAATGGCTGGGGAGCGGCCGGAAAAGTAACAAGTGGCAAATTGGCTTTTCATCGCGGCGACTTTTTATTCGGAAAGCTTCGCCCCTATTTTCACAAAGTCGGAATTGCCCCGCTCGACGGTATTTGTTCCACGGATATTCTTGCACTGGGGCCAAAGACTCCCAATGCCGCAGCCTTTGTCCTGTCCTGTATTTCGAGTGACGAATTCGTCGCGTATACAGACCAAACATCGGGCGGAACGAAGATGCCTCGCACGAGTTGGGAGGTTATGACGCGATACCCGCTTTGTCTGCCGACAGAGCAGGTAACGCAAGCGTTCCAGCATGCAATAGGACCGATGCTCGATCGCATCATCCTAAACATTCACGAATCAACCAGCCTTGCCAAAACCCGCGATCTTCTGCTTCCGAAGCTGATGGCCGGCGAAATCCGCCTCCGCGAATCCGGGAAAAGCATGGAGGCTGTTGCGTGAGCGCGATTGCCGAAAGCCATGTCGAAGAAGCAGCGCTTGCGTGGCTCGACGAGCTTGGCTACGAGGTAGCGAATGGTCTTGTGATCGGCCCAGATGGCAACGCGCCCGAACGCTCCAGCTATGGCGACGTAGTCCTGGCCGAGCGCCTCAAGGCGGCCATCGCTCGGCTGAATCCACATCTCGAAGCAGAAACGCGCGAGGACGTTTTTCGCAAACTCCTTCAGACCGAAACCCCCTCGATTACTGAAGAGAACCGCCGCCTTCATCGCTACCTAATTGAGGGCGTCCCTGTGGAAGTCACGCGCGCCGACGGTACCATCGGCGGCGACAGTGCGCGCCTGATCGATCTCGACGACCTCGATGCCAACGACTGGCTTGCGGTCAACCAGTTCACCGTTATCGAGAACAAGGCAAACCGCCGACCGGACATCGTGGTCTTCGTTAACGGCCTTCCGCTTGGCGTGATAGAGCTCAAGAATCCAGGCGACGAAAACGCGACACTAGACGGGGCTTTCAACCAGCTCCAGACCTACAAGGCACAAATTACCTCGACCTTTCGCACCAATGCGGCTCTCGTCATTTCAGACGGGATCGCGGCGCGGATCGGCTCTCTCACGGCCGACCGAGAGCGCTTTATGCCCTGGCGCACACTCACCGGCGATGCGTTGGCCCCAAAAGCCGTCCCGGAGCTCGAAACACTCCTCAAAGGCGCATTCGACAAGCGCCGCTTCCTCGATCTCATCAAGGATTTCACCGTCTTCGGTCAGGTTGAAACCAAGGACAAGCAGCTTCAGACCGTCAAGATTCTCGCCGGATATCACCAGTTCCACGCCGTCCGCCACGCCGTTACCCGGACCATTGAGGCCACCCGCCCGCATGGTGACCGCAAAGTGGGCGTGATCTGGCACACGCAAGGCTCTGGCAAGAGCCTACTGATGGCCTTCTACGCCGGGGAGATCATCAAGCACCCGGCGATGGAAAATCCCACGCTTCTGATCATCACGGACCGCAACGACCTCGACGACCAGCTCTTCGGCACCTTCAGCATGTGCAAGGACCTGTTGCGGCAGACGCCGCAACAGGCCGCAAGCAGGGAAGGGCTTCGCAAGCTCCTCGATTGCCCCTCCGGCGGCGTAATTTTCACGACCATCCAAAAATTCTCGCCCGCCGATGGAGAGAGCGATCACCCCCTCCTAACGAACCGGAAGAATGTTGTCGTCATCGCCGACGAGGCGCACCGCAGCCAATACGGCCTCAGCTCGAAGCTCAACCGGACCACCGGCGAGCTCAACTACGGTTTCGCCAAGTATCTCCGCGACGCCCTGCCAAATGCCTCATTCATCGGATTTACTGGGACGCCAGTAGAGAAGGACGACATCAACACGAGGGCCGTATTCGGCGAATACATTGACGTCTACGACATTAGCCGCGCAGTCGCGGATTTCGCAACCGTCCCAATCTACTATGAAAGCCGCGTGGCCCGCATTCATATCGATGAAGACGAAAAGCCAAAAATCGACGCCGAGATTTCCGAAATTACCGAAGACGAGGCCCAAAGCGAACAGGAGCGTCTCAAACGCAAATGGGCGAGTGTGGAAGCGTTGGTCGGCGCAGACAAACGTCTCGCCATGATCGCAGAGGATCTGGTACGGCACTTCGAGGCCCGCACCGCTGCGCTTGACGGCAAAGCGATGATCGTCTGCATGAGCCGCCGCATTTGTGTTGCGCTTTATAACGCCATCGTCAAGTTGCGCCCTGATTGGCACAGCGACGATGACGAGGCCGGGGCGCTCAAGATTGTCATGACAGGGGCGGCCTCAGATCCCGCAAACTGGCAAGCCCATATTGGGAAACGGCCGAAAGCGCGCCGCGAGCTCATGGCGAAGCGCGCGAAGGACCCGCACGATGCGCTCAAACTTGTGATCGTGCGCGACATGTGGCTCACGGGCTTCGATGCGCCATGTATGCACACGATGTATGTGGACAAGCCGATGCGTGGCCACGGCCTAATGCAGGCCATCGCCCGCGTCAATCGCGTATTCCGCGATAAGCCGGCGGGCTTGGTTGTCGATTACATCGGCATTGCCCAGAACCTCAAAAATGCCCTTTCGCAGTACTCCCAACACGACCAAGATCAGACGGGGATCGACGAGGATCAGGCCGTCGCCGTCATGCTGGAAAAATACGAGATCGTCCGCGCCATGTTTCATGGCTTTGACTATGCCCCGGCCTTTGCGGCAAGTGCTAAGCCGCAGCAGCGATTGTCTATCATGGCGCAAGCCATTGATTGGGTATTGACAATGCAGCAAAAGATAGCCGCCGAGGAGACATCCGAAGACGGCAAGAAGCGCGCTCATCGACGTTACGGCGACGCCGTTGTTGCCCTCTCGAAGGCTTTTGCGCTTGCCGGCGCCAGCGACGCTGCGCGGGACATCCGCGACGAAGTCGGCTTCTTCCAGGCGATTCGCGCCGCCATGATTAAAACCACAAAGAGTAGCGGCAAGAGCCCCGCAGAGCGTGAGCTTGCAATCCAGCAGATTGTCAGCCGCGCCGTCGTCTCGACCGAGATCGTGGACATCATGAAAGCCGCCGGCATCGAGAGCCCGGACATTTCCATTCTCTCGGACGATTTCCTGGCCGAAGTACGGCAGATGGGCACGAGGAACCTCGCCCTGGAGGCCCTTCGCAAGCTGATCAATGGCGAAATCCGCTCCCAGAGCAAACGCAACGTCGTCCAGTCGAAGGCTTTCTCCGAGCGGCTTGAAGCTGCCGTCGCCAGGTACCACGCAAACGCCCTTACGACCGTGCAGGTCCTCGAAGAACTCATCCAGCTCGCCAAGGACATGCGCGCAGCGCATGAGCGGGGCGAAGAGACGGGCCTCTCGGACGAGGAGATAGCGTTTTATGACGCGCTCGCCGAGAACGAAAGCGCCCGTGACGTAATGGGAGAGCCCGCGCTTCGCGTCATCGCCCATGAGCTCGTCGCGAGTATCAAGGGCAGCGTTACCGTGGACTGGATGCACCGCGACGCCGCCCGCGCCCGCATGCGAGTCCTCGTGAAACGCATTCTCCGAAAGTACGGCTATCCACCAGACCTTCAGGACGCCGCCGTCCAGACGGTGCTTCAACAGGCGGAGGCTCTCTCCGCCGAATGGGCGCACGCATGATCACCGATTACCAGACACTCATGCGCCCGGTCTCAGAGACTTCCCGTACCCTCGACCTTTGAAGCGCCGATTGGGAGTGATGGAAAGCAACAAATGCGACCGGCGTTGTCCACAAAATTCGTTGAAAAGGCAGAAGCGGCACTTGTAGCCGCGGTTGAGATTTACAACAAGCCATCCTTCAGGTACCGCGAAGAAACATTTGCTCTTCTGGCGATAAATGCCTGGGAGCTTTTGCTGAAGGCGATTTTGCTCAAGCGTGGAGCCAATGATCCGAAGGTTATTCGCGTCTATGAGCCCCGACGTACCAAGGCGGGAAAGCCGTCCAAGAAGCTATATCTCAAGCGGAACCGCGCAGGAGCTCCGCTCACGCTGTCCCTGTCTGCGTGTGTGCTTGCGGTAGACAAAGACGCTGCTACGCGCCTCAACCCAGAAATCAAAGGGAATCTCGAAGCTTTGATGGGTGTTCGTGACAACGCCGTGCATTACGTCAACGCAAGTCCCGTGCTCGCGAAGCAGGTCCTCGAAGTTGCGAGTGCCACGGTGAAGAATTTCGTCATTCTTTCGAAGACCTTATTTGCACGGGATTTCTCAGACTCGCTGTCTCTTGTTCTTCCGTTGGCCTTCATTACCGGTGGAAAAAATATCGATTCAGTTATTGTCACTGTAGGCGAGAGCCGCTTAATCAAGTACCTCCAGAGCCTTGCGGCGGCAGAGCCGGACGCCAAGTCTCCCTATTCAGTCGCGGTCCGGGTGGATGTAAAGTTCGAGCGCTCCAAACTATCCACGGCGTCAAAAGTTCAAATTACGAATGACCCGGATGCCGTAAAGGTCATCCTGACTGAAGAGAATGTCTTGGAACGCTATCCGTGGGATTACAAGACCCTCGGCGCAAAGTGTGCAGACCGGTACAGCGGGTTCAAGCAGGACGCCAATTTTCACAAACTGCGCAAACCACTGCTCGACGATGCGCGGTACGCGCATTCTCGCTATCTGAACCCGAGTAACCGGAAAAGCGGCCGCAAGGATTTTTATAGCCCCTCGATACTTGATGTTCTCGACAAGCACTACATACGGAAATGACCCGGGTGTCGCGAGCACCGCTCGCAAGCAAAAGAGGTATTTGGCAGCCATTCTTATCGGGCAAAGAATGGAAAAATGCAGAAGAACACCATGGTTTGCCTGTCGAGAATGCCGAACCTCAGATCTTCGAAGTACCACGCCATCGATGGATTCGCCGGTCTTGCAACAGGCTTCCCGTCCCCCAAGATTGGCTGATCATCGTAGAGCTTGTCGATGAATGCAGGATCGTCCAGCAGGGGATCGAGTCGTTGCACTTCGTCCTCGCACTTCGCTGCGAAAACCACGACCACCATCGAGTGACCGGACGACGACATCACCGGATTCGGCATGAATCCCTGACCGGGCGGAACGTCCTTCGCCATATACGACATGCAGATGCGGAAAAATGCGAGCTGCTGCGCCGATCCTTGCTGAAATGCGCGGTGGTCCGCTATGGTGACAATCCGGAATTCCTTTTCTAATACTTCAGCAAAAACAAGGCTGCGACTGCGCCCTTTACGATTACCGGAAGCAGCGATCCCAATATGGAAATGATGAAGACCCTGCCGGGTCAGAACCATGTCGATGTCTTTCCTTTTGTCCGCCGGGTTAGCGCCCGGAAGAACGATGCCTTTTTTGTTCACAAGATCAGAAAGATGCGGGGTGAGGTCCTTGCCCGCGGCCACCTTCTTCAAAAACGGTTGGAGCTTCCGCTTGGCCGCCTCAACCTGCGAAGGAGTTACTCCGCCCGACCAAAACCTTACCGCTCTCGGCTTGGCCGGTATGAGCCTCATGCGCCACGTAACAAACGCTAGGATTAACCGATGCGTCGGCATGGCCCGCAAATCTTCGCGAGACGCCCCAGTGTTGGGCGCTCTCGGCAACATCTTGATCATGTCGTCGCGGAACGCCTGAACGCGCGGCGGATATGAATTGGACATGGCTCACCTAACTTCGAGTCGTGCGCATGGCTGATCTAGCTCCCTCACTCACCAAGATGGAGCGGGCAGAGCATCCCTCTACTCGCTTCCGCGCGGCGCAAAGGGAGAAGTGTTGTCGAGCGGAACTGGTTGATTTGGATCCACGGACTGAATTCGAACCTCGATACGGTCCGCCCCTCGATTACAGAAAAAGAATCCATAAGTACCATTCCCTTCAACCGTCCAGCCGGCCGTTGACCATCGGGCGATCGCGTCGTGCATGATAATGCGCAAGTCCGTCCCGGGCGGGAGTGCCGTTGACTCAAGCGGCTGCCGCCCGGGCGGCCTGTAGACCGCCAGCCAGTGCGGCTCACGCGCGATTGCCAAGTGTCCCAGGTTGGAACGCCGTCTCCCCATATCGGACGATAACGAAGCCGCCGGCCGACCGTCCATCCAGCACGCCGCGTTGCAGCAACCTGTATGAAGTGTTCCGCGACCCAGGTCCTGCATTTCTTTACAAACCCACTTGAATTGCGGAATCGACACGCTGCGTCGGCCTTGCGAAGATGGCGCCATGGACGATCATGGTGCGCTCGACCAATTACGAGCGGATATCCTCGAAGTGTTCCCGCCAGGCCCGCAGCGAGATATATGGCTCGCATGGCTTGAGGAGCTTACGGCTGATTCCATGTGGCATGGTGCAGCATGGTGCCGCACCACTCATTGAACACGGCCAAGGACGATCCGCGTACATCAGCGCGCGGACCTCGACCTTAAAGGCTCCAGCTATTCCCGAGAGTGTACAGATGTCCAGAAACAATCCTATCGACGCGATCAGAAACTCCGCTTTTCAGATGACGATCGATCCTCCCGACGATGCCAGTGATATTAAAGGCATGTACGTGATTAACGGTTCAATGCACATCATAAAAGGTAGAGGTATCTACCGTGTCCAACTTGCCGATGAGATAGATCCAAAGCGCACGAATGCGACCATCCCGAACACGCAGCAACGGGTCCTACCCTATGGGGCCGATTGCGAGCTCGTCCGCCAGACTCTAATGACTGCCAAACGCCTCTTCGACTCCAAGCTTCTCGGGCAATCGTTTAATGAAGTGCGTGCGATCGAGCTCGCGTTTGATGCGCTCAAAGACATCATCTTGATGCACACGATGCGGTTGGACATCGACGCCACTCTTCAGAAAATCACTGTGACCCTTGACGCCATGGCTTTGAAAAACCGCTCTTTGTCGGTGCCCTCGGTGGGTGAAGCGAAAGGAATGGCAGAAACTTTCATCCAGAAAGCCGATCATGCAATGACAGATCTTTATGAGATCGCGAAGCTATTTTACGGCGATGCATTGGGTAAACGTTGGTTCGAGTCCCTGCTTTCTCTGGTAAAGGAAAAGCATGGGGACGATATTGTCTTCGCCAAATTCCTCGAGGATGTGCTCCCATTCTTAAGGCTCACCCGCAACGCGCGCAATTGCATAGAGCATCCGAAGCCAGACCAGCGCGTTGCAGTCACCGATATCGTCCTTCTACCAACCGGCCAATTACAACCCCCCGGTATCGAGATTATTCATCCGGATACACCGCAGCCACCGATCGCGCTGACCAACTTCATGGCTCAGATGATTGAACAGCTTGCTGAGATTTTTGAGCTAATGATGGTCTTTCTATGTGGACTCAACGTCCAGCCGTTTGCGGGATTTCCTGTTCAGGTGGTTTTATACCCGCCGGAGCTTCAGAAGGCGTACGGAGTCAGATACGGCTATGGCACCTATAATGGCGACCGAGTCGTCCCATTTGGTTGATGAACGCGTGAACGATGGCTACCGCACGGGAAATCGCCATAGAGGTGCTTCCTCACTTCGCCAAAAACGTTCTTTCGGGACATGTGTTTCGTATGGCGTTTACGCAAAGGCCACCGGGTGGGACCCGGCTAAGGATTCCATAGTAATCGGCAAAGCCATACACGCCATCGGCGGAGTCTGCGTGCTCGTCGGCATTCCCGTTGCCCCTCTACACTTTGTCGAGCGTGGCGGACGGAGAATGGAGAAGGGCGTTTGAGTCTGAGTTTGGCGAGCGCACCCACGTCCTGCCCCACTATGACTTGCTTTGCGTCACCGCGCGCATTCACAAGTACACTGAAAAGGACTTCGAACGCGTTGAGCGCGCGTTACGGGAAACATTACCAAAGTATCTGCGGCCCGGTCAGCTATCACCGCACGATATCTGGCACCTTGCCATCTATAGCAAGCGCAAGGATTCGACGACGCCCTGGCAGAGAGCGATTGCGATATATCAAGCGATATTTGACGCGGCCCAGTCCGAACGGACAGGGAAGGCGGCAAAAGACCGACCCAACAAGTAGATGGTGCGCTAGCTGTGAGTGAAAGGCATGATCTGTAAAATTATCGAATAAAGCTGGATCTGGCGATGAAGTGGGATTTCTTTGGAGGCGGCCTAGGCGTTGCAGGCATAGGCTTAGCGCTATTACTAGCGCTACCGCCTCCGTGGTGGCCTAAGATGCCGACCAGCGTTGTTCACGGTGGGATCTTATCCGGCGTAACCCTCTGCAGCATTGGGTTGGCGCTTTTGCTTGTAGGAATATTGCCGGGCCAGCTTGAAAGCCGAGCGGGGCCCTGCATCCTGCTCGCTACGGCGATTGGATTAGCAATATCGTCGTTAATCTGGTGGCACTGGGACGTCGTTTCCCCCGATGTTTCCGGCAACGACGGGTCCTTGGATGGAACGATATTGGTGGAATGCACCGATGCGGCGTTGCCGTCCGTAATGCCTGCGAGTGGCAATCTCTTTCACCTTTCGCTTAGCCCCGCTGCAAAGCAGGTTCAGCTGGGACGCTTTACACTTCCGCCCGGCGCGCCAGTTAATTGGGGGTTCAAGAGCGTCGCATCGTTTAAGTGCGAAGTTAAAAACTTTGGCAAAATTGCAATAGCACACCTTGAAATCCTATTTAAGGTGTCATTTTACGAAAACGTAAAAACGGAAACTGGAGGTCGCTCTGGCGATCTTGTAAAGGAAGAAGATCAGCCAATTCCAATTCCAGCACTGAGAGAAAAAGCTTTGGAAGCGTTTGAGTTTTATATCCACAACGCAAGCGACTTATACGTAAACCTACTAATTCCGGCAGATGCATCGGCGTGGCTCGTTGGGGAGGATAACAAGCGAACGGTGAAACTAATGAAGCCCACATTTTATAGAGGGCTTCCGCTACATCCGGCGGAGTGGAAGGCTAAAGATCGTTGAGCGGCCGCAACGGCCCAAACATCGAATTGCCCCTACGGCTAGTAGTAGGCGATAACATCCTTTATCGTCTAGCAACAACAGAGTAGGGCGGATCAGCTTCAAGGCTCGGGAGCGATCGACCCTGACCCGGAAAGCAGACCCAAGGCCTCGAGAGAACCTTGTCATTCACAACCGGCGGATAGGACGGAGTCCCATGAAGCGCGATATGGACCTTGTCAGGGAGCTGCTACTCCGGATCGAAGAGTTCGCAAAGCCGGCAACTCGTTTCAATACGGATCAGCTTCACGCGAATGATCTGCGCCTAAAAGTCGAAGGCTACGATCGCACGCAAATTGCCTATCACGTGTCGCTACTCATAGAGGCGCGACTCGTGGACGGGACTCGGAATCTCGTAGACGCGAAATCGTGATTAAGCGCTTAACCTGGCAAGGTCACGACTTCCTTGACAAGGTGCGAGATCCGGAGATTTGGCACGCCACAAAGGAAGGCGCTAAGAAGGCTGGCGGTTTCAGCCTCGAGCTGCTCGGCGCTCTGGCGAAAGGTTTCCTAAAGAAAAAGATCGAGGCGCACACCGGCGTCGATCTTGATCTGTAGCCCGCCGAGGTACGTCCTGGGATGGCCCTTTCAGTTCCAGGCCTGCTGCACGCAAAACGCCTTCATGTTGCCCCTGTCGTAGATCGTCAGATCAAGGTGATTGAATTTCCATTCGAGCTTTGGTTTGAGCGGCGCCTGGATCTTGGCTTGCGCGTAGAGGCCCTCGACATAGACGCGATCGTCGAGTTGCGGATCGACGAATTCTATTAGCCGCGTGCAGCGCGCCGCATACACGTAGACGTGCATCGAATGGCCTGAGGACATAACCGGCGCATTCAGGACCCCAGCGTCGGGTGGAAGCCCGCGGAAGATGATCCAATTGTGCAATTTGATGAGGCGGCTCCGCTCGACGGAATCTTGGTTGAAGACTGCGTGATTGAAGGTCGCAATTACCTTGAACCTATCCCGACTCACTTCGGCGAACACCAAATCATTCGTGCGCTCGGCGTACCCCGCAGCTTCGATGTTGACGCCCAGGTGGAAATGGTGATAGCCCATTCTGGTCAGCAGGAGATCCTTGTCCGACCACCTGTCATCAATCGTCGCCCCTGGCGAGTGGGCGGCCAGCGCATACCCGCGTGTATGCGGGGCTAAAGAGAGATGCGGCGTCAGATCGACGCCGCGCCGGACCTTCTCCAGAAACGCTTCAATCGCCACCGCCATCGCTGACCAACGCGGATTGGCCTTCGCCACCGGCTCAATCTCGACTCGGCGCGGGCGAGTGCCAACATAGCGTGCCTGCCAATGAACATAGTCGAGGAGCACGCTAGAAATGTGCTTTTGCTGCATGTGCAGCAGCGCTTTCTCGTCGTTCGGAAACCTTGGAATAGACTTGACCAGCTCCAGGCGGAATTTCCTTATGCGCGCCGGCTCGATCGCGCTTTCCGGGCGCGCGGTTCGAAGTCCGGTGTTTATGCTCTCCATAACAACTGCAGCCTATTCGCCACAGTGCTTTGCGACAAGCATATTCCGCCATGATTGGCGAGCTCATAAACCCTGAGCACTGCGGCGGGGTCAACGACCGTGAAAGCCGCGGGCGAGCTCGCGAGCCTGTGGCACCGTGGCGAACGGGAACAGGAGCGCGATTACGACACGTACATTAAGTATTCGGCGAGTGGAGCGGCCCCCGGTCGACGACGGGCGGGTGTCCTGAGCAATCTCTATATCGTGGGGTACCTCTCGGGGTATCGGCGGCAATCGAGCGTGTTAAACACGATAAAACAAGCCAGTTGTTGCGCCTATTCGATTCCGACCCTAGCCTCCAGAACCTTATCTCACCGCGTCCTTCCGTGGCCCGCGGTGTCCTTGGGATAGATATAAGTACCTGAATAAATAGCGTTCCATGTAAATCACCGTCCAGAAGC
>Ga0182024_10010068_pt1 | contig 19374 bp, 11 predicted proteins | sample P32metaG_FD_120480 | JGI IMG/M metagenome (GOLD analysis project Ga0182024, IMG submission 120480) | Permafrost microbial communities from Stordalen Mire, Sweden - P3-2 metaG (Illumina Assembly) | ecosystem: Environmental > Terrestrial > Soil > Wetlands > Permafrost | place: Sweden: Stordalen... | reverse complement strand
GCCTATTGCGCTCGGCGCGAAGTTCATCGAGCGATTGGCGTCTGCCGCGCAGGGATTCATCGATCTGCCCGGCGCGCGAACGTGCCGACTCCCATTCCAGCTCGAGCCCCGATTTGTTTTCCTCCAGGCGCATCTTTTCCTTCCGGAGATCTTCCACTTGCCGGACGCCCTGTTCGCAGGCAGCTTCCAGCTCGGATTTCTGCTGAAGAAGGGCCGCGTGCTGCTGGCGCAACGAATCGACCCGCCGGCTAGCTTGCTCGATTTCGCCGGACATGTGCTGTTCCACTGCTTCGGCGCTTGCGAGACGTTCGGACATCGTCGCGAGTTCTTCGCGGCTCGCGACAATCCGCTCCTGGTGGACTCGAAAATCGTGGCGCAGTTTCGCGAGGCGTTCCGCAGCCTCGGCGGCACCCGCTTCCGCGGCTGCGCGGGAATTCAGCGCGGCGGCATGCCTGCGGCATGCCTGCTCGGCTCGCGCGCGGGCGCTTTCCGCTTCGGAATGAAGCCGCTCAATTTCCTGATTTTCGCGCGCAAACTGTTGCTCGATGCGCTGCCGCTCCGTGCGCGCTTGATCTCGCTGGTGCGTCACCGAAACGAGGGATTTTTCCGCTTCTACGTGCTGCGAGATCGCGATGGCGAGTTCTTTATCCCGTGCCGCGATTTCGTTTTCGAGATCCGCAAGGTGCAGCTGCTGTTCCTGCGCCATCGGAGCGAGGCGCGCCGCTTCCGCCTCGTGCTGGCGGAGTTCTCGTTTCAGCGCGAGAGGGCCCGCATCTCCCTGGCGTCCGCCGGAAACCGTCCGCCCGTGATAACAGGTGCCGTCCGTCGTGAGGTAAAAGCTGGGCGGATCTTCCTGCGCCATGCGCTCGGCGACGGCAGCGCTTTCCACCACAAATGCGGCGCGCAACCGCGCCAGAAAGTTCTTCGCGGCGGGTCCCAGAGGATCGCGGAAATCAACGAGCCGGTCGAGCCGCGCGATCACGCCGGCAGGCATGGGCAGTTCCGTATCGCCTTCGTCCACCGGAAGATTCAGTTTGCCGAGGGAGTCGACGAAGAATGTCGCCCGGCCACCCATCTCATCACGCAGCAGCGTCACACCCGCGCGTGCGTGATCGAACGATTCCACAACCACGTATTCAAGTTCGTCCCGCAAAAATTGCTCGACCGCCGCTTCATATTGCTCCTGCACCTCGGCGTAGTCCGCGAGCAGCCCGACAGCGCGAAAACCATTCCCGCAATCTCCGCCGTCGCCGCTTGCGTGGCCGTTGACGTTGAAAAGCTTCTGCACCGCGTCCGCGGTGTAGGCGCGCTCGCTGAGGATCTGTTCAATGGAAGATTGGCGCGCGCGTTCTCCCGAAAGAGCTTCCCGGGTGCGTTCGAGTTGCTGGGAGGTTTCGTGCTGCGCGCGGCGAAGCTCGACGATGCGGGCTTGCGATGCGCGAACCCAGGCTTCCAGTTCTTGCGCGTGCCGGCTCGTTTCCTCGAAGGCCGCTTCGAAGGATTGAACCCGTTCCGACAATGCAACGCATTCGGTCTCGATTGCGCGCAGAGCCGCCGCGCGCTGCTCTTCGGCTGCGGTGTGCCGCGCCGCCGCTTCTTCCGCCTGGAGCGATTCGGCCTGCTCCCGCGCCGATTCCTCGACCAGGCGAGCGGCAAGCTGCCTCAACTCTTCAATCCGGTGCTCGAGCTGATCCTGTGCGGAGGCATCCGACGAAGCCTGCTCGGTCGATTCGCGCAAACCGGCTTCGAGCAATGCGGTCTGTTCCCGAAGCTTCGCTACGGTCTCGCGCTGCCCCGAAACCCGTGACGTGAGGTCGGCCGCCTGGCGCTCCGCCTGTTCAATTTCCACCGCTAAGACTGTCGCGCGCTGATCGATGTCCCGCGATTGTTCGCGGCTGAAAGTAATGCGGTTTTCGGCGCGGTCCAAATCAAGGCCCGTCTGATTCAGGAGGTTCTGCGTCTGGCGCAGCTCGCCGTCGAGCTGGTAGGTGCGGTCGCGCAGGCGCTCTTGCTCCGATTCAAGTTCGTGGACGGATCGCGACTCGCGCTCCTCGACCGAATCCATTTCGCGCAGCAGATTTTGCAGGCGTGCAGCCTCAATATCGAGGTGCTCGGCCTTGCTTGCCAGAACCGCGCGGAGAAGCCCGCGCATTTGCTCGCGCAATTCGGCATACCGCCGCGCCTTCGACGCCTGCCGTTTGAGAGAGACGAGTTGCTTTTCCACTTCGACGAGAATGTCGTTCACGCGCGAAAGGTTGAGCTTCGATGCTTCGAGCTTTGCCTCGGAGAGCCGCTTCTTCGTCTTGTACATCGTGATGCCGGCGGCTTCTTCGATGATGGCCCGCCTGTCCATCGGCTTCGAGTTCAGGATCTGCCCGATGCGGCCTTGCTCGATGATGGCGTAGCTATCCGGACCCAGTCCGATGCCCATGAAAATTTCCTGCACGTCGCGGAGACGCGCCACCCGCCCGTTAATCAGGTATTCGCTTTGGCCGGAGCGATAGAGGCGCCGCGAAACCACCACTTCTCCGGGCTTCAGAACGATTGCCGGTTTGCGCGCGCCCCGTTTCCTGAAACCCTTTCGATTGTCGGAAGATTCCTCGGATGCATCCTCTGCCGCGCTGCCTTCCGGCGCCTCGTCGCTCCCCAGAGGAAGTATTTGGAGGTCGCTTCCGTAACCTGGCTCCGACGCATCGGGAACACTTTCTTCCTGCGCGTCGATCACCTTCGCAACCGCTTCGGACAACTCGGGGTCGACCAGCGTAAGAATCACTTCGGCAAGACCCATCGGAGGACGCTTTGCCGTGCCGTTAAAAATACAATCGGCCATGCGCTCGGCGCGAAGCATTTTGTGGCTCTGTTGCCCGAGGACCCAGGAAATGGCATCGACGACGTTCGACTTCCCGCACCCGTTCGGCCCGACGATGCAGGTGATTCCGCTGCCGCTGAATGTTATCGGCGTCTTCTCGCAGAACGATTTGAAGCCCAGCAATTCAACTTTACGAAGTTTTAGCACTCGGTCCCTCGCACAATTCGATCCCTAAGCCTCGTCGGCAGAAGAAGATACAGTCCACTTTTCTTGGGAAGGCACTTCGAGACAAAAACAATGGAGGGTCGATAATCGATGGCCCATCCGCCTGGCGCTACGATTGGCGGCTACGGGAATACAAACTAGCACGGCAAACACGGAGTGTAAAGCAACGTTTTATTTTGTGCTCCAATTCACAAAGGGACAAAGCGAATTGAAAGGCGTAGCCGCTTCGCCACCGCAGGGCGGCAGTAACGGGAATTTCAAGCTTGGATGTACCACGGAACGTTGATCAGAACGATCTGCTTGCTGCCCTTCAGCAGCAATAGGCCCTTCAGCAGTTCCGCGCGCTGGTTGTGCAGAATGTAGTGGTACCAGTGCTTCTCGACCAATTCGGGCACGATGATGGCGATCTGACGGCCCGGATTCTCCTGTTCAATTTTCAGAACGTAATCCAGGATCGGCGTGAGAATCAGACGGTAGGGCGAAGGAATGCTTTCAAGTTTGGGAGGCATCCCTCCCGCTTTCTTAACAGGCTCCTGCACCATCTTGCTCCACTCATCGCGAAGCGCGTTGGTTTCCTGTTCGTTGGCTACGTGCACGGCGCGAACGTCGGATGACAGTGTCAGCGCGAACTCCATTGCCCGCTGCGCAACCTTGCTCCAGTCTTGTATGGGAACCACGACGATGGGGGGCTTCATTGCGTCCACTTTTAGCGGTTCCGTGCTGCAGATTTCTCGCGCAACCGAATCGTAGTGTCGGCGCACCCAGATCATCGTGGAAAGAAGCGCCCCGATAAGAAGAACGCTCACCCACGCTCCGGAGCTGAATTTCGCGACGAGCACGACGCAGAGGGTGATTCCTGTGGCGAGGGCCCCAAGGGCGTTGATCAGCATATAGCGTACCGCGCCCTTGCCTCCGGTCCTTCGCCAATGGCCGACCATGCCGGCCTGCGACATCGTGAACGCGAGAAATGCGCCGATAGCGAAAAGAGGAATGAGCCGGTCCGTGACACCCCGAAACACCACCAGAAGCGCCGCGGCCAGAAACGCAAGCACGATGATTCCGCTCGAATAGACGAGGCGGCGTCCCCTGAAACCGAAAGAGTGCGGCAGGAAATTGTTTTGGGCCATCGCTTTGCAAAGGCGCGGAAAATCGGCAAACGCTGTATTTGCGGAGAGGCACAGAATCACCAACACCGAGCCGATCGTCACGAAATAAAACCAGCCGCGGCCTGCCACGGCGCTTACGAGCAGTGAAAGGACGCTCTGATAACCCGGGTTGCCGGGATCGGTCGCGGCAATGCCGTAAGCGCGGACCAAATACGCAATCCCCGCGAGCAGCACAATCAATAGGCCGATAATGACAGTTAGAGTTCTCTGAGCATTCTTGACCGTAGGCTCTCGAAACGCACGAACACCGTTGCTGACCGCTTCCACTCCGGTCATCGCCGTGCAACCGTTAGCGAAGACTTGCAGCAAAATCCACATGCCGGCAACGGGGATAATCGCGGGAGGAGGTGGAGGCGGAGGTACGACGGGCATTGGATGTCCCGCAGCGAGCACCGTTTTTGTCACGCCGATCACAATTGCTACGAGAAGAGATCCCACGAAAAGATACGTCGGAATCATGAAGAATATCCCCGCCTCGCGAACACCTCGCAGGTTCACAATCGTGATCAGCACCAAAATCACCAGGCAGAGCGACAAGGTGTGAGGCTGGAGACGTGGGGCGGCGGAAATCAGTGCCCCGACCCCGGCAGAGATGCCTACGGCCACGACCAGGATGTAGTCGATCATGAGGGCGGCACCCGCGACCAACCCGGGATAAGTGCCAAGATTTTCGGACGCGACGGTAAAAGAGCCTCCGCCGCCGGGATAAGCGGCAATCGTCTGGAGATAGGAGAAGTAGACGATCGTTAGGAGCAGGATGATGCTCGCGCTCACCGGCACGATATAGGCGATGCCTGCCGCACCCAGCGGAATCAGCAGCGTCAGGGCGGCTTCAGGTCCGTAAGCTGCGGAACTGAGAGCGTCGAGACCAAAAATCGGTATACCGGAGTTAACACCGATCTGTTCGCCGCGTTCGTCCCAATTGGCGAGTGGCTTTCCGAGCAGAATGTCTAGGACGGACACCGTCTCTCCGGTTCAACCAAGATGATGGTCGCCTAGAGTAATTCGTCGCCCGTGCAATTGAAACCTAAAAAAACCGTAAATTTCGCGGTAGCGGGAGCCGGCTTCTTCCGTGTTTCAAAACGCAACGAATTTGCGTTTTATTCGACCCTTTGCTACGCTCCCCAAAAGCCGGGGGCAATTTAATTCCCCTCGGACGAAGGACTTATGCGATGAACGTGCTGGATCTGGAGACTTTTCGGGCGACTCCTCTGAGCCTGTCCCCTTACGAACACCTGGTGATCCCTGGTTTTGTGAAGCCGGAAGCTCTGCGGGAGATCAACACGGACTACCCGAAGGTCGAGCACTCAGGCAGCTTCCCGCTCGATTCTCTGAAGTTTGGCGCGGGCTTTCAGAAGCTAGTGGATGCCCTGGAGTCCGAAGAGTTCCGGCGAGCATTTGAAGAAAAGTTCCAGATCGACCTTTCGAACCGTCCGACAACCATCACTGTCCGGGGCCGCTGCGGCAGCGGCGACGGAAAGATTCACAACGATTCCAAGAGTAAGATCATCACGGTGCTCATTTACATGAATCCTTCCTGGGACAACTCGGGCGGGCGCTTACGGTTGCTGCGCTCGAAAGACAGCCTCGACGATGTGGCTGTCGAGGTGCCACCCTCCGACGGTACGCTGGTCGCTTTTTTGCGTTCGGACCGCTCCTGGCACGGGCATCAGCCCTTTAGCGGTGAACGCCGCGTAATTCAGTTCAATTGGGTGACGGATAATGACAGCCAGTGGGTGTCCCTGCTGAGGCATCGCGTGTCCGCTTCGGTGAAGCAGATGTTCAGCTTCGTAAAAGCTCCGAAGGCAGACGAACCCGAGCATCCCTCCAGCATGTGACTGGCCGCAGGTATGTCGCTCGGCAAGAGACGCGCTGGCGCCGAAAGTTGCCCGCTAATGTACATTCTCAAAGGTCAGTCCGCCTGCTCCATTCCTCATGCCTGAGGCCTTATGAGTGACACGACGACCAAGCGGTTCCTGATCGTGCGTCTTAGTTCGCTGGGCGATTTGGTGCATACCATTCCCGCGGTTGCGGCCTTGCGTTCGAGTTTTCCTGCTGCGCGAATTGACTGGGTTGTGGACGGCAGATGGTCCGAGCTCATTGAGCTTGTTGTCGGCGTCGACCACATCATACAGTTGCGTAGGTCGCTGGCGGGCCAACTGGCGTGTATTCGTGAGCTTCGCGCTGCCCATTATGACTGCGCTATCGATCTGCAAGGACGATACCGATCCGCCGGCTTGTCCTGGCTTTCGGGCGCCAAACATAGGATTGGGCGCGACCGGAAAGCCACGCGCGAACCGGGTGCGGCCTTGTTCTATACCGATCGCGTAATCCCAACCGGGCGGCACATCGTGGATATGAATTTCGACCTCGTCCAACGCGCGGGCGCGCAATGGCCTGCTGAAATCCAATTCCCGCTGCGCGTGCCGGAAACTAAACTCCGGCAGGTTCGCGTAAAACTCTCGCGTGAAGGAATCGGCCGTTACGTTCTGGTGAGCCCGGGGGGCGGCTGGAAATCAAAGCGCTGGCCGGCCGAGCGCTATGGCGTTTTGTGCGCGGAATTGTGGCGGATCCATGGTCTGCGTGCCGTTGTGAACGTGGGCCCTGGCGAAGAAGACCTCGCTCGTAGTGTGGCGGATTCCGCTGGACCCGCGAAACCCCTCGTCGTCTGCCCTTCGCTTCCGGAACTCGCCGCTCTCTTGACGGACGCACGCCTCGTCATCGCCGCCGATACGGGACCGCTTCATCTTGCCGCGGCCCTCGGGACGCGCGTCGTGGCTCTGTTCGGCGCAACCGACCCCGCGCGCAATGGCCCCGTTCCCCATGGCGTAGTTGTTCAGAACGCTGCCTTCGAGCCGCCCGCCTACATGCGCGGCGATTCCGTACGCGGCGATTACAATCGCGCCGGTGGCTATTCCCCGGCCATGCTTTCTCTCACCGTCGAGCAGGTTCTCGCGACTGTTGAGCAGGAAATCAGCATCATGGCGTAGAAGGGCCCGGGATCGGCAAAGTCAAATCGCGAGCGTTCTGCTGCTTTTCCCGGAACGAATGAAGAAGCGCGAGTCCCCGCGGCCGAATTGGGCCAAGCTCCAACTCACGCCAACGGGAGAGTCCTTGGGCAAAGGCAATCAGCCGGGTATTCACCGATTGCTACAGACCGCGTCCATCCTGGCTGCGATCTTTCTCGTCTCTCTCTACCGGCTGCAGCCACCCGTCCCAAAACCAGCGAACGCACCACCCAATCAGTTTTCCGCGGGCCGCGCAATGGAAGTGCTGGGCCGCATTCTGCCGGATGCAAAACCTCATCCAACCGGCAGCCAGGCCAATGATGCAGTTCGCGACCGCATCATTCACGAGCTTGCAAGCCTGGGTTATTCGCCGGAAATTGAAACCGCTTTCGCGTGCGATGGGTACGGAACGTGCGCAACAGTTCATAACGTGGTCGCTCGACTCGATGGATCTGACGAGTCCTCCTCGCTTCTTTCAGCCCATTATGACTCGGTGCCGTCCGGACCGGGGGCTTCCGATGACGGTACCGGCGTAGCCGCCGTGGTCGAAATCGCGCGAGCGCTGAAAGCGCTTCCGGCGCCGCGCCATTCCATCCTTATCCTGATCGACGACGGGGAGGAGGCAGGACTATTGGGAGCGCGCGCCTTCGTCGATTCGAGTCCCTGGGCCAGGAACGTGCGCGCGGCGGTAAATGTCGATGCGCGCGGCGCCGCAGGCCCAAGCCTGATGTTCGAGACCGGCACCGCCAGCGAATGGGCTGTGCGCCTCTACACAATGCATGCGCCACGCCCTGCAACGAGTTCCATTTTCTATACCGCGTACAAACAACTCCCGAACAACACCGATTTCACGGTTTTCAAGGATGTAGGTTATCAAGGGCTTAATTTCGCTTATGTCGGCGACGAGTTCCCATACCATGCGCCTCTCGACAACCTGATGAACGTGAATCCCGGAAGCCTTCAGCACCAGGGCGACAATGCGTTGTCGTCGGTCGTTGCGCTGGCGAATGCGGACCTGGCGAACCCGCCGCAAAGCGAAGCAGTTTTCTTCGATCTCCTCGAGCATTGGACCGTCAGATGGCCCGCCAGTTGGGCGATAAAAATGGCGGTTCTTTTTGATCTGCTGTTACTTCTGCAGATTGCATGGCTGTTTTGGAGCGAACGCGTCACGCGTAAAGATTTGTGGTGGGGAATCTACGGTTGGTTTTTCATCGTCGTCGCTACGGGCGTGTCAGGGTACACACTGGAAATATTGATTCGGCTCACGGGAGCAATCCCAGTGAACTGGGTTGCGCACCCGCTTCCAATCGAGATTTCTTTTTGGACGCTCGCGGTAGCGCTCCTCGTAATCAGCGCCGGATATTTTGTACAGCGCGCCGGATTCTGGGGCCTCTGGTGCGGTGTATGGATCGGGTGGGCCCTGCTCTCCTTCTTGATCGCATGGCTGGCAAACGGTATTAGCTACGTATTCGTGCTGCCATCGGCAATCGCCGGGCTAGCCGTATTACCTCACACCGTAGCCCGCCGCGATGCGCGCGCCCTAAACACTGCCGAACTCGCGACAATTCTTCCGGCGATAATGGCTTGGAGTGTTGGGATCGCGCCGTTAATCTTGCTCTACGACGGACTCGGTATCCGGGTGCTCCCCTTCAGCGCGATGATTGTCGCGCTGCTCCTGACGCCGCTTGCTCCGCTCTGCGGCGACCTGCGCAGCGCCGCTCTGAAAGGCGTGCCGGTTTCGAAGCTTCTGATCGCCGTCACGGCAACCGCTGCCTTTGTTTCGGTGATCGTGCCTCCCTACTCAGCAAAAGCCCCGGAGCGCGTGAACATCCAGTATTGGGAGGACGCCGACTCCGGGAATTCCCAGTGGATCGTGCATCCAGCCTCGGGCCGCTTGCCGGATGCGATTCGAATCGCGGCGACTTTTCACAGCATCGACCACGGCCCCTTCCCTTGGGAGCACGGTACCGCGTTTCTTTCTGAAGCGCCGGACCTGAAACTCGCAGCGCCGACCTTTACGGTTCTCGAATCCGCCCAGGACTCCGGAAGGCAGCAATATCGGACGCTACTGCGGTCCGAACGTGGCGCGCCTGAGGCCATGGTCTTGTTTCCGCCGGACGCTGATGTCGAAACGGTTCGCGTCAATAATCAGCCGGCGGAGCCGCAATCAGGTCGTCTGTCGGAGTATTTCGATGGTTGGAAAGTTTATCGGTGCGTGACGATGCCCGCCGAGGGAATTGAAATGGCCTTCACTTTGGGCCCTGGCAAAGCGGTTCAATTAGAAGTGGTTGATGCGACGTACAAATTGCCCGTCGAAGGCAATTTCTTGCTGCATGCCCGCCCGCTCACGGCCACCGCCTCGCAGGAAGGCGACGTTACGGTCGTGAGTCGCCGTGTACAGCTTTTGCCGTAGCAACCTCAAGGCGTTCGGACAGCTTGCGAGGATTCTGAGGTATGGAAAAAGGAAGCTGTCCCGGACAAACCCAGCTGCTCCCATATGGTACCGATCAGAATTGAACTGATCAGAGATTGTGCGAAAGAAAATCCAAGTACTTCGCCAGGATATAGTCGTTTGGTGACGCGCCGCTGCAGCTGAATTTAGCAGCAGTGTGTTCCTCGCAGACCGGATCCCCGGTCTTGCCATCGATCGGGCTCGACGGAAACCAGAAATGGTCCGAGTTGGGAACCGGCACTGCAACCACCGTCGCACCCGCGTCGCGTAGGGCTTGGACGAATGGAACTCCTTGTCCCTCGGGAGGCACGACCGGATCCACCATTCCCCACGCCACGAACCACGGCGTTTTTGTCGCCGTGTTCACTGACGCTACCGCTCCCAGGCTCGTTGCCGCTTCACGAATGTAATTGATCGGCGAAGATGCGTAAAACAAACCAGGTACTTCATCGGGCGCTCCACCGAGAAAAATTTCGAGCGGCTTGTTGTTGGGACCGGGTTGTCCCGAAGTATATTTTTGCCAGGCCATCATGTCGTACACGCCATAGATCGGCGTCGCTACTTTCACCTTCGTGCTCGCGGATGCGTACATGTCGCTCGGATATTTATTCGCGAACGCCGGGAAGTCCTGCGTGACTCCGACCATCGCCGAGAGTTCGCCGCCGGCTGAATCTCCCCCGACGCCGATCCGATCAGGGTCGATCCCCAAAGCGGAGGCGTTGCCGCGCAAGTATTGAAGCGCGGCCTTGCAATCCAAAAGCGCTTGCGGCCACGTCGGCTGATTCGGCATGGACAAGCGGTAGTCAATGGCAAAAACGACGTAGCCATGCTCGGCCAGGTACGGGCCCCATGACGCTTTATAGCCATTCTTTGAGCCGCCACGGAATCCGCCGCCATGGATATACATCATCGCCGGATGCGAGCCGCCGCTTGTAGGTGAATAAAGATCACCTTTTAGCGCGACGCCGTCATGAGTGGCATAGACGACATCGTTCTGAGTCTTAAACTTGTCCTGGCCCCACGCCGTCACCGCCGTGAGTGCCAGAAAAAGAGCCACGAGCGAAGTTCTCTTCATTTTTCCTCCAGCGTTGAACCCGGTCATTGCCGTCCGAGCCGGTCGTTACCGCTCGCGAGCCCTAGGTATGTGCTGCACTTTTTGCCCGTAAATGCGATCGTTTCGTTGTAATGTCCGTCGAAGATTGCCGATGGGCAGTAAGTATAAGGTTAAGTTCCGGCTTTGAAAACAAAAATCAGAAATCAAGACCGCGGGAAGCCGCGCCCTTATATTCAATCACTCCTGGCGGTGTTTGCGAGGGTAGGGATTAAAGTAGCGGCGTAACTGCTCGAGGAATTCCCGCCTAATCGCGCTGGGGTTTGAAGTACATCACGGCAAGCGCTGGAAGGCGCAGTTTGATTGAATACGGGCGATCGTTCCAGGGAATCGGCTCTGCGTTCACGCCGCCGTCGTTACCAGCGTCGCTTCCTTCGTAATACCGCGAATCCGTATTGAGAATTTCCCGGTAGAATCCGGGCCTCGGCACGCCGACGCGGTATCCTTCCCGCAGAACGGGAGTAAAGTTGCAAACGGCAACGATAAAGTCTTCGGGATTTCGCGCGCGCCGCATAAACGCCAGAACGCTCGCTGCGGCATCATTCGCTTCAATCCACTCAAAGCCGGCACCGTCGAAATCCACTTCGTAAAGCGGCGGCTCGCTCGTGTGCAGGCGATTCAAGTCCGCGGCGAGACGCTGAATTCCGCGATGGGGCGGTGAATCCTCGAGCGGCCACTCCACGGCAGCTGCTTCCCAAAATTCGCTTCGCTGGCCAAGCTCGCTGCCCATAAAAAGAAGTTTCTTCCCCGGATGCGCAAACATGTAGCCGAGGAGAAGACGCAGATTTGCGAATTTCTGCCAGTCATCACCGGGCATTTTCTCAAGAAGCGCGCGCTTTCCGTGCACGACCTCGTCGTGCGAAAGCGGGAGTATGAAATTCTCGTGGAAAGCGTAGAGCATCGAGAACGTCAGCTCGTTGTGATGGTGTTGCCGAAAAAGCGGATCGAGCGCGATGAACCGCAGCGTATCGTTCATCCAACCCATATTCCATTTCAGATCGAATCCGAGGCCTCCGACGTACGTGGGGCGCGAAACCGCCGGCCACGAGGTCGATTCCTCCGCGATCATCAGCGCACCCGGGTTGCGCTGATGAAGCACTTCGTTCAGCCGCTTAAGAAACGCAATTGCTTCCAGATTTTCGCGTCCGCCGAACTGATTGGGGATCCAGTCTCCGGGATTTCGCGAATAGTCCAGATAAAGCATCGACGCGACCGCATCGACGCGCAGGGCATCGATATGATACTTTTCGATCCAGAACAGCGCATTCGAAAGCAGAAAGTTTTGGACTTCATTGCGCCCGTAATTAAACACCAGCGTTCCCCAGTCGGGATGCTCTCCTCGGCGGGGATCCGCATGCTCGTAGAGATGCGTCCCATCGAAGAAAGCCAGGCCATGGGCGTCTCGCGGAAAGTGGGCCGGCGTCCAGTCAAGGATCACACCGAGGCCTTCCTGATGACACCGCTCGACGAAGTACATGAAATCATCGGTTGTGCCGAAACGGCTCGTCACGGCGTAGTAGCCGACCGTCTGATAACCCCACGATGCGTCGTAGGGATGCTCCATCACCGGCATTAATTCAACGTGCGTGAAGCCCATGCGCTTGACGTACGGAATCAACTCGCCGGCGAGCTCGCGGTAAGTGAGCCAGCGGTTTCCATCCTTGTGGCGCCACGAGCCCGCGTGGATCTCGTAAATCGACATGGGGGCATGCAGCCAGTCTCGCGAGGCACGCGCACTCAGCCACGTTGAATCATTCCATTGGTAGCGATCGATATTTCGAACGACAGACGCGGTTTTGGGACGGACCTCTGCTTCAAACGCGTAAGGATCGGCCTTGAGACCTAAATAGCCGCCCACACGCGACAAAATCTCAAATTTGTAGAGCGTCCCTTCGTCGAGGCCCGGCACAAAAAGCTCCCAGATTCCGGTCGTTCCTCGATTGCGCATTGGGTGAGTCCGGCCATCCCAGGAATCGAAATCTCCAACCACGCTCACCCGCTTCGCGTTCGGCGCCCAGACGCCGAATTGAACCCCCCGGATGCCCGCCACCTCGCGGACATGCGCTCCCAGCTTTTCATACTTGAGGTAATCCGACCCTTCTCCGGCAAGGTAAAGATCGTAGTCGGTGAGGACGGGAGGAAAAGCGTAGGTGTCGTACGTTTCAAACGTGTTGCCGTCAGCGAAGCGGTAGCGCAGGCGGTATGCGGCCGGGTCGACGGGCTCCCCTTCCGGTATGGATAAGTTCTCCACCGGAATTATGGCCTCGAAGAGGCCCGCAGTGTGGATTAGGGTCGCTTCGTTCGTTTCGCCCTTCGCCCAGAGAATGCTGACCCGTTCGGCGCTCGGTCGGATAGTTCGAATGGCGAGGAACCGCTTGCCATCCTCCTCAATCCAGTGCGGTCCCAGTAAAGCAAAAGGATCGCTGTTCTCCGCGTGAACAATGCTGAGAATTGCCGGAGGCTGCACTTCTTGAATTGAAACCGGGTCGTCGTTCTCTTTGTTTTCCATAGGATTAAGCCGGCGGCTCTCAATTGCGACTATATCTTACAGAAGTGGCAGCACAGCGCCAATCGGTAGATCACTCGATTATCGAAACGCAGTCCGGCGCTTAGGAGCAGTTCGTCGAAGTGGTCGACGTGCTGATAGCTAAGTATTGTGAAATGTGTCCATTTGGTACGGACGTACCATTGCAACCACTTGTGCCGGGACGATATACCTAACAGTGCGTTCTAGTACTGTCCGTCCCTCATACGAACAACGAAAGACCCTGAGGCCACTTTGAGCGGAAAGCCGGTCCGAAGCCGCAAAGGAAAAAAAACCTCGCCTCATTCGAAGCGCTTGGATGGAAGTCAGGCGAAGAACCTTGGAGTGAGCACAAGCGAGCATCCGAAAGATCTTGCTCAACGCGATACTGGCTCGGCAAGGTCCGAACTCGATCTCTATCTCAGGGGATTGATGGCCGATATCCCAGTATCGATCGTCGTTCTGGACCTCGATCATTGCGTTCGCATGTGTAATGCCGCATTTGAACAACTTTTCGGCTATAAGATACGGAATATTCTAGGGCTCAAACTCGAATCCATTTTAGCCCCCTCCGACCGCGTCGCCGAACTGGCTCAATTCGTCGAGCGAGCCGCCAATGGCCATTCCATTCGTAGAAAAACCAGACGGAAACACAGAAATGGTTCGCTGATAGAAGTTCAGGCTTTTGGCGCGCCTTTGGTCTCGGATGGGAAGATCATCGGCAGCTTCGGCGTGTATGAGGACATTTCGAGCCAGCGCTTGGCGGAGGACGCGCAACACCACGCCGAAGAGAAATTCCGCGGTCTTTTCGAAAATGCAGTGGAGGGTATTTTCCAGACCACGCCCGAGGGCCGGTACCTGAGTGCCAATCCGGCCTTGGCGCGCATGTACGGCTACGCCTCTCCCGCCGACGTGATCGAGAAAGTCGAGGACGTCACGCGCGTTTTGTACGTCGATCCGCGGCGACGCGAGGAATTCAAGCGCGAGATTGAAGAACGAGGCTTCGTCCACGGTTTTGAATACCAGATTCGCCGAAAGGATGGGACGAAAATTTGGGTTTCGGAAAACGCGCGGGCCGTCCGCGCCGCCGACGGCAAGCTTCTATACTATGAAGGAACCATCGAAGACATCACGGACCGTAAGCGCTCCGAATTGGAGAGACAGGCAGCCACGGAAATCGTCCGCGCGGTAAGCGTGAGCGAAAACCTGGAAGACCTGCTTCGTTCGATTCACGCCGCGCTCAAGAAAGTGCTCTATGCCGAGAATTGTTTCATCGCTTTACGCGAACCTTCCACGTGCGGCTTCCAATTCCCTTTTTTCGTCGACCAGGCCTATTCCGCTCCTCCGGCCTCCTCTGCCGTCGAGCGAAGTTCCGCCGCCTATGTGTATCGCAGGGGACAAGCGATGCTCATTCCGCAAGATCGCTTCCTCCGGCTCGTTCAGCAGGGTGAGGTAGATCCCGCCGCCACGCCCGCGCCGTCCTGGTTGGGCGTGCCGCTGCGCGCGCCCGCTGCCACCATCGGTGTGCTTGTCGTCCAACACCACGATCGTGCAAACATTTACAGCGAGCGCGACCTGGAGTTTCTTTCGTCCGTCGGCGATCAGATTGCCTTTGCCATTGAGCGCAAGCGCGGCGAAGAAAAAATGCGTGAAAGTGAAGCCCGCTTGCGGCTTCTCGTCGAGCAGCTTCCGGCCGTGTTGTGGACCGTCGACAGCAACCTCCGATTCACTTCCGCGTTGGGAGCCGGCCTCGCCCGCTTGGGATTGAAGCCCGATCAGATTGTCGGCATGTCGCTTTTGGAATACTTCGAAACTGGGGAGCAGACCTTTCTCCCAATCGCCGCTCACCGGCGCGCCGTTTCGGGTGAACCGGTCACCTTTCACGTCGAATGGAAAGATGGGTCCTACGCCTGCCACGTCGAGCCCCTGCGCGGTTCGGGCGGAGAAATCGTGGGAGCGATTTGCATGGCGCTCGACGTCACCGACCGCAAGCAGCTGGAGGAACAGTTCCGGCAGGCTCAGAAAATGGAAGCCGTCGGCCGTCTGGCGGGCGGAATCGCTCACGATTTTAACAACCTGCTGATGGTGATTCAGGGCTACGCCGATTTGCTCACCGATCGGCTGCCGCCGGGCCAGATGCTCCGAAGAAACGCGGAACAGATTCAGATGGCCGCTCAACGCGCCACGTCCCTCACGCAGCAGTTGCTTGCCTTCAGTCGAAAACAGATGCTTGCGCCGAAAGTTCTCAACATCCAAAGTGTGGTTTCGGATATGGAGAAGATCCTGCGCCGGCTTATCGGCGAGCACATCGAACTGGAAACATTCTGGGAGAAGGATCTTTGGCTCGTGAAGGCGGACCGCAGCCAGATCGAGCAGGTCATCATGAATCTGGCTGTGAATGCGCGCGACGCCATGCCGCATGGCGGCCGGCTGACCATTGAAACGGCCAACGTCGAACTCGACTCCTCCTTTGCAAACACGCCAAGCGTCTTGGCGCCGGGAAAATACGCCATGCTTGCGGTCACCGACAACGGCTGCGGCATGGACGCCAAAACGCAGGCGCACATTTTTGAGCCGTTTTTCACAACTAAGGAGAAGGGCAACGGGACCGGGCTCGGGCTGGCAACCGTTTATGGCATCGTCAAGCAAAGCGGCGGCTATGTGTGGGTCTATAGCGAGCCGGCGCACGGCACAACCTTCAAAATTTATCTGCCTCGAATTGAGGAAGAAACTTCTGCGGGCGAAATCGATCGCATTGACTCCCGCGCCCTGCCCCGCGGAACCGAGATGGTCCTGCTCGTCGAAGATGAGAAGGGAGTTCGCGAGCTTGCCCGCGAATATCTGGAAATGAGCGGCTATGCCGTTATCGAAGCCGAGGACGGGCACACTGCGCTCGAACTTGCAGCCATGCACGCGGGCCCGATCCATCTCCTGTTGACGGATGTCGTCATGCCCGGCATCAGCGGCAGGGAATTGGCAGAACGCATAGTTAATATTCGTCCCGGAATCAAGGTGCTCTACATGTCGGGTTACACGGATCAGGCCATCGTGCACCAAGGCATTCTTGGCAGCGAGACTGTTCTTTTGCAGAAGCCGTTCACGTTGGCCACGCTTGCCGCCAAGCTCCGTGAAGTGCTGATACCAGAACCCGTCGCATAATTCCGCCGCATCTCGCACATCAGCTTTCTATTCCTCCATAGCCGGATGTAGTTATTGCGCTTTCAGCTCCCAAACGGAACACCCCGCTCCGTTATGGGTAATCCGCTTCCACTCTCTGCCATTCGTTTCTCAAGCGATAATCTCACTCCAAAGTGATGGGAACTCCTTTACCCACAGGGAATTAAGCCTTCAAGGACCCGCCGCGCACACCTCGTCGAACGATGGGCACGCAAATGCTTTTATTGTTATGTCCGGCTGACCGAGTAGCAACGACTGGCTGCGGCCGGCGAGACCTGGAACATAAAGGGATGGGCCATGGAAGCGACAACAGTTTCAGCGAATTCTCAAAATGGCGTCACCGAGGAAGCGCTATTCGAACGCCGCCTGTGGACGGCCGTTATCGTGAAGGCTGTCGAAGACTGGCAAAACGGAACCCTCCGCGCCCGCAGGGAGGCGCAGAAATTTCTCTTTGAGGACGAGCGCGACTTCATCGAAGTCTGCGGCCTTGCAGGTCTTGACGCGGGAAATTTTCGCGCCAAGCTTCTGAAGACGGGCCGTCGCATCGAAATGCGCGGTCCCTGGGCGAATCCGCTCGCCGCGTAATCGGCGATTTATCCCGTCTGAATTGGTTTGCTCCCCTCTCGAAGTGCCCCGGTTTCCCACGCGCCGCGGCACGAAATGGTCTGGTGATAGCCTCTTCTGCCTCAGATCCCCGTCACTTCTTCACCTATCGTAGAATCTTCTCGGAAGCGCGCGTCAAGCAATGACTCAAACGATTCCTCTATTGAATGAAGCAGTCGCTCCCGAAGCTCGCTTGCTCCTTCTCTGCGCTCGCACACACATCGATCCGGCAGCCGCGAAATCCATCCGCGAACGCGTTGCAGGGCCACTCCATTGGGATCAATTGATTTCTTTGGCCGCTCGCAATTCAATCACTCCCCTTCTCGAAATGCATCTGCGGAGTGCCGCGGGCGCGAGCGTGCCCTCTCCGGTATTGGCGCGCTTGAGCGATGCGGTGCGCGCCATCACGGCCAAGAATCTTCTCCTGACCGGCGAACTGATCAAGCTCGCCGGCCTTTTTCGCGCGCAGGGTATCCTGGCGATTCCTTACAAGGGCCCGGTCCTGGCAGCGCAAGCATACGGCAATGTCGCTTTGCGCGAATTTGACGATCTCGACATCATCTTGCATCAGAAGGACGTGGCCAAAGCCCACGACGTAATGCTCTCTCTCGACTATCGCGCAAAGTTTCCCTGGGACCTTTCCAATGCGCGCCAGTCGCTGATTCCCGGCGAGTACAACTATTACGATGAGGCTCGCCGGATTCTCGTGGAACTCCACACGGAGTTCACCCTGCGCCACTTTCCCGTCGTTCCCGTTCTCGATGATTTCGCGCGCCGTCTCGTGCTTGTCTCGTTGGGCGGGCGCGAACTTCAGACGTTTTCACCGGAAGACGCGCTGCCGATCCTTTGCATCCACGGCTCGAAGGATTTTTGGGAGAGAATTTCCTGGGTCGCGGATCTCGCGGAACTGGTCCGCTCTCAGCCGCAACTGGACTGGGACAAGGTGTTGCGCGTCGCAGGGTCCTTAAAAGCGCAGCGCATGCTTTACCTGGGCTTGATCCTGGCTTCCGGCTTATTAGCGGCGCCGTTGCCCCAGGACGTCACCTCTTGTATCTGGAACGATTCCTTCGCGGCGGCGCTGGCGGTGGCGATTTCTAAGCGACTCGTGACCGCTGAATGGTCCGATCTCGATGCGGTCAGCCGCTTTCGTTTTCGCCGCCGCATGCTGCCCGCACTCGCCGGTTGGCGATATGCCGCGCGTCTCACGCTTGCGCCGGCGGAAGAGGATTGGTCCACCGTGCGGCTGCCCCGATCTCTCGCCACTCTTTATTTGGCGTTGCGCCCGTTCCGCCTCCTGCGAAAATATGGCTGGCGCAACCGTCGCTCCTCGCGGCCTTCGCCTTGAGTCGCTTTCGCGCTGCTTCCGTTCAGAATGATTAATGACACTCGAACGTAGCAGAGCTATTATCGAGGCATGAAACTTTCCGCACGCAATCATCTGGTTGGCAAGGTCGAAGAACTGAAACTTGGAGAGGTAATGGCCCACGTGGTTGTGCGCGTGGGAAACAACCTCATCGATAGCGTCATTACGAGGCGCAGCGCCGAGGACATGGAGTTGAAGGTCGGCGACACGGTGGCAGCCGTTATCAAATCCACGGAAGTCATGCTTCAGAAGGATTAGCCACTTGCTTATTCGGATTACTCAGATACTCCGGATTTGCGGCCTCGCGTTATTCGGATTTGGATTGCTTGCGCCAATCTGCAATTATTCGGCAGCTTTGGCGCAATCCGCGCCCGCTTCAACGCCCGCTTCGCCATCCTCTACTGTCCAGCTCGCGGTTACGGGCAGCGTGGATAAACCGCTTTCGCTTTCGGCGGACGATCTCGGGCACCTACCCCGCACGACGATCAAAGTGATGAATGAGCACGCCGGCAAGGATGAAACGTATGAAGGAGTTCTGCTTTCCGATTTGTTGAAGCAGGCGGGTGTACCGCAGGGCGCAAAGCTCAACGGCAAGGCACTGGCCACCTATGTTGAAGCCGGAGGATCCGACGGTTATCGCGTGATCTTTTCCCTGGCTGAACTGGACAACGATTTTGAAGATTCTTCCGTGCTTGTCGCCGACAAAATGGATGGCCAGCCTATTGCCGGAAACCTCGGGCCGCTGAGGCTCGTTGTACCGCAGGATAATCGGCCTGCCCGTTGGGTTTGAATGCTCCGATCGATCAAAGTCACGAGGGTTTCAGACTAAGGCCTCCCGGGCCTCTTCTCCTCCGCAAAAGCAATCCGCTTCCGGGTCTACCAAGTCCGCCGTTAAGAATTGGTGTGTGGATTTAAGAGCGGGCGGCTAGCGGTGAG
>Ga0182024_10010067_pt1 | contig 19374 bp, 19 predicted proteins | sample P32metaG_FD_120480 | JGI IMG/M metagenome (GOLD analysis project Ga0182024, IMG submission 120480) | Permafrost microbial communities from Stordalen Mire, Sweden - P3-2 metaG (Illumina Assembly) | ecosystem: Environmental > Terrestrial > Soil > Wetlands > Permafrost | place: Sweden: Stordalen... | reverse complement strand
CACACCAAGACCTGGGAGCCGTTCGACGTCCCGGACGACGCGAACAGCTGCGGGTTCACCGAGGCGGTCCGGGGCGTGCTCTCGCACCACATGGTGATCCGGGACGGGAAGATCGCGAACTACCACCCCTACCCGCCGACCCCGTGGAACGCGAGCGTCCGGGACAGCTACGGCACCCCGGGACCGTACGAGGACGCGGTCCAGAACACGCCGATCTTCGAGGAGAACTCGCCGGACAACTTCAAGGGCATCGACGTCATGCGGGCGGTCCGCAGCTTCGATCCCTGCCTGCCCTGCGGTGTCCACATGTACCTCGGTAACGGCAAGCTGCTGGACAAGGTTCACACACCGATGGGGGCGACGCTGGCCACCTGAAGCGGGAGTTCCGGGGAACCGCACCGTCCCGGAACGCGCCCCGCATTCCGGGTCCCGCCTGGTCAGCCGGCCGGGCGGGACCCGGATGCCGCGGGGCGCCTGAACGTAGGCAGCCAGTGTCGAACGCAGCCAGGGTCAAAGAGAAAGGCAGGCGGATGGCCGACGCACGGCAGGTCGGGGCACGTGTCGAGGAGTTGCTCGGCATCCTGCAGTCCCAGGGTGGGGACGCGACCGCCAGTGCGGCCGAGGAGCTGGTCCGGCTGCTGCTGGGACTCTACGGCGACGGGCTGAGCCACATCATGGCCGCACTGCAGGCAGAAGGCGCGGCGGGAGCCCCCGTGCTCGAGCGGCTGCTCGAGGACCCGCTGGTGGAAAGCCTGCTGATGCTGCATGACCTGCACCCGCTGGACGTGGACACCCGGATCCAGCGCGCCCTGGACAAGGTGCGCCCCTACCTCGGCTCGCACGCGGGCGGGGTGACCTACCTGGGGGTGACCGAGGACGGGGTGGCCCAGCTCCGCCTGGAGGGCAGCTGCGACGGATGCGCTTCCTCCACGGTGACCGTCCAGCTCGCCATCAAGGGCGCGATCGAGGACGCCGCGCCTGAGGTCACCGAGGTCGTGGTGGAGGGGGTCATGCCCCCGCCGGGCCCGGAGACGCTGCTGCAGATCGGCCGCCGCCCGCCCGGCGCGGACGGCCAGGACGGGATCCCCGCCAGCGCGGGCGACGCCCGGTGGGTCACCATCCCGGACATGGGACCGCCCAGCAGCAGGCCGGTGATAGCCGAGGTCGCCGGGACCCGGGTGCTCCTCTGCTCGGTCCGGGGCACCCTGTACGCCTACCGTGACGCATGCGCGGCCTGCGGCATATCGTTGGCCGACGGAACGCTTACGCTCGGCGAGCTGGCCTGCCCCGCCTGCGGGATCTCCTACGACGTCCGGTCCGCGGGCCGGAGCCTCGGTGACGGCCCGGCCGTGCACCTGGACCCGCTCCCGCTGCTGTCCGACAGCCAGGGGGTCAGGGTGGCGGTCACGGCGCCGCAGGAGACGATCCGGTCGTGAGCCCGCCATCGGGGCTGCGCAGGTTCGTCGGGCCGCCCGGTCCGGCGCCTGCCCGGGGTACGCCGTCCCCCGCATCGCCGGCCCAGGCTCTCCCCGATCCCCAGGTCCTCCCCGATCCGGTTCAGGCCGCTCTCTCGACCGCCCCAGCCCCGCGGGACGACGCCGAGGAACACTGCGAGTTCTGCGCCACCGGCATACCGTCTGAGCACGGGCACGTGGCGGACCTGGAGCAGTCCAGCCTGGCCTGCGCCTGCCGGGCCTGCTACCTGCTGTTCACCCAGGCGGGACAGGCCTGGGACGACAGCCCTCCGGCCTCCCCCGCGAGCACCAGCCCGGAGGGGGTTCGCCGGGGCTCGGCTCGCTACCGCTCGGTCCCGGACCGCTATCTGCGGGATTCGTCGCGGCCGATGTCCGCTATGGAGTGGGACGAGCTGCAGATCCCGGTCGGGCTGGCGTTCTTCCTGAACAGCTCGGAACGCGGCCTGGGCGGTTTCTACCCGAGCCCGGCCGGCGCCACCGAATGCACCCTGGACCTGGCCGCGTGGGAGCGCCTGGCGACCGCGTATCCGCTGCTGGGCGTGGCGGAACCCGACGTGGAGGCCGTGCTGCTGTGCCGGGACAGTCACGCGTCCGAGGCGGAGTACTTCATCGTCCCCATCGACGTCTGCTACGAGCTGGCCGGCCGGATGCGGATGCTGTGGAAAGGCTTCGACGGCGGCAGCGAGGCCCGGGCCAGCATCGATGAGTTCCTGGCTGGGGTGCGCAAGCGCGCCCGGGAGGCTCCGGCCAGCGCGGCCGCCCAGCAGGACCCTAAGCATGGCTGAGCTCGTGTTCGACTGCATCGGCGCCCGGGTGGACCGGTACGCGGCGGTGCCGTCGTTCGGCCTGGACCTGCGGATCAGCGAGACGTCCGGGGAGAAGGTGGACGCGATCGCGCTGCGGGCGCAGATCCGGATCGAGCCGTTCCGCCGGCCCTACTCCGACGACGAGGCGGAGCGGCTGCACGACCTGTTCGGTGAGCGGGTCCGCTGGGCCGACACGCTCAAGCCGCTGCAGTTCACCACGATCTCCACCATGGTCCCGGGGTTCACCGGAAGCATCGAGATCGAGCTGCCGGTGCCGTTCACCTACGACCTGCAGATCGCCTCGACCCGCTACTTCAGCTCGCTGGACGACGGTGAGATCCCGCTACTCATGCTGTTCAGCGGGACCATCTTCGGCTCGGCCGACGGGCGGATGCGGGTCCAGCAGGTGCCGTGGAGCAAGGAGACCACGTTCCGCCTGCCGGTGACCCAGTGGCGGGAGGCCGTGGACGCCCACTTCCCGGACACCACCTGGATCACCATGACCCGGCAGACGCTGGACGAGCTGGGCCGCTACAAGAGCCGCCACGCGCTCCCGACCTGGGACGCCACCGTGCTCGCGCTGCTCGCCCGGGCCGGGCAGGAGGAATCGTGAAATCCCGCGACCGGATCGACGCGGCCCACCTGGAGCAGGCCCGGCAGGTCGCCGACGCCATCCTCTACGAGGGCTACCTGCTCTACCCGTACCGCGCCTCGGCGCAGAAGAACCAGGAGCGGTTCCAGTTCGGGGTGCTCATGCCGCCGGCCTACCGGGCCGTCGATGAGCACGAGCCGTCCGCCGCGCAGACCGAGTGCGTCCTGGACGGCCCGGCGGACTCGTCGGTCACGGTGCTGGCCCGGTTTCTCCAGGTGCAGCGGCGCACCGTGCTGGCCGGCTCGCCGGACGCCGGTTTCCGGGAGGTCGGCTCGCTGGAGGCCGGCGGGGTCGAGCACACTCCCTGGGACGAGGCCGCCGAGTGCGAGCAGGAGGCGGCGGCCACGCTCGGCGAGCTGCTCCACGGGGGCACCGAGACCGAGTTCACCGTGCCGGGAGCCACCGAGCACGAGGACCTGCCCGGTCCCGGCGGCACGCCCGCCGGGCGGCTGGTCCGGCAGCGGGAAACCCTGCATGCGGTGATCCGGATGAGCGCGGAGCGGTTGCCGGGGCCGTACGGCGCGATCCGCCTGCGGGTGGTGCTGGAGAACCGCACCGGGCCGCCCGGGCCGCTGGGCCGCCGGTCGGACGGCCTGCCCTACGCGCTGATCGCCGCGCACTGCCTGATCGCGGCGCCCGGCGGGCGGTTCCTGTCCATGACGGACCCTCCCCAGTGGGCGGCCGCCGAAGTCGGCCGGTGCGTGAACACCGGCACCTGGCCGGTGCTCGCCGGGCCGCCGGACTGCACGGAGCTGATGCTGTCCTCCCCGGTCATCCTGTACGACCACGCGGAGATCGCCGCGGAGAGCGCCGGGCCGCTGTTCGACTCCACGGAGATCGACGAGATCCTGACCCTCCGCACGCTGACCCTGACCGACGACGAGAAGCGCGCGGCCCGGGCCACCGACCCGCGCGCGGCCGACTTGCTGGACCGCCTCGACCATCTGCCGCCCGAGATGATCGAGCGCATGCACGGTGCCATCCGGTACCTCAATCCAGCAGGCGGGCCTGCCGCGGGGCCCGCGACGGTGCCGGAGTGGACAGAACCCCCGCAGGCGCCGCCCGGGGGCTACGCGGGACAGGCACCGCCGGAGCACGGGGCGGCCCCTGCCGATCCGGTCATCGCAGGCCAGGCGCCCTGGTGGGATCCGGGCGCGGACAGCTCGGTGTCGCCGGAAACGGATCACGTCATGATCACGGGGGTCCGCGTGGCCCGGGGCAGCCGGGTCCGGATGCGGCCGGGCGCCCGCCGGGCGGATGCCCAGGACCTGTTCCTGGTCGGGCGGACCGCGCTGGTCGAGGCGGTGCTGTTCGACGTGGACGGTCACGCCCACCTGGCGCTGCTGCCCGACGACGACCCGGACGCAGACATCCACCGCGGCCAGGGCCGCTTCCTGTACTTCGCCCCTGACGAGGTCGAGCCGCTGGGGGCTGACCGCTAGCAAGCACATCCAGTACCGATTCGCAGAGGAGAACACCATGATTGGCAGGCTCGTCAAGGCGGTGGTGGTGGCCGTGGTGATCGCCGCCGTCATCCAGTCCCTGCCCGATATCAAGCGCTATCTGGAACTCCGCCAGATGTAGCGCACCCCGGACTGGTTCCCCCGGTCCGGCCAGGCAGCTCTACGCAAGGCAGGCAGAACTATGGAAACCATCATCGGGTTCATCGCCGGCTACCTGACCGGCGTCAGCCAGGGCCGTGAGGGCATGCAGCGGGCACGTACGTCCCTGGAGGCGATCAGGACGTCACCCGAGGTCCGCCGGATGGTCGCGGACGGCGTGGGCCTGGCCCAGGTCGTGCTCGGCCGCGTGGCCAAGGGCGGGCTCAGCGGGGCCATCGGCGGGGTCAGCGATCTGATCACTGGCAACGCGCAGGCCGGGGACGAGCGCCGCGCGGCCTGAACGATCTCCGGCCGGACGATGAATCCCTCCGTCCGGGCGGTCACCGGGGCGCACTCCGCGCCTGAGCACGCCCCGGGATGCGGCGCGAACGGTCGCCCGTAACGCTTATGTAACGTTGCGTGGTCCTTCAATCACCTAGAGTCACCACGGCGAATACTGAGCGTGACGCGCCGGCGGCGCGGTCCGGGTCAGGCCGTTCGGGCCAGGCCAGCCGCATGCCGTCGGCCTGCCGCTATCCCGCGGCAGTGACACCGTGCCTGGGGGGACGATCATGCCTGGAAATCATCGCGAGGATACGCCGGACCCGGGAGCACGCCCGGCCGGCCGGCGCGCCGCGATGTCCCGCCGCGCGGTACTCCGCGGCGCCGCCGGGGCCGGCGCGGCCGGCCTGGTGGCCGGCGGCGCGCTCACCGCTCTCCCGGCCGCGGCCGCGGCCCGTCCGGCCCCGTCCGGCCAGCCCGCCGACCGGGCAGGCCGTTCCGGCGCCATGAGCCCCGGCGCGGCCCCGGACCCGGGCAGTGCCGACGGGCCGCTCGTGGTCCACGTCCGCGACGCGCGTACCGGAGAAATGGACATCTTCGCGGGAACGACCCGCACGCGGCTTCGTGATCCGGCGCTCGCGGCCCGGCTGGCGCGCGCGGGCCAGTAACACCAGCCGGCTGTCTCCTGTCCGCATTTTCCCGGCCGCTGCCCTCGTGCTGACCGGCCAGCCCACCGACTACCTGCGAGGTAAGCCCATGTCATCGCACCGCGAGGCGCCGGAGATCTCCAAGGATCCGGTCGCGGACAGCACGGATGTCTACGCGTTCGTCAGTCCTGACCGGCCATCGACGGTCACGCTGATCGCCAACTACATCCCGCTCGAGGAGCCCGCGGGCGGCCCGAACTTCTACGAGTTCGGTGACGACGTCCTCTACGAGATCCACGTCGACACCAACGGCGACGGGCTGGCGGACATCACCTATCAGTTCCAGTTCTCGACCGCGCTGCGGGACCCGGATACGTTCCTCTACAACACCGGCCCGATCAGGTCGCTGAACAGCCCGAACTGGAACAGCCGGCAGTTCTACACCGTCACCCGGGTCGCAGGCGGTATTTCCCAGCCGATGGGCCGCGGTCTCGCCTGCCCCCCGTGCAACATCGGGCCGCTGTCCACCCCGCGGTACGCCACGCTGGCGGCCAGCGCCGTGCACTCCCTCCCCGGCGGCGTCCGGGTCTTCGCGGGCCAGCGCGCCGAGGGGTTCTACGTGGACCTGGGGTCGATCTTCGATCTCGCCACGCTCCGGCCTTTCCAGCAGTTGCACGCCAAGTACGGCATGCACGTCTTCAGCAAGCCCGAGCCGGGGGTGAACACCACCAACGAGCTGAACGTCCACTCCATCGCCATCCAGGTGCCGATCGCCACCCTGACCGGCTCCAGTTCACGGGACGAGAGCGACCCGCGGGCGGTCATCGGCGTGTGGACCAGCGCCAGCAGGCGGCACGTGCAGGTCTGGGACGCTGAGCAGGGGACCAGCAGCTGGAGCGGCCCGTACCGGCAGGTTTCCCGGCTCGGCAACCCGCTCGTCAACGAGGTACTCATCCCGCTGGGCAAGAAGGACTACTGGAACACCCAGCCGCCGGTCTACGACTCGAGGTTCGCCTCGTACGTGGCCCACCCTGAGCTGGCCGGGCTGCTGCCCGCCCTCTACCCGGGGGTGTTCCCGCACCTGGCCGCACTGGCCAAATCCGGGAAGCCGCGCGCGGACCTGGAAGCCATCCTGCTGACCGGGATCCCGGCCGGGCTGATCAAGGGTTTCCAGAATCACACCGGGTCCGTCCTGGCCGACATGCTCCGGCTCAACACCGCCATCAGGCCCGCCCGCAAGCCGAACATCCTCGGGGTCCTGGGCGGCGACCTGGCTGGCTACCCGAACGGGCGCCGGGTCTTCGACGACGTGGTGACGATCGAGTTGCGCGCCATCGCCGGGCTCACCTACCCGCTGGTATCCGCGGGCTACAAGCCCGACGCGGCGGCCGGCGTGATCACCGACGGGCTCACCCCCAAGGACGTGAAGAAGCCGTACCTGCACAGCTTCCCGTACCTGGGCGTGCCCTACGGCGGTTACTACAACCCGTCCTGAGGCGTGACCATGGGGGAAACCAGATCCGGCCCCACCGGCCCGGGGAGCGTGGTCCTGGACATCGGCGGCGACGTCGGCGCGCTGATCATCATCACCCCGGCCCGCATGGCGGGCGAGGAGATCCACGTCAGCCCGCTGCGTGACCCGGCGGGGCGCACCCACGCCCTCGTGCGGGAGCGCCGGCTGGGCGGGACCTCCAGCCATGCCGCCGTGTACCCGGCTCTCCCGGCGGGGGACTACACCATCTGGCGGGACACGGGCAGTCCCGCCGGGACCGTCCGCATCGACGGCGGGGCCGCCACCAGCTACCGCTGGGCCGAGCCGGGCTGAGCCGGGCTGAGCCGGCGGGCGGAGCCATGCTGAACCTGTCCCGCTGGTAGTGGCGCTGCCTGACCGGGCGTTTGGCACCATAGCCTGGTGAGGCCATTCCTGAGCAGCCGGGCACGCCGGTGGTGAGGAAGCCGGGCAGGCTCCCCTCCGCCCCCGCCGTGCCGCCGTGGCTCGCCGAGGTGGTCCGGCCCGCACCCGCCCCGGTGCCCTGGCCCGCGGTGATCCGCGCCGCGCTCGCCGTCTGCGGGCCGCTGGCCCTGGGCCTGGCCCTGGGCGACCAGCGGGGCGGGCTCCTGGGCGCCATGGGCGGCCTGCTGGGCTCGGTCGTGGACCGCGGCGGCACCTATCCCGGCCGGATCCGCCGCATCGTCATAGCCGGGATCTTCGGCGGGGCGGCCGGCCTTGTGCTCGGTGGCCTGGTGCACGGCCGGGGCTGGATCGCGGTCGTGGTGCTGGTCCTGGTGGCCGGGCTCTCGGCGGTGCTGTCCGCGGCCGGGGCCACCGCCGCCATCACCGGCCTGCAACTCCTCGTCTACAGCATCCTCGGGACCGGCCCGCTCGGCATGGCCCGGCCCTGGTGGCTGCCGCCGCTGCTGATGCTGGCTGGCGTGGCCTGGGCGATCCTGCTGCTGGTACCCGGGTGGCTAGCCGCACCCCTGGCCCCGGAACAGCGCAGCGTCGCCGACGTCTACCGGGCCCTGGCCCGCGGGCTGCGCGCGGCGGGCACGCCGGAGTTTCCCCCAGCCCATCAGGCCGTGGTCAGCGCGCTCAACAAGGCCTGGGACGACCTCGCCTCCCGGCGGGCCCGTGTCAGCGGCCGGGATCCGGAGCTGATCCGCATCGCCGCGCTGCTGTGGCAGACCCACCCGCTGACTGAGGCCGCCGTCACCCTGGTGCAGGAGGGCGTCCAGGCCCCGGCGGGGCTGGTCGCCACGATCGAGGCCATCGCCGACGCCATCCAGTACGGCACGCCGGTCACCTCGGTCCGCCCGGCCGGGGGGCCGACGCCTGGCAGCAAGGCACTGGCCGCCGCCGTAGCTGCGGCGGCCGACCTGGTGTCCGGGAAGCGGGCCGCCGAGGGCATGGCCCCGCTCAGCCGCCCGAACCTGCGCGAGCGCCTGCGGGACGTGCTCGCGGAGACCGTGGGCGGCCGGCTCACCCGGATCTTCGCGCTCCGGCTGATGCTGTCCATCGGGGTCGCCGCCCTGGTCAGCCAGGCCCTGCCGCTGCAGCGCTCCTACTGGGTGGTGCTGACCGTGGCGATCGTATTGCGCCCGGACTTCGGGTCGGTCTTCGCCCGGGCGCTGCAGCGCGGGATCGGCACCGTGGTCGGGGCGGTCCTCGGGGCGGTCGTCCTCAGTATCTTCCCGGCCGGGCCCCTGCTGCTGATCCCCTGCGCGATCTTCGCGGGGCTGCTGCCCTACGGCCGGGACCGCAACTGGGGACTGTTCAGCACGTTCCTCACGCCGCTGGTCGTCATCCTGATCGACCTGCTCGTCCGGACCGGCTGGGCGCTCGCCCTGGACCGGCTCATCGACACCGTGCTGGGCTGCGTCATCGTGCTCCTGGTCGGCTACGCCCCGTGGCCTTCGAGCTGGCATGCTCACCTGCCCGAACAGTTCGCCACCGCGCTCGATAGTGTGGCCCGTTACACGGAGATGGCGCTCACCGGCGCCCCCGGCCGGTCGGCGCTGCGCCGCCAGACCTACCGGGTCCTATCCGACTTGCGCACGGAGTTTCAGCGGACCATGGCAGAGCCCCCCTCGGTGAGCGGCCGGGCCGCCCGGCTGTGGCCCGCCCTGGCCGCGCTGGAGCAGGTCACGGACGCGGTGACCGCCACCGCGGTGCGTGGCGACGTGACCGGCCAGCGCCCCGGCCCGGGCGAGGTGGCCCAGCTGGCCGCGGCCCCGCGCAGCCTGGCGCGGGGGATCCGGGACGGCCGGCTCCCGGACGACCTGCCACTGCCGGACGACGCGGACGTCCGCCCGGTGGCCGACCGCATCGCCGATGTCCGGCGGGCGCTCACCGGCGCCCAGGCCGCGTAGGAACCTGACCGTGAGTAAGGACTGGCGCTCGGGCGCCCGGGACATGCTCGTGGTCGTGCTCACCGTGACGACCGGCGGGGTGAACGCGGCCACGTTCCTGTACCTGGGGCACGTGTTCAGCAGCGTGATCACCGGGACCATGGTGCTGCTGGGCGTCGCCGCCGGCACGCACGACGCGGTCCTGGCCGAGAACTGCGGGGTGGCCCTGGCCAGCTACGTGGCCGGGGTGGCGGTCGGAGCGCCGCTCGCCGCCCGCCGGGCGGGCCGCTGGCTGGAGCACTGGCGGGGCCGCCGGCCCCACGCGGCGACCGGGCTGCTCGAGATCTGGCCGTCGTGGCTCACGGTTGCGCTCGCCCTGGAATTCTGCGTGCTCGTCGTGTTCTCCGTGGGCTGGGAGCTGTCCGGCGGCCGCCCGTCCGGAGCAGGCCAGCTGATGCTGCTGGCTAACGCGGGCTTCGCCATGGGCATCCAGGGCGCGACCGTCCGCCATCTGGGCGAGGTGTCCACCACCTACCTGACCGGGACGCTGACCGGGGTGATCGCCGGGCTGGTCACCGGGCGCAAGCCCGACGGCCTGGAACGCAGCCTCGGCATCTTCGTGGCCCTGGTCGTGGGGGCCTGCGCTTCCGCCGTCGTCACGACCTACCTGCCCGCACTGCTCCCGGTCGTGGTGCTCGTCCCGCTGGCCGTGGTCGTGTGGTTTGCCTCGGCCCGGTTCGGGCCCCGGCCCGGCTGGCGGGATCCCCGATAAGGCCCGGTTCTCCGCCAGGTTCAGCCCGGCGCGGTGCAGGCCAGCCGTGGTGCCGGCCGGGTGTGCGGCTCAGCCCGCGGACGCCCGGTCCTTCCGCTGGGACCCGGGGCGCTCCCCGCCGGATGCGCGGGAGGGACCACGGCCCGGGCCGGGAACCTGCTGCGTGGCGTGCCGCCGCCGGTCCGCGGCATATCCGGCGACCACCATGATGCCCAGTGCCCCGGCCGGGGGCAACGTGACCAGGGCCGGCAGCTGGTAGCGCCAGCTGAACTCGAACAGGTCCGACGCGAGCAGGACCGCCGCGGCGCTGAGGAACAGCAGGACGCACGCGGTGGCCGTGGCCCGCTGCCCGGGCGAGACGCGGCGGCGCAGCACGCCGATGCTGCCTGCCAGCCCGGCCAGCAGGGTGACCAGGAACAGCGGCCCGGGCGTGTAGCCGCCGCCGAGCTGGTAGGCGCGCAAGAAGCCGGCCAGTCCCGGGGACACGGTCGGCTGGCTGCGGTAGCGCGGCCCCTTCGCGATCACCTTGACCTTGCCCGCGGGATTGAGCTGGGCAAAGCGCAGATGGCCGTGCTCATCGGTGATGTAGGGCGGGTAGAGGGGAAAGGTGCGCTGGAACTGCCAGCGCGTGATGGACGTGTCGCCGCGGCTGGTCACCCGCTGCAGGGCGAAGAGCTTGACCGCGTCCTTGCCGATCGCGCTGGCCACCCGCCAGGGCTGCTGCTCGAACACGCGCCGGCTGAAGTTGGCGGCCATCGTCACGTGCGGCATCCCTGGCGGGGGGGTCACGTACTTGATCGGTGACGTGGCCCCGTGGTCCAGCCAGTCCGGGCCGCGGGCCTGCTGGCTGGGGGAGGGGCAGAGTGCGCGCTCGTACGGGGGGAGCGTCAGCGCGGCGCAGTCGGCGGCGGCCGCGGCCCGGCCGTAGATGGTCCCCGCGGCGTACGGGGCGAGCGAGAAATGCTTGATGGTCACGTAGTTCCGGAAGCTGATCACCACGATGGGCAGGGCAAAGGCGGCGCACAGCGCGACCGCCTTGATCAGCCTGGCGCGCCAGCCCGGGACGGTGATCAGGACGTACACCAGGGCGGGCAGGATGAAGATCTCGCCCACCTGCCGCACCGTCGCCGAGGCACCCAGGGCCAGCCCCGCGGCCAGCACCATCCAGGTCCGCGGCCGCGGCTCCCAGAGCAGGCAGACCAGGCCCGCGACGATCAGGGCCTCGAACGCAGTGTCGGGCATGATCGACTGCTCGATCTGCAGCTGGTAGGCGTCCAGGAGAATGGGTGCGGTCGCCAGGGCGGCCAGCCAGCGGGGAACACTGCGGCGGCGCAGGATCAGGTACAGCGCCACGGCCATGGCCAGGCCGATCAGGTGCTGCACCGCCACCACCATGGGCAGCGTCCCCACCCGGAGGAAGATCTTCAGGGCGAGCTGGTAACCGGGCGGGTCATTCCCGGCGTACGCCCCGAACAGGTACTTGATCGAGTCGATGAACAGGAGGGCGGGCTGGTAGGCCAGCTGGGTCAGCACCCGCAGCACCAGCCCCGCGGCCAGCAGGATGGCCAGCAGCCAGTTCCGCCTCAGCAGCGAGAGCAGGCCCGCCCCAGACATGATCGGCGTCGTCCCGCCTGAGGCGACTCGTGCAGCGGCCATGGCCCCCCCGGAAGCTCTTCGTAAGCATAACGGAACTCACGGTCATGCTTGGCCGCAGCCTAGCGCCCGGTCCCGCGGCCCCCGGGAGCACCGCGCCGTGCGCCATGTGCAGCGGTCGCTCAATAGGCTGGGAGGGTGACCTTTGATCCTTCCCGGACCGCCCTCGTCCGCCGGGCCCGGCGCATGAACCGCGAACTCGCACTGCTCTACCCGGACGCCCATACCGAGCTGAACTTCACCTCGCCGCTGGAACTCCTGGTCGCTACCATCCTGTCCGCGCAGACGACCGACAAACGCGTCAACATGGTGACGCCGGTGCTGTTCACCCGCTACCGGACCGCCGCCGACTACGCGGCGGCCGACCGGGCGGAGATGGAGAAGATCATCCAGTCCACGGGGTTCTTCCGGGCCAAGACCAACAGCCTCATCGGCCTGGGGCAGGCGCTGTGTGAGCGGTACGGGTGCGAGGTGCCGGGCAAGCTGGCGGACCTGGTCACGCTGCCCGGAGTCGGCCGGAAGACGGCGAACGTGGTCCTCGGCAATGCGTTCGGCGTGCCCGGCATCACCGTGGACACGCACTTCTCGCGGCTGGCCCGGCGCTTCGGGTGGACCACGCAGACCGACCCGGTAAAGATCGAGCAGGAGGTTGGCGCGCTCATCCCGCGGTCGGAGTGGACCATCCTGTCGCACCGGCTGATCTGGCACGGCAGGCGCGTCTGCCACGCCCGCAAGCCTGCCTGCGGAGCCTGCGGCATCGCCCGGCTGTGCCCGTCCTTCGGGGAAGGCCCTACCGACGAGAAGACGGCCCGGGTGCTGGTGAAGACGGGCCCGTTCTCGTGAGCGCCGTGGACCCGGTGGAGAACGTGCCCGTCGGCGCGGCGCCCGTGCGGCCGGACATCACGCCGGCCCCGGCCGGGCCGCCGGACGGCGTCCCGGCCGGGCCGCCGCGCTGGCTGCGCGACCTGGCCGCTGCCGCCCGCGGGGCCGCGATCCCGGCCCGGCTGCGGCCGCCGCCCGGCGGCGGGCGCCCCTCGGCGGTGCTGGTGCTGTTCGGCATGGGCCAGGAGGGCCCGGACCTGCTGCTCGTGCAGCGGGGGCCCGGGCTGCGGCGTCACTCCGGGCAGCCGGCGTTCCCCGGCGGCGCGATCGACGAGTCCGACGGGGGCCCGGTCCCGGCCGCCCTGCGGGAGGCCGCCGAGGAGGCGGGCGTCGAGCCGTCCGGGGTCGAGGTGCTCGCGGTGCTCCCGGACCTGTTCATCGCGCGCAGCGGCTTCGCCGTGACGCCGGTCCTGGCCTGGTGGCGGCGGCCGGTCCCGGTGGCCGCCGCGGATCCGCCGGAGGTCACCGCGGTGGCCCGCGTCCCTCTCTCCGAGCTCTGCGATCCCGGCCGGCGGCTAACGATCCGGCATCCTTCCGGCGTCACCGGGCCCGCCTTCCGGGTGCGGGGCATGCTGGTGTGGGGTTTCACCGCGGCCCTGGTGGACCGGCTGCTCACGCTGGGCGGATGGGAACGCCCGTGGGACCGCGGCCGGGTCGAGGAACTGCCGCCGGAGGCCCTGGCCGCGGGGAGCTAATACCGTCGCTGGACCCGGTTAATACCGTACTGCGAGCCAATCATCCGGCCACGCGCTATACGGTGGGCTGGTGTCGGGTGACTTGCTTGACCTGATCTTGATTGCGCTCGCCGCGGCATTCGCCGTGGCTGGTTACCGCCAGGGTTTCATCGTCGGAATACTGAGCTTCGCCGGGTTCCTGGGCGGAGCCGCAGTCGGTGCCTCTTTCGCGCCCACGCTGGCCCGTTCCCTCGTCCAAGGGTCGGCCCAGCAGGCCCTGGTCGCGATCGTCGCCGTGTTCGTCGCAGCCATGATCGGCCAGCTGCTCGCCTCCGCGATCGGCGCCGCGGTGCGCTCCCGGGTGCACTGGCGCCCGGCCGCCCTGATCGACTCGGTGGCCGGCGCGGCGGTCAGCGTCATCTCCGTCCTGCTCATCGCCTGGCTGATCGGCTCGGCGGTGGTCAACGCGCCGTTCGCCGTGGTCACCGCGCAGGTCAACCGCTCGGCCGTGCTGCACGCCGTGGACGGCGTCATGCCGCCGGCCGCACGGACCATGTTCTCCGACTTCCGCAGCCTGCTGGCCAGCGGCCCCTACGTCCAGGTCTTCGGCGCGCTGGGGGCGGAACCCGCGCTGACCGTGGCGCCGCCCAACCCGGCGGTGCTGGCCTCCGCGGGCCTGGTCCGCTCCCGGAACAGCATCGTGAAGGTCATGGGGATCGCCCCCAGCTGCCAGCGGCGGATCGAGGGCTCCGGCTTCGTCATCTCGCCCCAGCACGTCCTGACCAACGCGCACGTCGTGGCGGGGGTCACCCAGAGCCAGACCGTGAGCACCCGGCTGGGGGCCAGGCTGAACGCCAGGGTTGTGCTGTTCGACCCGGAGCGCGATCTCGCCGTCCTGTACGTGCCCGGCCTGAACGCCCGCACGCTGAGCTTCGCCGGCCCGGCCAACCTGGGTGACGAGGCCATCGTGGCCGGTTACCCGAGGGACAACCCCTTCACGGTGGTGCCCGCCCGGATCGGTGACGACCAGCTGGCGCAGGCCCCGGACATCTACCAGTCCAAGGAAGTAACCCGGCAGATCTACTCAATCCGCGCGAACGTCGAGCCGGGCAACTCCGGCGGCCCGCTGCTCGCGCCCAGCGGCCGGGTGGACGGCGTCGTCTTCGCCGCGGCCGTAGGCGTGAAAAATACCGGGTACGCGCTGACCGCCTCCGAGGTGGAGGGCGACGCGCATGCGGGCGCCGCGGCCACGACCCGGGTTTCCACCCGATCCTGCGACTAGCACGGGCCTGCGGCTGACACGGGCCCGTGGCTAACACGAACCCGCGGCTGAAGCGGCCCGCGGCTAGCTCCCGGCGCGGGTCAGCCTGATCCGCGGGGCGGGCGGGATGGCTCCCGTGCCGTCGGCTGCCTCGATCTGGCTGGCCAGCCCCGCGCAGGCCCGGGCGATGCCCGCGGCGTCAATGCCGTGGGGCGGATCCGCCGCGTAGCCGCTGACCCGTTCCGCCCCCCGGCGCAGCAGCGCGGCCGCTCCCCGCGCGTTGCCGCGCTGCGCGTGGGTCAGTCCCACCGCGACCTGGGCCAGCCCGCGCCAGAGCTCCCGTTCCGCGTCCGGGGCCTGCTTCCAGGACGCCTCGAGTACCTCGTGGGCGTGGAACGGGCGGCCGGAGTCCAGCAGTTCCTGGGCCAGGGCCAGCGCTTCCGCCGGGGGGAGCGCCAGGTCCTCGGGCACCCCGTCCGCGCCCGCCTGGCCGCGTGGCAGCGGGCGCCCCAGCCCATCCCGGGGCCGGGCGTTCCGTGGCCGCCCGGCCGGGTCGCGGTCCCGGGCCGGCCCGCCCGGGCCCGTGCTCATCGCTCAGGTTCTGGGTCCGCCAGCCAGCCGCGGAGCTCACGGTCGAAGCGGTCCGGCTGCTCCTCGTGCGGGAAGTGGCCGGCCCCGTCGAGCAGGCGCCACCGGTACGGGCCGTCCACATGCCGCCCGGACCCGCGTGCGGTGGCGGGCAGGACACACGTGTCCAGTGCACCCTGCAGGTGCAGGGTGGGTGCCTGGATGGGAGCACGCATCCGCTGGGCGTAGCGAAGGCCGTCCGGACGGACCCGGGAACGCACGAACCAGCGGTGGTACTCCAGCGCCGAGTGCGCTGCCGAGGGGATGCACATCGCGGTCCGGTAGCGCCGCTCGGTTTCCGGGTCCGGCCAGCCCGGCCCCGACCAGGTACGCAGCATCTGGCCCACCCGCTGGGCATGATCCCGGACCAGGTTGTGCTCGGGGAGCACGGGAACCTGGAAACCGAACGCGTAACCGCTGCGGCGGCCCTGGCCGAGCGGGTCGGTGATCACCGCGGACCGCATCCGCAGCGGGTGCGCCATGGAGACGACCCCGAGCCTGCGCACCACCTTGGGGTAGTACGCGGCCATGGTCCAGGCCACCAGCCCGCCCCAGTCGTGCCCGATGACCACCGCGTTCGCCTCACCGAGAGCGCGGATCAGGCCCGCCGCGTCCGACGCCGCGGTGATCAGGTCGTACCCGCGGGGCGGCTTGTCGCTGCCTCCGTAGCCACGCAGATCCGGGGCGACGGCACGGTAGCCAGCGTCCGCCAGGGTGGTCAGCTGCTCCCGCCAGGTCCACCAGAATTCCGGGAAGCCGTGCAGCAGCAGCACGAGCGGGCCGTCGCCGGCCTCGGCCACGTGCAGGCGCGTCCCGTTGGCGCTCACCGCACGGTGCGACCACGGGCCCTCGACGTAGACCGCCTCCTCGTCCCGGAGGGTCACCTGGTCAGCCTGACTCGACCGCAGGCCGAGCGGGGGTGTCGTCATCCCGCTTGAGCAGCGCCAGATCCGCCTGCACCGTCTGCCTGGTCTTCCGCAGGCCGCTTACCCCGCGCACCTTCACGTACACGATCAGGACCGCGGCGGCGGCCAGCAGCACGCACACCCCGGCCACGATGAGGAACGCAGCCCAGATCCAGATACCCAGCGCGACCAGGCCATAGACGAAGGCGAAGCAGAGGAGCACGAGGATCAGGCAGCCCGTGAACGCCACGATCGCGAGCAGGGCGGCTGCCAGGCCGAGCCGCTTGGCGTCGTCGCGGAGCTCCAGTTTCGCCAGCGCCAGTTCACACTTGACCAACTGGGTGACGTCCCGGATGGCCTGGGCGACGAGATCGCCGATTGACGGCTCGCTGTCATTGCCCAGCGACTGCGGTGCCGCGGATCTGGCCATCACATGCACACTCCCCTTCGCGCGCAATCCTGCCGTTCAGTCTTCCGCACCGGCGATTCGCCTGCGTACGGGGGTTCGCGGCCGGGCCAGTCCGGACGCGAGCGACAGGAATTGCCTCTTATCCCGGCAACGTCAGTTTCCCCCGGCAAGTGATCTTACGGGATTACCACGGGGTCACTCCGCGCGGCCTTCCCGACTTTTCTGCGCGGGCACCCAAATGGCCCCGGGGAAGGGGTTTCCTGGAGGGGCCCGGGCCCGTGCGGGCCGGCGATTCCAGCGGGGCAGGGGGGGACTGGCCGGGGACTAGCCTGGCACGGCGGGCCGGGCTACCAAGCGTGCACCTCGTCATGCCGGGGGGGCCGCGGCCACCCCGCGCCCGTGCGGACGCGGGTCCTCGCCGCCGCCCGACCTCGGCCGCCTACCTGGCCCCTCGGTCGCGTGGGTACCCGGCTGCCGTGCCAGGACGTCCCGGTTTCCTTTGTACGGCGGATCGGCTGGCGGGGGAAGTCCAGGCCAGGACCGATTCCTGATCTCGATCGATCAGCCGGGTCCCATTCCTGAGCGCCAGCTCAGGGGGCACATGCGCACGTCGCGCCCCGCCGCCGCCCCTTCCCGGCCGCACCGCGCCGGCCCGTGCCCGTTAGCCGCGCCCGCCTCCCGGGCTCCCTTCCGCCCGGCGCCGCCGTCACGGCCGGCGGCCCCGCACTGGCGCGCCGCGGGCCGGGCCCGGGGGAAGCGCGCTGAAGGCGAGGACGGGCCAGCCCCGGAGCTGCGCCAGCCGGCGCAGGGCGCGGTCCGGGTTCACCGCGTGCGGGTGCCCCACCGCCTCCAGCATGGGCAGGTCGGTGATGGAGTCGCTGTAGGCGGAGCAGTCGGCCAGCCGGTACCCGCGTTCGCAGGCCAGTTCCCTGACCCGCTGGGCCTTGGCCGGGCCGTAGGCGTAGAAGTCCATCTGGCCGGTGTAGCAGCCCTCCGCGATCTCCATCCGGGTGGCGATCACCAGGGCGGCGCCCAGCAGGGCGCCGATCGGGCTGACCATCTCCTGCCCCGAGGTGCTCACGATGATCACGTCCTCCCCGGCGGCGCGATGCGCGTCGAGCAGGGCCCGGGCCTCGTCGTAGACATACGGGACAATCAGCTCGTCCAGGTGGCGGGCGACGATGTCGCGCACCCGATCGGCCGGCCAGCCGCGGCACAGCTGGCTCACCTGCGCCCGGATCTGCTCCATCCGCTCATGACTGGCGCCGCGGCGGGTGAAAACCAGCTGCGCGACGGCGCCGCGGACCGCATCACCCCGGCTGATCAGGCCATTCCGGTAAAACGAAGGGCCGTAAGCGAGCGTGCTCGACTTCGCGATGATCGTCTTATCAAGGTCAAAGAACGCGGCGGCCGGCCGGCGCCCGGGCTCGGCGGAACTAGACACAGCAAGTGAGCCTATGGCTGAAGGCGCGTTTTCGTTGTCAGCGTGGCGTGACCGATTGGTAACTTGGCCCGGATACACGTAGGCTTTAGCAAGTACGGGCCCGGCTCTGCCCCCCCGGGGCCGGACCGTTTGGCGGCCCCCGCTCTCCCCCCCCCGGCGGGGGTCGCCCCCTTTCCGGGTAGAGCCCGCATATTCTTCCTGGTCCCGGACTATTTTCCCGATGTCCCGGGCGGCCCGGTGCCTGGGGCCGTGTCCTCGCCGCCCCCCAGCAGGGCCTCCAGGAGGGTGACTGAGCCCGGCTTGGAAAGGGGCTCATTGCCATTCCCGCATTTGGGCGACTGGATGCAAGACGGGCATCCGGCCTGGCACTCGCAGCCCCGGATCGCGTCGGCGGTCGCCCTCAGCCACTCGCGCGCCGCGCCGTAGCCACGTTCCGCGAAGCCGGCCCCGCCGTCATGCCCGTCATAGACGAAAACCGTCAGCTGCCCGGTGGCCGGGTGCAGGTCAGCGGAAACGCCGCCGACGTCCCAGCGGTCGCATGCGGCGAACAAGGGCAGCAAACCGATCGACGCATGCTCCGCCGCGTGCGCCGCGCCGGGCAGGTCGAGGCCCAGGTCCAGGAGCCGGCCGCGCTGCTCCGCCGGGATGGTCCACCACACCGCCCTGGTGCGCAGGGTCTGCGGCGGCAGGCTGAGCGGGAACTCGCCCAGCGGCCGCCCGGTCTCCGGGTGGCGCCGGACGAACCCGACGACCTCGCGGCGCACCTGAACGTCGCCGAAGTGCACCACGGCGCTGCCCCAGCTCACCCGGCGCAGTTCCCTGGTCACCTCGATCGCGGTGACCTGCCGGGCCGCCGTGGAGTACCCGGGATCGGCGGGGCGCACCAGGGCAACGCCGGCCGCCAGGTCCAGCTCGTCCACCAGGTACAGCTCGCCCTGGTGCGGGTAGACCGCCCCGGTATGCACCAGCAGGTGCGAGGAGGGCTCGTCCACCGTGCCCACCAGGCGCCCGGTGGGCAGTTCCACGATCTTGACCGGGTGGCGGCCCGATCCGCGGAGCCCGGCGCGCGGCGGGCGGCCGCGCCGCGTCCAGTACAGCCCGCCGCTCCGGCGGCGGAGCATCCCCCGCCGGATGAGGGCGTCGGCGACGTCACCGGCGCCCGGCGCGAACGAGGCCAGGTCGCCGTCGGTCAGCGGGAGCTCCGCCGCGGCCGCGCACAGGTGCGGCGCCAGCACGTACGGGTTGGCGGGATCCAGGACCGTCGCCTCGACCGGGCGGCGCAGCAGGGCATCCGGATGATGAACCAGGTACGTGTCGAGCGGGTCGTCCCGGGCGATCAGGACCACCACCGCGCTGCGCCCGGCCCGGCCCGCCCGCCCGGCCTGCTGCCAGAGCGCCGCCCTGGTCCCGGGCCAGCCGGCGATGAGCACGGCAT
>Ga0182024_10010066_pt1 | contig 19375 bp, 18 predicted proteins | sample P32metaG_FD_120480 | JGI IMG/M metagenome (GOLD analysis project Ga0182024, IMG submission 120480) | Permafrost microbial communities from Stordalen Mire, Sweden - P3-2 metaG (Illumina Assembly) | ecosystem: Environmental > Terrestrial > Soil > Wetlands > Permafrost | place: Sweden: Stordalen... | reverse complement strand
CTGAACGAACTTCGCTTCACTCGCTCCAGCGTGCGTGACGAAAGCCCGTACGTACTCCTCAAACGTCGCTTCCTCGCCGAAATAGCGCGCGGAGAAGGTGAGCACGACACGGCGCAACGGACACACATATTGGGTAAGTTGATCACAACCCGGTGTTAAGGTGCTGTGGAGGAACGCTAAGGCGTCCTCCACTATATGACGGACTTGATTATTCTCTTTGACGATACGTGCTTATTGTGTAATAGCGTGGTACGTTTCATCATCGCGAACGATCCGCGTGCCATTTGCTCTTTCGCCGCTCTGCGCTCAGAAACGGCGCATAAATTGATGCAAGGGAAACTAAGCGAAGAATATTTCGGCGAAACGATGATCTTGGTTGAGGGGGAGGCTTACTTTGCGCGTAGCGAAGCTGTGTTGCGCATCGCTCGGCGCTTGCGGATGCCTTGGCCGCTTTTAGGCGTGCTAACGGTTATTCCGAAAGCTGTGCGTGATGGCGTGTATTATTGGATTGCCCATCACAGATATGGCTGGTTTGGGCGGACTGATAAATGCTTACTCTCGTCATCCGAGCAACGCGATAGGTTTTTATGACGTGGTCAACTGTAACGAGAAAGAGAGCGCTTGTACGTTCGTAATGCTATCAATCCCTCATTTTAAGCTGATTCCGGATTTGACAACGACGGCTTGAGTCGCCGCGCCAATTCATCCGCTTGATTCGGACAAACAGTTTGGTTTCGCCTACTTCGGCGGCCGTCGTGACGTACGTTCGGAAACCGTTTGCCTCAAGGCGGTTGGCGGCTTTTTGGATCGCCGAGTTGATGGATGCGAGAGCTTCGTCACGAGAAAGGAGGTAATCGGTGAAGACGAGATCCAAGTCAACCGACAAGCGCGGCATGTCACGGAGGAACAGATTGATGGCGGTTCCGCCCTTCAATGCGAAGATGCCGTCGGCAAAAACAAAGGGCGCCGCCTGCGTCATCAGGCGAGCGGTGTCGAGATATATCTGATTCATGGTTTCAGCACGAGCAAGCCATGTTTAAATTTCGATACCCATGGTCGGTCGCTGCCGGTGGGCAGCTTCTTGGCGTCGAGCTTTGAGGCCCAGCTCAACTTCAGTTCGCGGCTAAGCTGGAGACACAGGCGGACGGTTTTTATGCTTTTGCAATGCATCAACAGCTGCTCAAGCACATCGGCGCGCATGTTGTAAGCACCCTCCATGATTTCGCGAGCTTCTTGCAACGGCTGCCGAACGCCGACTTCGCTCAGGAGTTCCAATATGGCGCGTTCGGGCGCCGAAACCAAGGGTGCACCGTCACGACTTTCGAAGCGGCCGATGTTCAGCGGTTTGTCGGGTTGCTCGTGGAAAAGGCGCTTGCGGTGGTACTCGCTGGGAAATTGGCGGACGAACCAATCCGGCAGATGGGCGGCCGTCCAGCCGTACAAGTGCAAGATGTTTTGCTGTGAAACGTAGTGGCGTACGCCGTACCATTCCAACGCCGATTTGCCGCCGATGTGCAGTCCGTCAATTTTTCGCTGCAGTAACCCCAGACTGGGATGAAGCGCCAGGGGATCGTCTGGGCGGGAGTAGACGCCGCGGCCTAGGCGGTTTAGCCAGCCTGAACGCGCGTAATGGACAGCTAAGTCTGCCGATATACCCAAGCTAGCCAATCCCTCGGAAGTCAGAGGGGTGCCTGCCGGAAGCCGGGCGTAGAGGTCCCTTAGCTTATTCGGACTAGTCGTAGCCATACTACGATTATATGATATATTTCAAATAATGTCTCTTTATTCTTATTGTAATAGTCGTAGTCAAACTACGAGAATCATTACTTTTTCAAATATGTCAGCATTATTGAAAGGCCTAACTCTTCAAATGATAGGCGTTTTGGCGAAGCTCTGGGGCGTAAGGGCGAGACTGGATTTGCACGGCGGACATATCCGGCTCGATACGCATGGCTCTATGGTTTGCGTGCGCTGATGGGTAAGCTCCAAGGCTGCGGAAATGCGATTCCCTCAGCGAGATGATCTTCGTCGAAGACGCGTACGTCGATGAAACCCGCGGCGCGCAAGTGTCGCTTGATCGCGCCCAAGCCGAAGATGCGTATGTTCGGCGTCTCAAGCGCACCGGATTCAGCCGACGCGGGATCCGGAACATGCTCGATCGTTTCGTCGAACGTGTATGGTACCGTCAGCACGAGCAGTCCGCCCGGTCGTAGTAGAGAAAACGCTCCGTCGAATGCGCGTTGAACGGGCGCCGGAATGCGCTGGAAGGCGTCGCAACTTATTGCGACGTCGATGTCTTCGAGGAACTCGGTCGGCGGGGCTGTGAGATCTACCCGCGCGTTCGTATAGGAGACGTTCTTGTTCGCGAAAATCGAGCCGAAGAACGGCGGGTCGTTTAGGCCGAGGATCGCGGCGGCGGGGTGCTGAGGCCAATCCGGCACGGCGAGCGAACGTCCGAAGAGATGTTTTGAAATTACATGCACCACGGCGCGAAGCCGCACAAACGAGCCGCACGCAGGGCAGCGGCCGCGCTCACGCGAGAGTTCATCGTCCTGCGCGAGCGAAACGGTTATCCCGCAAGCGTTGCACATGAAAGAGAAGGGCTCGAATTGCGCTGACGCCGGCGCGCCCTCGTCTTCTTCATCTCGAGCGATATGCCCGCGTTCGATGCCTGCGGCCCTATGATACGCTCCGATCACCTCGCGCGGCTCTCCTAAGGCGCGTACGCGACCCTCGTCTATCCAGAGTACGCGGTCGCACCAGGTTCGTACGAAATCGCTTGAGTGCGTCACGATGACGATGGTTTTACCGGCGCGCTTGAAGCCGGCGAGATACTCCATGCATTTATTCGCGAACGCCTCGTCGCCCACCGATAATATCTCGTCGAGAAGCAGAACCTCGGGGTCAACGCTCACGGCGACGGCGAACGCGAGGCGCGCGAGCATCCCGCTGGAGTACGTGCGAACGGGTTGATCGATGAATTCGCCGATTTCCGAAAACGCGACGACGCGATCCATCGTCTGCTCGGTTTGCGCGCGCGTGAGCCCTAACGCAAGCAGTTCGATGCGCGCTCCTTCGCGGCCGGTGAGATCGGGGTGGAAGCCCGCGCCCAACGCCAGGAGCGGGGCCACGCTTCCGTGGATACGCACGTCGCCGCGATCGGGGCGGATGATCCCGGCGAGGATGCGAAGAAGCGTGGATTTCCCCGATCCGTTGCGTCCGATGACGCCGAGCGCGGAACCGCGTTCCACGGTAAACGTCACATCGCTAAGCGCATTCACCGCGGAGAGGCGGCCCTCATGCCGGATCGTTCGTATGACGACGTCTTTGACGGTGGCGCCTTTGCGGGCGGTCGGGAAGCGAAATTGTTTGGAGAGCCCCGTTACCTCGATCGTCGGGAGCACCTCAGACGAACTCGCCGAAAGATTCTCGATAGCGATTGAAAACGTGGAATGCGGCAATGAGCGTTCCGAGAGCGAAGAATGAGGCGAAAAGCAGAGCGTCGAGGCCGGGCGATTGGCCGCGGTAGATCGCGTCTTGGAAGGCTACTATCACGGCGGCAAGCGGATTGCCCCGCATGAGGAAGGCGAACGACGGCGGCACGGAGCGTATGCCGTAGAAGATAGGCAGCATGAAGATCATCGCCGTTAAAACGTAGCCCACAAGTTGCTGGACGTCGCGGTAAAAAACATAGAGGCTAGCCGCTAAGAGGGCGAGCGCGTAGATGATGAAGAATTCGATGAGCGCGAGCAACGGAAGCGCGGCGAGCGCCCACGTTAAATGTATTTTGAAGAGCGCGGCGGCGAGCAATACGATCGGTACCGTGCAGACGAAGTTCCATCCGTGTGAGAGCACGGGCACCAGCACGAGTACCTCGATCGGAAAAATAGTTTTTCCCACGTACATGCGTCCGTCGACCAGCGCGGTGGTCCCTTGCTGTAATGCTCCGGAAAACCACATCCACGGCGCTAATCCCGCGAGGAGATAGACGGGATAATGCTCGATACCGACGTGGAGAAACGCGCCGAACACCAGCGTGTAGATGCCCGTGAAGATTAGCGGGTTTAGAAGCGTCCAGGCCAATCCGAGCACGGAACCTCGGTAGCGCAACCGTAAATCGCGTAAAACCAGCTCATAAACGAGCCACCTATATCGGTACACGCTTTGAGGAATCGTGAGGGCGTTGAACATCAGAGGCGGTAAAAGCCGTTCTCGCGGTGAAGCCTGAACCCTGCCCGCTTCGGCGGCGATGATGCTCAAACATGCTTGGAAAATCGTGCGCGATCACGGCGTGAGAACGCTATTCGGTCGCGCCTTCAGTCGTCTCGCGCGCGAGGGCGCGACCATGTATCACGAGCGAGGCGCGCGTCCGCGCGGCTTGATCGACGTGCTTGCTTGCGGTAAGCCGATCGTGCTGGTTGTCGACGAGCACGTTCCGTTTTTCGATCGCGACGCTGGCTCAAAGAGAATCGATCATCTGATCGATGCCCTCGCGGCGCGCGGGTGCGTCGTCGTTTTCGGGAGCATCGATCGCCGGGAATATCCGCCGTATACGCGGCGCTTACGCGATGCCGGAGCGGTTGTTCTGACCGGGTTCGGCGTGCAAGCGTTGCATGAAGCGGCGGCGGCCGGAGTCGCTTTCGAGATAGCATGGCTTTCACGTCCGTCTGTCGCTTCGCTTTTGATCGACGTGCTGCGAGAAGTTGATCCCTCAGCCCGCATCGTGTACGACACGGTGGATTTACACTACCGCCGCTTGGAGCGCGAAGAACGCGCGACCGGCCGTTCCTCAGGCTGGCGCAGCATGCGGGAACGGGAACTCGCGCTCGCGCGGCGAGCGGATATCACGGTCGTCACGAGCGAGCCGGAAGGCGAGGAGCTTGTGCGGGCCGGTATTGCGAACGTGGAACGCTTCGCGGTCTTCGAGCGCGCCGTCGTCAATGGTCCCGGGTGGGACGCGCGGTCGGGAGCCCTATTCGTGGGCAACTACGGGCATGCGCCGAATGCGGACGCCGCGTGCGAACTCGTGAAGATGATTATGCCGCTCGTGCGCGAGAGTCGCGCCCTCTTCGGCGTAACGCTGGCCGGCGCCGACCCGACTGCGGCGGTACGCGCGCTTGCCGGATACGGCGTCGACGTGCCGGGGTATGTCGCGGATCTAAGCGCGCTGTTCGCCCGAGGACGCGTCTTCGTCGCGCCGCTACGGTTCGGCTCAGGTCTCAAGGGAAAGATCGTGCAGGCGCTCTCAAACGGCGTCCCGGTCGTGACGACGACGATCGGCGCCGAAGGTTTTCCCGACCCCGCCGCATGGGGCCTCATTGCCGACGATGCTCCTGGTTTCGCGCGAGCGATGATACGCTTGCATGAGGATCGTGCGCTCTGGGAACGGTTGTCCGCGGGAGCGCGAGCGATTGCTAAAAAGTTCGACGCGTCGGCGGCGGCGGAGCAGCTCGATCGCGTCGTGCGCGCTTCGTCAGCGTCGCGGGGCAGCGTGCGCGGGTCGATCGCCGCCGTGGAAGACGCAGCGCCCGCGAACGCCCCGGGCGAAGTCGTAATACGCCCGTAAGACGTACCCGATACGCCGGAACTGGAAGCGCGCGAGCTTGGGCACCATCGCGCGGAGGAGGAAGTACAACCATGCCGTGGGCAGCGTGACCGCGTGATGTTTGCGCACCAGATGCAACATGTTGCGTAAGGCGTAATAGTCGTGCAGGCCGCTGCGCATCCCGAGAGAAGAGGCCTCCTTGTGCCAGATCGTCGACCCCACGCAGCACACGAGGCGCCATCCATGCCGACGCATCTCAATGCACCAGTCCGTTTCCTCGCGATACAAGAAGTACGATTCGTCGATGAAGCCGGCTTGACGTAGCGCCTGCGTGCGGACGAACAGACTAGCCCCGACGATATGATCGAGGTCGAACGGAATGTTTTGCACGCTAGCCACTTTGCGACCGCGCCCGATTTGCGTGTCGTGGGCGATCAACGGCAGCAAATGGCCGCCCCCCAGCGCTTGGATCGTGTCGGGCTGGTGATACATGAGCAGCTTGGAGCCGACGATGCCGATCGTGCGATCGCGTTCGGCGAGTTCTAATTGTCGTTCAAGCGAATGGCGATCGATGACCGTGTCGTTATTAAGCAGCCAAATGTACTCCGCTTGAAGATGATCCGCGGCGTAACGCAAGCCGGCGTTGTTACCGCCCGCGTATCCGAGGTTTTCGCGCAAGTCGGCGAAGATCAAGCGTTCGCGCGGCGATTGCCCTGCGGAGAACAACTCCGCGGGCGATGTGAATTCGGCGTAAGGAAGAGGTTTGGCAACCGGACGATAAGCCCAAGAGCGGGCGCCGCCGCCCAAGACGGATTTGACGACGAGGAGTCCGTCGGCCCACTCTCGCATGCGGTCCAGCGAGTCGTCTTGGGAGCCGTTGTCGCAGACGAGAATATGGTCGGGAAGGCGCGCGGAGCGCAGAAGACTTTCCACGCATTCGATCGTGTCGGCCCATCCGTTCCAGTTCAAGACGATCGCGACGACGATTGGTTCGGGCGTCATCGGCTCTTTGCGCACCATGCGGCCTTTCTTGCGCTGATCGTTCTTACCTTGCTGGGCCTTTTCCTAACGACCTCGCGCGCGCCGGCGTTTGCGAACGAGGTATGGCCGCCGGGGCTCGCGGCGGCGCACGATGCGGTTAAGGGGGTGTTTCCGGCGGAAACGCTCGCGGGGTGTTGCTGGATGGGGACAGGCGCCGTGATGCGTTTTGCGCGTCCCTTGGCGGATACGGTCGTGCTGCGTATCGGCATTCCGTCTTATGCCGCCGCCCCCGGAGGAACGTTGGTGGTTTTTCGTGTGAACGATATGCCGGGGCAGACGCGATGTTGCTACGGCCCCGGCGAGCATGACCTTGCTTTCACGCTCGGGCGCGGGGTTCGCGGCTCCCCGATTACGGTACGCATTAGGGCAAGTCCGGAGTTCGTGCCGGCCGAGCGCGGCATTGGGCCGGATCGGCGTCGATTGACAATATTGATTCGATCTCTCCGCGCGTTCGATCCGAACGATCGCTTTCAAAAGCTCGACGGCGAAGGCGGCGCCTCCCCCCGGAATCTCATCGTCGTGCTTGCGGGCGGTATCGCAGCGGCGATCGGCGCTCGTAAGCGCTCGGCTATCGCATGGGCGGCGCTGCTCGCGAGCGCTCCGTTCTCGTTCGCGTATGCCGTCGGGGGGACGACGCTAACGCTCCCTAAACTCATTTTGCTCGGCGCCGTTGCGGGGACGGCTTCGCGTCGCGACGTACGCGCGGCGATCGGCGACCTGGGCGCCGTGCGCTGGATCGTCGTGCCGTTCGTCGCGTTCTTGCTTTCGATGTCGTTGTCCGACGGCGTAGCCGTCGCTCACGGAGCGGCCCTGCGCGAGACGTTGAAAGCGGCGGAGTACGCGCTCACGTTCGCGCTCGCATTTCTAGCCTATCGCATGGAGGCTGACGACGTGCTCGCGTCTCGCGTCGTCGCCGGGGTCGCCTCGTTGGTCGCATTGCTCGCCCTTGCGCAGTTAGCGTTCGGCGCCGCGCAGTGGACGCTTATCGCCGGGCATACCGTTCCGCGCATCGCGGGGCCGTTGGAGGGGCCCAACCAACTCGCTGCATTTTTGGGTCTCGCGCTTCCGGTCTTAGCGGTTCGCGCGCTCGCGCGGCGCCCTTCATTGCCGGAACTCGCCGGCTTCGTTCTCGCGTCGCTCGCGTTGGTTGGGTCGATTTCGCGATCCGGCATCATCGCCGCCGCCTTCGCCGTGGTTATTTTCCTGATTTTGCGCAGAGAGCCCAGCGCGTTGAGAAAAACCCTCGTCGTATTCTCGTTCGTATGGGTCGTGATCGCGGCGGCAGCCGTCGCCGGCGCGCGAGGCGTCGGCGCGTTCGCGCGACTTTTCGGCGGAAACGACGATGCGTACGCCGGCGGATTGGGCAATCGCGTCGAACTGTGGCGGGGAGCGCTCGCATTATGGCGAGCGCATCCGTGGTTGGGCGTGGGGCCCGGCAATTACGAAGTGCATATCGGCGAACTCATTCCCGGCGTCGCCACGCATGCTAACGGATATTATCTGCACGTTCTCGCCGAACAAGGGTTGCTTGGGGCGTGCGCGTTTCTGGCATTGACGGGCGGAACGATCGCGGTGTTAGCGCGCGGTATCGCGCGTCCGCTTACCCTGGGCGTTTTCGCGGCGGTGCTCGGCTTAACGGCGCATCAACTCGTCGATGGAATTTTCATCTATCCCAAGGTAGGAGTCTTCGCGTGGGCGCTGATCGGCATCGCGGCGGCGAAGTCGCGCGACGGGGGGCGAATCGCAGAGGGGAAAACGGCCTAGGTGATAGCGGTTAAGCTGTTTACGGATGTACCTAACGTCGGCGATGCGGTCGGCGCCCGGATAATCGAAAACATCGTTCGTCGCGGGGTCCGTATCATCGGAGAGGCTTCTTCGCCTTTTCCCAACATTATCGGCATCGGCTCCATAGCGCACTGGGCCGATCGGAACTCTACTCTTTGGGGGTGCGGATTGATTAGCGATCGCATACAACTTTCAGAAACTCCGGCCCGCGTACTCGCACTTCGCGGATACCTAACGCACGATATCTTGAGCGCGCGCGGAATTCGGTGCGGGAACGTCATTGCCGATCCCGGCTTGCTGCTGCCTGATCTCATCGCCCCTTCAACGCCTCGGTTTGACGTGGGCATCGTGCCGCATTATGTTGATCGCGACAGCGTGTTCGTTGAGCGCTGTAGGCAAGAAGGTATCCCCGTTATCGACGTATTCGCTTCTCCAGAGGAGTACGTTGATCTTCTCACGTCGTGTAGACGCATTCTCTCGTCCTCGCTTCACGGCATTATCTTTGCTCATGCGTACGGCATTAAAGCCGCGTGGGTGCGAATATCGGACAACGTGTACGGCGACGGTTTCAAATTTCGTGATTACTATTCGTCGCTTGGCATTCGTCCGAGCGATATCCCGATGACGGTTCCCGGTCAGGATACCATGGACGAGATGATTGGAACATGCGGATCAGCGGGGACGCTGCCGAATCGAGACGCGCTTCGCGCCGCGCTCGTAGAGTTCGTCGCGAGCGTCGATCCGTCGACGCACGAAGGAGCTTCCGCATGAGAGCCCTGGCGATCCTTTGCGCCCGTAACGAAGAAATGCACATCCGAAGCTCGTTGAGCGATTTGATCGCCGAAGGCTTGGAGGTCATTTTAATCGATCACGATTCCACGGATCGGACCGCTGAGATCGCTCGCGATTTTCTCGGTCGCGGATTGCTTGGAATTGAACGGCTCTCGTGGAACGGGCTCTTCTCGCTAAGCGAACAACTTGCGGCCAAGCAGCAAATTATTGATCGGATTGATCATGACTGGATTGTTCACGTTGATGCCGACGAATGGCTCATGGGACCGTACGCAGGCCAAACGCTTCTCGCCGGTTTCGAACAGGCGGAGCAAGCCGGATACAACTGCGTTCATTTTAACGAATTCGTTTTTGTGCCTCGACCCGGCGAAGATCTTTATGTGGAGGATTACCGTCGCTTGAGTACGCGCTACTATTTTTACCAGCCGTGTTATCCGTTTTTGATACGAGCATGGAGGAATAAAGACGGTTTGGAGAATAGCGAACACGCGGGGCATATCCTCTCGGGGGACCAGCGCCTTTCTCCCGTTGATTTCCATATGCGTCATTATATTTTTCTTAGTGAAGCGCATGCGCGCCGTAAATATATAGGGCGCCGGTTTTCTCAATCGGAGGTTGCCAAGGGGTGGCATTGCGATAGAATTTTGGCAACCGAGGAGAACTTGCTTTTTCCAGAAGACGCGCGCATGCATTCGCTTGCGCATTGGACTTCCAGGGCCTTAGAGACAAGCAATCCGCTCAAGCGGCACTTCTGGGAATGGAATTTGGATAATCCTGTCGTCGGAAGCGGGGATGAGGATTGATTGATCTGAACGAAGCGATCCGTCATGGGGAAGATCTTAGTTACCGGGGGCTGCGGCTTCATCGGTTCCCATTTTATTCGGCTTCTTTTGCGAGAGATGCCGGAAACGCGCGTGGTCAATCTGGATCTTCTGACGTATGCGGGTAATCCCGCCAATCTCGCCGACGTCGCCGAGAATCCTCGCTATGCGTTCGTTCGAGGCGATATCGCGGATCGCGACGCGGCGGAGCGAGCGATCGGTTCCGGCATCGACGCGATCGTTAATTTCGCGGCCGAGTCGCATGTCGATCGCTCCATTGCGGCGCCGGGAGCTTTTTTGCGCACGAATATCATCGGTACGCACGTGCTTCTGGAAGCGGCACGGCAAGTCGGCGTTCGACGTTTTTTGCAAATCTCAACGGATGAAGTGTACGGCCATGTCGCGAGCGGCGCCTCGCTGGAAGAAGATTGCCTCGCGCCGCGTTCGCCGTATGCCGCGTCGAAGGCGGGCGGCGACCTTCAAACCCTCGCATACCATTCGACCTATGGACTGCCGGCGCTTATCACGCGCGCGAGCAATACGTATGGGCCGTATCAGTATCCCGAGAAGCTTATTCCGCTCTTCGTCGCCAATTTGATCGATGATGAACCGGTCCCGCTTTACGGCGACGGTTTGCAGGTGCGCGACTGGCTGCACGTTGAGGATCACGCGCGCGGCGTCTTGCATGTGCTAAGGCACGGCGTCCCAGGCGAAATTTACAATCTCGGCGGAGGAAATCTTCGCACGAATCAGGAGATCACGCGCGTTTTGTTGGCACTCACTGGGCGACATGCGAATACGCACGTGCGGCATGCGGCGGATCGCCTCGGGCACGATCGTCGCTATTGTGTCGATTCCGGCAAGGTGAAAAGCCTCGGCTGGTCGCCGCGAGTGGAGTTTGACGCGGGTTTGCGCGACGCCGTGCGGTGGTATCAGGAGAATGAAGCCTGGTGGAGACCGCTCAAAGGAGCTTTTGTCGCGGCATGAGAGGCATTATCTTGGCAGGCGGTCTTGGGACGCGCCTCTATCCGCTGACGAAGATCACCAACAAGCATTTGCTGCCGATTTATGATAAGCCGATGATTTATTATCCGATGGAAACGTTGTGCCGCGCAGGTATTCGAGATATTATGATCGTTACCGGCGGAAACGCGGCCGGGGATTTCCTGCGTTTGTTGGGCAACGGGCGCGCATTCGGGCTTAAGGATATCGCGTACACGTATCAGGAGGGAGAAGGCGGCATCGCCGACGCCCTTAAATTGTGCGAGCATTTTGCCGACGGCGACCGCGTGTGCGTGATTCTCGGCGACAACATTTTTGAAGACGACATCACTCCGTATCTCCGGGCGTTCGAACAACAACCGTCCGGCGCACGGCTGCTCTTGAAAGAAGTGCGCGATCTTCATCGTTTCGGCATCCCGATTATCGAGAACGATCGCATAGTGCAAATCGAAGAGAAGCCGCCTTTTCCGCGGAGTTGCTATGCGGTGACCGGCGTCTACATGTACGATCATCGCGTTTTCACGTATTGTCGCGATTTAAAGCCTTCGGCTCGCGGCGAGCTAGAGATCACCGATGTGAATAACGCCTACATTCAAAAGGGCGATTTGGAACACGATATCTTGCGGGGTTGGTGGACCGACGCCGGGCAGTTCGAGAGCTTGTATCTCGCATCAACCCTTGTCGCGCGTCAGCGGCAACGCAGTCATCCGTTGGCCGGGTTGTTCGACGCGAACGACGTCAAAGCGGGGAGCTACCCGCAAGCAGCGGAAGGGGAGGTCGCGCTGCATTAAAGGAGGGAGCGTTCCGGTCGCGATCTGAAAGAACAGGCTCGCTCGCGAGCGGCCATGCGATCGCGAGGGTCGAATCATTCCAGCGAATGTTGAACTCTTGCGACGGATCGTAGAGTGCAGTTTGTTTATACGATAAAACGACGGCGTCGCTAAGAGCGAGAAAGCCATGGAGAAAACCGGCGGGAACATACAGCTGGCGGTGGTTCTCCTCAGAAAGGCAGAAGCTTGCCCAGTGCCCGTACGTCGGCGATTTCTCACGCAGATCGACGATGACGTCGAAGGCCCGGCCGACGAGAACTTGAACGAGCTTGCTCATACGTCGGTCGCCGTGCATGCCTCGAAGGACGTTGCGCACCGAGCAAGAGATATTGTCCTGGACGAACGTCTCTTGTAGCCCGTGCGCCCGGTATTTCTTGACAGAAAAACTTTCCTTGAAAAAGCCGCGTTCATCGGCATATACTTCAGGCGTGAATAAAAGCGCATCGCGCAAGCGTGTTGTTTGCACTTCCAAAGGCATGGGGGAGTATTGGGGTGGATTCCCGTACGACCCTGCGTATGCCGTCCGCTTTCCTCGGTCGCGTGTTGATCGTTGGGGCTTCAGGGCAATTAGGCAATGCGCTGGCGCGCGTCTTCGCCGATTGCGAGCCGCTGACGCCCTCGCATTCCGCGTTGGATATCGAGGATTTCCCCGCGCTTGCCGATGCGATCGAAAGGTTGCGCCCTGCCCTGGTTCTCAACGCTGCCGCGTTTCATAATGTTCCCCTCTGCGAGAAGCATCCGGATCGCGCGTTCGCCGTGAATGCGCTCGCGATCGATCATCTCGCGTCGTTGTGTGCGCGCAATGGAGCGTTTTTCGCGCATGTTAGTACGGATTACGTCTTCGACGGCGCGAAAAGAGCCCCGTACGTTGAGGTGGATGCAGCCGCTCCCGTCAATGTTTACGGCGTTTCCAAGCTCGCGGGCGAACATCTTATCGCGCGGCACGGCGGGCGTTTTTTGATCGTTCGAACCAGCGGGTTGTATGCATTCGGAGATCCGTCCTCGTTGAAAGGAGCGCCGTTCATTGAGAAAGTTTTGCTGCAAGCTGAACGGGGCGAGCCGTTACGCATTGTGGACGATCTCACGTTTTCGCCGTCTTACGCTCCGCATGTCGCGCGTGCGATGCGCAGGCTCATCGAAGTCGGCGCGTCGGGCGTCGTGCATGTGAGCGACGCGGGAGAAGTAACGTGGCGCGATTTCGCAGCGTTCGCCTTGGAAGAGGCAGGCATGGGTGCGAGCATCGAGCCGATTGCAGCGACGGATGTTCCCGTTCGTCGGCCGAGGTATTCGGCGCTTTCATCGGCGCATGCGATGCGATTAGGCGCCGAGGAGATGCCGGATTGGCGCGCCGGCGTTCGTGCGTACGCCGCGCTGCGTTCCGCGCGTTGACGGCGATCCGGCGGGGGTACCGGGTTTAGGCTCTTCTACGTGGCCGTTGCGCCGACGCGCAAGCGATACGCGTCGCTATCAGCCGGATCGAGTAAACGATTCGGGCAGAGATACGAACGGACGTAATCGCGTACGGATTCTTCGAGCGGAGGAATGGTTTGCACCGGATAGCCCGCGGCGCGTAAGCGATCGAGAGTCGCTTGCGTGCGGTATTGATATGTCGCGTGCAAGTGCTCCGGCATCGTGATAAAGTCAATCTTCGGTTGTAACCCGAGCGCGTCGAAAACGGGCTCGATCAAATCCAGCCATGTCGAGGCGCGGCCGGAGCCGAGGTTGTAAAGGCCGTTCGCCGCCGGGTTTTCAGCCAATGCCAGCGTCATTGCGACCGCATCCTTCACGTAAATGAAATCGCGCTGTTGGCATCCGTCCGCGAACTCGGGTCGCGCGCTTTTGAACAGACGCACCGAGCCGTCGCGGCGGATTTGCTCGAACGCTTTGCAAACCATGCTGCGCATGTCGCCTTTATGATGCTCGTTCGGACCGAAGACGTTGAAGTATTTCAGACCGACAAGGTGCGAAAGCCACCCTGCGCGCTGCGCGTATCGATCGAACAGGTGCTTGGAGTAGGCGTACATATTGAGCGGGCGCAGCCGGTCGATCGGCTCCTCGTCGGAGCATGTTTCAAGAGAGCCGTACGAGGCGGCAGAGGATGCATAGGCGATGCGTGCCTTTTGGGAAAGGCCCCACGCGACGATGCGCTTGGTATACTCGTAGTTGTTGCGCAAGAGATATTGCGCGTCGCGTTCGGTGGTAGACGAGCAAGCGCCCAAATGGAAAACGGAACGCACGCTTCCCAGCGCGCGTTCATTGCGCTCGACGCGTTGGAGAAGGTCGTCGGCGTCGATATAATCGACGAATCGCAACGCGGCCAGATTCCGCCATTTCTCCGAGGCGTCCAGGCGGTCGCACACGAGAATGTCGTCGATTCCGCGCCGATTAAGGGCCCAGACGAGCGCGCTTCCGATAAAGCCCGCCGCTCCGGTAACGAGAACGCGGCCGCCTAAGGATTGGGCAGTCACGCTTTCAGGAGTTGTCGGCGCCGGCCTGCCCTCCCTCGTTTTTTCATAAGTGACTTTTGTCTTGTTTTATAGAGGGGGCCTGGACTGCGATGCGGCAGAAAGATATCGCTTCAACGATGATGCAGCGTTTGCAGTCAGTTCAAGAGTTTCCTCAAGTATTGACGGGTTCGTGCGCCGAGATTCCCGTCGTTTCTCGCATCGTCCCGCGTTCGTGGCATGCGATCAAACGCGGCATGGACGCGGCGGTCGCTGCGTCGGCCTTGATTCTTGCGTCCCCGATCTTGTTGGCGGCTTTAGCGGCGATCGTCGTGATTTCTCCTGGATCGCCGATCTTCGCTCAGACGCGCGTGGGAAAAAACGGCCGGCAATTTCGTATATTCAAGCTTCGAACGATGATTAACGGCGCGCATCTTCGGCACCAAGAATTCAAGAAATATAGCGAAGTCGCGGGCCCGGTCTTCAAAATGCGCAACGATCCGCGTTTGCATTTGTTGGGCGGTTTCTTGCGGCGTTGGAGCATAGACGAGCTGCCTAACTTGGTGAACGTCTTGCGCGGCGAGATGTCGATCGTCGGACCTCGACCGCCGCTTCCGTGCGAGGTCGAGGATTATGATGCGTTCGCGCTGCGGCGACTCACGGTAAAGCCGGGCATCACCTGCCTTTGGCAGGTTAGCGGTCGTTCCAACGTTTCGTTCGACGAATGGATGAGATTGGACAACGAATACGTGGATACATGGTCGCCGCAAATGGATTGCGCTATCTTGTTGCGCACGATTCCGGCGGTTCTAACCGGCGACGGCGCGCATTAGCGAGGAGGCAGCCGCCCAGCGTGACGAAGCTCATTATTTCGAGGAGCGCTTGGATCGCGGCTGCGGCGTTCACGAGGATGAGGCGTCGCGAGGCACGCGTCGGCGGGACGATCCAGCCGTTGAGCGAGGCATCTAAGCGGAAATGCGGGAGCCGATCGCTGTTCGCGTATGCGAGCCAATGCGCGTCGTAACGAACGTTGTATCGCAGCGTCCCGTAAGCGCCGGGCGGAAGCGTCGCGACGGCGAGCCACGCCGTGAGCGCGCGCAGCGGTAATGCCGTGCGTGCCCGCGCATCGTCAAGATGATGCTCGGGGATGTTCCTCGGCGGCGTGCCCGCGAGCGCGACGACGCACGTTCCGCGGCAATGGACGCTACGCACGTCGGCGGCGAGGCGCCGCCAATGGAAGGCAATGCCGGATCCGGTTACCAAACGATTGCGGTCGTCGCTAAGTTCGCCGTCGACGCGAGCGAGCAACGACGTTGCTCCTGCGATCGGCAGCGCGCCGACGCCGCTTGTGAGCACGCCGCCGAACGCCGTGCCGTTTTCAGGATGGGTTGCGACGGAGAGGCGCGCGTCGACCCAGGCGCGAGCGGAGTCGCGAGTCGCGCGACTCGGCGTGAAGGCGCGGACGGCGTTGGGGCGTTGATCGCCGAAGAACACGGCGTTTTCAGCGGGATTATCGCCGATCGAGACGACGAGCGGACATTCTGCGCGCAGCGAAAGAAGCGGCATCGGGGCGAGCCGTTCGAGCGGGTATGCTTGTTTGTGAACCGCGCGCGGAATATCGATGCGTTGATCGTGCAACGTGCCGGTATCGGTGCGCAAGTACGATCGTGTAATCCGCGAGGCGACGCCGAGCGCCGCAAGATCGCGATCGTCGCCGTCGCGTTCGGCATACGCGAGGGCCGCATCGACGGGATAGGAGGGAAACCATTCGTTGATCGGTTGGGCCGCGCCGGCGCGGATGAAGGCGTCCGGGTCCGTTCCCGATCCTCGTCCTTCGAATGAAAGCGGTTGAAATGCCGGAAATAGAGCGACGCGTTCGTCGGGGCGTAAGGGAATTGCAGCATGCGGGATGATTCGCGCGGAAACGAATGCGTTTGCAACCGGTACGATGAACCACGGCAGCACGAGCGTGAACGCGCAGAATGCGCCCAGGATCTCGCCTGCGCGATAGAGCGGGAGCGCGCGCGCGAGGGCGACGACGTAGGCGACGGCGACCAGCGCGATGAGATCGTAGAGTTCCCGATAGACGCCGCTTTCTGGGAAACGCAGAACCAAGAACCGATAGAGCGGGGCTATGAAGTCGTGCGTTCCGCTTGCGAACGCGCACGCTGCGCAACCGATGAGCACGACCGTTCGTTCGATCGGCGTGCGCATTGCGACGACGATTCCGGGTACGCACAGCAATGCGAGAAGAAACAAAGCGGGGAGAATGGTTTGGAACGGTTGAGCGTAGCGCGCGCCGTAGCCGGTCAGCAACGCGCCTTGCGCGAGCGGAACCGACGCCCAATCTTGCCATTCTAGGATGTACGGTATGCCGCGAAGCGCGTTGTAGTTCGCGATCATGCCGAAGGCGATCGGCAGGGCGAACGCGGCAAGCACCAGCAGGGGTTTTATTTGTCGGCGCGTTGCGCACCAATAGGCGAATCCGGGGGCGGCGATCAGGAAGAACTGGAGTTGTAAGATAACCCCCGCCGCGATCAAACACAGCGCCCCGCTTCGCGGGCGCGAGCGCGTCGTTTCGGCGACCATGGCGAGCAAGACGGCGTATGCGAGGATCATATACGGATGGCCGGCAACGTACTTGCTATACGTCCAGGGATTCAAGGTCGCGACGCAGGCTACGGCCGCGACGGCGAGCGGCGAGGCTTGCGCGTTCATCGCGATGCGCATCGCTGCTCGCGCAGCGAGTACGATCGTCGAGAAAATCGTGAATGCGACGAGCGTGAGGGGCGATGCGCCTAGCGCGTAGAGCGGCCAAAGCGCCGCCGTCATGGGAAAGAGCGTCGGGTACGGTTGGGGGGAGCCTAAGCCGTATGCAGACCAGCCGTCGGAGTACCATGCGATTACCGGACCCATCTCTTGGCTGACCAGAGGAAAGCGCCAGTCATGGCGCAGCTCAGGCAGGCCTTGCCCCAGCACGCTCCATGTCACGACGCATGCCAAGAGCAACGGAAGCCATAGGGTCATGCGTCGGCTGAAGGTCATACTTCATTGCTAGCAGGTCGGCAAACCGGGGACCTGCGACGTTTGCAAACGCAGGCGAATTTTGAGATTCGTTCAATTTTGGGCTGCTGGTATGAAATACAGCGCTTTAATCGCCGATTGGTTGCTTGAACTCGGCTATGCGAAATGTTTTTTTGTCGCCGGCGGAAACATCATGCATCTGCTTGACGCGGTGCGAACGCGTATGGAGTGCGTGCCGTTCGTGCATGAAGTAGCGGCGGGCATCGCGGCGGAGACGCACAACGAAGCGCTTCCGGCGGCCAGTCGCGATCGCGCATTCTTGCTGGTGACGGCGGGGCCCGGACTGACGAACGCCGTCACGGCGTTCGCGGGAGCCTGGTGCGAAAGCCGTGAGCTGCTTGCGATCGGCGGCCAAGTAAAAGCGAGCGATCTCGCGCGCGGAAAAGTGCGTCAGCGCGGAATTCAGGAAGTGGACGGAGTCGCGATCGTCGCGCCGCTCTGCGTCGCGTCCGCCCGCATCGAAACGCCTATTTCGCGCTCGGCGTTTGCCGCAGCGGTCGAGCGCGGCCGCACCGGCCGCAAAGGGCCCGTGTTTCTCGAAATCTGCTTGGATGCGCAGGGCGCTCCCGTCGATCGGGCGACTCTTGAAGCCGCGCCGCCCTCATTCGATCCCGAGCGCGTCTTTGCGCCGTTTGTCGCGACGGCGCGCCGAGAGGTTCCCGCGATCGCGGCGCTCGTGCGTGAAGCGCAGCGCCCCGTCCTCCTCCTCGGCGGCGGCGTGACGCGTGAAACCGCCGCGGCCGTGCGGGCGGCGCTGGAACAAATCGACGTCGCGGTTATGACTACGTGGAACGGCATGGATCGCGTGGATTCACATGCACGCAACTACTTTGGTCGTCCCAATCAGTGGGGTCAGCGCGCGGCGAACGTCATCATTCAGCAAGCGGATCTTTTGGTCGCGCTCGGCACGCGCTTAGGATTGCAGCAAACCGGATTCAATTGGCGCGAATTCTGCGTTGGAGCGAAGATCGTCCAAGTCGACATTGATTCCGCAGAGTTGGAGAAGGGTCACCCGCGCGTCGATATTCCGCTGGCCGCGGACGCGAACGCGCTGTTGCTGGGGCTTGTCGACGAACCGCTCGGCGATCATCCCTCTTGGTTAGCCTACGCGGGCGCCGTGCGCGATGCGCTCCCGTTGGAAGACCCCGGCAACGTTACCGCCCCCGGATACATCGATCCGTATGGCTTCTCGCGCGACCTTTCAGAAATATGCACTCCCGACGACGTCGTCATCCCTTGTTCGAGCGGCGGCGCCTTCACGACCGTCATGCAAGGGTTTTCGCAACGCGCCGGTCAGATCATCATTAGCGACAAAGGTCTCGCCTCAATGGGCTACGGCCTCTCGGCTGCGATCGGAGCGGCTCTCGCGCATCGGAAGAAGCGGACGATTCTTCTTGAGGGCGACGGAGGATTTACCCAAAATCTTCAGGAGCTTGCCACGGCGGCGGTCAATGCTCTCAACCTCAAACTATTTATCTTCAGCAACGAAGGATACGCTTCGATCCGGATGACGCAGCGCAGCTATTTCGGGGGGGAGTATCTCGGGTGCGACGTACGGACGGGACTTGGGTTCCCTGATTGGACGAAATTGTTCGAGGCGTACGGTATTCCGTCGTTGACCCTGGACGTCGCATGTTTGCGGACCTCGGGATTTGCCGAATTGTTCAGTCGGCCGGGCCCGGCCGCGTTCGTCGTTCCGCTCGATCCGGAGCAGACGTACTTTCCGAAAATTTCCAGCCGCATCACCGCCGCCGGGAGCATGGAATCCGCTCCGCTGCATCTTATGTCGCCGGATCTTTCTCCTGAGCTTGCGGAGAGCGTCCTGCGGTATGCGCCGGAGAATCTCGCTCGAATCTAGAAGGGTCCTTTTTGCCGGCCCTTACCGGCCCTTATTGGAGAATTAAAAAAATGAACAAGACCGAGCGTCAAATGGTCGAGATATTGGGTAAAGGCGTGGAGTCGTACGGATACGCATCCGTCAAGGCGGAATTTGAAGCTGAAGGAACGCGCCCGGACGAATTGTTGCGCCTG
>Ga0182024_10010065_pt1 | contig 19376 bp, 13 predicted proteins | sample P32metaG_FD_120480 | JGI IMG/M metagenome (GOLD analysis project Ga0182024, IMG submission 120480) | Permafrost microbial communities from Stordalen Mire, Sweden - P3-2 metaG (Illumina Assembly) | ecosystem: Environmental > Terrestrial > Soil > Wetlands > Permafrost | place: Sweden: Stordalen... | reverse complement strand
TCGAAAACGCCGCCGGGGCTTTTTAGGGGATCCCGCCGCGTGCCCGACGACAGGGAAGCCAAAATTCCGCCGCCCGCCGACCTTGCCCTGAACGCGGCCTGCGCATGGATCGGGCCCGTCCGATACCACCGCTTGCTTGCGCGTTTCGGGAGCGCCGCGGCCGTCCTTAGGGCGGACGCCGGCCGCATCAGCGCGGCGGTGCCGGCCTTGAGCGAGGCCCAAGCCCGCGCCCTGCTCGACTTCTGCGCCGCCTTCGACGGGGAGGCGGAACGCGCGGCCCTAGGCCGCCCGGGGCTGCGCTCGCTTTCCTGGGACTCGGAGGGCTATCCGCGGCGGCTGCGCGAGCTGCCCGCTCCGCCTCCGCTGCTCTTCGTTGAGGGCGACCTGCCCCCTGAAGGCGCGCCTGCCGTGGCCGTCGTGGGCACCCGCCGGCCCACGGAATACGGGCGGCGCATGGCCCGCCGCCTGGCGTCGGACTTGGGCCGCGCCGGCGTCTGGGTGGTTTCCGGTCTCGCCCGCGGCATCGACATGGAGGCCCATGCGGCGTGCTTGGACGCGGGGGGCGCCACCGTGGCCGTGCTCGGCAGCGGCCTGGACAAGGTTTGGCCCGGGGAGAACAGGCCCCTGGCCCGGCGCATCGTGGAACAGAAGGGTGCGCTGCTCAGCCAATTTTCAATGGGCTCCCCGCCCCTCAAGATGCATTTCCCGATGAGAAACTGGGTCATCAGCGCCCTGAGCCTGGGCGTGGTGGTGGTCGAGGGGGCCCGCAATTCCGGTTCGATGATCACCGCGAACCTGGCCCTGGAGCAGGGAAGGGAGGTCTTCGCGGTGCCCGGGCCGGCCGACGCGCCGCAAAGCCAGGGGCCGCTTGACTTGATCAGGGACGGCGCCAAGCTGGTGCGCGGCGTCGAGGACATTTTGCGGGAACTGGGCCTGGAGACGAAGCGGACCCCCGCACCCGGGGGTGCCCAAGCCCCGGCCATTGGTTTCGAGGCGGGCAGCCCCGCCGGGCGTTTGTGGGATTGCCTGGCGGACGGCGCCAGCCGCAGCCTGGATGAGGCGGGGCGGGACAGCGGTCTGGACGCGGGCGCGCTCGCCGCCGCCGTGACCGAATTGGAGCTGAGGGGGGCGGTCCGCCGCCTTCCCGGAGCCCACCTTGAACGCGTGAACCGGGGCCCTGAGGCCTGATCCTGAGGCCGAACCAAAGAAAGGGAGCCATGGCAGACAATCTGGTGGTGGTCGAGTCGCCGGCCAAGGCGAAGACCATCAACAAATTTTTGGGCCGCAGCTACGTGGTGAAGGCCAGCATGGGCCACGTCAAGGACCTGCCCAAGAGCCGCCTGGGCGTGGACGTGGACGCGAATTTCGAGCCGCATTACATCACCATCCGGGCCCGCGCCAAGGTCCTCAAGGAGCTCAAAGCCGAGGCCAAGAAGGCCAAGCACGTCTTTCTCGCCACCGATCCGGACCGCGAGGGGGAGGCCATCGGCTGGCACCTGGCCGGCGAGCTGAAGACCGCCAAGAACGACGTGCAAAGGGTCCGTTTCCACGAGATCACGAAGACCGCGGTGCGCTTCGCCATCGAAGCGCCGACGCCCATCGACGAGAACCTGGTGAACGCCCAGCAGGCCCGGCGCGTGCTGGACCGCCTGGTTGGCTACAGCCTTTCCCCGCTGTTATGGAAGAGCGTGCGAAGGGGCCTTTCGGCCGGGCGGGTGCAGAGCGTGGCCGTGCGCCTCGTCTGCGAGCGCGAGGACGAGATCGAGGCCTTCAAGCCCGAGGAATATTGGGACTTGAAGGTGGACCTCAAGGCCGCCGCCGGGACCTTCAGCGCCCAGTTGGCCGCGTTGGGCGGCGAAAAAGCCGAGCGCCTGGGCCCCGAGGACGCCGCGGCATTGGGGCGGGAGGTGGCGGGGCTCTCCTATTCCGTCGCGGCGGTGACGCGCAAAGAGCAGCGCCGTTTCGCCGCCGCACCCTTCACCACCAGCACCCTGCAGCAGGAGGCCGCAAAAAAACTGAGGTTCACGGCGAAACGCACCATGATGGTCGCCCAACAGCTCTATGAGGGCGTGGATCTGGGGGATGAGGGCGCGCAGGGTCTGATCACCTATATGCGCACGGATTCGGTGCGGGTGGCGCCGGAAGCGCTGGCGGAGGCCCGCGCCGTGATCGCCGAGCGCTTCGGCGCGGACTACCTGCCCGCCAAGCCCAATTTCTACAAGACCAAGCGCCAGGGGCAGGACGCGCATGAGGCCGTGCGTCCGGCGGCGGTATCGAGGCAGCCCGCGGCCGTGGCCGCCCACCTCTCGCCGGACCAGAACAAGCTTTACGGCCTCATATGGAGGCGCTTCGTGGCCAGCCAGATGGCGCCCGCCGTCTTCGACGCCACCGCGGTGGAGGTCCTTGCGCCGAGGCCCTCGCCCGGGGCCGGCGCTCCCGCCGGGGACGCCCTGTTCCGGGCCAACGGCGCGGTCCAGCGTTTCGCGGGCTTCCTCGCGGCGTGGCAGGACCTGAGCGTCAAGAAAGCGGACTTGGACGAGGACCATGAGGAGGGCTCGGGCAAGGACGGGCGGGGGGAACGCGAACTGCCTCCCCTGACGGAGGGGGAGCCACTGGCCTTCCTGGGCGGGGAGCCGGAGCAGCATTTCACCCAGCCGCCGCCCCGTTTCAGCGACGCCAGCCTGGTGAAAACCCTGGAAGAGCAGGGCATCGGCAGGCCTTCGACTTACGCCCCCATCATTTCGACCATCCTGGACCGGCTTTACGTCGAGCGCATCGAAGGGGCCAGGCTTAAGCCCACGGAATTGGGGCGCCTCGTCAACAAGGTCCTGGTGAAGCACTTCCAGGACGTGCTCAACGTGCATTTCACGGCCCAGATGGAGGAGCAGCTGGACCGGGTCGAGGAAGGTTTGCTGCCCTGGCGGGAGGCCGTGGCCGGCTTCTACCGCCCCTTCGTTGTCGAGCTTGAGGCCGCCAAGGCGGCCATAGGGGAGCTGCGCAAAGAGGTGGAAACCGTCGAGGGCGTGGTCTGCGACAAATGCGGGGCCGCCATGGTGGTGAAGTGGGGGCGCATGGGCAAGTTCATGGCCTGCCCGAATTATCCCGCCTGCAAGAGCACCAAGCCCCTGGAGCAGGCCCCGGACGGGACCTTGAGGGTGGCCGCGCAAGCCGAGGCCACGGGGGAAGTCTGCCCCAAATGCGGCAGGCCCATGGCCGTCAAGCAGGGCCGTTTCGGGGCCTTCCTGGCCTGCACCGGCTACCCGGAATGCAAGAGCACCAAGCCGCTCCACCAGAGCGGCGGGATCACCTGCCCCAAGTGCGGCGAGGGCCACGTGGCGGCGCGGCGCTCCAAGAAGGGGCGCCAGTTCTTCGGCTGCGACCGCTACCCGGCCTGCGACTTCGTCGCCTGGGACAAGCCGGTGGACCGGCCCTGCCCGGCCTGCGGGGCCAAGTACCTGCTCGAAAAGGTGGGCCGCGCCGGGACCACCTGGCGTTGCGCCACCGAGGCTTGCGGCCACCGTGAAGAGGCCGTGGCGCCGGCGCCGGCCGGAGCCGCTTCTTGACGCCCGCCGCGGGGACCGTGAAGGTGGGGATCATCGGAGGCGGGCTGGCCGGCTGCGAGGCCGCCTGCGCCGCGGCCCGCCTGGGCGCCGAGGTCACGCTCTATGAGATGAGGCCCTCCACGGGCACCGAAGCGCACACGTCGGGCTGCCTGGCCGAGCTGGTGTGCAGCAACAGCCTCAAGTCCCTTGAGCCGGTCAGCGCCCCCTGGCTGCTCAAGCGCGAGATGACCCTGCTGGGCTCGGTGACCCTCCAGGCGGCCTACGCCGCGCGGGTCCCGGCCGGGGTGAACCTGAGCGTGGACCGGGCCCTGTTCAGCGCGGGGGTGGAGCGCGCGGTGGCCGGGCAGCCCGGGATCACGGTGCGCCGGGAGCGCCTGGACGCCATCCCCGCCGACGGCGTCTGGGTGGTGGCCACGGGCCCGCTCACGGCGCAGGCCTTGGCCGCCGACCTTGGGAAGCGGCTCGGCGCCGAGCATCTCTACTTTTACGACGCCATCGCGCCCATCGTCACGGCCGAGTCGCTGGACTTTTGCGCCTGTTTCGCGGCCTCGCGCTGGGGCCGGGGCGGCGCCGACTACCTGAACTGCCCGATGGACAAGGACGGCTACGAAGCGTTCGTGGACGCCCTTCGGTCCGCCGAAAAGCACGAGCTCCACGACTTCGAAAAGGGGAAATTCTTCGAGGGCTGCCTGCCCATCGAGGAGATCGCGCGGCGCGGGCCCGACACCCTGCGTTACGGCCCCATGAAGCCCACCGGCCTGACCGACCCGAAGACCGGGCGCAGGCCCTGGGCCTGCGTGCAGCTGCGGCGCGAAAACGCCGCCGGTTCCCTCTACAACCTGGTGGGCTTCCAGACCCACCTGCGCTGGGGCGAACAGGAAAAGCTCCTGAGGATGATCCCGGCCCTGGAACACGCCGAGTTCGTCCGCTTCGGCAGCCTGCACCGCAACACCTACGTCAACGCCCCGGCCCATTTGGAGGGCGGCGTGCGCCTGAAGTCCGCCCCGCGGATTTTTTTGGCGGGCCAGATCACGGGGGTGGAAGGCTACACCGAGTCGGCCGCGTCCGGCCTGCTGGCGGGCATCAACGCCGTCCTCTGCCAAAAAGGGGCCGCGCTGGCCCTGCCCCCGCGCAACAGCATGATGGGCTCGCTGGGGCATTACCTGACGGCCTCGGACCCGAAGCATTTCCAGCCCATCAACGCCATGTGGGGCCTGGTGGAGGCTCTGGACACGGATGAGGGCGGCGCGAAGACTAAGTCCCCGAAATACCAGCGGTATCTTGCCTACCGCGATCGGGGCGTGCGGGAATTCGAAGGCTGGGCCAGGGGCTTGGGGCTGGCGCTCGGGGACGTCAGCGGCTTGGACGCCCAGGCGGCCGCGGCGGCCCTGGAGGCGGAATCACGAAAGGTGGCATTGCGATGAAGGAACTCCAAGAAAAAGCCGGCGTATTGATCGAAGCCCTGCCGTACCTGAGGGCGTTCGCCGGGAAGACCGTGGTCGTGAAGTACGGCGGCTCGGCCATGACGGACGCGGGCCTCAAGGAAAGCGTGGCCCAGGACCTGGTCCTGCTGAAGACGGTGGGCTTGAACCCGGTGGTGGTGCACGGCGGGGGGCCCGAGATCAGCGAGGCCATGAAGCGCCAGGGCAAGCAGCCGGTCTTCAAGGACGGCCTGCGCGTGACCGACGCCGAGACCATGGCCATCACCGAGATGGTGCTGGTGGGCAAGATCAACACCCAGATCACGGCCACCATGAACCGCCACGGCTGCGTCGCGGCGGGCCTGTCCGGCAAGGACGGTTTTTTGCTGGAAGCGCGGAAACTCAAGGGCAAGCAGGACCTAGGTTTCGTGGGCGAACTCGTGGAGGTGCATACCGGCATCTTGGAGGCGCTGAGGGACCGGGGCTTCATCCCGGTCATAGCCCCGGTGGCCATGGGCAGGGACGGCCAGGCCTATAACTGCAACGCCGACCTGGTGGCCGGCGCGGTGGCCGGGGCGCTCAAGGCCGAGAAGCTGGTGATGATGACGGACCAACCCGGCTTGATGCGGGACCTGGCCGACCCCTCCAGCCTGATTCCCAGCGTCAAGCCGGCGGATCTTGCAAAGCTGCGAAAACAAGGCATCATTGACAAGGGCATGCTCCCGAAAATGGAGGCATGCCTCGCCGCCCTGAAGGCCGGGGTCGGCAAGGTGCACATCATCGACGGTCGGGTGCCCCATGCGCTGCTCCTGGAGATATTCACCGACAGCGGCATCGGGACCGAGATCGTGGGGGCTTGAACATGGACAAAAGCGGGATCGCCGTCCGGGAGCATAAGAGCGTGCTGCAGACCTTCGCGCGCCTTCCGGTGGCGCTTGCGCGCGGGAAGGGCTCCTTCGTGTGGGACGAGGACGGGAAGCGCTACCTGGACTTCGTCAGCGGCATCTCCGTCACCAACCTGGGGCACGGCCACCCGGCCCTGCTCAAGGCCCTCACGGCCCAGGCCGCCCGCTTCTGCCACGTCAGCAACCTCATCTACCAGCGTCCCCAGGTGGAGCTGGCCGAGGCCCTGCTCAAGGCCGCTCCCTTCGCCGAGCGGGTGGCCTTCGCCAATTCGGGCAGCGAAGCCAACGAATTGCTCATCAAATTCGCGCGGCGCGCGGGCGCGGCCCAGGGCCGTTTCGAGATTCTGGCCTTCCACGGCGCCTTCCACGGCCGCACCTTCGGGGCGCTGTCCGCCTCGGGGCAGTCCAAGCTGCACAAGGGCCTGGAGCCCCTGCTGCCGGGCTTCCGCCACGTCCCCTACAACGACCTCGACGCCGCCCGGCGGGCGGTCAACCGCCGCACCGCCGCCATTTTGGTGGAGCCCATCCAGGGAGAGAACGGGGTCATCGAGGGGAGCGACGAGTTTTTGGTGGGCCTGCGGCGCCTGGCGGACCGCAACGGCCTGCTGCTCATGCTCGACGAGATCCAGACCGGCCTGGGGCGCACGGGCAAGCTCTTCGCCTATGAGCACCTGGGCCATGACTGCGTTCCGGACCTGATGAGCCTCGCCAAGAGCCTGGGCGGCGGCCTGCCGCTCTCGGCGGTGCTGGCCGGCGAACGCGCGGTCCCGGCCATCGGCATGGGCGAGCACGGCAGCACCCTGGGCGGCAACCCGGTGGCCTGCGCCGCGGGCCTGGCCTTGCTCAAGGAAGTCCGCAGCCCGAAGCTGGCGGCCAATGTCGAGAAAGTCGGCGCCCTGCTTAAAGAGGGCCTGGAAGCGATTCGGGCGGAACACCCGGCCTTTGTGCGTTCGGTCCGCGGCCGGGGCCTGATGCTGGGGGTGGAATTTGTCGGCCCGGCCAAGCCCCTGGTCCTGGCCTGCCTGGAGAAGGGCCTCATCGTCAACGCCACGGCCGACACGGTGCTGCGCCTGCTCCCGCCCCTGAACCTCAGCGTGACTGAGGCCAAGCAAGGCTTGGCCGTTTTGCAGGCCGTCATCGGACAGGCCGCCGCCAAGGTCCTGGCCCCAACCGCACAAGCACCCAAAAGGAAACAACCGTGAGCGCACCCGCCGAAATCCGGCTCGAGCACAAGGATCTGCTTACCCTGGCGGACCTCAAGGCTTCCGAGATCCACGCCATCCTGAGGGCCGGGGCCCTGTGCAAGGAGAAACAACGCTCCGGAAAGCTCTACGTTCCGCTGCTGGGCAAGGGGCTGGGCATGATCTTCCACAAGCCCAGCGCCCGCACCCGCATCAGCTTCGAGTTGGGTGCGTTCCAGCTGGGGGGGCATGCCGTCCTGCTCAAGGACGAGGACGTCGGCATCGGGACGCGCGAAACGGTCGAGGACGTGGCGCGCATGTTTTCGCGCTATTTCGACGGCTTCATCATACGGACCTTCGACCACACGCTGGCTTGCCGGCTGGCGGAGCACGCCACGGTGCCCGTGATCAACGCCCTCACCGACTACGAGCACCCCTGCCAGATCCTTGCCGACCTGATGACCGTCCAGGAACTGGGCCTGCTCAAACCCGGTCTCAAAGTGGCGTTCATCGGGGACGGAAACAATGTCGCCACGGCCTGGGCCTTCGCCGCGGGCAAACTGGGCTTCACCCTGGCGGTGGGCAGCCCCAAGGGCTATGAGCTGCATGACGCCGTGGTCGCCGAGGCCATGGAGGACGGCGCCAAGACCGGCGGGGCCGTCCTGCGCCTGCACACCGCGGCCGAGGCCGTCCAGGGCGCCGACGTGGTCTACACCGACGTCTGGACCAGCATGGGCCAGGAGCTGGAACGCGCCGAACGCCTCGCGGCGTTCACCCAGTTCCAGGTGAACGACGCCCTGATGAAGAAGGCCAAGCCCGGCGCCGTGGTCATGCACTGCCTGCCCGCCCACCGCGGCGAGGAGATCAGCGCCGAGACCTTTGAGCGCCATCAGTCGGTGATCTTCGACGAGGCCGAGAACCGCCTGCACGCGCAGAAGGGCCTGATGACCCTGATGATGGGCCGGCGCTGAGGCCGGCTAAGCGGCCCTTTTCCGATTTGGATCCCACGACGAAAGGATTTTCAATGCGTGTTCCGGTGAAAAAAGTGGTCTTGGCGTACTCCGGCGGCCTGGACACGTCCGTGATCATACCCTGGCTCAAGGAGACCTACGGCTGCGAGGTCATCGCCATGGCGGCGGACGTCGGCCAGGGCGAGGAGCTCAAGCCCTTGCGCGCCAAGGCCATCGCGACGGGCGCAAGCAAGATCTACATCGAGGACCTGCGCAGGGAATTCGTCACGGACTTCCTTTGGCCCATGCTACGCTCGGGGGCGGTCTATGAGGGCCAATACCTGCTGGGCACCAGCATCGCCAGGCCCCTCATCGCCAAACGCCTGGTGGAGATCGCGTTGAAGGAGGGGGCCGACGCCGTCGCCCACGGGGCCACCGGCAAGGGCAATGACCAGGTGCGTTTTGAGCTGACCGTGAAGGCCCTGGCCCCGCGCTTAAGGATCATCGCGCCTTGGCGGGAATGGGACCTGGCCAGCCGCGAGGACTGCATCGCCTACGCCGAGGCCCGCGGGATCCCCCTCACCGTGAGCCGCAAGAAGCCCTACAGCGAGGACCGCAACCTGTGGCACATCTCGCACGAGGGCGGCATCCTCGAGGACCCCGCCATCGAGTGCCCGGAGAGCGTCTACACCATGACCGCGGATCCGGCCAAGGCTCCGGCGTCGGGCCAGGTCTTGCGCCTCGACTTCGAACGCGGCCTTCCCGTGGCCCTGGACGGCAAGCGCATGGAGCCCCTGAACCTGGTCCTCAAACTCAATACGGTCGGCGGCCGCCACGGGGTGGGACGGGTGGACCTGACCGAAAACCGCCTGGTGGGCATGAAAAGCCGCGGCATTTATGAGACCCCCGGCGGCAGCATCTTGATCGAGGCCCACCGCGCGTTGGAGACCCTGACCCTGGACAAGGAGACGGCCCGGGTGAAGGCCTCCCTGGCCCAAAAATACGCGGATTTGGTCTATAATGGACAGTGGTACACCCCGTTGCGCCAGGCCTTGGACAGCTTCGTGGCCGAGACCCAGAGGACGGCCAGCGGCTGGGTCAAATTGCGCCTGCAGCGCGGGGCCATACGCCTGGCCGGGGTCTCGTCGCCGCATTCGCTGTACAACAACGACCTGGCCAGCTTCGACACCGGGACCTATAGGCACCAGGACGCGGAGGGCTTCATCAACCTTTTTGGGCTGCCCATGGCGGTGGAAAAAAGGTTCAGGCTGGGCCGGGGGAAACGGAACAAAAAGGGAGCGCGGTAGCGTCCTTTAGGCGGGGGTATATGTGTCCTGCCAAGGCCAAGAAGGGCGGATGGCCTTGGCAGGATACATATACCCCCGCCTTCAGAAGGCCGCATCCGTTTGGCTGGAAGGGCGGAACTTTGGCCTGCGAGGACATTGCCCGGCCCGTTGAAGGCGGAGGTTTATGTGCCAGGCCAAGGCATCCAGGGCACCATCCAAAACGGATATAGCCTTGGCCTGGCACATAAACCTCCGCCTAAGAGGGACGAGGCCATTCATACGTTAGGAAAACATGCCCACTAAGAAGACCAAACTATGGGGCGGCGCGTTCGAGGGGCGCACCCATCCGGCGGTGGAGGCCTTCACGGATTCCACGCGCTATGAGGACCGGCTGGTGCCGCACGATATCACCGGTTCGGTGGCCCATGCGCGCATGCTGGGCCATGTGGGCATCGTATCGAAGGCCGAGGCGAGCCGCCTGGTGAAGGGGCTGGAGCGGATACGGAAGGAGTGGCTCGCCGGAAGCTTCAAGCTGGATCCCGCCTATGAGGACGTCCATGGCAATGTGGAGGCCCGCTTGCGCGAAATCGTCGGGCCGACGGCGGGGAAGCTGCACAGCGGGCGAAGCCGCAACGACCAGGTGGCCTTGGATGAACGGCTGCTCCTTAGGGAACAGCTGGGGCGGCTCAAGCACGCTTTGGGGGACGCCACAGCGGCCTGGCTCGACTTTGGCGCGGCCCATCAGGGCTTGATACTGCCGGGATACACCCATTTGCAGCGCGGCCAGCCTGTGCTCTTCGGGCATTGGGCCCTGGTTTGGGTGGAAATGTGGCTGCGGGATTTGAAGCGTCTGGATCAGGTCGCGGAAGCATTGGACGAATGCCCGCTGGGCGCCGCGGCCCTGGCCGGCAGCGCGCTGCCGCTGGACCGGGCCTTTGTCGCGCGGCAACTGGGCTTCGGACGGGTGACGGAAAATTCCATGGATTCCGTCAGCAACCGGGACTACCTGGTGGATTTCGCGTACGCCTTGTCCATGCTGATGCAGCATTTGAGCCGACTGGGGGAGGAACTCGTCCTTTACAGCAGCCAGGAATTCGGTTTCCTCAGGCTGGGCGACGCCATCGCCACGGGATCAAGCCTGATGCCCCAGAAGCGCAACCCGGATGTGGCCGAGCTTCTGCGCGGGCGGGCGGGCCGCGCCTACGGCCTCTTGGTGCACCTCTTGACCTTGCTCAAGGGGCAGCCGCTGTCCTATAACCGGGACATGCAGGAGGACAAGGAGCTCTTTTTCGGGACCTTTGACCTCGTGCTGCACTGCGTCAGGCTGGTGCCGGTGCTGGCGGCCCACCTGGAACCCGACGCGGACCGCATGAGGAAGGCCTGCCATGAGGGCTTCCTGGAGGCCACCGACGCCGCGGACTACCTGGTGCGCAAGGCCGTGCCCTTCCGGGAGGCCCATGAGGCCGTGGGGCGGGCGGTACGCGCGTGCCGTTCAAGGGGCTGCACCCTGGCCGAATTGCCCTTGGCCGCCTGGAAGGCCTTGCACCCCGCCTTCGGACCCGACCTGCCGCGCCATCTGCGGCTTGAAGCCGTGGTCGCCGCCCGCATGAGCCAGGGAGGCACGGCCCCGAGCCGGGTGCGGCAGGCCTTCCAGCGGGCCCGTGGGCGCCTGGCCCTGGCCCTGAGGGACTGACGGATTCCGCCATGATGCCGCGGGCGAGGATTGCTTTAGCCGTGCTTGGGCTCTTACTAATGGGCGCCCGGCCGGTTTTTTCAAGGCAGTACCGCGGCGCACCCGACACCCCGACCGCCACGCCGGGCCCGCAAGCGACCGCCACGCCGGCGCCGCAAGCGACCCCTGCGCTCTTTGACGCTTCGCTGGACTTCGAAGCGACCCCTGTGCCGGCCCCGCTGGTGACTCCGGCGTTCCGGGTGACCCCGGCGCTCTTTGACGGTTCCGTCAACCTCGTGGCCACCACCACGCCGGTGCTCGGCGACGGCTCGGCAGGCATGCAACCGTCGGTGGGTCCGCCGCCGCTTTTCGGCGAGGACACGCCCCAGGTTGTGAACGGGGCGGAATCGGGGCGGCTCAGGAACTACGGGCAGCAGGTGGGGCAGGACTGGCTGAAGCATAACCTGGGTCTGGATATCCAAAGCTTGCAGCTTGTCTGGGATCCCCTGACCTGGAGGTTCGTCCCGATCAGGGACATTGAGGCCCGGGAAAGGGCCAGGGAAGGCATTTCCTCCTACGGGCCCGCGACGCCGGGCGCCGGCCCGTCCGGCGGGAACTATTTCAGCCTGCAGTTGAACCAGAACAGCGACCTCACGCATTTGGCCCAGGGTGTGCGCAACGTACCCTATGATGTGGAGATCAAGGACGATTTCCGGCCGATCCGGTCCCTGTCGCCCATCCATACGAGCCTGAATATCCCCCTGTCGCCCTACGACACTTGGCGGGCCGACGCCAGCATGCCGTTCGACTGGAACCTTTGGTGGTGGAAGGATCTGGGGCTGGGCAGAAACCTTGATTTGCATAGTGGAATTAACTCGCGCCTGGGCTTTAACCAGGTGGAGACGGGTATGAGAACGAAATGGACCCCCGGATTCTGGGGTCCTTGGGACCTGGACTACGCCTGGGACCTGCATTACGGGGAAGGATCGGGGGAATCCAGCAATTGGTTGAAAATCTCTAAGGAGTTCTAGATGCGCAAACGGGTGGGGGGGTGCTTGGCGTTTGTGTTCGTGCTTTCGTCACTGCCGGGTATGGCGCGGGCCTATACAGCGGAGGCTTTGGCCCGGTTCCAGGCCGGCCGACAATACCAGGCGGCGAGGCAACTGAAGTGGGCGGTACTGTCCTATGAGGCGGCCCTGAAGGCTGATCCCAGCCTGACGGCATGCTACAAGGCCCTGGGAACCATCTATTATGAGGCGGGCGACCATAGAGGGGCCCTGTATTTCTACGATCGTTACCTGGCCACGAACCCGGGCGACACGGCCACAAAAGCTTTCGCCGACAATATCAGGGCGTCGATGGGCGGGGCCTCCCCGGCGCAGGCCCCGGCCCAGACGACGGCAGCCGCCCCGCAGCGTTCCGGTCCCTTCAATCCCGGCTTTGATGTGCGCCTTGCCGGGGAGGGCGTTTATGCCAGCGGGGCGGACGTGAAGCAGTTTTTCAGCACCTATACCACGATCCCTGGGGAGACATTCACCAATTTCACTGGAACTGAGGCCTATGGCGGGGGAGTGGGCACCGATTATGGTTTTGCGGACGGTTTTGTGGTCGGCTTGGATTTTCTCTATGGGCCCGTTCGGACGCACACTTCGACGGACGTTTCGCCGGACGGATTCGGAGACGGCGGGACGCTTTATGGAAAAATCGTGGATAATATCGATCAATATTCGCTGATGGTCACCCCGGGTTGGAGATTCAAATTTTGGAAGGCTTTCGTTTTGGAGCCCAGATTGGGGCTCGGAATCATGCCGGCGTCCTGGACCGAAACTGAAACGGCCACTCCAAGCAGCGTGGCGATGTCCGACGGCTACCAAGACTATTCCGCGACCTATAAAGCGTCCGGCATCGGCTACGCCATCTGGCCCGAGGTCAGGGGAGAATACCTTTTCGGCCAGTTTGGTCTTGGCCTTAGCGTGGGCTATCTCCTGAACCCGGCCACGACCATGAAATACACGGCGGTGGCACCGGCTGATGGAAATCCGAACGCTCCGACCGTCGGATCCACGGTCCAGACCGAGAATTTCTCAACCGGCACGATGTCGAATTGGCCCGGCGTCAGCACCTCCGGCTTCAGCTGTTCGCTCTATGGCGTCTGGCACTTCCAGCCCCTGTTCTAGAAGCGAAGGAGACGGTTTTGGCGGCAGACCGAAACACCGCAGCGACGCGGTTCAAGACCCTCCGTTTGGGGGCTAGTTTGGCGTCTATCGTGGGATTTTTGGCGCTTCCGGCCTTGGCGCGCGCCTACTCGCGTGAATCCTTGGCCGACTACCGGGCCGCAAAGCGATTCCAAGCGGCGAAGGAGTGGCGGCAGGCGGTCCTGGCCTATGACGCGGCCCTGACGGCGGACCCCAGTTTCGTCGGCATCAACAAAGATTTGGGCGCGGTCTACTACGAAATGGGTGATCATAAAGGGGCGCTTTACTACTACGACCGTTACCTGGCGGCGTATCCCAAGGATGGCGTCACCCGGACCTTTGCCGATAGCCTTGGGGTGGCGGATGAAGTCGCCCTTCCTTCGATTTCAGGTCCGGCTCCGCTAACGGCTGAGGTGTCGCCCCGTTCCGGTCCCTTTAATCCGGGCTTTGACATAAGGGGTTCCGTGATGGGGATCATGGCAAGTGGGGCGGACGTCGCTGAATTTTACGATTGGTATAGTCCCAGTATCTATGCGGGCTCGACGTATACCGGGCCCGGAAGCGTGCTGGCCCAAGGCTTTGAATTGGGTGGGGACTACGGAAATGCCGATGGCCTCGTGTACGGGCTTGATCTGCTGTATGGACCGTTACGGAAGGATAATGCGACGATTGTCTTTCCGGACGGCAGCGGCGGTACGGTCACGGAAAAGGACACCTATAACATCGACCAATTCGCGGTCATGGTCACTCCCGGCTGGAGATTCAGGCTGGGCAAGTCCTTTGTGCTGGAACCGCGGCTGGGTCTTGGGATCATGAACGCGACCTGGGCCTACTCCCAAAATTACACGTTTGACCGGGCGGCCGTCGCCAATGGTGATCCGTCTTATTACACCAATACGACGTATAATGCTTCTTCCGGCCGGGATCCGGGCTATGCGGTCTGGCCTGAGCTTCGGGCGGAATATCTTTTTGGCCGCTTCGGGCTGGGACTCAGCGTGGGCTATCTCCTGAACACGGATACTGAAATGAGATATTCATCCTCGGCGCCCGGCGTCAATGTCGGGAACCCGGTCGGGTACGACCCGTCGCCCACGGCGACTTCGGCGTCGATCTGGTATCTCAACTCGTCCGGCTTCAGCGCCTCCATCTACTGCGTCTGGCACTTCCAACCCCTGTTCCAGGACTGAAGGAGGCGGTTTTGACGGCATCCTGGACCCCCGAAGTCACGCAGTTCTGCGATTATCTCAAGGCGCAGGGCCTTAAGCTGACCCCCCAGCGCCTGCGCATCGCCGAGACCACCTTCGGCGCGCACCGCCATTTCACGTCCGAGGAGCTCTATACCTTGGTCAAAAAGCGCGAGCCCCTGGTGGGGCGGGTGACGGTGTACCGCACCCTGGAGCACCTTGTGGCCAGCGGCATGGTGGAGGAGCTGAGCATCGCCAAAGGCGTGGCCACCTATGAGCACACGGTCGGCCACACCCACCACGACCACCTCATCTGCACGTCCTGCGGCAAGGTCACCGAGCTGAGCTCCCCGCGCCTGGAGACCGTCAAGCAGGAGGAGGCGGTGGCCCTGGGTTGGCAGCCGCAGCACCACTCCCTCAAGGTTTACGGCCTTTGTCCGGATTGCCGCAAAGACAGTTTAGGAACGTCCAGATCCAAGACCTGACCACGGGCGCTTCAGCGCCCGTGGCTATCTCACCTACCCAAAGGGGCATTCGTGGCAGAGCCTGTGCAGGAAGAAATCATTGAATTTTACCGGTCCGGCCAGCATGCGGACGCCTTCGTCATGCAATTGGACCTGGAGGGCGGGCGCTTGCGCAGGCACGAGGGCATGGCCCTGCAGCGCCTCAAGACCGCCACAGGCAAGAACCGCGTGCCCCTCTTCGCCTGCGGCGTCTACCAGCCGCTCAAAGGCAGGTTGCACGCGAGCTCCGAACCCGTGGCCGAACTGGGCTGCTCCTACAGCGAGGCTATCCTGAAGCTGAAGGACCTTCGCGAGGCCGCCGACGCCCCGGCCCTGACCGCTTATTTCGCGGACCGCCTGTCGAAAGTCCTGCTTAAGCTCCTGGCGCGGGGTGATTTCGGCACCTTGCGGCCGGTCTATGTCTCCCCGCTTCCCGGGGCCGAAACCGGCGCCCTCCCCTATGGCCTCAGCCGGGTGGTTGAAAGCGCGTGCGCCCTGGCGGGCGCGGACTTCACCTACCGGCCCCTGGTTTATCGGGGGGCGGGCGTTCCAAGCGCCCATTTGACCGAGGCCAAGCGCGAACCCGCGACCCAGGTGAATTCCCTGATGCCCCTGCGCGACCCCGCTGTCCGTAACCGTTACGTGGTCCTGGTGGACGATGTGGTCAGCAGCGGCTATACCCTGAGGGCGGCGGGCGAATTGATGAACCTATACAACGAGGCGTCCGCGCGCGGCCTGGCCCTGGCCAAGACCGCCGCCACGGTACGGGACCAGAGCGGCGCCGAAGTCCTGTAGGCATGGTAACCCATGCCTGCCGACGCTAGTCCCCCGGATCCCGCCCCGGCCCATGCCCCCGCCTTCTCCACGGATCGCCTACGGCTGTCGAAGTACCTGACTTTGCTGGCTTTGCCCGGGATCGGACGGGTGACCCTGGGCCGCTGCATGGACGCGGGAGGGGAAGCCTGGCTGGACCAGGATCTTGGGTCCCTGTTTGAGCAGATGACGGGTGAACTGATCCCGGACGGTTCCGGCCTCGCCCGGGCAAGCCAGGTGGCCGGAGTCCAGGAACGGGCGCTGGCGGATTTGGGGATCACCCCGTTGCTCAGGGGCGCACCCGGGTATCCGAAGGGGCTTGAGCGCCTGGCGGACCCCCCACGCGTGATCTTTGTCCGCGGCCAGGCTCCGCCGGCGAACGCGGTGGCCGTGGTCGGCACCCGCGAACCCAGCGCCTGGGGCGTCGTCGAGGCCCGCCGCTATGCCGGGGCCTTGGCGCGGGCCGGAGTGCCGGTTCTCAACGGCTTGGCCCTGGGCATTGACCAGGCGGCCTTGGAGGCCGCCTTGGCCCTAGGGGGAGCCTGCGTGGGGGTGCTGGCGGGGGAACACGATGTCGAGGAAGAGGCCAATCAGGGCGCCTCGGCGCGAGGCATGCTTGGGGCGGGCTCGAGCCTGGTCTCGGAATACCCCCCGGGAGTGGCCGCCCATAAAGGCAGTTTCATCGAGCGTGACCGCGTCCAGGCGGGCTTAAGCGCCGCGGTTTTGCTTATTGAATCCGCTTTGGATGGCGGCACCATGCATACGGCCCGGGCGGCCAGGGAAGCCGGAGTGCCTCTCTTCGCTTTGTTGCCTGAGGACGCCATGGCCCAGGCCCACAAGGACCCGTCCCGGCTGGCGGCCGGGTTCCGGGGGAATTGGAGTCAGATTGGTTCAGGGGCCGCCATCAGGGTGGATTCCATGGCCCGGTTCATGGAAGCGGTGGGGACCTTGACGGGTCGATAGGGGCGGTTCGGGCATCAAAAAAACAAAGGCGGCGGGTGTCGATCCCGTCGCCTTTGTTTTTTTTGGGCCAGCGCGCCCGCATCGGCGCGTTCGTTTAAACGTGCCGCACCTTCGGCTTGGTTCCGGCGGCGTGGTGTTTCTTTTCCTCCTCAGCGGCCGCCTCTATCTCCGCTTCCGCCTCCTCGATGAGTTTTTCATGGGCTTCCCGGTTTTCCCAGGGGGCCACCACGCTGTAGAAGCAGGGCACCACGAAGAGGGTGAGGATCGTCGCGACGGTGACGCCGCCGAGCAGGACCACGGCCATGGGAACCTGGGTCTCGCTGCCGGGCCCGCGGCCCAAGGCCTCGGGCACGGCGGACGCCATGACCGCCACGGAAGTCATAAGAATGGGGCGGTACCGGATCGGGCAGGCTTCGAGCAGGGCCTCCCGCACCGGCACCTTCTTGGTCCGCCGGACTTCGTTGGTGAAATCGACCAGCATGATGGAGTTCTTTTTCACGATGCCCATGAGCAGCAGCATGCCGATGAGGCTGTAGATGTTGAGGCTCAGCGCGTTCTGCTGGCTGAAGGTGATGTAGGGCCACAGCCAGAGGCCCAATAGGGCGCCGGAGGCGCTGAAGGGCAGGGCCATGAGCACGGTGACGGGGTCGATGAAGCTGTTGAACTGGCTGGCCAGGATCATGTACGCCACCACGACGCCGAAGAAGAGGGCGAAGAGCAGGTCGTGGAAGGTCTGGGTGAAGACGTCCGAACCCTGGCCCATGACGATGTAGTAGCCCTTGGGCAGGGTCTGCGCGGCCAGCGCCTGCAACTTGGCCAAGGCCACGTCCTGGGACACACCGGGGGCGCAGGCGGCGTAGAGGGTGATGGTCCGCTGGCGGCGGTCGCGGGAGATCTGCGAAAGAGTCGAGATGTCCTTGAGGGTGACCACGTCCTTCAGGGGGACCACCTCGCCGCGGTCGTTGCGGACGAGCAGGGTGTTGATCTGCTCCTGCCGGGAGCGCGCCGAGTCCGTCAGGCGCACCTCGATGTAGTCCTCATGGCCGTCACGCGGATAGAAGCCAACGTTTTCGCCCCCGACCATGGCGTTGACCGTCTGGGCTATGCTGCCCACGCTGACCCCGCGTTTGGCGGCCTCCGCGCGGTTGGGGACCACGTCCACCTCGGGCATGCCCGAGGCGAAGTCCGTGTCCACGTCCACCATCATGCCGCTGTCCTTCATCGCCTGCATGAGCTTCAAGCCGCTGGAAGCCAGCACGTCCCAATCCGGCCCGCGCACGCCGGCCTCGATGGCGTAGCCGCGGCTGGAGGTGAAGCCGCGGGTCGAGAGGTCGATCATGATCGGGGTGAGGTCCGGCACCCGCCCCAAATCCTTGCGGAACTGGTTCATCAGGTCCGCTTCCGTGGGCTGGCGCTTCAACTGCGCGTCCACCGACCGTTTACCCTTGGGCTTCAGGGTCGCGAGGCCGAAGCCTGTGTTCAGCTGGCCGCCGTAGCGTCCGCCCTCGGACACGTAGTATTTGAGCACATTGGGCTGCTTGGCCAGGTACTGTTCCACCAGCTGCATTCGGGTGTCGGTGTAGGCCAGGGAGGAGCCCACCGGCGTCTTGAAACTCATGAAAACCACGGACTGATCCTGCGTCGGGATGAACTCCTTCTTCAGGCCCAGGGAGATGAACAGCGAGGCCACGAAGAACACCAAGGCGCCGATCAGCACCAGCCAACGGTGGTCCAGGGCCATATGCAAGGCCCGTTTATAGAGGTCCGCCAGCCAGTCCAGGACGCGTTCGATGGCCTTCCCGAAAACGGAGGTGCGACCGCCCACATGCACGAAAGCGGCGCAGCGCATGGGCGTGAGGGTCAGGGCTTCCAGCAGGGACAGTGCCACCGCGGCCACCATGGTGATGCCGAACTGGAAGAAGTATTTGCCGATGACCCCGCTCATGAAGGCCACCGGCAGGAAGATGGCCACGATGGCCAGGGACGTGGCCACTGCGGCGAAGGTGATCTGACGCGCCCCATCCATGGCGGCCCGTATGTTTGTTTTGTGCATCTCCTGGTGGCGGACGATGTTCTCCAGGACCATGATGGCGTCGTCCACCACGATGCCGATGGATAGGCTCAGGCCCAGCAGGGTGAAGGTGTTGAGGGTGAAGCCCGAGAAGTAGAGTATGGTGAAGGTGCCCACGATGGAGGTGGGTATGGCCAGCACGATGTTCAGCGTGGCGGTCCAGGAGCCCAAAAAGACCCAGCAGACCAGGGCCGTGGCCAGGGCGGCCAGGAGCAGGTTTTTCTCGAGGTCGCTGACGGCCTGCCGCACGAAGTCGGTGCTGTCGTAGATCACCTTGATCTGCATGCCCTTGGGCATGGTCTTGTTCATCTCGTCCAGCCGCTTCGTCACCGCGTTGCCGACCGCCACGGCGTTGCTGCCGGCCTGCTTGATGATCCCTAAGCCCACGCAGACCTTGCCCTCGACCCGGCTGACGCGCAGGACGTCGGCCGTGCCGAGGGTGACCCCGGCCACCTGCTTGAGATGGATGGGACGGTAGTTCACCGAGGAGCCGCGGGTGTTGACGTAGATATCGCCGAAATCCTGGAGGGTCATGGCCCGGCTGAGGGTCTGGACGTTTTTGTCCTGGCGCCCCGGCGACTCGAGCAGGCCGCTGGGCAGTGTCACGTGTTCGGCCTGAATGGTGCTGATGATGTCCGCGACGGTCAGCTGGTACTTTGCCAGCTTTTG
>Ga0182024_10010064_pt1 | contig 19376 bp, 15 predicted proteins | sample P32metaG_FD_120480 | JGI IMG/M metagenome (GOLD analysis project Ga0182024, IMG submission 120480) | Permafrost microbial communities from Stordalen Mire, Sweden - P3-2 metaG (Illumina Assembly) | ecosystem: Environmental > Terrestrial > Soil > Wetlands > Permafrost | place: Sweden: Stordalen... | reverse complement strand
GCGACTGAATGACGCCTTTTTCGAGTAAGCGTGCTGCCCACAGACGCCGCTGTTCTAATCCGGCAAAGTCGCGTCGTACTCCTTTAGGATTTCCCATGCGTGAACGATAGCACGGAACCCTGCATATGTCACTATATTATGTGAGACTCAATAAGTCCAATGTTTCCGTCAGATGTAGAGACGGATGGAATTTTTGCGTAGCACAGCTCTTTCGTTAGTTTGCGTGCGTCAAGATTTTCAGCCCAGATGAAGTTATTGGCAGGGACACGACAGCAATGACCGGCTTTCTCGGGCCAGGAATCGATTCAGGCAGCGTCGATTTTCGGCCGTAGTTCGTCTACACCTGTCAGTCCCAGATAAGCCATCGTAGTTTCGAGACTGCGGTGCCCGAGCCACTTCTGAATGTTGCGAATGGGAATTCCATTCTCCATCCAGCGGGTCGCCCGGGTCTTACGGAAGCGGTGAAGCTTCCATTGCGCGCAAATATTATCGGTCTTGCAGGTGACCTCAACCCTGCGCTTATGATCGTAGCTGCCTCTGGTCACAGTGGTGCGGCAGCGGCCGCAGTTGAGTACCGCACGCAGGGCGAGGGTCTTAAGCTTCCGCAGGAAATGACCCTCGGATTTGCCACTCTCGTTTGCAAAAATCCAACGGTGGTCTGGCCGCTTCGCATAACGCTTTTTGAGAGCTTCGATCAAGTCACTGGGCAATGGAACGATGCGGCTCTCGTGATTCTTAACGGTGAATCCGACGTCTTTCTTGGCGCGGACACGAATGGTCCCTTTGTCAAAATCGACGTCATCCCACTCGGCCAAACATTACCTCTCTTTCCCGCAGAGAAGAGCCGAGGAAGAATTTGTAGCGTTGCTTCTCCTCGTCTAGTTTTCCTCGGTCGCAGTACTCGAACAGGGCATCGAGTTGCTCTCGGGTGTAAGGCTCGGGAATTTCCTCCTCGATGGTGGGCATCTCCACGAGCTTTGTCGAATTCGCGATTCCGTTTTTCTTCAGGAGAAAACAGACGATCAGGAGCCTATTCCTGATGGTTCTTGCGGCAAAGCCTTCCTTTTCCAAGAATCGCTTGTAGGAATCCAGCGCGTCATCGGTTACCTGGTCCACGAAGCGAACCGTGCCCCGCACCAGCCCGAGGAACTGATTCAAGACTAGCGTGTACTGGGCGACAGTCTTGGGTGCCTTGCTGCGCTTCAGATCGAGAAATCTCTCGATGGCGATTTTCAACGGAACGCGGTTCAGATCGGATTGAGCCAGCTCGGCGACCGTGAGGCCTTTGGACTGTGCTTCGAGAGCAGTTTCGATCGTTTCTACCTCCGCTTTGACGGCTGCAAGATCCGTGGCCTTCAGTTGGGTCCAGACGCGCTTCCCGTTATGACCGTGACGGAAGAAAAAGGGAGGCTGCAGATCTGATCGATTACGCCCTTTACCTGTATTGACCCGTTGATAGCGCCAGTGCCCTGCGGCATTCTTCGGTCTGGTGTAGATCGCCACGGCCTGCTCCTGTTTGGAAGAACCTCAAATACGTCCAAAACGGTAGCAAGCTGGTAGCACGGTGTCACTGGTACTTTGGTTATAGGGCTTTCAAAAGTATGGCGGAGAGGGTGGGATTCGAACCCACGGTTGGGTTCCCCCAACACTCGCTTTCGAGGCGAGCTCTTTCGACCGCTCAGACACCTCTCCGCGACCCATTTTAAGGGCACCGAGACAAACCTACAAGGCGCAGTGCGGGGACACTTGCATTGCCTGAAAATGGCACAAGATGCGAGTGCTACAATCGCTGAGCAAATTACGGGCGGCTCAAGCTGCGCTCAAAGGCGGAGTGAATCGTGGGCGAACGCGTGGTCAGGAGGTGGCAGGACAAGTGGGCGCTGGTTACCGGAGCCAGCTCCGGGATTGGGCGCGCCTTGGCTACTGAGCTCGCCGCGGGCGGGGCGCATCTGGTGCTTGTGGCGCGGCGGCGCAACCGGCTGACGGAACTGGCCACCACCCTCGCGTCACGGCACAACATCCGGACAAAAATCTGCGCGATTGATCTTGCGGAGCCGGCGGCGGCCGAAGAGATTTTTGCGTTCACGCAGGAAAAAGGGATCGCGATCGAGTTGCTCGTCAACAATGCGGGGTTTGGAGCGTATGGCGAGTTTTCGCGGATCGAACTGCAGCGGCAGCTCGCGATGGTACAGGTAAATATCGCGGCGGTGGTGCACCTGACGCATCTCTATTTGCAGCCGATGATCGAACGGCGGAGCGGCGACGTGCTGATCCTCTCTTCCACCGCCGCGTTTCAAGCTGTACCTTACATGACGACTTATGCGGCGACGAAAGCATTCGATCTGCTGTTCGCAGAAGCGCTGGCCGAGGAAGTGGCGCAATACGGAATTGGGGTCTGCGCACTGTGCCCCGGCTCAACCACGTCGGAATTCCACGAGGTGGCGAAGTCGCCCAAACGGGCATTCCGGCGCGAGCAAACGGCTGAAACCGTCGCGCACAAGGGATTGTTCGCATTGGCGTGCGGGCGCAGCTACGTGATTTCAGGACTCGGGAATTATCTCAGCACGCAGACCGAGCGGTTGGCGCCGCGCAGGTTTGTGACGCGCATGGCAGCCAAGATGTTTCGCCCCAAGCAGGGCGAAAGTGTGTGAAGAAGCGCCGCGGCAAAGAGGGTGCGCATCAAAGCCGGTCCTGAAGGCGCCCTCAAAGTCGCCGATGCAGAGATGCGTCAATCGTCGAAGCAAGCGGTGGTTTTGCGAAGGACATCAGGCGGCGGAGATGGCGCGGTCGAGAAGCTCGACGACGTGCAGAACTTCCTGACCGGTCTGGTGCAGTTCGGCGCCCGCACGAAGCTGTAACATGCAGCCGGGATTCGCCGTCACGATTACCGACGCATTTGTGCTTTGCGCGCACCGCATTTTCTCGGCGAGCAGGTCGAGCGATGTCTTTGTTTCGGTGACGTTGTAAACGCCCGCTGAGCCGCAGCACTGATCGGAAAGCGGCATCTCAATCAACTCCACTCCGGGGATTGCGCGGAGCAAATTGCGCGGGGCATCCGCGATCTTCTGTCCGTGCAGCAGGTGGCAGGAATCCTGATAGGTAACGCGAAGTGGAACACGGTTGAGCGGCGCCGTGAGGCCCAAGCTCGCGAGGAATTCGGTGACGTCTCGCGTTATTGCTTCGAATGATGTTGCCTGACCGTGCTCGGGCGTGCCAGTAGCGAAAAGGTGTGAATACTCCTTGAGCGTGGAGCCGCAGCCGGCGGCGTTGGTGATGATGGCGTCGAAGGGATCGGCGAGGAAGGCGGCCATGTTGGCGCGCGCCAAGTCGCGGGCGACGTCTCGCACTCCGGCATGGACAGCGAGCGCGCCGCAGCAAAGCTGGGCCGCAGGGACGACAACCTCGCAGCCATTGGCTTGCAGGACGCGGATCGTTGCGTCATTGAGCTCGGCGAAACTGACTTGCGCAATACAGCCCGCGAAAAATGCGACGCGAGCGCGGCGGGCTCCTTGAGCCGGAAAGGTCTGGCCGAGGCGCGAGAAGAAAAAGTCTTTGCTGGCGGATGGCATCAGGCGGTCGGCATCAACGAGACCGAGCAGGCGAAGCGCGCCCGTGGCTCGCGCGAGACGCTGCAAGCCGGAATGCTGGTAGAAACGAACAAGGCGTCCTGCCGCGGCGATGCGCGAGGGATAAGGCAGCAGGCGGCGATAAACGACGTCGCGCGCTACTCTCGAGAAAAACGGCCGACGATAGTTTTGTGCGATCTGGCCGCGCGTAGACTCGATCAACTTGCCGTATTCGACTCCCGAGGGACACGCGGTTTCGCAAGCGCGGCAATCGAGGCAGGTGTCCATGTGATGTACGAATGTATCGCCGAGAGCGAGGCGTCCCTGATCCACAAGTTGCATCTGGCGGATGCGGCCGCGGGGTGAATCGGCCTCGAGTCCCCAAAGGCGATAGGTGGGGCAGTGGTTCAGGCAGAGGCCGCAGTGCACGCAGCGCGCATAGTCTTCATAGCCGGGCTTTTCGTCACCGTGAAAGCCGCTTGCCGCGCCAGGATCGTTCAGGGCTTTCTCCATCCCTTCAAATGCCTCCCACGAACCGGCCGGGGCTGAGGACGCCTGCGGCGTCGAAAACTTTCTTAACGCGCGACATCAGTTCGAAATCTTCGTGCGGCGGTCCCCAGACGGAAACGCGGCGCTTGAGCGCCAGCGGCGCGGATTCGATGCGGGCCCGCGCGCCGAGTTCGGCCGCGACGCGAAAGATTTCATCGCTCGCGCGGGCGAGATGCTCGACAGTCGCACCGTCGTCGCTTGTGGGCAGCAACGCCGCATAGATAAGGCCGGAGGAACGCGCGATCGTCGCGTGCGGAATCTCGGAGCGCTGCGCAAGCGCGCGAATGCTCTCGACAAGCGCGGGCATTGCAGTGGGGATAGCGGCAATGCGGAAGATCGTAGCTGCCGCGCTCGATTGCTGCGCAATGCGCGGGAACTCGCAAAGCGCGGCGATGAGCGCCGATTGGTTCGGTTCCTCTGTGGCGGCTTCGTCCCTTGCAAACTGCACTGCTTTGCTTCGATCGGCTAATGAGCGCAGCTCGCGTGCGTGGCGTTCGACGACGCTTTCGTGCCCGGCGGCGACAATCACAACCGACCACCGCTCCGTGAAGGGACTACAGACTCTCTCATCGAGGGCCTTGGACAGATTGCTTGCAAGCCCGGTCCCCTGCTCAGGCAGCGAGGAAAGAAGTCTTGCAGCTTCGGGCGAAACTTCTTCGATCATTTGCGGACCGAGCGGCGACTTTGCAATTTCCATGGAAAAGGCGTGTGCGGCAGCGCAATCCGCAAACTCGGCAACGAAGATCGCGCGAATCGGCGGGACGGGGAACGTTTTGAAGTTCACGCGAGTGATCACCGCGAGCGTGCCCAGCGAGCCGATGAGCGCTTTGTGAAGGTCGTAGCCGGTGACGTTCTTTACCACGCGGCCGCCGCTCTTGGATTGCGCGCCGCTGCCGGTCACAAATTCCATGCCCAGGACAAAGTCCCGCGGGCCGCCATAGGCCTGGCGCAGCGGGCTTGTCGAGTCGGCTGCCAGGATGCCGCCGAGCGTGGCGCGATCCGCGAAGGGCGGCGCCAAGGGCAGAAACTGCCTTTCCGCCGCGAGTACCTCCGAAAGCGCGCGATACCCAACGCCGGCCTCGACGCCGAGCGTAAGATCGCGCGGATCGTAGGCCAGGATGCGATTCATGCGCGACAGATCGAGCGCGACGTCGTAACGCGCGGGAGGCGCGCCGATGCCGAGCTTTGTCCGCCCGCCGCATGGGATTACGGCGAGTTTTTCTGCAGCGGCGAACCGCAAAAATTCACCGACCTCGGACGCGTCGGCAGGCTGCACGATTGCCGCCGGGCGTACGCAATCTACTTCATAGCTTGCGAGCGCGCCGGGATCTCCGGACGAGGGCGCCGCCGTGAACCGCTGGGAGAGCTTTTCAGCGAGGGATGTGGCTGCACCGGTATTCATGATGCGACTATTCGTGATGCGATGCCGGCGGGCATCACGCGAATCTCGCCGCAGCTTTTGCCAAGCGGAAAAAGCTTGCCGGGATTGAGGCGCCCGTCGGGATTGAAAGCGGCGCGCATTTGCCGCATCAGGTCGAGATCGGCTTCCGAAAACATCAGCGGCATCAGCTCGTTTTTTTCCATGCCGACGCCGTGTTCGCCCGTGAGCGCGCCGCCCGATTCAACGCAGTGGCGCATGATTTCGCCGGACGCGGCGACCGCGCGTTCAAATTGAGCGTGATCGCGCTGGTCGAAGAGAATGATCGGGTGGAGATTGCCGTCGCCTGCGTGAAAAATGTTGCCGATCTGGAACCCGTATTTCTCGCCGATTTCTCCGATGCGCTTGAGCGCGGCGGGAAGCTTGGTGCGCGGGATCACACCGTCCTGCACGTAATAGCTGGGTGACAGGCGGCCCACGGCGCCGAAAGCGTTCTTGCGGCCCTTCCAGAGGAGGTCACGCTCGCGGGCATCGCGCGCCAGGCGGACTTCCCGCGCGTGGTGCAGATTGCAGATCTCGATCACCTGCGCGGCCTGCGCTTCCACTGCTTCGGCGAGACCTTCGATTTCGATCAGGAGAACGGCGGCGCTATCGCGCGGAAATCCGGCGTGAACGAAATCCTCGATGGCGCGCAGCGTCCAGCCATCGAGCATTTCACACGCGGCGGGCGTGATGGCGCGGCCGGTGAGATCGGCGACGGTTTCGGGGGCGTCATCAATCACGTCGAAGACGGCCAGCAGCGTCTTCACCGCTTCCGGTTTACGCGAAAGCTTCACGATGATTTCGGTGATGAGAGCAAACGTGCCCTCGGAACCGACAAAGAGCCCAGTGAGGTCGTAGCCGGGAGTTTCGGCCGTTTTTCCGCCCATGCGGAAGATTTGCCCATCCGGCAGCACAACTTCCAGGCCCGTTACATGATTCGTGGTGACGCCATAAGCAAGGGTGTGCGGCCCACCCGCATTTTCCGAGACGTTGCCGCCTATGGTGCATGATTTTTGGCTCGAGGGGTCTGGCGCGTAATAAAGCCCCAGGTGATCCACTGCGCGGGAGAGATCGAGATTCACCACGCCGGGCTCGACGACGGCGCGGCGATTTTCCGCGTCAATTTCCAGAATGTGATTCATGCGCGAAAAGACGGTAAGCACTCCGCCTTCGCGCGTCAACGCGCCGCCGGAAAGGCCCGTGCCCGCTCCGCGGCCGACGAGGGGAACTTTGTATTTCGCCGCGAGACGCACGATTCCCGCCACGTGATCTCGCGCGCGCGGAAATACGACGCAATCGGGCTGCGCCTGCTCCACCGAGCCGTCATATTCATAGAGCATCAAATCTTCGGCGCTGGACAGCACGGCATCACGGCCCAACAAATCGGTGAGTTCGCGGATAAGATGAGGATTCATTCAAATGCGCGTATTGGCAGGCTCAGGCCACTATAGTCGGCGCTGCGGCGCGGCGTCAACGCAAGCCTGCGCGGCATGTGGAGATGTGTTACTCTCCCATTTCATTTTTGCCACAGGAAAATATCAATGAGCAAAGCCAGGATTTACGCCACGCACCCGCTTTTTGAGCCGGCGCGCAAACTTCTCGACGTGCGCTATGACGTCGAATATTGGAAAGGGCCGGGCCGGCCGCCGCGCAACCTACTGCTCCAACGCGTCGCGGACAAGGACGCGCTGATCTGCCTGCTGACTGAAAAGGTCAACGATGAGTTGCTGGCTGCCGCTCCGAAGCTACGCATTGCGGCGAACGTCGCCGTGGGCTTTGACAATATTGACGTGGCGGCGTGCACGCGGCGCAAAGTGTTCGCAACCAACACGCCCGGGGTTCTCGACGAAACGACTGCGGATTTTGCGTGGACGCTGCTGATGGCCGTGGCGCGGCGATTGATCGAGGGCGACAACTTGATGCGCTCCGGCCTGTGGGCCGGCTGGGACCTCGATCAACTCTGCGGCGGAGACGTTTGGGGCAAGACGCTGGGGATCGTGGGATTCGGCCGCATCGGCCGGGCCGTGGCGCGGCGCGCAACGGGATTTCGTATGCGTGTGCTGTATAGCGACGCGGTTCGCGCCCCCGCTGACGTTGAAAAGGAGCTGCACGCCGAGCATGTGGAGATGGATCGCGTGTTCGCTGAATCCGATTTCGTGTCCCTGCACGTGCCGCTGTTGCCCGAGACGCGGGGACTGATCTCGAGCGCGCGGCTGGCGACGATGAAGCCAACGGCCTACCTAATTAACACTTCGCGAGGCCCGGTGGTGGATGAAGCGGCACTGGTGGCGGCTCTCGAGGCAAGGAAGATCGCGGGCGCGGCGCTCGACGTCTACGAGAAAGAGCCGCAGGTTCATCCGCAGCTTGTGGGCCGCAAGGACGTGGTGCTGGCGCCGCACATCGCGTCGGCCTCGGTCGAAACACGCACCAAGATGGCGGTGATGGCCGCGGAAAATGTGATCGCGGCGCTCGAAGGCCAGCGTCCGCCCAACGCGCTCAATTCTGAGCTCGCGGTCAACTAGGCGCGCGCAATTTTTATTTCGGAGATGAATCCTATGCCGCTGGTGACGCGCAATCACGCGAAGCTGACCACCGAGGGAGCAAAAGTAGTACTTGCCGCGGCGGAGCGCCGGGCAATCGAAATCAAAGTCCCGATGAATATCGCCGTGGTGGATGACGGCGGGCACCTGTTTGCATTTCTTCGCATGGATGGCGCGAAACTTTCTTCGGTGCGCATCGCCATCGTAAAGGCGCATTCCGCTGCGATTCGCCGCAAACCTACGGGACCTTCGCCCAGCGATGACAAGCCCAACCCGATTCTTTCGATTGCGCTGGCCGTGGGCAGTGGCGCGAAGCAAACTCCGATCCGCGGCGCTGTGCCGCTGATCGTTGGCGACGAAGTTGTTGGCGCGATCGGCGCGAGCAACGGTACCGAAGACGAAGATGTAGATGTGGCGCGAGCCGGAGCTGCAGCCCTTTCCGGCGCGTGAGCCGGAGTACCTGTGCATCCCCCGGACAATCTCAAGAACGCGGCACGAAGGATCTTCGCGGAAACCCTCGCCGGAATTGACGTTGCCGAGACCCTGCGGCGCAAGCTGGCGCGCGATGGCCCGTGCATTTGCTGCGACGGCGAGGTAATTGATCTTTCACGCTACGCGCGCATCTGTGTTGTAGCGCTGGGCAAAGCGTCATACGCAATGGCCGAAGGGCTGGTCACGCTGCTCGAACCGGATTTCCTGGCGAGCGGGATTATCGTAGCACCCGCACCGGCTGCGACCGAAACTGCAATTCCGCGGCAGACGCAACACGGCCCTCCCGGCTTCACCGTTTTCCGCGCTGGCCATCCTGTGCCCAACGAGCAAAGTTTCGCCGCGGCACGTGCGATTCTTGATTTGCTATCGCGCTGCGACGAACGGACTCTCGTCTTTTTTCTGATTTCAGGAGGCGGCTCGGCGCTTGTCGAGTTGCCGCTCGATCCGGCGATTCAACTCTCAGACGTGCAAACATTGAACAGGCTACTCGTGGGGTGCGGTGCACCGATTGACGCAATCAACGCCGTCCGCAAACACCTGAGCGCGGTAAAAGGCGGGCGGCTCGCGGCAGCAGCAGGTGCGGCGACGAAGGTCACTTTGGGGATCACGGATGTTCCTGCGGGACGCGAGTCCGCGCTTGCTTCGGGTCCAACGCTGCCCGACCCGACGACGGTGGAGGATGTCCGCAGCGTGATCGAGAAATACGGGCTGCTGGCGAAATTGCCCACTTCGATCCGTGCGAAATTCGAGCGGGGCGACACGCTTTCAGAAACGCCGAAGAAAAACGATCCGGCATTCGGCAACGCACATTTCGAAATCCTGCTCGGCATGCACGACTTATTTCACCATGCGCACATTGCTTCGGAAGGAGCAGGGTTCATCACCGTCTGCGACGATACGACCGACGATTGGCCGCTCGATCGAGCGGCCGAGTATCTGTTGGGGCAGCTCGGACAGATTCGCGCCGAAAATCCAAATCATGCCGTGGCTCTGATCTCCGACGGTGAGGTGAGTTCGCCGGTGCGCGGCAGCGGTGTGGGCGGGCGGAACTCTGCGTTCGTGCTTGAATGCGTTGAGCGCATCGCGGGCCAGAATGTCGCGGTGCTGAGCGCAGGCACGGACGGCATTGACGGCGTCAGTCCCGCAGCAGGCGCCGTGGCGGATGGCGCCACGTTCGGGCGCGCGCGAACATCCGGCCTCGATCCCCGGGAATCTGCGCAGCGCAGCGATTCTTATACCTTCTTCAATGCGCTGGGAGACGCGGTCGTCACCGGGCCAACAGGAAACAATCTCCGCGATTTGCGGCTTCTTCTCGCGGCTCCGCAGATGAAGTGAGTCCTGCGCGGATCACTCGTGGCGCAACGCAGCCATGGGATCGAGACGCGCGGCGCGACGCGCGGGAATCCAGCACGCAAGCGCGGAAACACTTACCAGAACCAACGTGACTCCCACAAACGTGAAGGGGTCGCTCGGCGCTACTCCAAAAAGCAAGCTGGAGAGGAACCGGGACAGACCGAACGCCGCAGCGAGGCCAATCACCACGCCGATCGCGGTGAGGCGCATGCCCTGTCCCAAAACGAGTTGAAGCACATCACCCGGCTTGGCGCCGAGCGCCATCCGGACGCCGATCTCGCGCGTCCGCTGCGTAGCCCAGTACGAGATCACGCCGAAGATGCCCGCAGCGCCCAGCACGAGCGCTAGTCCCGCGAAGATGGAGAGCAGCACAGTGCGAAAGCGCTGGGGCGACATGGATGTCGAAACGCGTTGGTCCATCGTGAGTATCTCTGAGAGAGGTTCGTTGCGGTCCACGGCAGCAACGGCACCGCGCACTGCGCCAGAGATGAACGTCGGATCGCCGGCGGTGCGGATCACAAGATACGCCCCATAGGTTGCGCTTTGCTGCAGCGGCGTATAGAAATCTTCCGCAGGCTCGGCAGCCACACTGTAGTGGCGAATATCGCCGACCACGCCGACGATCTCGATCCAGTCCGGCTTATTCGCAGGAAAGCTGACGTGCTTCCCGAGAGGGTTCTCGCCGGGCCAGTATGCTTTAGCCAGCGAATCGCTGACAATCGCGACCTTGGGCGCACCGCTACGATCCGCGTCCGTGAAGGCGCGTCCGGCAAGCAGCGGAACGCGCATCGCGCGGAAGTAATCCGGACTTATGGAGCTGAATAACGCGTATTGCGCATCTCCCGTCGCACGGGTTGGATTTTCTTCCTTGAGCTGCATGCGCATGGCGGCAGAGACGGCGCCGCTCAGCGGCAGGTCGCTCGTAAACGCCGCCGCGCTCACACCGGGCAAGGCTGCGGCGTGTTCCAAGGCCTCGCGATAAAACTCCGCGCGCTTTGGGTCCTCACGATAGAGGTTCTCGCCAAGGCTGATATGCGTAGTCAGCACTCGCTCGGCGGCAAACCCGGGATTCACGCCGGATAGCCGCCAGAAACTCTTCAAAACAAGCCCCGCCCCGATCAGAAGCATGAGCGCTAGCGTGACCTCCGCTACTGCCAGCAGCGAGCGAGCGCGGCCGAGCAACCCACGATCGGCGGAGAGTCCCGTGCCACCTTGCTTCAGCGATTGGTTGAGGTCCACGCGAAACGAATGCAACGTCGGAAACAGTCCGAACAGCACACCGCTTGCGAGAGAAATCCCGAGCGTGAAGAGCAGGACGTGCCAATCCAGACGAATCTGCCCAATGAAACCCATGTTGGGTGGAATCAAGACTCGCAGAGCGCGGAAGCTCCATTGCGCGAGCAGCAAGCCCGCTGCACCGCCCAGACATGCAACCAAGACGCTCTCCGTCAAATTCTGGCGGATCAGGCGCGCACGACTAGCCCCCAACGCGGCGCGAAGAGCGATTTCCTTTTGGCGCAAAATGGCGCGAGTGAGCAGCAGATTTGCCACGTCAGCGCAGGCAATGAGCAACACAAGCACCACGGCGCCCAGCAACAACAAGAGCACGGGACGAATGTTAGCAACGAGCGTGTCGCTCAGCCGGTTCACGCGTACCGACTCGCGCGCCTGCTGCATGTTGCCCGGCGGTTCCGCGGCGTACTCGATTAACTCATCGCGGGCCTGCGCCAAAGTCACCCCTGGACGAAGGCGCGCGATGGGATTGGGGAAAATCGCTGACGTCGTGATTACGCTGTCGTTTTCCAAATCCCACGGTACCGGCATCGGCAGCCAGATCTGCGTTCTTCCCGGAAAGTTAAATCCCGCAGGCATGACGCCAATCACGGTGGCCGGCTTTCCGTTCACGGTGATCGAACGGCCAACGACATCTGCGGGCGCGCCGAACCGGCGGCAAATGTCGTCGCTGAGGACGGCGACCTCACCGTGGCCCGGTGTGCTCTCCTCGGGCAGGAATGTACGGCCATACGCCGCTATTCCCAGCAATGGAAAAAAGTCGGCGGTGACTTCAGACGCCTTCACGCGTTCTGGATGGTCGGCGCCCGCCAAGTTCACCTCGCCGCCCACATAGATGGCGACTTGCTCGAACGAACGGCTCTTGTCGAGCCAATCTGCCAGCTCGCCGTGGAATCCGGATTTCGGATCCTCTTGAAACATCGGTGCGCCAGACCAGAACACGATGCGCTCGGAATGCGGATATGGAAGCGGGCGAAGCAGGGCTGCATTGACTACACTGAAAATTGCGGTGTTCGCACCGATACCCAGGGCAAGGGTCAGAACGGCAATCGCGGTGAAGCTGGGGCTGCGGCGCAACGCTCTGGCGGCGTAGCGCAGGTCCTGCCAGAAGCTCTCGAAAAAGAGTTCCCAGCCTGCGGCGCGGATGCCTTCTTTCACCGCCTCGGCGCTGCCCATCTCCACGCGCGCCGCACGAAGCGCGGATTCGCGCGTCATGCCCGACCGCATCTTCTCCTCAACCGCCGCGTCAAGGTAGCCGCGAAGCTCTTCCTCCATTTCGCGGCTTTCGGTTTTTCTGCGGAAGAAGTTGCGCAAACCATCTCCGATATTTCGCAGTAAAGACATCGCGCACCTCGCTAAGATGCTTCCAGAATTCGCGCGATGGCCGTGATTTGGCGGCCCCACTCGCGCTGCTCGCTCTTGAGGCGGCGGCGTCCGTCATCAGTGAGGCTGTAGTACTTCGCCCGGCGGTTGTTCTCGGTGGCGCGCCACTCCTCGCGGAGCAGGCCCGCACGTTCCAAGCGGCGAAGTGACGGAAACAACGAGCCGGGATTCACGCGAAACACGCCCTTGCTGATCTGCTCGATGCGGACGGTGATCCCATAGCCGTGCATGGGCTCGAGCGTAAGCGTTTTCAGAATGAGCATGTCCAGCGTGCCGGGGACTAGCTCCTTTTCATTCGCCGCCATGCGATTCGCTTTTTGCTCCTGTTGGTAATCTAGCGTAAGCATACTTCTTTCCTCTTGATTGTCAATAGGAAGGCGTTCAGACGAGTGTGATCGAAGCGTCTTCGAGACTAGCGGGTGTCGCCGGATGGCTTGTTAGCCCTTTGGAGCCGCGAGACAACAGCCTGCGCGAGCGCCAAAGTATCGCCCGTAAATGCGCCGTTGTGGATGAGCGTCTCGAGCGGAGCGATTGCGGCCGGATCGCCGCGCTCGGCCAGAGCATCGAGCGCCGCGGTGCGAACACCGGGATACGGCTCGGCCACATAGGCGAGGAGCCGCGTTTCAATGTCCTTGTTCTGCCGGTCGAGATGACTAAGACCGTCAATCGCCGCGGGCCGCGAGTCCAGCGGCTTGCCCAGCGCTGACCACTCAAGCAGCAGCGGCACGGCGCGTTCGTCGCCCAAATCACCAAGGCCACGAAGCGCGGCGTCGCGAACCAGATCGCGTGGCGAATCCGCCGAGATCGCTCCACGAAGCAAATCGAACACGCCCGGAGCTTTCATCTGCGCCAGCGCTTCCAGTGCCTCCGCGCGGACGCGGAATGACGGATCGTCGTGGTAAAGCGCCACGAGGCGCGGCGCCAACTCTGGCATGTCCTTGAAACGCCCCAGTTGCGCAACAGCCGGCTCGCGGACCCACGGCTGCGGGGCGGCGAGCGCGGCGACAATTTCTTGCGCGGCGTCCGGCGTACCGATATGGCCGAGCGCGCGAATTGCTTCCACTCTGACACCCCAGAACGGGTCCTGCGTGGCGGCCCGGGCAAGGGCAGCGGAGGCGCTTTCATCGCCGGTCAGCGTTCCGAGCGCCGCGGCTGCATCCGCGCGGTCGGAAACCATCTCCGCGTGACTCAACTGATAAGCCAACTCGGCCGGCATCTTTTCGAATTCCACGGACTTGAGGATCTTGTTGCCTTTATCAAAAAGCACCATCGCCGGAGCCTCCTCGGCAGGAAACGAAAAGGTCTCATTCGCTTTCGAAACGGTGACCCAGTGGGTTGTCTTTCCGGCGCTGGTGGTCAGTTCGATCTCGATGGGCACTTCGAAATAATCCACTTGGTCTTCAATTCGTTGGGTCTGCGAGACCGTCACCTTTTCCTGATGTGTGGCAGCTTCATAGTTGGCGTGGATGCGGAAGCGCGGTGCGCCGGCGCCGTAAATCCATTGATGGAAGAAGCGGTCCACGTTTGTCGAGGTCGTCTTTTCGATGGCCTTCACGAGATCGGCGGTCACCACGTTTTGGTTGCGATTCGCGTCGAGGTAGGCGTGCAGCGAGCCGAAAAATGCGTCATCGCCAAGCTGTTGGCGGAGCATTTGGATCACCAGGCCCGCCTTGTCATAGGTATTGCCCGCGTACTCGAGCGAATCCTCGAAATCACGCGTCGCGATCGGCACGGAATAGAGCCGGCTATTCGCCATCCAATCGCGCGCGTCACGCCAACGCGTATATGAGGCCTCGTCAGCGCCGAAATTGTGCTCTTCCCACCAGAACTCGGCGAAGGTCGCGAAGCCTTCGTTGAGCCAGAGGTTCGACCAGTCCTTGCAGGTGACGAGGTCGCCGAACCATTGATGAAACATCTCGTGCGCGATCAGAAAGTCGGAGCCTTCATGCGTTTCCACGGCGAGCCGGCGGTCCAGCAAGCTATCCGTCGTTAACGTTGTGGCGCTGGTGTTTTCCATGCCGCCTTCGACGAATTCATCCACCGAAGCTTGCGCGTATTGGTCCCACGGATACGGAACGCCCAGGCGTTCGGAAAAAAAGTCGAGCATTTGCCTGGTTCGCATAAACGTGGGCGCGATAGTGTTTTCCATGCCGCGTGGCACTTCGTAAGTCACCGGAATGTTGTGCCAGGCCTCGCGCGTTTCGCGAAACTGTCCGGCGACGAGCGTGATCAGATACGTCGAAAGAGGAGCGTCCTGCCGCCAGTGCCAGGTTTTCTTGCCATCGCCGGCATCACTCACGCCAACCAGCTTACCGTTGGAGATCGTGATCCAATCCTTCGGCACCGTGGCGATCACCTCGGAGGTGGTGCGGTCGTTCGGGTAGTCGTAAATGGGAATGTAGTAGCGCGTCTCCTCTGCCTCGCCTTGTGTCCAGATTTCCGCCGGACGCTCGGGATAGTTCTTGTCTGGAAGGACAAAGTAAATGCCCTTCTTTGGCTGGCCGGTATAGCGGATGGTCACTTCATATTTTTCGCCGGTGTGCGAAGGGCGCGGGAGCGTGATGTAAAGCTTCGCCGCCGTGGAATCGAACTTGACGGGTTGCTCATTGAGCGTCACGCCCTGAATTTCGAGCCCGACCGAATCGAAGGAGAACCTGGCGACGTCGTCGCGCAGGGCGGCCAGTTCCTGCGTGGTCTCGCCGAGAATGCGCCGTTCATCCAGATTGAAGCGCAGGGATGTGCGGACGTGCTGCAGATCGTAATCTCGGGTGCGCGCGTAAGGCTCATCGGCGCGGCCAGCGGACGCGGCGAGGAGCAAGGCGGCGGCAACAGCGACAAGCGCCGCGGCAGTGCGCCGAAAATGCAGCCGCGAACCGGGCGGCTGCTGCCAATGCAAGCAGTTCGTCTCAGGCACTGGAGGGCCGGCTATCGTTTGGGCGCGCCGCGTAGGTAGGCGTCTTCCTTATTAATCCAGTCCTGGCGCGGGGGCGTGAAGAAATCGAGGTCGTCGGTATCTTCCAGCGCTTCGGCCGCGTGCGGCACGCCGGAAGGGATCAAGAGCACCTCGCCAGCATTCAGCACGAATTCGCCGTCGTCAAACGTAAATTTGAGAGCGCCCGCCAAAATGAGCGTGAACTGTTCGTTCACATGCGAGTGCCGCGGCACAATGGCGCCGCGCTTGAGGTAGATCCTTGCGACCGTGGCGCTCTTGCTGTTCAGCATGCGCCGCGAAATCAGCGGATTGAGCTGCTCGTGTTCGACTTTTTCCCACGCGATTTTCTCCGGCATCTGGCTCGCCCCCAAAAGGAAGTAGATGATTCTTCGGAGGGAATGGTCCAACGAAACGGACGCTGCGTCAATCCCAAGGGCACGCTTGCCGACGCACCCAGGCTTCCTTAGAATGCGGTGAAATGCGGCCGTTCCGTTATCTTGCGCTGCTCGTTTTCTTTCTGGACCTGCCCATTCCGCTCTACTGGTTCATCTTGCATCCGTTGAACAGTTTCTGGCGGCGCCATATGCGCGCGGCGTTTTGGACCGCGACGCTGGGCGCATGGGTGCTGGGTGCAGTATTCATTGGACTGTTCCACAACAAGTTGATCGACGCCGGCGGACCCTCCTTCCCGATAGCTCTTGCTGGGCTCGTATTGATTGCCTCCGACGTGATTCTCCTGCGTCGCGCGGGCCGCGACCTCGGGCCTATGAAGCTTGTCGGCCACGCTGAGTTAACCGGAAAAATGGACATGATCACCGATGGAATCTACGCACACGTCCGGCATCCGCGTTATGCCGGAATGATCGCCGCTGTCGCCGGAGCATGCCTGCTGGCGGAAACGCGATTCGCGTGGATCACGGGCGCGGCATGGCTGGCTCCGGTGATGGTAAGCATTTCGATGGAAGAGCGCGAAATGCGAAGCCGCTTTGGGGCGGCGTACGAGGACTATTGCCGGCGCGTGCCGCGATTCCTGCCGTTGCGGGCGCGCGCGCGGCGCGCGTAGAGCCTTGCGCACGTTCTCCTGGCACGTGCGCGAGGGGTAAGCGCAAAAACTTGATACGAACTCGCCACGGGGGTGGTATATTCCGGCCAATCGAGTCATCCCGTTCCAGGAGGGTCCTATGCGCAAAGGCCTCATGCTCTTGGGGATTTTCCTTGGTTTCGCCGCGTCTGCTAGAGCGCAGCTCATGCACTTCGTGCCCGTGCAAGCCGGTACGCCCGAAGGAAATGCCGTGAAGGAAATCAACGCAGCTACGGACCCCGCGCAAAAGCTCGCGCTGATTGACAAGTTTCAGGCTGATCTTGGCACGGGCAACGGGGCGATTCTCGCTAACGAGCTTTACATCACGTATTACCTGGACGCCAAAAACTATGACAAGGTAGCCGAGTTCGCGGAGAAGCAGCTCGCGGTCGATCCGAACAATTTTTACGCCGCGGACAGCTTGTTCCGCGCCGAAGATCAGTTGCACGATACGGCAAAACTATTCGCAGCGGGCGAGCACGCGGGGGCCGTCATCGCACATTACAAGTCCGAGCAAGCCCCGGCCGATTCGGACGCCGGGTGGGCGGCGCAGCACCTGCAAGGTTTCACCGAGCAGCACGACGAAATCGAGTATATCGAGCGTGCGACGCTGCAAATCGTCTACCAGACGCAGCCGCCTGCCGCCCGCGCCGCGCTCGCCGAAAGATTCGTCGCCGCGTTTCCTGATTCACCATATGCAGCATCTTCGGAAGGCCTCGCCGCCGGGATCTATTCGCAATTGCAGGACAATCCGAAAATGATTGCCGCTGCGGAAAAAGCGCTGGTGCTTGACCCGAACTCCGGCGGCATGCTGATCCTGCTCGCCGATTACTATAGCTCCAGCGGAAAAGAACTCGACAAAGCTTCCGAACTCGCAAAGAAAGCGATCGCCGTGTTGCCGCATGCGGCAAAGCCCGATGGAGTCAGCGACGCCGACTGGCAAAAGCAGACGCAACTGCAAACCGGGCTAGCCTGGTCGGCCGAGGGGCAAGTCCTGGTAAACAAGCATGACCTCGACGGCGCTATCGCGGCATTTCAAAAAGCCAGCCCATTGCTCAAGCCGGACCAGACCACCTACGCGCGCAATCTCTACCGGCTTGGCTACACGCTCGCCTTGGAAAAGAAGACGCCCGAGGCGAAGGCGGCGCTGACCGAGGCCGCGTCGTTCAACACGCCCTACAAGCAGCCCGCGCTAGATACATTAAGCAAGCTCACAGCGGCGCCGAAGCGGCCTGCGCCGAAGAGCTAGCAGAACCACGCAAGATATGCGTCGTATTCACACATTCCACGATCTACAGCACGGCTGAGATTCCCGATCGGTTTATCCCGTACAGAAATCACCCTACACGTTTAGCGGAACTTCTTTCCAACTTCACGGTTAATAGCCTGTGTGATCCCGGCCTTACCTGTTCCTGCACAAATCCATCCGGAGCGTACCCATGTCCCGAAAGATCTCGGCCGGCGCGTGCCTTTTCGTCTTCATCTTCATATTCGGTGGATGCTCTTCGCCCGGCGGCCGCATCTTGATTTCGTCTCAAGTCGCTGCAATCGGACCCGGCGCCAGTGAACTGTTTGCGATTTCGGCAGGCCCGTCTGCCGTTGGCGTCGTATGGTCGCGCAGCCCGTCGATGATGGGATTTAGAGCGTCTCCAACAATGCCGTAGCAGCGTTTCACGCCGGCATTCGCGAGCATCTCCCACAAGACATCTGCAACTTTTCGCGACATAGGATGTCCCCCTTTCCAGGCTGGAAGTCCAACTTTAGGCTGCAAATCATAGATAGCAGCGCATTGGCGCGCAAGGAGCCGCTCCATGAGCTACTCGTCGCATTTTGCGGGAAAAATTCGGGTTGTGCCTCGCCAAAATGTCATCCGGCGTTGAAATCGTTTTTTCCACTCACTACGTGAACGCCTTTCCTATTGGTCTGACCTTCAAATACCAATCCGGCAGATGAAGCGAGAATGAATCCGCGCTGAAGAGACACACATTCTGTCAAAGCGCTCCGAGGGTGACTTCGCAAGCTTCGCAGTCGATGCTTATGCTGCTGCTTCGTAGCGGTGGTGCAGACCACCGCATCGAGGAAACGCGACGACGCGGCCACGCTCAGGCGAGCGCAGGCGATTTCCTGGAGTTTGCTTGCTTAAGCCGAGATGAGTTCGGTCCTCATGGTAATAGCCGACATATTCTGCAAGCAGCCGTTTCAGATGGCTTTCGTTCAGCGGGATAACGTGGTCAAGCGAGTCACGTCGGCAACTCTCAATCCACCGCTCGGCGACCCCGTTTTGCCACGGGCTTTCAAAAGAGGTTCGGACAGCACTCACACCCAACGAGCGGACTGCCACCGCAACTTCACAGCTGAACTTCGAATCACGGTCGAAGATCAAGAATCGCGGCCCGGATTGGAAGGGGAAGGCTTCTCGCAACTGTTGAATGATCCACTCGCTCGTCGGATGGAGAGTGACATTGAAGTGCAAGATCCTTCGACGATCATGGCTGATGACGAAGAAACAGTAGAGTATGCGGAAGGTGATGGTTGGCACAGTGAAGAAGTCCATCGCCGCAATCGCTTCTCGGTGATTGCGGAGAAACGCGCGCCACCGTTTGGCCCGTTCCGGATCTCTCGGCGCGCGTCGCATCCAGCGGGAGATGGTTCTCTCGGAAACATCGAATCCAAGCATCAGAAGCTCGCCATGGATTCGCGGCGCACCCCAGGTCTGATTCTCCGCCACCATTCGGAAGATCAAGTCTCGAACTTCCTGCGAGATCCG
>Ga0182024_10010063_pt1 | contig 19378 bp, 19 predicted proteins | sample P32metaG_FD_120480 | JGI IMG/M metagenome (GOLD analysis project Ga0182024, IMG submission 120480) | Permafrost microbial communities from Stordalen Mire, Sweden - P3-2 metaG (Illumina Assembly) | ecosystem: Environmental > Terrestrial > Soil > Wetlands > Permafrost | place: Sweden: Stordalen... | reverse complement strand
GTTCGCCGACGGTCATTTCCGCCGACGAGTTGACGGTCAGGCCGGTAACGTCGAACCACTGACTAAACTCCGACGGTGCCGGCACTTCGAGCTTCCCCGCGAAAATGTGGCCCGAACCATCGAAAAAGTTGTTGTAGGCAACCCACGCGGTGTCGAGGCCTCCAGCTTGACTCTGCTGCCAAATCCACTGCTGTACGTGATACGTCCATTCGCTTCCGGGAGTTCCGAACGCGCCGTCGGCGTGCAAACCGAGGCTGCCGATGTCCCACGAAGCTGCGCTTGGCGACTGCTGCGAGTAGCCTACGGGATAGTCGACCCACACCGGAGACTCACGCTCCAAGACGTGCGGATTCAATCCCGCGTATCCCGTCCGCTGCACGTAGCGTCCGTAGGCGTTGAGCGCCGGAATTTGAATGTGGCATTCGGAGCACTTAATGCCGTACGCTTGGGCAAAGTTCGGCATAGCCTGCGCTCGTCCACTCATGGCGAGCGTGATCGTAATGAAGCCGACTACGGTACTGAGCGAAAGAACGCTGCTTTTGCCATAGATCCGCATGATGGTGCCTCCGGCGACCAACTATTTTCGAGCTAGCTTAGTTGCCGCCTGCATGGTATGATTGGCTGACGGATTCTTAGGTGCTTCGAGGAGGATCGAAGAGATGCCAAAACGGTGGATAACTCTTACTCTGATGGCCGCTATCGCGACCTCGCTCTGGGCCCTTTCAATCGAAACGCGCGTCCCAGCCGCCGCCGCGACGAACGATGCCGCGGTCGCCGGTCAAAAGATATACGGCGCAAACTGCTCTGTGTGCCACGGCGCCGGCGGAGCCGGCATACCTGGTGCATTTCCGCCGCTCGCGGGCAATCCAATGGTCACGGGCTCGGCGGATAAGGTGATCGCGGCCGTAAAAGATGGCCTTACCGGCGCAATGACCGTTAACGGCAAGACCTACAGTGGCGCGATGCCGGCGTGGAAGGGCAAGCTAAGCAATACCGACATCGCCGACGTAATCACGTACATTCGCTCATCATGGGGTAGCAAAGCCGACGCTGTGACCGAAGCGCAGGTTGAAGCCTCAAAGTAGGACGGAGGCCAAACTTGAAGATCAACGTGAGGTCGGTCCTTGTCGCCGCGATCGTCGTCACGGGGTTGATCGTGGCGGGTTTCCACAGCAGTGTGATGGGCGCGCAAACACCCGACGGCAAAGCGGTCTTCCTTCTCAATTGCGCCGTTTGCCATCAGGCTACAGGACGGGGCGGCGGCCCCTATCCGCCGCTGGCGGGAAATCCCGCCGTCAATCAGGTGGACAGCGCCAACGTAATCCAGACGGTTCTCAATGGCCGCACGGGGCCGATCACCGTGAACGGCACGCAGTACGGCGGCAATATGCCATCGTGGCGCGGCCAGCTTTCGGATGCCCAGATTGCGGCAGTGCTCACGTACGTGCGAACCGCTTGGCAGAACGGTGCGCCGGCAGTCTCTGAAGATCAGGTTGCGGCCGCGCGAGCGCCCGAGGCTTTAAGCGGTGCCGAACTCTTTGCCGTGAAGTGTTCGACCTGCCATCAATCCGCTGGTCAAGGAACCGACGTGTATCCGCCGCTAGCCGGCAATCCCGTCGTCACCGCCGCCGACCCCAGCACGATGATCGGCGTGATCGTCAACGGGCGCACGGGGCCGATAACGGTCAACTCCAAGACTTTTAATAACCGGATGCCGACTTGGAAAGGACAACTCACGGATGCGAGCATTGCGGCGGTCGCCACCTATATTCGCTCCGCCTGGAGCAACAATGCCTCGCCCGTGACGGAGGAACAAGTCGCCGGTATCGGCTCCCCCGTCTCGGTCCAAGTTGGGGCTTCCGTCTTTGCCAAGAACTGTGCTGCTTGTCACCAGGCCCAGGGAGAAGGCGGAATCGGTCCGGCGCTCGCGGGAAACCCGCACGTCAATATCGCCAATCCGACTCCGATGTTGACCACGATTTTGCAAGGTCGAAACGCAATGCCGTCATGGCGCGGGCAACTCGCGGCGAGCGACATCGCAGCGGTTGCAACCTTCATACGCTCCTCGTGGGGGAACAATGCCGGCCCGGTGACGGTGCAAGATGTCACGGCGATCAAGTGAAGTGATTTAGACTGGGCGTCTTAGCGTACGATCAAAATAGGGATCGTCGCCTCTTGTACGACCGATTCGGCAACGCTGCCAAGCCACAGTCTCTTGAGTCCAGTGCGGCCATGGCTTCCCATGACGATAAGGTCGGCGCCCGTGTTCTTCGCGACATCGAGCAAAGCCGAAGACGGGTAGCCCTCTAACACTTTCGTTTCTATGGTAACGCCCGAATCCGCATATTTCGCGATAGCCTCCCTCTCGACTTGTCGAGCATCTTCATTGAGTGTGGCGATCCACTCATTAACGATGTCCCCGGTCGCGAACGTCATTGATGACGCCGCGCGTACCACATCTACCACGGTGCATACCGTGCAACGCGCGCCTTGCTCCTTCGCGAGCCGCACTGCCAAGTCGAGCGCTTTGTGAGAGCAATCCGATCCATCCAACGCGACTAAGATATGCTTAAACATTAAGGGTGGTTTCGCGCACCCTGGCAAATATCCACCTATGACTCGAATAGTCCGAAGCACGCGGATCCAGGCTCCTGAGAGTGCGGTGGTCGATCGAGTCCACGAATTCTTTTCCCAGCATCCAAAACTCCAGGTGAAGGCTTTGGGCCCCTCAACTGCGAGCGTGGAGGTTCAATACTCCGTGCTTTTCGACTGGCTGAGTATTGCTCCGCATCCTGAAGGCGTGGCATTCGCGTGGCGCCCGGCTTGGCGTGGTTTTCCATCGTTCGGTGCCACGCTCACCATTCAGGCAGTCGGTAACAAAACCGAGCTGGTCCTCGAAGGTTCGTACGAACCGCCGGGTGGTGCCGCCGGCCGTTTTTTCGATCGTGTCGTGGGTCGAAAATTAGCAGCGCGCACTATGGACGCGTTCCTCAGTCAGCTAGCGGATAACACTCGTTCTTCATGAAGAAGCTCGTCACTGGTGTGATCCTTGCGCTGGCTGCCATTAGCGTCGGCGCGGCGCAGGGCTCGACCAAGGTTGACCCGCTCGTCGACCGCGGACGGTATCTCGTGGGCTTTGGCAGTTGCAACGATTGTCATACGCCAGGGTGGAGAGAATCGGACGGAAGCATTCCGGTTTCGCGCTGGATGACCGGGAGCAGTCTCGGCTATCGCGGGCCGTGGGGAACCAGTTATCCGGCCAACGTTCGCGTCGAGTTTCAGCACATCTCGGAAAACGACTGGCTCTTTATGGTGCGCACCCGCGGTGGTCATTGGCCGATGATTTGGCACGATTTGCGGTTTCTCCAGATCGAGGACCAGCGCGCGATCTACCGTTTTATCAGGCAACTGGGAACCCGTGGGAGCCAGTCACCAGCCGATCTTCCACCCGGCGTCGAACCGAAGACGGCGTATATTTGGGTCGTACCGCACTAGCGGCGCAGTCGTGGCTACCAGGTTCGCATTCCGGGCGCCAAGTAGCCCGGATGCCGCAGCAGCTCGCCGAGCGGACCCGCATACGCAAGCACGGCTAAAACGAGCGCCAATGCGCCCCACCGAAAGACGTGCTGCAGCAGTGCCGGCGTTGCCGCGGCGGGTTCGGCGGGCGTCGCAAACGTCGCTTCCATTGATTCCGTCTTCGCATTTTGCAGCAGCGTGCCAACCGCGACGGCGACGAACGTGAGGATACTCACGAAGAGAAAGAAGCCGCCGGCCGCAGCGAGCAGCATGAACGGCTCCCACGTGTTGGCGACGTTCGCGCCCATGTAGCCGACTTCGGCCGTGCGGCGCGGCGCTCCGAGAAGGCCGGCATAGTGCATTGACAGCGACATGATCAGCATGCCGAAAAACCAGAGCCGCGTCTGGAAAAGCGCCCACTCGGGCTTCCATAGCGCGCGCCCGGTCAAGCGCGGGATCATCCAGTACGCCGCGCCAAGGAACGTAAGCGCGACCGGCCCGCCGACGGTGACGTGGAAATGACCGACGATCCAGATCGTATTGTGAACCACGCTGTCCATGCTGTACGACGCGTTGACTAAGCCCCCGAATCCGCCGAGGATAAACAACAGCATTCCCAGAGCCGCACCGCTAAAGGGGGGATCGCTCCAGGGAAGGCCCTTCACCGTTGCGATGAATCCGCGACGGCCTTGCTTGATCGCGACAAGCTCAAACGAGGCGAAGATCGCGAACGCGGTGATGAAAGACGGGATAGCCACGCCGTATGTCAAGACGGTGTGTAGCATCTTCCAAGTCGACGAAATTCCCGGATCCATAAACTCGTGATGGATTCCGACCGGCGTAGAGAGCAGGATCAGCATGACAAACGTTAAGCGTGTCAAACCGTCGCTAAAGACGTTTCCACCGTAACGCGTTGGGATAATGTTGTACCAAATGATGTACGCACCCATGATCCAGAAGTACACCAGCGGGTGCCCGAAGTACCAGAAGAACATACGCGTCAACATCACGTTGATCCCCGGCGTCCATCCGAAGGCCCACGGAATCAAGAGGCCCATCTCCGCCACCACGCCGAGCGTCGCGACGATCCACATCACAAAGGTCGCCGTCGCGCAAAAGACGACGAGCGGAATCGGCTGGCCGGGATGGCTCTTTCGGAAGAAGATCACGTTTTCGAAAATCTCGAAAGCGACCACCCACGTACCCAGGACGAGCAATGTCGCACCGATATAGAACCACGGGCTGGCCTTGAGAGGCGCGTAGAACGTGTAGAGCACGGTGGCGTCCCCGTGCAATATTGTGAGCGCCGCCATTGCCGTTCCCAACAGCATCAGGCTCCACCCGAACCAGGCCACTGCCAAACGGCGCTCTCGTGGAATAGAGCGATAGGTAACGAATAGCGACAGGCCCGTAATGAAGAACGTCGTGAAGACGAGCGCCATCAACACGCCGTGCATCGTCAGGATGCGATAATAGTCAAACCAGGTCGGCGCACCGAAGACGCTCGTGCGCGCAAAACCTTGAAAGACGCCAAACACGGCACCGAGCGCGATCGCGGCGGTCGCCGTGTAGATGTGGGCGATGACGACCCGGTTCTCATTACGGACTTGGGTCTCCGGCGGCGTCACTGGCTCACCTCGATTTTGGCAAACATATCCTGGTGGTCGATTCCGCAATATTCATGGCAGATCACGAGGTATTCACCGGGTTTGCGAAAGACGTGGGTTTCCTGATTGACCCAACCCGGAATCGCCATCATGTTGAGATCGGTGCCCGGAACGAAAAATCCGTGAACGACGTCGGCAGATGTAACGTAGAACGTGACTTTGCTTCCGATTGGAATCGTCAAGGTCGCCGGATTAAACCGGAAGACCTGCGCTACGTAGTAGGCTTCGTACGAGCCGTCGGGCAATCGGTGAAGCCCCGGCTTGTCGAAGGGCGGTGTTTGCGAGACCTTCGTGGGATCAATTTGCTGCATTCCCGACGGCGGGTTGATGTTATCGGCGAACGCCGCAAAGCCGATGAGCGCGAGGAATACGACCAGCATGCTTATGCCGAAGGTCATCCACCATCGTTCGTATCGGTGAATGTTCATGTTACCAGCGGCTGCGCAGCAGCGCGTAGATTCCGAGCCACAGAACGAAAAACGAAATGCCGAGCACGAAGACGAACCGCAGCGTCCCTACGAGAGGGGCTTCATCGTCGCTCACGATGCGCTTGGATCACGTTTGGCTTGCTCGTCGTGCTGGTAGCGCTTTACCATTTCGTTTCCCAGGCGGCGCAGCAGCGCTTGAGCGGTGGCGCTTGCGATGCGGGTTCCCGCCGCCCAGTCGAATGCCGCCCCTGCGATTCCTCCTGGGGGACGATACGATCCGCGCAGCTCGAGCCGCGAAGTTTGATACGTCTCGTCCGCGCGCACGGTGAGCTCACCCTCGAACTCTGGATATGGCCCGCCCTGCGGTTTCCAATGGATGCGCCAGGGTTGGTCGAAGTGCATCGGATCGACGGCCGAGCCAAAGGTTACCGTCACGCCCTTTGAAAGTTCCATACCGGGTACGGGCGCGGTTAGAGTGAGGACGCTCGGCTCTCCCGACGCCGCTCGCGCTCCAACGCTGTCGGCAAGGTAACCCTGTGCGAGATGGTATGGGCATGGCACGAGATGGATCTCAAACAACTCGGACATGACGCGATCTTATCTCAAGCACCGGTAGAACCTTTCGCCCTTGACCGGAACCGGTCTATCGTCGAGCCCCAGCCAGGCGCAGCGTATGGCGTGCGATCATGAGATTCTCGTCGGTCGGCACGACCAGGACCGCGACGCGGCTTTCGGGGCGCGATATCACTCGCTCGTTACGTTGGTTTGCGGCGTCGTCGAAGCACACTCCAAGGTAGTCGAGCCGCTGACAGGCAGCGCCGCGAATGGACGGGGCGTGCTCGCCAATCCCGGCGGTAAAGACCAACGTTTTCAAACCGCCTAACACCGCGATCATCGAGCCGAGATGCTTGCAAAGCTGATAAACGAAAAGCTCGATGGCTCCGGCTGCGCGTCCATCCGCACCGGCCATGGAAATGAGGCTCTGCATGTCGGCGGTCGTGCCGGAGACGCCGAGCAGACCAGACTTAAAGTAGAGTAAATCCGAGAGCCGTTTTGCATCGTACCCACGAGACTCCAGCAGCCGCAGTACGATTCCCGGATCCAGATCGCCGGAGCGCGTTCCCATCATCAGGCCGCCCAGGGCGCTGAACCCCATCGTCGTGTCGACGGGTTTGCCGCCTTCGAGAGCACAAAGGCTCGCGCCCGAACCAAGGTGCGCGATCACGGTAGGCCCGCAATCGTTTCCTAACTCGGAAGCGATATACTCGTACGAGAGCCCGTGAAATCCATATCTTTGGAGCAGAGGGTCGAGGTCGAGTGGGAGTGGCAGCCGTTTTGCGATCGCTGCGGATTGACGGTGGAAGGCCGTGTCAAAGCACAGAACATGGGGAATGCCGGGAATTTTTCGCAGGGCTGCGCGGACGAGGTCGAGTTCGCTGCGCAAGTGGAGCGGCTCGATCTCGACGAACGCCTCAAGGTCTCGCAAAACCGCATCGCCGGCCCTGACTGGTGCGGCATACGCAGGCCCTCCAAAAACAATCCGATGGCCAACGGCGCCGAACTCGCCTTCGAGATGCGGCCCAACGCGGGACAGCACGCTTGTCAGTGCGGTCTCCGCATCATCGCTTGCCTCGAAGCTCCCGGCCTCCATGCACACGAGCTGCGCGCGCAGCGAATCCGTGCGGTAAGCCGCAAACTTTAAGGATGACGAACCACCGTTCAGAGAGAGTATCTCCACGACTTACCTCGAAATGCAGACGACAATGCCCGCAGTAGGCCGCCTGCGACTGTTGATTCTAGAACTTCGGTCGCATACCAGCTTAGACTTAGAAGGTTGAACCCCCATTATGTCTACTAACGATGCAACAACTCGCAGATTTGTCTTCGATGCGGCCTTGTCGACCGCGATTGCTGCCAACGGCGAGCCGCAGGCAAAGGTCACGGTTCCGGAAGGCCCGCTCACGGCGGAGATGCTCGATAAGATGGATCGCTATTGGCACGCCGCCAACTATCTGTGCGTCGGCCAGATCTATCTCTTTGAGAATCCCCTACTCCGAGAACCGCTGAATGCTAAGCAGATCAAACCGCGGTTGCTTGGGCACTGGGGAACGTCGCCGGGACAGAACCTCATTTACGTTCATCTCAATCGTTTGATCAAAGAACGCAACGCAAATATCATTTACGTTTCCGGCCCCGGGCACGGCGGTCCGGCACTCAACGCGAACTCCTATCTGGAGGGAAGCTTTACGGAGGTTCACCCGGAGATCACGCCGGACGAAAACGGTATGCGGCTCCTTTTTCGGAAGTTCTCGACGCCGGGTGGCCTACCTAGTCATTGCGGGCCGCACGTTCCGAACTCCATGCATGAGGGCGGAGAGCTCGGCTACTCGCTTCTCCATGCGTTTGGCGCCGCGTTCGACAATCCCAGCCTGATCGTTGCCTGCGTGATAGGCGACGGGGAATCCGAAACGTGTCCGCTCGAAGGAAGTTGGAAGTCGGTCAACTTTCTCAACCCGGTTTGCGACGGCGCGGTCTTGCCGATTCTGCATCTTAACGGGTACAAGATCTCCGCACCGACGGTGCAAGCGCGGACGAGCGACGACGACTTGAAGGCTCTCTATATCGGTCGTGGTTATAAGCCGTATTTTGTCGAGGGCGACGATCCCAAGATCGTGCATCAGCTGCTGGCCGCCGTGCTGGACGATTGTTATGCCGAGATTCTTGGAATTCAAGACGAAGCGCGCCGCAGCGGATTCCAAAAACAGCCGGTGTGGCCGATGATCGTGCTGCGCACGCCCAAGGGATGGACTGGCCCGAAAGAAGTCGACGGAATCCCGATCGAAGGGACCTTTCGCTCGCATCAAGTTCCGCTCGCAACCATTCGCGAAAACCCCGAGCATCTCAAGATCCTCGAAGCCTGGATGAGAAGTTACAAACCGGAGGAGCTCTTCGACGAGCGCGGCAAGATCATTGAGGAGCTGGCGGCCCTCGCGCCTTCCGGCAACCACCGCATGGGCGGGAATCCCCATGTTAACGGCGGCCGGTTGCTCGTCGAGCTCGACCTTCCCGACTTTACGAACTACGCGCTAGAGGTTCCCGGGCCGGGCCGAGTCGTCGCCGAGGCTCCACGAAAGCTCGGCGATTTTTTCAGGGACATCTTCAAACTGAATCCGACAAACTTTCGGATGTTTTGCCCCGATGAAACGGATTCGAATCGGCTGAGCGCGGTCTTCGAGGTCACCAAGCGTCGTTTCGCGGCGCAGATCGTTTCGATCGACGACGATCTCGCCCCCGATGGGCGCGTCATGGAGGTATTGAGCGAGCACTGCTGTCAAGGATGGCTCGAGGGATACCTGTTGACCGGGCGCCACGGAATGTGGTCGTCGTATGAAGCCTTCGCGCAAACCGTCGATTCCATGCTAACGCAACACGCCAAATGGCTCGAGCAGTGCCGCGAGTATCCGTGGCGCAGGCCGCTTGCGTCGCTCAACATTCTGCTGACAAGCCATGCTTGGCGCCAGGACCACAACGGCTTTAGCCACCAGGCGACTGGGTTCGTGGATAATGCATTAGGCCGCCAAAAAGACGTCGTTCGGGTGTACTATCCGCCAGACACCAATTGCCTGCTGAGCGTTTTCAGCCATTGCCTGCGGAGTCGCAACTACGTCAACATCGTTACCTGCGGAAAGCAGCCGCAGTTGCAATGGTTGACTATGGACGAAGCCCTCGAGCATTGCTCGCAGGGTGCGTCGATTTGGAAGTTTGCGACCAACGACGGAGGTGAGACGCCCGATGTCGTGCTGGCTTGCGCCGGCGATGTGCCGACCATCGAAACGTGTGCGGCGTCGTGGCTCCTCCAAAAGTACGTCCCAGGCATCAGAGTGCGCGTCGTCAACGTGGTCGACTCGATGGCCCTCGCCATGCCGGACGTTCACCCGCACGGTCTCGACAATATGTCTTTTGATGCGCTCTTCACCAAGGATGCGCCCGTCATTTTTGCCTTCCACAATAACCGATGGCTGATCCACTCGATCGTTCACGGACGATCCAATGAAGACCGCTTCCACGTCCGCGGGTACATGGACCGCGGCACGACGACGACGCCGTTCGACATGGTAGTGCTAAACGAGATGAGCCGGTTTCATCTTGCAACGGATGCCCTGAAGCACGTTCCGCGATTACGCTCGGCGAGTTCCGGCGTCACCGAAATGTTCGAGCGAAAGCTTCACGAGCATGACGCCTATATCCGCCAGCATCTCGACGACATGCCGGAGGTCAAGAACTGGGTCTGGACGGCCGATTACAGCGAGCCGAACGTGCCTCCGCCCTTGGCCAAGGGACAGCCTAGAGCGAACCTGTTCAGCGACGCCTAAATTGCTTTGATAGGACGGTAACGCGGCTCCCACATCGCATCGCAAATCGCCGCCTCCAAGTTCGGAGGGTTGACGCGCGCGAGTCCTTCGCGCACGGCCTGCTTCGCGACGGCTATCGCTACCCGTACCGAAACCTCACGCACGTTGGCGACCGCCGGAAGAATCGACGCGCCGAGTTGCGGCGCATCCACCATCTCGGCGATGGCGCACGCGGCGGCCGTAAACATCCCGTCACTGATTAGTCGCGCGCGAGTAACGATCGTCCCCAAGCCGAGGCCCGGGAAGAGCATCGCATTGTTAGCTTGCCCGATCGTGAACGTCGCGCCGTTGTAGATGACCGAATCAAAGGGGCTTCCGGTTGCTATCAGTGCCTTGCCGCCGGTCCATCGGATGAGGTCGGCCGGCACCGCTTCGGCGAGAGCCGTCGGGTTGGAGAGCGGCAGAATGACGGGGCGTGGGGTGCCCTCTGCCATCTGACGAACGATCGATTCGGTGAACGCACCGGCGACGGCGGACGACCCAATGAGGATCGTCGGTTGGATCCGGCGCACGACTTCCGCCAAGGTGATGCCGCGTTCGCCGTCGAGCTTCCACCCGGCGACTTCGGCGGCGGGCCGCGCGTAGGGTCTCTGGAAGTCGCGAAGATCTCCCATGTCGTCGATCAGCAAGCCGTGTCGCCCGACGCACCAGAACTGGCGTGCGGCTGCTTCGGCGGTGAGACCGTCGTTCGTCATCGCGTTCCGGACGAGATCGGCGATGCCGCAGCCCGCGGTGCCGGCACCGAAAATGACGATTTTTTGGTCACGAACTCGGCCGCCGGAAACGTTGAGTGCGGCCATTACCGCGGCAAGCACGATCCCCGCCGTGCCCTGAACGTCGTCGTTGAACGTACAGATCCGTGATCGGTACGCATTGAGAATCCACCGCGCGTTGACTGCACCGAAATCTTCCCAGTGCAACAGCGCGTTTGGGTACAAGCGGAGGGCGGTCGCTATATACTTGTCGATGAATGCGTGATACTGCTCGCCGCGAACGCGCGGATGACGATATCCCAGGTAGAGCGGATCGTCGAGGAGCGCCTGCCGGTCCGTTCCAACGTCGAGCATGACCGGAATCGCGCGCGACGGATCGATCCCCGCCGCAGCAGTATAAACGGCCAATTTGCCGACGCAGATATCGATGCCGCCGACGCCCCAATCTCCAATCCCGAGAATCGCCTCGGCGTCGCTCGCGACGATCAGGTCGACGTCGTCGGGTCCGGCTTCGGCGCTCGACAGCGCTTCTTCGATTTCGTCTGGGCGGTCGATCGAAAGAAAAATGCCTCGCGGCCTGCGATACTGATGGCTGTACTGCTGTATCGCCAAACCCACCGTCGGCGTATAGATAACCGGGAGCATTTCAACGACGTGCCCGCCGAGCAGATGGAAGAACAGCGTTTCATTGCGATCCTGAAGCGCCGTGAGGAACGTGTTCTTGGCCAAGTCGTCCGATTGTTTCCTGAAGAGCTCGTAGGCGCGCTCGGCCTGTTGCTCCATCGCCAGCACGGCGGGCGGAAGCAGACCTGTCAGGCCCAGCGCCCGGCGCTCCTCAATCGTAAATGCAGTGCCTTTGTTGATTTGTGGGGTATGTAAGATGTCGAAGCCTCGAGCCGAGATTTCGAAGGCGCCGCTTTCGTCGACGCGATAGAATTTCGTAAGCTTCATTCTTTCGGAGACGACGCCGGCGACGTGGACGCTGCCGTTTGATCGAAGATGGCTCGCACCGGTCCGAAAGGTGCATCGTATTTGCCCGCGAGAGTCAGGCGCGATTTTCCCCCTTCCACCTCAACGTGTTTTCTCAGCGTACTCATACCGGTTTCATCCTTTCGACATTCTCGGCTGACAGATTTGCTGGCCGTCCGCAGCGTACCGCCCCGCAAGAAGTGTTCCGGAAGACTTCGCCGTCATACCGGCCTGCCCCCAAGGTCGAGTAGCGACCCCTGTTTCTCAAGAGCCCTCCCCGGTTTATTGGCCACTAAAGGACCTGGCTTCGAGTCCCGCGATGGATCTCGTGATCCGGGATGCCGTCTCAGCAGATACTGAAGTACGCGCAGAACTTTCATGCGAATCTGATCGTGATGGCACACACGGTCGCGATGACCTACGCCATCTGCTCTAGCGGAGGTTGTTGAAGGGTCTTGCGCGGCTCTTCGGTGCCCGTTCTCGTTGTTCGGACGACAGAAGTCACACTCACAAGTTGTTCGCTGATGTACGGTTGGGTTATGAGAAGCATCCTTTCGGCACTTGTTGCCGCAACATTCGGTCTCGCGCTGGGTATCGCAGTTCCGATCTCTGCGTCCGCAGCATCCAGCCCCCAGGTCATAACCGTTACCGCCTCCTCTTCGACAATGTTTAGCCCATCCGAGATCACCGTTCACGTCGGACAGCCCGTCGAATTGAAGATTGTAGGACAGACCGGTGTGCACGGTATCGTGTCGAGCACGCTCGGGATTCCGGCTACGACGATCATGCCAGGGTCCACGCAAACTGTGAAGTTCACACCCTCGAAGGCGGGCACGTATTCGCTGCATTGCACGATTCCGTGCGGTACAGATCACAGCCAAATGGTGATAGTCATCAAGGTGGTTTAGGACACTAAGCGTCTTCAAGCGTGGATCATTCCCAACCGTGCGTCACGGATGGTCTTTCTTGGAGAGCGCGTTGACTTCTTCGGACTCGTAAGTAAAGCCCGCAGTGGCGACAGGTTCGCCTTCATCGACGAGGCCGACGGACGCGTCTTTATGCGAATCGGATTAATGGCTTGAGCACGCCATCGAGCTTGCGGTCCATTATCTCGAAGGCGCGGGGCATATCGTCGAAGTCGAACGTATGTGTCGTCATCTTGGTTGGATCGACGAGTCCTCGCTCTAAGATGCGCAACAGCCGCTCCATGCGCAGCCGGCCTCCCGGGCACAAACCGGTGCGAATGGTCTTGTCGGCCATGCCGACACCCCATCCGATGCGGGGGATCGAGACGAACTCTCCTTCTCCGTGGTAGCCCACGTTGGAGATCGTACCGCCGGGTTTTGTGACGGCGACGCATTGCTCGAAGCTCTTTTCGGCACCGAGCGCCTCGAGGGCTGTATCGACGCCGATCCCGTCCGTTTCGGCGAGAATGCGCTGCACCGGATCTTCCTTCTGAAAATCGACGACCAGGTGCGCCCCATACTCTCGGGCGAGTTGCGCGCGGCGCGCGTCGGTTTCGACGGCGATTATCAAGCCCGCACCGCGCAGGCGCGCACCTGCAGTCGCCATCAAGCCGACAGGCCCTTGCGCAAAGACCGCGACGGTTCCGCCAATCGGAACGCTGCCGTGCTCGGCGGCCATGAATCCGGTCGACATCATGTCACAACAATAAACTGCTTGATCGGGCGCAATGCCTTCAGGAATGAGCGCCATGTTAGCGTCGGCTTCATTGACGTGGAAGTACTCGGCAAAGACGCCGTCCTTGATGTTGGCGAACTTCCAGCCGCCCAGTGCTCCGCCCGATTGCGACGGATACCCGTTCTGCGCTTCCTCCGATCCCCAATCAGGCGTTATCGCGCCCACGACGACGCGATCGCCCGGCTTGAAGCGGCGCACCTCGGAGCCGGCGGAGTGCACGACCCCGACGGCTTCGTGACCGAGGGTCAAATTTTCGCGCGGACCGATGGCACCACGAACCGTATGTGAGTCGGAGGTGCAGATGAGGGCGTACGCCGTCTTGACGACTGCGTCGTTTGGACCCGCGACGGGAATCGGCTTTTCCGCAAATCCGGTGCGCTCGACGCCGAGCATAACAAAGGCTTTCATGGTGCGATCTTCTCCTCAATTTAGGCAGGCTTCGTCGGGCTTCGGCGGCGACCTGGTCTCGTAGTCCATGGCCGATCTAGGCTCAGGGTGACGAGGCTTCCTCTACTAAAACGGTAACGCGATCCGGCAGCGCGTAGACAAAGCCTTCACTCGTCGCTAACTCGAGGCGGCTGCTCATGCCATCTATCACAACGTTTGCTCGCAAGCGGCCCGGCTTTAGCGCTGCCAGAAACGGCGCATGCCGCGAGAAGAATCCCTCCTCGCCTTCTGTCGTTACGACGGTCACGAGCGTCGCCTGGCCTTCAAACACGACCTGCGCGGGCGTAATGACTCGGAGCGAGAAGGTGTTAGCCACGGAGCTCGTTGATTATTTCTTTGATCGTAAAGCATGGCGGTATGAACATTAATGGTAAACTTAACGTTCCGATGATAGCATACCGGTCAGCCAAGCTCCTCTTTGCGGTTGCGCGAACCAGTTGTCCACGCACTTTTGGCTGGGCAATTTGGCGTTCCGCAATGGCCGCGGTCCTCGCCGATAAGTAGCATGATGGCAGCGGGCGTAAAGATTATCCTCATCCTCGGCGGGCTCTTTCTGATTTGGATCGCGCTGCGCGACGTCTTTCTATCGGTCGTGCTGCCGCAGGCTGCGGACCGGCGGCTTCGCTTGTCGGCCCTCCTTGCGCGAGCGCTGTGGCGCCTCTGGCGACTACTCGCCAAGTCCTATTCCAACGAAGACCGGCGCGAAAGCTTCCTGGGGATGTTCGCGCCGTTTACCCTGATGACGCAGCTCGCGCTTTGGGTTGCCGTGCTTATCTGGGGATTTGGTACCCTTCTTTATGGACTTCCCAACGCATTTCATCCACACTCGGTTACTTACGCCACTGCGTTGTATTTTGCCGGCGCGTCGTTGCTTACGATCGGGTACGGCGACATTACACCTGCCAACGAGTGGGCCCGCGCGATCTCACTTGTCGCGGGTGCCTCGGGGCTCGCCGTCGTGGCGCTCACGGCGTCGTTTTTGTTTTCAATCTTTGGTGCTTTTCGTCGTCGCGAAAGCTTCGTCACCACACTTGGCGCGCGTGCGGGATCGCCGCCGAGCGGCGTCGGTTTACTTGCAATCGCGGGATACGTCAATCTTCGCGAGGACCTCAATGTCGTCTTTCGCCAAGGGCAAGTCTGGACTGCGGAACTCATGGAGAGCCACCTCGCCTATCCCATTCTTGCGCATTACCGCTCGAGCCACGATTACGAATCCTGGGTGACGACGCTGGGGACGCTGCTCGACGCCGCGTCACTCGTTATCACAACCGTAGACCGTTCGGCGAGCCCCGAGCGATTCGATGCCTCCGGACAGGCTCGCATACTCTTTAGCATCGGCCGGCACGCGGCGCACGATCTCGCTCATTACTACGGCTTGCCGCTGGAAGATATCGTGGGTTTGGAGCGCGCGGAGTTCGAACACGCGTGCGGCCGGCTGAGCACTGCCGGCTTTACGATTCGAGATCGAGCCGCGGCTTGGGAATCCTTTTGCGACCTGCGCAAAGCCTACGCCTCACATCTCAACGCGCTCGCACGCTGGCTGGCGGTTCCGCCTCTACGATGGACGGGAGACAACGTCTTGATTGAAGCCGGTCACCTGCGCGGCCAGCTCCCGGAGCGATTACTGCGCCGCTTACGCGGCTTCGACAAGGAGCCCTAGTCGCTTTGATCACCGGATAAATACGAACGCTATCGCGACACCCAGTACCGCTAACAATCCCAGCAAGGCGGCTACCGTTACGCTTTCACGGTGCCGTGAAAAAGCGATTGTATAGACAGCCTTGAGCACGTTGTTCGAGGACGTCGCCAGAACGATCGCGATCGCGGCCGTGCTAAGCCCGATTGTTCCCGCGCCGCCCTGCGCGAGGCTCAGGACGAATGGATCGATATCCGTTACGCCGACGATGCCTGCTAGTGCGAAGACGCCTGCGCGTCCCCAATAGAGTTGCGCAACGGTCGCAAGCATCGAAACGGCGACAAAGAGCAGCGCGAAAATGAGAGCCGTCGAGAGCTGAAGAGGATTTGCAAGCTCGCTCGTCGTCCCTGAACCCGTACGTGCGCGGGCGCGCTGCAGCGCAAGAAGCCCGCTTGCCGCAGCGAGCGCAAGAAGCGGACCTGCGAGTATTCGACCGAGTGAAAGATTGAAGAGCGAGCAAACAGCGAGGACTCGCACATACATCATCGCCGTTGCGGCCACAATCCCCGCCTGCAATTCGGACGTCATCCCCTCTTCGCGCGATCGGCGCGACAACACTACGGCAGTCGCGGTCGATGAATAGAGGCCGCCGAGGACGGACGTCAGCAACGTCCCGCAGTGAGGAAAGATAAAACGTTGGAGCAGATAGCTGGCATACGAGATCGACGAGACGGCGACGACCGCGAGCCACACGCCAAACGGCGTGATCGTCGTGAACGGGATCGGCGGCCTTCCCGCTAGCAGCGGCAGCACGACGCCGACAAGAATGAGAAATTGAGCGGCCGTGGTTACTTCCTGCGTTGAGACGCGCGCTGCCCAATCGTGCAACGTACGTCTTCCTCCCAGCAGAAGGACGGCCACGACCGCCACCGCGACGGAAAGCCAGGGTGGCTGCGTTAACGCTAACGGTCCAAGCACATAGGCCAGCAGATTACAAACCGGCACGACGAATGCGCCCTCTGTGGACTTCCCATTCTCTGGTTGCCGGCGAATGTATGCGTAGATCCAGGATCCTACAACGACAAGACCTGCGACAAAGGCGACCCCGTTCGAAGGGTCGAGCAGATAAAGGCCTCCGCCGAGGAGCGCGAGGAGCGGGAAGGTACGTACTCCTCCTGGGCGGTGCGGCAGTTCGCCGGCGTAGAACCCTTCGAAGGCGAATCCAAAGAACAGCGAAAGACCCAGAAGAAGCGCTAGGCGTTCGGCGCCGCCTTGAGAGAATACCGCCGATGTCATGCGCTATGAGCGATGCCTGAAAGCGTTTATCTTCTCGCTGAGATCGCTACGATAACCACGATAGCGAAAGATCTGGCGCGTCTCACTGCCGACGCAATCGACGCGAAGCCTATAAATGAGATCACCAAGGGCAATGTGGGGCCGTTGAAAGCTCTTGAAGCACCTCTTTGCGACGAGGATGTCGTCGTCCGAGGCACATCGACACGCCAAACGGTCTGACAGGCCTATTAGATGACCCATGCGATGCGTGATACCGAGGTTGGACATCGGAGGGGCTCGATTCGCGTGGCCACCCGCTATTTTTCTGTCCTCTTCGCTACGGCCCCTCACGTCGATCAGCGAAGCAGCAATCTCTATTGAAATGCCGCGACGCTCTCACTCCACGGGAGTCGGGAACTTAGGTGGCGTAGGACCTGGCATCGGCCCGGGATGGGTCGGCGGCTCTGGGCGAATCGGCATCGGTGGGAACGGATGGGTGCCAACGCCCCCGCTAACCTGGTCGACTTCCTCGTCCTGGTTGGTTTTTTTTACGTCGCTCATGATCAACCTTTCTCGCGGCTACCTGCCGCGCTTAACTACAGACTTGTGCTGTTGTGAGGTCTTCCAGAAATGCTCAACATGCAACGAGCGAGAACCCGCGGCATACAGTTAACCCCTCCCACCCACGGTGCGCCTATCCACTGGCGTTGTCAAGTAAAACAAGACAAACCAACGCTGCCACAGGAACTGCGCGGTGCTGGCGGTTTTTTAAGATAGTTAAGTGCTAAGTTAGGTTGGTATCACTAGGGCAACTGCTTTATCGGCCAACTTAGGGTGTGTTCCGTGCGATGGGTAGGAAACGGATTCTAGGGCCTCAGGCCATCTTGGGCGTCGCGATGCGGTTGGCAAGGCTGGAAGCACGCCACCGGCAGCGGCCAGATCTTCTTTAGTTGGTAGCGTTGTACGCATAGTTCGTAGCGGTGACCCGCAGCGGCAGGAGGTAACGATGGAGCTTTCATATATTGGCCGCATTCGAGGCCGTCTTGGCCGCAAACGCCTCTGTGCTCGTCGTTGAAGCCGTCCATCTTTTTTCCGTCATAGGCAATTTTGAACGCAGCACTGCAATGAGTGATGTCCGTTGGCAAATAGAGATTGCCGGCTTTGAGCTTCTGCTTCTTGTCGCCGCCGCTCGTCTTCCACAGACCGAATTTTGCGCCGTGGGCTCCCGGGAAACTGGCAAAGAGATTATCGAAACTTCGATTCTCTTGGACCACCAGCACAACGTGCTGAATCGGGGAACTGCCCGATCCAGGCTGCGGCAAGACCGTAGGGGATTGCAATGACGAGTCGGGGCCGCCGCAGCGCGCGATAACTGCCGCGGCTAGTGCGCCAGTCAGCGCGTAGGCGACTCGTCTTTCAGCGGCAAAATCTGCGATCGTCATTTATGCTCCGTCCTGAGGGCAAAGGTATAAGCGACGTATGCCCACGTTCTTTAATTGCTCTGAATTTCATCGCGAGAGCCGTGCCTCTGCCCCTCTGCACGGCTTTGCCAATCGCGGAGCGTTGCAGCTAGACGTCCGCCCTTTCGATCCGAGCTCTCGCCGTCGCCCGGCGGACGAGGCAACTTCGGGTAGAGGCTGCGAATTACCGGCGCTGGTGCGGCAGGCTGATGGCTACGCCTTGCGCTAGCGAGACGCCGTTAGTGATTGTGTGGATGAGCGATCCTCCAGCCGGGTAGTGATAAATCAGCGCCTCGTAAATGGACTTCGACCCGTCATTGCGTCAGCTTCCGCGCTGCACTGCCATGAAACTCAGTGCCGGCCAGAGAACCCCAGCCGCAGATGAAGCTTTCAAATCTTAGCCATCACACACTGGCCGCTTCTTGCGTTGCGGCAACGATGCTGCTCCTGTCGGCCTGCACAAGCAACACCTCGGTTCCGTCGACAAGCGGCGGTGGCGGCGTGCAACCGGCGAATCAAACATTTAAGTACACGGGCAAGGAGCAATCGTTCACCGTCCCGGCCCACGTAACGAAGATCGCAGTCATCGCTCTTGGCGCCGAGGGTGCCGGCCGCAACGGCGGCCGCGGCGGCCGAACCACGGCCACGATTTCCGTCACGCCGGGAGAGACGTTGGCCGTCTTTGTCGCTGGCGAAGGATCGGGAGAGCGCGGCGGCTTCAACGGCGGCGCCGCCGGACGCGACGGCGGAAACTGCAGTTGCGACGGTTACGGCGGCGGCGGCGCGTCAGACGTTCGCGCGGGCGGCGATTCGTTGAGCGATCGCATCCTGGTAGCAGCGGGCGGAGCGGGCTCCGGTGGCGGCAATCCGTCCGGCTCGGCTGAGGGTGAGGGTGGGGGTGGCGGCGGACTCACCGGAGGTACCGGCGGCGGCGGCCCATACAACTATCAAAACGGCGGCGGCGGCTTCGGCGCCACCCAGAGCGCGGGAGGAGCCGGCGGCATACACGGCTCGGACTGCGTTAAATATTCCGGCACCTCGGGTGCCGACGGCAAATTGGGCGACGGTGGCATCGCCGGGGTCGGCGGCAAATCGAACGGTCACAGCGCGGGCGGCGGCGGTGGCGGTGGCGGCGGTGGCTACTACGGCGGCGG
>Ga0182024_10010062_pt1 | contig 19378 bp, 18 predicted proteins | sample P32metaG_FD_120480 | JGI IMG/M metagenome (GOLD analysis project Ga0182024, IMG submission 120480) | Permafrost microbial communities from Stordalen Mire, Sweden - P3-2 metaG (Illumina Assembly) | ecosystem: Environmental > Terrestrial > Soil > Wetlands > Permafrost | place: Sweden: Stordalen... | reverse complement strand
GTCGATGTCATATGCGGCCACGGGCTGTGAGTTGTTGACGGTTCCCTGCAGCTGCCAGTACCAGGTCAGGGACTTAGCCGGCACCCACCGGCTGGTGGGCGCTCCGCCCCCGGCGATGGGGGCACCGGAACCACCCGACCCGCCGGACCCGCTCGAGCCGCGCGGCCCTGCAGCTGGAGCACGATTGCGAGATCGGTGCTTCGAGGAGCCGGGCGTTCCGGAGCCGGAGCCGCGCGCGGCGACCCAAAAGCTCGCGACGCGGGCGGCCCGGCTCGCCGCGGAACCGCCGGCGATCATACGGCGCATGGACGCATGGACGATGCATGTCCCGGGCGCTTGGGCGAGCCGCTGCCGGCTCACTTGATCTACGGATTCAGGAGGACGGCGAGCGCAGCTCGACCGACCACTGTGCGGGTGAGGACACTCGCACGCCTCGGTAGGTTCCGCGCGACAGGCGCACGGTGCCGGTTTGCGAAGGGCTGTTCACGAGCATGAACCCCTTCGACGTGAAGATCTGGATCCTCGGGCGGTGAGCGTTCCACACGAGCAGGGTTCGCCCGCTCACCACCAGCGTGCCCAGTCGCCCGTTTCCGCTACCGGCAAACCGGCGCAGCAAGCGGCCTTCCGGCGACGGCGACGCGCCCGGCGTGGAGGCCGCGCCCGTTGCTGTTGACGCCGTCCCTGCGGGCGGGGAAGCGGGCGTCTTTGCCGAGGTGGCGGTGGTCGCGGTCGCCGAGGTGCCGGTGGCGCTGCTCGCCGGTGCCGTTGCGGTCTGGGAGCCTGCGGTCGAGGTGGTGTGGCTGCTGCCGCCGCAGCTCGCCAGGATGCTCACGGCTAGCAGCGCACCCACTACCGCTCCCACCCGGCTGCATAGCCTTCGACTGGGCGAGCTCATGGGGAACCTGCCACGCCGTGAGCTTATTGGATCCACAGGCTGGTAGCGAGCACGCGCCCCGGTCGCATGAGCAGCATGAGCAGAGGTGGAAGGGCGACGAGGATACCGACGAGCGTGCCTGCGATCAGCGCTGCGCCGGGGACCGGCGCGTGCACCAGAACCACGTTGCTCACGGTCAACTCGGTCGCGACGCTCGCCCCGGCCGCGAACAGCGCCCAGCGGGCATACGCCAGGGACTCGAGCACGTTCACGATCATCGTGACCAGCGCCACGCAGCCGAAGCCCACGAACAGGCTGAGCCGGTTGGTGCCCGATGTCCACTCAGCGATGAGGAGCACCGCTCCTGAGAGCACGACCGTCACGCCAACCAGCCGCAGGATCGCCCCGAGGAAGATTCCCATCGCGGCGCCGCGATGGTTGCGCTGGTTCGCCTGTGTGAGCGATGTGCCCTGCAGGCCGCGAGGAACGGCGTCGTAGAACTTCCACAGGTGATATCCGCCCCAGAAGCTGCCGAGCACCGACGGCAGCAGTGCGAGCGCCGGAAAGGCGCCGTGCACCCCCCAGCCGAGGCTCGGGTCGCCGACGAGCAGGCCGCCGAGCGCGGCGCCGATGGCGCCGGCCCACAGGGCTCGTCCCACCCGGCCGGCGGGTTCGTTGGAATGCTCCTCGCCGGTACGGATGGCCGTCACGCTGCCGATCAGGACCGTGGCCGTCAGCACCTCCAGCAGCGGATAGGCAGGTAGTTCCGCCTCCAACCCGATCACGGCACCGACCAGCAGCAGTCCATATGGCAGCGCCCAGCCCCGCCGGGCCAGCACGGTTCCCCCGACCCAGATCGCCACGAACATGCCCGCGAGAGGTCCGTACGGGCGCAGCAGCATCAGGGGGACCTCAATGGCGAGCAGGCCCAGAGCGCAGAGCGCCAGGCGGTCATGGGCCAGACAGGCCAATCCGCTGCGGCGGCTCAGGTAGCGGCTGCGGATCGCCCACTGGAGCGCAAGTGTGAGGGGCAGGGCGATCACGATGGCCTGCTGGAGCGAGGATGTGCCGACCTGCCGGCTCAACGGCCCGGCCCATGACGCGACCGCGAGGATCGCCATGATCAGGGCGACAGCCTCGCTGAGGATGCCGTCACGGCGGCCGGGTTCCTCGGTGGTCAATCGCCCGGGCGTCCAGCGGGGCGGTTTTGGAGGCACGACGCGCGATCCGAGGCTGAGCGCCCGGCCGGCTCGCACGCCGCCCCATGCCTCCAGCACCACCGCGGCCTCGAGCACGTCCTGGGCGCCTCGTCCAAGCCGCGCCTCGATGACGCCCGCCGCATACTGATGTCCGGGGGACTCCATGGGGCTCAGACCGCCCCCCAAATGGCCGCAATCGCAGCTCCTCTCAGGATTCGCCCGACGGGTCTCATGCCGCCATCTCCACGCCCGCGAGTTCGCCGAGCAGGTCGCGGTATCCCGCCAAGCAGGCTTTCTGGGTGTAGATGCGGTGGACGCGTGCAAAACCGCGCCGGCCCAGGTGCGCGGCGAGTTCCGGGTTGGAAAGCAGCGTCGCGACTCCCGTGGCGATGGCATGGACGTCCCCGGGCGGCGGGACTATCCCGCAGCCGCGCAACACCTCCGGAACCCCTCCGACGGCTGTTGCCACGACGGGGCGCGCCTGCGCCATCGCCTCGAGAATCGACATCGGAAGGCCCTCGGAGATGCTCGTCATGAGCACCACGTCCGCGTCGCGCACGACGCCGTGGGGGTCGCGCGTGCTTCCCATGAACTGGAAGCACTCCTCTGCTCCCAGCCGGCGCGCCAGCTCTTCGCACGCCCGTGCGTAGGCCTCCTGACCCTTGGTGGGTGGACCCCAGTACTCGAAGCGCACGCCCGGCACCCTGCGGCTCACCTCCACCGCGACTCGCAGCATGGTCTGCACATCCTTCAGGGGATCGATCCGGCCCACGGAGACCACCTTCAGGTTGCCCGGCGGATCGGTGTAGCTCGGCGGCGCGTCGATGCCGTTCTGGATCACACGGATCTTCTGCGGATCCACGCCAAGGCCGCGCTCCCAGGCGGCGTTCGCCTCGGTCACCGGGGCCACGGAGTCCGCCGCAGCATAGGCCGCCCGGCTCAGTCCTCGTGCCAGGCGGCTGCTCAAGAAGCGCTCTCCCTGTGAGGACGGGCTTCGGGCGGCGGCGAGGTAGGCCTCGCGCACATACACGCCGTGCTCGGTCAGGAGCATGTCCGTGCCATGCAGCTGTTTGTGCACCAGGGCCGGGATCGCCGCCCAACCCGCGGCCGTCACGTGAAGCAGATCGGTTTGCGGCGTGGGCACCGCCGCCGCGCGAGCGATCCAGTAGATCGTCTGGTAGAGCCTCGCCGCCTCGACGGCGTCCAGCTGGGGGGGCGGTCCAGCGTCTGGATGACTCTCTCCCAGCACCTCCTCGAGCGCGCCCAGAAAGGCTTCCCACGCTCCGGCTCCCCGGAAGGCGCGGCGCACGGCGTGCGGTCGCATCCGGCACCACACGAGCGCGTCGAGCAGGCCGTCGTAGCTCCCCTCCCAGCCCATCAACGACCGCACGAGGTTGGCGGGAAGGCTCTCCCGGGCGCGATGGTCCGCGCGGACCATCCAGCGGCGGCGGGGCAGTTGCTCGGACCACAGTTCGATCTGGCCGACCACGGCGGCATGAGGAGGCAACTCGAAGATTGCGGAATGACTGCGGTCGCCGGCCCGGATCGGAAGGATCTGCCAGTCGAACTCGGGCAGGCCTCCGATCAGCAGGTCACACCACGAGCTGACGCCCCCCATGGCGTGCGGGTAGGTGCCCTCGGTTGTCATCAGGATGCGCGCTCGCTGCGCCGGCCGGACAATGGGCGATCGCCGAGACCTGCCCACTCGCACACGGGAGCCGGCGGCCAGGCGAGCCAGTGCCGGCAGTTGCCGTGCGGTTCGCCGCGCGCCAGGATCCGTGCTGTCGATAAGCATCGCCGGTTGGGGTGTGGACATCAGTGCGGGCCGGCGCCGTTGGAGCTGGGACTCGTGCCGTTCGAGTCGTGCCCCGCGCCGTTGGAGCTGTGGCCGGCGCCGTTGGAGCTGTGGCCGGCGCCGTTGGAGCTGCTCGCCACCGGAACCTTGCCGTTGGCCACATGGCCGTTGCCGTTCGACTCGATCGCGCCCGGCAGCCCGCCGATCCGGAGTTGGATGCTGTCCATCGTCCGCTCGATCTCAACGCATGCCGTTAGCAGGCCGTCGCGCATGACCTGGCACTCGGTGAAGATGCCCCAGGCCTCCTCCAGCAATCTCTGGGCCTCCTCGTAGATCTCCGCGCCCCCCGGGCGCTCGCGGTCGATCGAGCGCTGCTTGCCGGTCGCCGAGAGTTCCGCCTCGAGCCGCTGTAGAGGGTCGGGCGGCTGGGCTGGGCCGTCGCCGTTGTGGGAGGCGGAGTTCCCGGAGGCGGCATTTGGTGCTGCACCTGCATCCATGCTATGGCGCTCGTTCCATGTTTTGACGGACATCTCGGGGTCTGCATGCCCGCGCAGGTGGTGCCGCAGAGCCTGCCTTTTGCGTTTGCTGGCTAAGCGACCCCTGCGCTCGGCCTCGTTAGTGTCTTAGGTTCCGGCCCGCCGCCCAATGGCCCATCTGCCTCATCTTGCGTTCAGCCCGTGAACGGAGGGGGCGCGGGAGCGACCGGATGAAACCTTGCGTGGCAAGGAAAACGTGGCAATACGGGGTATTGGGTGTTACGATGCCCTCCTTCGGTGTTCCCGCCCAGAGGGGCAAAACCGCCCTCAGAGCAGAAGGCCGAAAGAGCCCCAGCCCAAGTCATGGAGGTGACAAGGGCGAGGCTCAAGTCAATAGGAATGCAAGGGTAAACACGGATGTTTGGATCCCAGACCGGCTCGACATCGGATTGCGGCCGTGACTAATTTGGCTGACGGTGTCTCCGCGGTCCTGCGGCCGCGATCTGCGAGGCGCGCTGGCCGCCTCAGAGGGGTCCGCCAGCCCGCCCTCTCGTGGACCCCGCTGCGGGCACAGCCGTGGCTCCTCAGCGTCGCCTTCCTTGCCGTCGCCCTCACGATTGTCCTGCAGTCGCTCTCGATAGCGGTGCAGAGCTCATCCGGACACGCGACCGTGGCCACGGCGACCGGGCTGATCGGAGCGCTCGCGGCTTTTGTGTTTGCCGAGCGGACGCGCGCCACCCATCAGCTTCGTGACTTCCTGATCGCCGTCGGGCTGGGAGCCCTCGGCGCGGCGGATCTGATCTTTGCGGCGGGCCCCTCGCTCGTCAACGCCAGCCCGGGCAATTCCTGGCAGTGGATCACGCTGACGGTGCGACTGGCGGCCAGCGGCATTCTGATTGGCGCGGCCTTCTGTCCCAACGTCGACATCGACGGCCGCGGCCGCCTGATAAGAGCGATCGTGGTCGGCTCGGTGAGTGCGTTGGCTCTGATCACCGCGGCGATGCTCATCTTCGATCGGCATCTGCCGGACCTGCTGTCGAGCTCCGGGTCCGCTGGATCAAATGGCCACCTGCTGTTGAGCTACCTGCAGATCTTCGGCACGCTGTTCGCCGCCTGCGCCGCCGTCGGGCTCGTCCGGCATTCGGCGCGCGAGGCCGACGGGCTCGAGAGATCCATCGCGGCGGGCGTCGTGGTGCTCGCGGTCGCGCGCTTCAACTACTTCCTGGTCCCGCCCCTCAGCAGCGACCGGCTCTACGCCGGGGACATCTTGAAGCTGGGCGCCTACGCGCTGATCCTGTACGGGTGCCTGCACGAGTTCCGTGTTCTTCAGCGCAAGCTGGTACAGCGGGTATCGGTTGACGAGCGCAGGCGCATGGCGCGTGACATGCACGATGGCCTGGCGCAGGAGCTCGCCTTCATCGCCACCCACTCCCAGCGATTGAGCCAGACCGGCGAGGATGCCGCAACGGCGGTACACCTGCGGGCCGCCGCTGAGCGAGCGCTGCACGACTCGCGGACGACGATAGCCGTCCTGACCTCGCCCGACGACGCGGCCCTGGACCTCCTCATCGGACGCACCGTTGAGTCGTTCAGGTCGAGGTTCGGCGTCGACGTCGAGCTCGACCTGCAGCGCGACGTGATCGTCGCGGCCGAGCGGCGCAACTCCCTGCTGCGCATCCTTCACGAGGCCTTGACCAACGCGATCCGCCACGGCGATGCCCACCGGGTTCTCGTTCGCCTGACAGGCGATGAGCGGGGCGCGGTGCTGAGGATTGACGATGACGGTTGCGGCTTCGATGTCGCAGCCACCGTCGGCGCCGCCGCAGGCCTTGGCCTGACAAGCATGGGCGAGCGTGCCGAACTGCTTGGTGGCAGCTTGAGCGTGTCCTCGACGCCGGGAACCGGAACGATTGTGGAGGTGGTGCTGCCATAGAGAAGCCTGTCCGCATCGTGCTTGCCGATGACCATGCCGCGACACGCCTCGGCGTGCGCCTCGCGCTGGAGGAAGGCGGCTTCCAGGTGGTCGCGGAGGCCGCCGACGCACAGGGTGCGGTCGAGGCAGCCTTGGAGCATCGCCCCGACCTCTGCCTGATCGACGTCTACATGCCGGGAAAGGGCATCGCGGCGGCGGCCGAGCTCACCGAGGCTCTGCCCGATATGCCGGTCGTGATGCTGAGCGTCTCCGACAGCGACGAGGATCTCTTCGAGGCTTTGCGCGCCGGCGCCTGCGGCTATCTGCTCAAGGACACCGATCCAAAGCGTCTCCCGTTCGCCCTCAGTGCGGTGTTGAACGGCGAGGCGCCGTTGCCGCGAGTGCTCACCGCGCGCCTCATCACCGAGTTCCGGCGCCGTGGCAAAGAGCGCCGCATCCCCGACGCGGACGGCGACCTCGTCACGCTGTCAGAGCGGGAGTCCGAGGTGCTCGAGTTGCTGCGCACGGAGTTGACCACCAAGCAGGTCGCCCATCGGCTCGGCATCTCTCCGATAACCGTTCGCCGGCATGTCTCCGACGTGCTGAAAAAGCTGCGGGTCCCGGACCGCGGCTCGGCATTGCGACTGACCGGCGAGGCCTCGAAGTGAGCGCTAGGCGCACCCTGGCGCCGAGCACGGTCGCCCGGACGGGCGAGGCTCTCGCTCCGATCAGTTGAGAGCCCGCCGCGAGCGCCCGTCGCTCGCGAGATCGATCTCACACCAGACGAGCGTCCCTTCGCTGCGATCGACGCCCCAGCGGTCGGCGACGCGATCGACGATGAACATGCCCCAGTCGCGAGACACCATCTCTGGGGGCTTGCACACCAGCGCATCGGACCGGGGCTCTCTGATCTCAGCGCGTATGAGCCCGGCCGAGCGCCATACCACCAGTTCGATCCGGTCGGCCGGCGCAGGCTCGCCGCGTCTGACCGTGTTGGTCACCAGCTCGCTGACGCACAGCGACAGGTCGTAGAAGAGGTCCGGCTCGAAATGACGCTCCCAGTCACGCAGCGCCCGGCGGGCCGCCCCGACGGCCTGGGGCAGGCCGCTTAACTGGAATCGGCGCTCGGTTTCGCTGAGCACGAGCGAGGTCATCGGAGCGATGGCGGCCGCGATCGGCGAGCCGGGATTCAAGGCTGCCGGCGTCAAGGCTGCCGGCGAGTGGCGCCCGGCTCTGAGACCGTCCGCAAGCGCGCGGCGCTCCTCGGTTTCCGCCGCGGCCTGAGTGATCGGTGCTGGCACAGGAGTCCTTTCCTTGGCTGACACGCCTTGCTTGGCTACATTGCCCAGCCGCCTGAAGGCCGCAGGGCATTGCTGTCATGGTGCTGCAACTACCGCGCTACTACGCGGAAGAACGATCGTTGCACCGCCTTCCGGGGCTGTCAAGCCAGGCAAGGACTACTCCACGGTCACCGTCTTGGCCAGATTGCGCGGCTGGTCCACGTTCAGCGCCCGGGCTCGCGCGATGTAGTACGCGAGCAGCTGAAGCGGCACGACGGCGAGGATGGTCTGCAGGAGCACGTCGGTCTGCGGAATGTAGACGACCTGCTCGGCATGCTCGGCGACCTCCTTGCTTCCCTCGCTCGCGACTGCGAATACGCGCGCGCCGCGCGCGCGCACCTCAGAGATGTTGGACAGCATCTTGTCCAGCACGCTCACATCGGTCGCCACGCAGACCACCGGCGTGCGCTCTGAAAGCAGCGCGATCGGCCCGTGCTTCATCTCACCGGCCGCGTAGGCATCGGTGGGTATATAGGAGACCTCCTTCAGCTTCAGCGCCCCCTCCAGTGCGACCGGAAGCCCGGCCAGCCGTCCCAGGTACAGGAAGAACTCGCAGCTCGCAAGCCGCTCAGCCAGCAGCTGGACCGCCGGCTCCACCGAGGTGACCACCGCATCGATCCTTCCGGGCAGCATCGCCAGCTCGTCTGTCAGCTCGCCGTGCCGCGCCCGCGAGATCGCTCCTCGCACCCGTCCCACCCGCAACGTGAACGCATACAGCGCGGCCACCTGGGCGACGAACGTCTTGGTCGCCGCCACCCCGATCTCTATCCCTGCGCGCGTGAGAAGCACGCCGTCGGCATCCCGCGTGGCCTGGCTTCCAGGCACGTTGGTCAGAGCGAGAACGGTGGCGCCGCGGGCGCGCGCGACGCGCATTGCCGCGAGCGTGTCGGCGGTCTCCCCCGACTGCGTGACCCCGATCACCAGCGAGTCCTCTTCCAGAAGCGGCGCCCGATGACGAAACTCCGAGGCGAGGTCGACCTCCACCGGAATCCGTGCCCAGCGCTCCAGCGCGATTCGACCGGCGAGCCCAGCGTGATAGGAGGTGCCGCAGGCGACGATCACGACCCTGCGGACCCTGCGCAGCTGATCGTCGGTGATGCCGATGTCGGGCTGCGTGACGTCGCGGTTCAGCCAATCCGCCAGAGTGTCTGCGACCGCTGAGCCCTGCTCGTGGATCTCCTTGAGCATGAACGTCTCGAAACCGCCCTTCTCGACGACATCGTCGTCCCAGTCGACGGCCGTCGGGACAACCTGCACGTCTCTACCGGCGGCGTCCAGGAAGCTGGCCTGGTCAGCCCTGAGCACCGCTATCTCGCCTTCGCCCAGCACATGGACCTGGCGGGTGTGGTGCAGGAACGCCGGGATCGCGGAGGCGAGGAAGTGCTCGCCCTCGCCCACGCCGACCACAAGGGGGCACTCCCTGCGGGTGCCCACCAGCAGCCCCGGATGATCGGCGCTCATGGCGACAAAGGCGAAATGGCCGCTGAGCTCCTTGAGCGCCGCCTGCACGGCGGCGACGAGATCGCCCTCATAGCGGTGTGCGATGAGATGGGCGACCACCTCGGCGTCCGTCTCGGAGCTGAACTGCGCGCCGTCCCGCGTCAGCTCGTCGCGAAGAGCGAGATGGTTCTCGACGATCCCATTGAGAACGATCGACACGCCGCCTTCGGTGTCCGTATGGGGATGGGCGTTCTCCCATGTGACCCTCCCGTGCGTCGCCCACCTGGTGTGGCCGATGCCGGTCGTCGGCTCGGCAAGAGCAGTGGCGGTGTTGCCGTTACGGGCCTGGGCTCGCTGGAGCGTGCGTGTCGCGACGGCCTTTCTAAGCGCCGACAGGTTCCCGACGGCGCGCACCGTCTCGATGCGCCGGTCTTCCTGGAAGGCCAGGCCGGCCGAGTCATAGCCCCGGTACTCGAGACGCTCGAGCCCGCACAGCAGGATCTCCTCACACGGCCGATGGCCGACATATCCAATGATTCCGCACACGTTGTCTGGTGTTCCTTCCCCTTGGCTCTATCGAATCCCGGACCCCGTCGGCCCGCTTCCTTCCAGGCCCGAGGAAAGCTCAGCAGCTCCGCTCGGACCGGACATGAATTACAGGGCCGGGGCGAGCCACGGTCAATGGGTCCACCGACTCATCCGTGCGTTCAGCGCGTGAACGCGAGCGGGTGATCGACCGCCCATCGACCTAGACTGACCGACAATGTCCGCACCGATCACAGTCGTCGTCATCGATGACCATGTGCTGTTCCGTACAGGACTGCGGGAGCTGCTGGAGCAGGAGGAAATTCGAGTCGTCGGAGAAGCATCGACGGCCGAGGCCGGTCTGGAGGTCATCGAGCGCCAAGCTCCGGACGTGGCGATCGTGGATCTCAACCTCCCTCGCATGTCCGGTCAGAACGCCATCCGCCAGATCGGGACCATCGCGCCTCGAACTCAGGTGCTCGTGCTGACCATCTCCGCCAACGAGGCTGATGTGACCGACGCGGTCCTGGCTGGCGCATGTGGCTATCTGCTCAAGGACGCGTCGGCCGGCGACATTGCAAGCGGGGTGCGCGCCGCCGCGGTGGGTGAGTCGATGGTGTCGCCGAGAATGGCAACGACGTTGCTCGAACAGTTGCGCCAGCACGAGAGCGGTGAGGCGCGTCCACACGTCGAGAACCTCTCAACGCGGGAGAAGGAGGTACTTCGCCTCGTGGTTGAGGGCAAGGACAACTCGACGATCGCCCAGGAGCTGTTCATCAGCCCCTACACGGTGAAGAACCACATCTCGAACATCCTCTTGAAGCTTCATGTCGAGAACCGTCTCCAGGCGGCCGTCCGCGCCGTCCGCGACTCGCTCATCTGAGCAGGGCTCTCGCTGTTCGTCGCCCCTCGCGGAGCCGCTCGGCTAGCCGCGTAGCTCGATCCGCTCACGCACCGTGCGGAGCAGTTCCCGCAGCTGTGCGCTCGTTCGTCTCAGGCATCGCACCAATACAGAAAGGTCTCGCAGCTCCCCGGCGACCGCCGGGTCTCCGGATTCCGCGAGGCGGGCGATCTCTCGCTCCATTCTCATGCAGTCGATATCGAGCGCGAGCACATGCGCGTAGCCATCCACGATCAACTCAAGCGAGCTCTTCGTGGCGTCCGCCAGCGCATCCTCGTCGGACAGGGTGCTGATGAGCGACTCAGCCTGTCTGCGGAGATAGTCAGGGCCGTGGTGGATCGGCGTGTGGTGGGGGGCAGGAGGGGCTGGCAACCAGAGATGGAGGGTCGGATGCAGATGTGATTCCTCGAAGGAGTACAGGGTGCTTGCACGGCTCGGCTGGGTCAATCGACCGCGTGGCCCTTTTCACGTTCACTGAATGAACGCCGAAAGGCCATCCGAGCTATTGACCCACGGTCCGCGCATCGGGAGTCTCACTGGCATGAGACGACGCCCCCCCGCCCGCAGTGATTCACGCTTCGCTCCCATCAGCATTGACGACCCGGTGGTGCTCGGATGAGTCCCGGCGCGGCCGCGGCCGCCCCGGTCATGAGCGATGGCAGCATGGACGCCGAGGGCGTCTTCGCGATGGACGGCATGTTCACAGGAGGAGTCCTCGAGGGTCTCGCCGATCGCCGCGGATATGCGGGTCCGCGCCTGCACGGGGGCGATCGGTCGAGACCGCGAGGACTTTCTCAGCCCGCTCGGGTGCTGAAGCGTGCCTTCGACCTGCTCGGCGCGAGTCTGCTGCTGATCGTCGGGGCGCCGGTGCTCTTGATCATCGCGGCGGCGATACGCCTTGAGGGCCCCGGACCGGTGGTCTTCCGCCAGACCCGGGTGGGACGCGGCGGCAGGCCGTTTCGGATCGTCAAGTTTCGAACGATGGTGGTGGGTGCGGACGCACTCAAGGAGAGCCTGCGCGAGCTCAACGAAGCCACGGGACTGTTCAAGATTGCCGCCGATCCCCGCATCACACGGGTCGGCGGGGTGGTGCGGAGAACCTGCATGGACGAGCTGCCCCAGCTGCTCAACGTGCTGAAAGGCGAGATGAGCCTCGTCGGCCCCAGGCCGCTGATCCCCGAGGAGGACCGCATGATCGTGGGATGGCAACGGGCGCGCCTGCAGGCGGCGCCGGGGATGACCGGTCACTGGCAGGTCCGTGGGGCCGCCCGCATCCCGCTCGAGGAGATGGTCGCCATCGACTGTCGCTACATCGAGAATTGGACGATCTGGAACGACCTGGACACGTTGGTGCGGACGATCCCATGGGTGCTCGCCCGCCGCGGCGTGTAGGCCGGTGGCTGGGCTACCGTAGTCGCCTACATGAGATGGCCGGGAGCGTTGGTGGCACTGGTCCTGACGGTTGGCGTCGCCGGGACCGCGATAGCGTTGGACAGCCGTGAAGGCGATCCCCAGTTCGTCGCCCGACAGCAGGATCTCGTCCCCGTCGGGCCGGCCGCGCTCGGGCGGCTGATCGTCACGACGAGCGATCCCCGTCCCGGCTACACCGGCCTCGCCCGCAGCGCGCGCTGCAGCTCGGCGAGCTCGAGCGTGCTTGGAGATCCGTGGACCTGCACGGTGCGCTATCCGCGGCTGCCGCGGGTGCGCTACCGGGTAACCGTCTACGCCGACCGCTCGATCTACGGATCCGGTCAGCCCGAAGGCCGTCCCCTCGGTGGCCCGTTGACGGTCAGAGGGTGCTGCGTGGGCGAGCCATAGGGTCCGGGCGCGAGGGCGGCCGGCTCAGTCGAGCTCGTCGTGCAGCTTGCGCAGCGCGCGATATATGCGGCCCTCGACCGCGCTCTCCCCATCGCCGAGCACGCGTGCGATGTCGCGAAGCTTGAGGTCCGCCCCGAACCGCAGCGCAATCGCCTCGCGCTCCTCCACGCTCAGCACGGCGAGCGCCCTGTGGAGCTCGTCGCGGTGCTCCACCGCTGCCAGTCCGGGGTCGGTCTCCGCCGTCGGGGTTCCCGCGCCCACGTGCTGCAGCGCGCGCTCTTCATGTGTCCGACGCCGGGCCTGGTCGCGGAGCAGGTTCAGGGCGATCGTGTAGAGCCATCGCCGCTCGCTTCCCCGCCGCGGGTCGAAGCGATGGTGGGAGCGGAGCACCCGCTCAAAGGTTTCTGAGAGCAGGTCCTCGGCCTGGGCACGGTTTCCGGTGCGGTATGCCAGGAACGAGAAGAGCCGCTCGGCGTGCTGCTCAAACAGCCGCTCGAAGGTGTCCGATCGCATGCCGATCGACATTCTTGCGTCTGCAGGGGCGACAAAAGCCCGGACACGGCTCATCGCCGCGTCAGGGCCTCCGGTCGGCGCTCCCCGGAGTCCCTGACGCGTGCTGATGGAGGATCTGCTCAGTGCCTGTGGCGCGACACGGCAGCCTGGCACAGGTGGAACTGGCGAGTTTCCTTGATGATCGCGCCGTTGCTCTCGACCGCGATGATGGTGATGGTCGTGGTCCCTTTGCTGCAGGGCAGATAGCCGAGCACGATGGTCGAGGAGACGCTCCTGTTCTTCAGCACGAACAGGACCTTGCCATCGGCCAGGACGGTCACCCTCGTCAATGTCCCGTGGCGGGGCACGTTGATGTGGATCCTGATGTAGCGGTGGCTCATCGTCGGCTTGTGGTTCTTGTTGCCCAGGACGCCGCCCCCCCCGCCCTGTCCGAGGCCGTACTGGGCGGTGGCCGCGTTGGTCGGGTTCGAGCTGGTCGTGCCCCCGGCGATCACGCCGCCGGTGCCGGCTGCCATCAGACCGATGGTCAGGGCCGCGACGGCGAATTGGCGGCGGGTGCCGCGTCGCCCGCTCAGGCTCCCGGTGCGCGACATCGCCGTGGTCTTGGCCCGGTCGAGCTCGAGCGGGCTGGCCTCGGGACGCTCAGAGCGCAGGCGCTGAGCGATGCTGTCCACTTCATCCTTGCGTGGGTGGTGTTTGCGCCGCATTGTGGTCTCCTTACCTGCTGGCGTGGGGTTGGTCGAGAATCCTCTCAGCCCCTATACGAACGGGCGGCGCCTTTTCCTACACCCGCTCAAAGATTCGTGATCGAGAAGTGGCCGGAGCTCAGCGCCTGGCTGCGCAGGCGCGGGGCGAGCTGTTCCCACTGCCGCGGGCTGCTCGAGCCCAGCAGCTGGACCGTGCCCTTGAGGCCGGGCTCGAACCGGTTGAGCACGAGGGCCCGCCGGATGGCGGGGCCGGGATCGATGCCGGCGCCGGCCTGGGCGACCGCAAGCCAGTAGTGCTCTTCCCAGCTGTCGGGTTCCAGCGAGACCGCCTTGGCCATGGCCGGCACGGCGGCCTGGGCGAAGCCCTGCTCGAGGTCGCACACGCCGATGATCACGTAGGACTGCGGGCGCTTGGCCGACAGCGACAGCGACGAAAGCGCCTCCCGCTTGGCCGATACGCAGTTTCCGCGCCGCAGATTGCCTCCGCTGCGCTGCAGCCGTGCGTAGGAGATGCCCGCGAACAGTGGCGCGACCGCCAGCACGAGCCATCCGAACGCGACCAGGCTGCGGTTTGCGGGCAGACCCGAGCGTCCCGGCCTGCCGTCCCTGGGGCGGGCGAGGGCCATGCCGGCGAGGATGAACAGCCCGAGCGTGACAGCCGGCATCTGCCAGTCCCAGTCGAGGGCCTGATGGATCGCCCAGGCCAGCGCCGTCGCGAACAGGGCCGCATACAGCGGACGGTCGGGGCCGCGGATCCGTGAGCCGAGACCCCCCAGGATCGCGAGCACGACGACGACGATCAGCACAAACCCGACGACGCCGAGCTCCGCCAGGCTCTGCAGGTAAAGCGAGTGGGCGTCGGTGACGTAGGGGGCGTCGGTGCGGTAGCGGAGGTAGTACTGCTGGAAGGTGCCGGCGCCGGTTCCTCGCAGCTTGTGGGTGTCGAAGATGCGCACGGCAGCCCTCCATTGAGGCAGGCGGCTGTTGTTGGCGGGGTCGGTCAGGCGTTCCCGCGTTTGGCTCCCGCTCGCTTCGGCGTTGTCGCTGACGAAGCGGTTGTACTCGCGGACAGCAAAGCTGTCTGCGCCGGCGGCAGCGGCGACGGCGGCGATGACGAGAATCGCACTTGCGGCGGCGCCGAAGCGCACGACCCGGGACGGCGGGGTTCTGAAGAGCCGGAGATCCCCGAGCCGGCGATCCACGGGCAGGAGCGCCGCACGCAGCACACCGGCACCCAGCATGCAGGCTCCGACCACCACAGCCACGTGATGGCCCTGGGATACGGCCGGCGGGCTGGTCGGATGCTGGGTTGCGAGCAGCGTCGCATCCCACGCCGAATGCAGAGCGATCGCCGTGGTCGGCGCGAGCGCGAGCAGCGTCGTGGGAAGCGTGCTCACGCGCGTGAGCAGGCAGTAGGCCAGTAGACCGATGATCACGACGCCGATGGCGCCGCGGGAGAAGGTGAGCAGCAGGGTTGCAGCCACCGCGGGAAACAGCACGGCTGCAAGGACGCGCAGGCTCCAGTGCCCTGCGCGATCTGAGCTGAGGTGAAGCCCGAGGATCAACACCATCGCGGCGACCATTCCCTCCGCGTTCCAATAGGTGAGCGGATAGTTCAGGCGGTTGTTGAAGAAGCTCGAGGCGGTCGGCCACACGTGCGGAAGGACCCGCGAGACCAGGCCGATCAGACAGATCGCGGCCAGGCCGGCGAAAACAGCGAGCCCGAGCGCACGGGCCTGCCGGCGGCTGTAGCGGACCGACCCGAACAGCACGAGCGCCAGCACGTAAAGCAGTGTGCGGTCGTAGCTGTCCAGCGTTCGCGCGGCGGCGTGCGACCACAGCGCCGAGGTCAGCTGCCAGGCGGCGTAGAGAGTGAGGGCGCCCAGCGGAACGGCCAGCGCTCGGCCGAATCCCTCGAACGGCCGGTCCGCCAGGGTCGTCCGCAGGACGAGCGCCTGCGCGAACACGATTGCAACGAAGGCCGGCGTATTGGGGAAGTAGCCGCCCGCATTGAACGACAGATATATGAGCGCCGCCGGCGCCAGCAGTACGAGGGCAACCAAGCCGGCTGACTCGAGTGGCTCGCGCGTGACCGTCGCAACCGCGGGCGTCTCCCGCGGCGCTGGGCTGACCTGCGCCGCTTCGCTCGACACCTGCCAAGTCTAGGTGCCGTCCCGGTCAGGCCTCCAGGGCAAACGCCGTGACCGCCTCCTGCGCCACGTGGCGGGCGATGGCCAGCGAGGCGGTGGCTGCGGGCGAGGGGGCATTGCGCAGATGCAGCGCCCGCTCGGTCCGCGAGAAGACGAAGTCGTCCACCAGACGGCCGTCGCGGGCAAGCGCCTGAGCCCGCACGCCGGCGAATGAGCTCTCGACATCGCCCGCCCGAAGCTCGGGCACATAGCGGGCGGCGGCGTGCACGAACGCCGAGCGAAGCGCTGCGTTGCGCAGTTCGGCCACGCCTGTGGACCAGTAGCGGGCAACCATTCTCCAGGTGCCTGGCCAGGCGAGCGTTTCGAGCAGGTCCCTGCGCCGCACCCCCCTGAGGCGGTGGGCATCGCGGGCGAGCGCGAGCAGCGCGGTCGGCCCGACCAGGACCTCGCCGTCGATGTGCTTGGTCAGATGCACGCCGAGAAAGGGCAGCGACGGGTCGGGAACGGGGTAGATCAACGAACGCACGAGATGCCGGCGTTCAGGCACGAGCCGCAGATAGGCGCCGCGGAATGGCACGATCCGCGGATCGGGGTCTGCGCCCGCGGCCACCGCCAGGCGGTCGGCCCATGCCCCCGCACAGAAGATCACGTTGCCGGCTTCGGTCGTGCCCGTTGAGTGCACGAGGAGCAGCGACCTCTTCCTGACTTTCACGTCTTCGACCTCGCAGGCGGTTGCAATCGCTCCACCGGCGTCAACCACGTCGCCTGCGTAGGAGCGGGCCACGTCCGCGAAATCAACGATCCCGGTGTTGGGCGAATGAAGCCCTGCAACCCCGCGCGCGTGTGGCTCGATCTGTTCGATCGCGGCCGCGTCGATCCGCCGCAGCCCGGGCACCCCGTTGGCCTTGCCCCGGCGCTCGAGCTCCTCCAACCGGGCGAGCTCGGTGGAGTCGCTGGCGATGATCACCTTGCCGCACTTCTCATGGGCGATGCCCCGCTCGGCGCAGTACTCATACAGCTCGCGCGCGCCCTCCACGCAGAGGCGCGCCTTCAGTGAGCCGGGCTGGTAGTAGACGCCCGCATGGATCACGCCCGAGTTGTGGCCTGTCTGGTGGGTTCCGAGCTCGGACTCGCGCTCGAGCACGCAGACCGAGGCCCGCGGGTTGCGCCGGCTCAGCTCTCGAGCCACCGCCAACCCCACGATTCCGCCGCCAACGATCGCGAGATCACAGCGCTCCGGCGCCTGTGGAGGCGGCTTGGCCGATGGCGCGGGTGCGACCGCGGTCCCCAGGCCGGAGCTCATCGCGCCCCGGGCCCGCCCGGAGCCGTGGCGGCGGCGGCGTTGACCAGCCCGGCCCCGTACAGCCGCGCGTCGGCGACGCCGCCCAGCTTGCGGGCGGTGGCCCGCAGTCGTGCGGTGATCTGTGCCGGGGTGGGGCGCCGGCCGAGCACCCTGCTGGCGATGATCAGCGCCGCCGTCGCGGCCACGTGGGGTGCGGCCATCGACGTGCCTTCATAGCCTGAGGGCAGACCGAAGCGGCGAACCGAAGATCCGGTGAACGTCTCCTGGTAGATATCCCGTCCCGGGGGCAGTTCGGGGTGGCAGTTCGGGTCCCCGGGAAGGTCCGCGTCGGCGCCGCCGCCGGGCGCGACCAGCGTGAGCCCGCTGCCGTCGTTTGAGTAGTTCGCCAGACAGCCGTGTTCGGTCGTGGCGCCCACGGCGATCACGTCGGGCGCGCGCGCCGGGTATGCGATAGCGGTGTGGCCCTCGTTGCCGGCGGCCGCGACCACCAGCACTCCGCGGCGGCGGGCATAGCGCAGGGCTTCGATCAGCTCAGGGATGTCGGAGGCGGTGACGTTGGGAGAGAACTCGAGGCTCAGGTTGATGACTTGGGCGCCGTGTTGAACGGCGAACCGCACCCCTTCGGCGATCGTCGAAGCTTCGCCTTCGCCCTGGGTGTTGAGCACCCGCACGGGCATGATGCGGGCGCCATACGCAAGGCCCGTGAGCCCGCGGCCGTTGTTGGTGGCCTCCGCGATCGTCGACGCGACGAATGTTCCATGGCCGTTGCGGTCGTTGGGGAAGGGGTTTTTCCCCACGAAGTCATATCCCTGGACGAACTCGTGCGGGCTGAAGTCCGGCGAGCGCCGGAAGGGACCGCGGTTGGCGTAGGCGACGCCGGTGTCGAGCACCGCCACGATCACGCCCCTTCCGCCCCACCCGCCGGCGGCGGCAACGTTGGTCCACGCTTCGGGTGCGTTCACCCCGAACGGGCCGACGAAGTTCCACTGCAGCTGCTGCCAGTCGCCCGCCGCGCCGCCGGTGCCCGTGTCGTTGGGAATCCACCCCCCGGACGCATGGGCGATGAAGTCGGGCACGGCCCACACCACGCCGGGACGTGCCCGGATGCGGCGAAGCGCGGAGGCGAGGCGCACGCCGCGCGGGATTCTCACCAATCTCGTGCCTGTTGACGCCGCGCCCGGCCCGCTTGCACCGACGGCTCGCGCCGCAGTGGCGCGCGCCTGCGGGCGCGTCGGGGCGTACCTGACGAGAATCTGCTCAGGAGCATGCGCGGGCCCAGCGGCTCCGGCGGTGGACGCGCCAATCGTCGCGAGTGTGGCGCAGGACGCGAGCGTCAAGGCGCCGAAGCGGCGCAGGGTGGGTTGGTGGCGTCGGAGCATGGTTGGTTTCAGCAATGATGATGTGCCGCGGCGCCTGTGACCGCGTCCACTCTCGCAGACACCGCGAAAGAGATCGATGACCGAGCGATTGTTCCCACGGGACGACTACTTCATGCGGTTGGCCCTGCGCGAGGCCGAGCACGCACTTGAACACGGCGATGTGCCGATCGGCGCGGTGGTGGTTCACGATGGGGAGCTCGTTGCAGCGGCCCACAACGAGCGCGAGCTGCGCCAGGATCCAACCGCCCACGCGGAGCTCATCGCCCTGCGCGAGGCAGCCCGTGTCGCGGGCAGCTGGCGGGTGCTCGACTCGACGATCTACGTGACCCTCGAGCCCTGCGCCATGTGCGCGGGTGCGATAGTGCTCGCGCGCGTTCCCCGCGTGGTGTACGGAACCTCCGATCCGAAGGCCGGCGCTTGCGGAAGCGTGCTGGACGTCCTTTCAGAGCCTCGCCTGAATCATCGCCCGGAGGTTGCGGGGGGCCTGCTGGCGGGGGAGTGCGGGGATCTGCTGAGTGGGTTCTTCGCCTCCCGGCGCTGAGCGCCTGACCCGCCGCACCGAAGGACATGCCGCGTGGGTGGGCGGCGGGGAGATCATCTAGCCTTGGACACTCTCCCCAGGAGGGGTGGCAGAGCGGTTGAATGCGGCGGTCTCGAAAACCGTTGTGCGCCTGATTGGCGTACCGAGAGTTCGAATCTCTCCCCCTCCGTTGCAGGATTTGATTCCCCGATCCGGCCTTCTTGCTGAGCGGCATGCGATACCCGCCGGGCCCTCTTGCCGCGGATCGGCTCGCCGTGGAGCGCCGCCCACTCGCGCACGAATCTCAGCTCCTCCCAAGCGGATCGCGCCGGCTAGTGTTACCTTTGCGGCGGTGCCAGCGGTTCTGCGTTTCGATGCTGCTCTTCAGGACTTCAAAGGGGTAAGCCGCGCAATCGAGGTGCGCGAGGACCAGACGCTCGCGGACCTTCATGAAGGGCTTCGGGAGGCGTTCGGATGGTCGGACGACCACCTGTACTCGTTTTGGCTCGACGGCCGCTTCTGGGGC
>Ga0182024_10010061_pt1 | contig 19379 bp, 18 predicted proteins | sample P32metaG_FD_120480 | JGI IMG/M metagenome (GOLD analysis project Ga0182024, IMG submission 120480) | Permafrost microbial communities from Stordalen Mire, Sweden - P3-2 metaG (Illumina Assembly) | ecosystem: Environmental > Terrestrial > Soil > Wetlands > Permafrost | place: Sweden: Stordalen... | reverse complement strand
GTAGTAGTAGTGGAGGTAGTAGGAGGGCCAGGCCCCCAACAGCTTGAGCAGGTCGAGGGGCGAGCCGCTCTCGAGCTCGATCTCGGGCCCGAAGCGTTCGAAGAGCTCGGGCAACCGGTCGTCCCCCCCCACCCGCACCGAGCGGACCCAGGTGAGGTGGTTGAGCCCGACGTGCTCGAGCTCGACGTCGTCGGGGGAGACCCCCAGGTAGTGGCCGGCCCGCCGTTGGACCCACCGGGCCACGTTGCACAGACCCAGGGCCCGGTGCCCCTCGTCGGCCAGGGCCTGGGTGACGATCCCGACCGGGTTCGTGAAGTCGACCAGCCAGGCCCCCGGCGCGGCCCGGGCCGCGGTGAGCTCGGCCAGCTCGAGGACGATGGGCACCGTGCGCAGCGCCTTGGCCAGGCCCCCGGGCCCGGTCGTCTCCTGACCCAGGCAGCCGTAGCCCACCGGCAGGGTCTCGTCGGAGTGCCGGGCCTCCTGGCCGCCGACCCGCAACTGGACGACGACGAAGTCCGCCCCCTCCACGGCCTCCACCGGGTCTCCGGTACGGCGCAGTCGGCCGGCCCAGCCACGATGGGCCAGGATGCGCTCGGAAAGCCCGGCCACCGGCTCGAGCCGGGTGGCATCGGGGTCCAGCAGGACGAGCTCGTCGACCACGAGGCGGTCCTCGTGGTCGCAGAGGCCCTCGACGAGCTCGGGCGTGTAGGTGCTCCCACCGCCGACCACGGCGACCTTTGCGCCCACGGTCGGCGAACCTAACATGGCCGATCGTGTCCAGTGGCCGGCCCAGCCGGGGAGGGGGAACGGCCACCGAGCCGGCGGTGCTGGCCGTCGACGGCGGCGCCTCCAAGACCGATGTGCTCCTCGTCGACCGGAAGGGCGCGGTCCTGGGCCGGGGCCGGGGGGGCGCCTCCAACCACCAGATGGTGGGCCTGGAGGCCGCCCTGGACAACCTCGACCGGGCCATCGCCGCCGCCCTGGCCGACGGCGGCCGGCCGGCCGGGGTCCCGGTCTGCGCCACCGGCGTCTACTGCCTGGCCGGCATCGACCTGGCCGTCGACGAGGAGCGGGTCGGCGGAGCGGTGACCGCCCGGGGATGGACCAGCGGGACCGAGGTCCTCAACGACACGTTCGCCATCATGCGGGCCGGAGTGACGTCGGGCTGGGGCATCGGCGTGGTCTGCGGCACCGGGCTCAACTGTGTCGGGATGGGCCCCGACGGGACCACCGTCCGATTTCCGTCGTTGGGCGAGCTCTCCGGTGACTTCACCCCCGGGGGGGCCTGGCTCGGGGTGCGGGGCCTGGGCCTGGCCCTGCGGGCCGGGGACGGCCGGGGCGAACCGACCGTGCTCGAACGGGCGGTGCCCGCCCTGTTCGGGCTCGACCATCCCCTGGCCGTGCTCGAGGCCGCCTACTGCGGTGCCCTCCCCTACGCCCGCCTGCCCGAGATCGCCCGGGTCGTCCTGGAGGCCGCCTCCGCCGGCGACGGCCCGGCCCGGGGAGCGGTCGGGCTGCTGGTCGACGAGGTGGTCACCATGATCACGGCGGCCGTCCGCCGCCTGGGGGTGGGGGCCGCCCCGGTTGAGGTGGTCGCCGGGGGCGGCATCTTCGAGAACGCCGACTTCGCGCGCCGGGTGATCGACGGGACGCACCGGGACGTGCCGTCGGCGGTCCTGCGACCCCTCGAGGCCCCGCCGGTGCTGGGCGCCGCCCTGCTGGGCCTCGACACCGTGGCGGCCGGCCCGGAGGCCGAGGCCAACCTGCGGGCCGCCCTCTCCTGAGCCGGCGCCCGCTCAGGGCCGGCGCCGTACGACCCGGGCCACCTCGAGGGCGGCGACGGCGGCGACCACCAGGGCCGCCACCCGGTCGGCCCACCACCAGCCGAGGAAATGGTTGGCCAGCAGCCCGGCGAGGGCGAGGAAGCCCAGCGCGGCCCCGATCTCGCTCAGGGTGCCGTCGCCCTTCAGGGCGTTGCTGCCGAGCTGCGTCCCCACCCGGTGCTTGACCAGTCCGAGCGGTGCCAACACGACCGCGGCGAGCCCGGCCGACACCATCGCCAGCGGTGAGCTCCCGGGGTGCGACGCCGTGACCAGCGCGTCGACCGACCGGGCCGTGAGCACCACGGCGGCGACGCTGAGGGCGACGGCCACCACGACCGAGGCGCGGGCCTCGGCCTGGCGGGCGGATTCGGGGTCCCGCCGTTCGACCCGGAACCGCCACACCAGCCCGACCGACCCGGCCACGTCGGCCAGCGTGTTGAGGCCCACCCCGAGGACACCGAGGCTGCCGGCCAGAAGGCCGGCCACGATGGCCAGCGTCCCCGAGGCGGTTCCCCAGATCACCGAAAAATAGGAGAGCCCCAGGGCCCGGGTGACCAGGTGCGCGCGCTCGGGGCCGGGTTCGCCTGGGCTCTGCGGGTCATCGGGCACGCCCTGATCTTGACCCACCCCCGACCCCCCGCGAGGCGAGGGGGTCGGCCCGGGGGTGAGCGCCCTCCCGCCGGCGCCGACGGCCTCGCCGGGAGGTGACGATCTGCACCGCGTGCCGGGCCACGTCCGACCGGTCGTTGGCGGCCGGGCGGCCCGGGCGTCGGGCCGGTCGGGGAACTCGACGGGGCGATCAGGCGGGGACCGGGGAGGGGCGGGCGTCGGCCAGGAGCTTCTCGTCGTCGGCCAGGAGCTCCTGGGCCAGCTTGCGCACCATGTCCACGATCTCGGGATGCTCGTCGGGGTTCCAGCCCTCCAGCAACTCGGTCATACCCTCCCGCCGGGCCGCCGTCAGCTTCTCGATCGCCCCCCGGCCCCGGTCGGTCACCTCGAGACGGCAACCGCTGGCGTCCTGGTGACGCTGGACCATGCCGGCGGTCTCGAGCGCGGTGACGCCCGGCTCGATGCGCTCAGCCGGGACCTTCAGTTCCCGGCACACGTCTTCGAGGGTGCAGTCGGGACGGTCGGCCAGCCGGTAGAGGGTCCACACCGCCTTGGGCTCGAGGTCCAGGCCGGCCCGATCGGCCAGGTTGCGATAGAGCTCGGCCCGGTTCTCGCGGCTGGCGATGCGGTCGAGCAGTAGCTGGAGCTCCTGGAGCGACGTGCGCCCGTCCGGCATGGCGAAGCCCTCTCCGGCGTCGACGGTGCGGATCGATCGGCGCAGGGGGAGCTCGGGCAGCAGCCAGCTGAGCAGGAAAGCCACGAAGGCGATGGGGACGCCGATGAGGAAGACGGTCTGGATCGTGTGGGAGACCCCGTCGATCACCCCGGCCCGCAGCACCGGGGACAACTGCTTCAGGGCGCCGGGGTTGTCCCCGCTGAGCGAGAACCCGGGTGGGGCCGAGGTCAGGTGCAGCTGGTGCAGGACGTTCCCCACGACGAGGTTCGCGTAGAACGCACCGAACACGGCGGTGCCGAACGACCCGCCGATCATCCGGAAGAAGGTCGCACCCGAGGTGGCGGTGCCCAACTCTTCGTAAGGGACGGCGTTCTGAACGGCGACCACCAGCACCTGCATGACCAGGCCGAGGCCCAGGCCGAAGATGGCCATGTAGGCCGACATCGTCCAGGCGCCGGTGTCCACGCCGACCAGCGACATGAGATAGAGACCCACGGTGATCAACCCGGTGCCGACCACGGGGAACACCTTGTAGCGGCCCCACCGGCTGACGATCTGGCCCGAGCCGATCGAGCCCACCAGCAGCCCCCCCATCATCGGGAAGAGCCGCAGGCCCGACATGGTCGGGCTGACCCCCTTGACGATCTGGAGGAACAGGGGCAGGAAGGTCATGGCGCCGAACATGGTGAAGCCCACCACGAAGCCGATGGCGCTGGCCGAGGAGAACACCCGGTTCTTGAACAGGGCGAGGGGAATGACCGGCTCCTTGGCCCTTTTCTCGGCCAGCAAGAACAGCACCGCCAGCACGACGCCGGCCACCGCCAGCCCGATGACCATGGGCGAACCCCAGGCGTAGGACGTGCCGCCGAGGCTGGTGAACAGGACGAGCGAGGTGGCGGCCAGGGCCAGCAGGGCCGTCCCGAGGTAGTCGATCACCCGCTTCACCCGGGTGAGGGCACCGGGCAGGGCCGCCGCGGTCACCACGAGCGCCACCAGTCCGATCGGGATGTTGATGTAGAAGATCCAGCGCCAGCTCAGGTACTCGACGAAGACCCCGCCGATGAGGGGGCCGATCACCGTGGTGACCCCAAACATAGCCATGAACAGCCCCATGTACCGTCCCCGCTCACGCGGTGACACGACATCGCCGACGATGGTCTGGGCCCCCACCATCAGGCCCCCGCCACCCAGGCCCTGGACGGCCCGGAAGACGATCAGCTCGAGCATCGAGTGGCTGAGACCGGACAGGGCCGAGCCGATGAGGAAGATGACGATGGCCGCCTGGAAGAAGACCTTGCGGCCGAATTGGTCGCCGAGTTTGCCCCACAACGGCGTGGAGACGGTCGACGAGAGCAGGTAGGCGGTGACCACCCAGGTCAGGTGGGAGGCCCCGTGCAGGTCACCGACGATCGTCGGGAGCGCTGTGGCCACGACCGTCTGGTCCAGGGCGGCCAGGAACATCCCCAGGATGAGGGCGCCGATGATGACCAGGACCCGGCGCTTGCTCAGCACCAACGGGCCCGCCGCGGCCGGGGCCGGCGTGGCGGTGTCGGTCACGGGGTCCGAACCCCGCCGTGAGCGCCTCCGGGCAACCCCGAGACCGTGGCCGGTGGGGGCCCGGGTGCCGGTCCGACCGGGGGTATCCCGTTCGGACCGCCGTCGGCGGCCGGACCCCGGCCCGACGGCACGTCGGCTCCGCGCCGACCCATCGCCGAGGGCCACCAGTTCCACCGCCCGAGCAGGGCCACCGTCGAAGGGACCAGCACGGTGCGGACGACGAAGGTGTCGAGCAGGATCCCCACCGCCAGCCCGAAGCCGATCTCACGGACCTGGCTGCCGCCCGAGCCGCTCCCGCCGGCGATGGCCAGCACGGCGAAGCTGCCGGCCAGCACCAGGCCGGCCGACGTCACCGTCGGCCCGGTGGCCCCGACGGCCCGCACCACCGCCTCACGCAGCGGGAGCCGTCCGGCCTCCTCCCGGATCCTGGTCATCACCAGGATGTTGTAGTCCTCCCCCAGGGCCAGCAGGAAGACGAACATCAAGAAGGGTAGGAGGAACACGATCCCCCCGCTGTTCCCCAATTTCTGGAAGATGATCACGGCCAGGCCCAGTGACGCCAGGTAGGACAGCACCACGCTCAGGATCAGGTAGACCGGGGCGACCAGGCTCCGGAGCACCAGGGCGAGGACGATCCCGATGACCAGGACGGCCACCGGGACGATGTGGCGGAGGTCGCCGTCGGAGATGTGGCTGACGTCGTAGAGGGCCGGCGCCTCCCCGGCGACCCCCGACGCCGAGGCGCCGGCCTGCTTGGCCACGGTGGCCACCTGGTCCCGGATATGGGGGATGGCGTCGAGGGCCTGGGACGACTCGGGCGAGCCGGCCTTCAGGCCGGCCTCCCACTGGGCGGTGCGGCCGTCGGCGCTGAGGTAGCGCGACGAGGCCAGGTAGGCGTCGTAGAGGGCAGGCGGGACCGTCGATCCGGCCGGGGGCACCGGAGCACTCCGGACCAGCTCCTGGGCTGAGACGCCGAGTTGGCGGTGCGCCGAGTACAACTCGGCCGGGGTAACGGCCTGTCCGCCCGCATCGAGCGGCCCGGCCAGGGTGGTGAAGCTCCCGGTGGCCTCCAGGCCGGTGGTCGCCGTGCCGATGGATGACGCCAGCGCCTCAGGGCTGGACCAGGCCGAGGTGTCGAAGCGCAGCACGATGTTGGTGGGATTGGCGCTGGACTGCCGGAAATGCGTGGTCAGGGCGCTGTTGCCCTTGGCCGCGTCGCTGCCGGCGGGCGCCGTGACCTGGCCGCCGAAACCGCCCGGCTTGAAGCTGGCGGCGAAGACGGCCAGGACCCCGAACACGGCGACTCCGATGCACAAGGTGAGCGCCGGTCGCTGGACCAGGCGCCCGGCGATCCTGCCCCAGAGACCCTCGCGGTGCTCGCGCTGGCGGGTCTTCGACGGCCAGAAGACGGCTCGACCCAGGATGGCCAGGAGCGCCGGCAACAGGGTGAGGCCGGCCAGGAGCATCACCACGATGCCGATGGCCAACGGCACGCCCAGGTCGTGGTAGATGCCGAAGGTGGCCAGGGTGAGGCTCAGCAGCGCGACCACCACGGTGGCGGCCGAGGCGGTGATCGACTCGCCCACTCGCAGCAACGAGTTGGCGACGGCGACCTTCGGGTCGCGCCCGTCCAGCATCTCCTCGCGCACCCGGAAGACCAGGAACAGGCCGTAGTCGGTCCCCGCGCCGAGGATTAGGACGATGAGCAGGATCTGGGTGAAGAAGGAGATCTTCAGACCGTGGGTGCCGAGGGCACCGACGAACGATCCCGACACCAACAGGACCATGACGGCCGGGATCAAGGTGACGAACGGTGCCAGCAGGGCCCGGAAGATGATGAAAAGGAGCACGATGATGAACAGGATCGAGAAGCCCTGGATCTGGTTGCCGGTCTTGTTCGACTGCTCCTGATTGGCCACGTTGGTGGCGACCGCCCCGGCCAGGTGCACCTGGAGGTCGGACGGGAAGTCGGCCTTGGCCAGCGCACCCTGCAGGTGCTCGACCAACGTCTTGGTCCCGGCCTGGTCGAACGGCGTCACCGAGGAGACGACCAGGAGCTCGGCGGCCCGGGCGGTGGCGTTGACGAGCTGTGACGATCTCACGCTCGGCACGGCCCTCAACAGGGTCTCGGCCCGGGTCAGGGCGGCCTGGTCGGCGGCGCTGAGCGTCGGAGCGGTCGTGATGGCGACCACGGGCACCTGGGACCGATTCACCGAGCCGATCAAGGGCTGGGCCAGGTTCGCCGCCAGGTTGCTCGGCGCACTCGAGGGGAGGAACTCGCTGTTGTTGTTGTTCACCTGGCTGGCGAGGGACGGTAGGGAGCTGACCGCGGCGAACGCCCCAACCACCCACACGACCAGGATCACCCAGCGGAGCTTCACCACCTCACGCCCGAGGGCACCGAAAAGCCTGTCCATCACCCGACCTCCTTGCGGCGAGACCCCGGGCACGGCGCCCCCGCGCCGTCGGCCACGGTCACCTCTTCGGCCACCATCTCGAGCCCCTCGACCAGGGCGCGGGCCCGCTGCGGGCCCATCCGGGCCACCGCCCGCCGGAGCGGGGCCAGCTTGGCCTCCAGCACCTCTTCGCTCATCCGCCGGTACTTGGGCGCGATCGAGACCACCGTCCGCCGCCGGTCCAGCTCGTCCTCGTGCCGCTCGACCAGGCCCACCTCGGCCAGCTGGGTGACCAGGAGACTGGTCGTGCTCAGGGCGAAGCCCTCGCGGGCGGCCAGCGCTGAGATCGAGATCGGGCCCTCCATGCTGATCACGGCGAAGGCCCCGAGGTGGCGGGGGGCGAGCACCCCGCGCCTGACCAGCGCCTCGATGTGCTTGGGCATCGCCCCGGCCCGCTTCGGTCCGCGGGCCATCCGGGCGAAGGCCAGCAGGAGCTCACAGGCCCGCGCGTCGTCAGCCGACCGCGTCGGCCGGACCCCGGACCCGGTTCGCCCCATCTCGGGGAACGCCTGCGCCGTCATCCGGGGAAGCGTAGGACTGCTATTGACATAGAAGCAATCCGGGCCGCCGGTCCGGGGTCGGGCACCCGGCGGCCCGTTGCTATCGTTCGCCTGCCCGGGCCGGCCGGTCCGGCCGTCAGGAGGCGCCCCATGCGCACACGATTGACCGAACTGTTATCTATCGAACACCCGGTGATGCTGGCCGGCATGGGCGGGGTGTCCTACGCACCGCTGGTGGCGGCGGTGTCCGAGGCCGGCGGCTTCGGCTGCATGGGGGCCTCGACCATGGGCAACGAGAAGATGGTGGCCGAGATCGCCGCCGTGCGCACAGCGACCGACAAGCCGTTCGGCGTCGACCTCCTCACGGCAATGCCGGGTGGCATGACCGAGCAGGTTGAGTTGATCATCGAGGGTGGCGCCAGCGCCTTCGTAGCCGGCCTCGGTGTCCCCTCCGAGGTGGTCGAGCTGTGCCACCGGCACGGTCTCCTCGTCGTGAACATGTGCGGCAAGGTCGAGCACGCCGTCCGGGCCGTCGACGCCGGCTGCGATCTGGTGGTGGCCCAGGGCACCGAGGCCGGCGGCCACACCGGCCAGGTGGCGACCATGCCGTTGGTCCCCCAGGTGGTCGACGCCGTCGGGGACCGGGTGCCCGTGGTGGCCGCCGGCGGCATCTTCGACGGCCGTGGACTGGCGGCGGCGCTCTCCCTGGGGGCGGCCGGGGTGTGGGTCGGGACCCGGTTCATCGCCACCCCCGAGGCCAGGAGCGTCACGGGGTACAAGGAGGCGCTGCTGGCCAGCCGGGAGGACGGGACCACGGTCAGCCGGGCGTACTCGGGCAAGACCATGCGGGTCATCAAGAGCGACTACACCGACTATTTCGACACCCACCCCGGGGAACTCCAGCGCTTCCCCGAGCAGATGGGCCGGGCCTTCGCCGACGGGGTGTTGCACCTGGGGGCCGACGAGAAGAACGAGGAGATCGACCCGGCCCGGGAGTGCTTCCCGGCCGGCCAGGGCGTCGGCGGCATCGCTGCATTGGTCCCTGCGGGAGAGCTGGTCCGACGCATGGTCACCGAGGCCGAGGGCGTGCTGGCCGGCCTGGCCCCGCTGGCCCCGTCGCCCACCCCTTGATCACGGCGTACGTCCGGCGTCGGCCGAGGCGGTGGGTCGGCCCGACGTGGCCCCCGGACGTCGCCGGGTTCGGGCCCGGCGATCTCGGTGACGGTCAGCTCGCGGGGCGTTCCTCGGGCGTCCTCTCCGGACGGCCGGAGCCGGGGGGCGGCGCCTCGGGTTGCGACTCGCAGGGCACCGGCGGGAACCCAGCTCGGCCCGGCCACCAACAGCTGGCTGCTGGCCGGGTCCCTGGTGGTGCGCGGGCTAGGCCTGGGCTCGACCATGTTCCCGGCCATGGCCGCCGCCTATAACTCGCTGCCCCGCACTGCCGTGCCCCGGGCCACCACCGCCATCAACATCCTCCAGCGCGTGGGCGGCTCGCTCGGGACGGCGGTCCTGGTGGTCGTCCTCGAGACCCACATGGCCGCGGTGGTCGGACCGGCGGCCGCCACCAACGGGCTGGCGGCCGGCGCCCCGCCGCCGGCCGTGGCCGCCGGTCTGGCCGACGCCTTCGGCTCCACGTTCTGGTGGGTCATGGCCATCACCGCCCTGGCGATGGTGCCCCGGTGGTCACGGTCGACTGACGTCCCGGCTTCCCGGCGGCCCGGCGGCCCGGCGGCCCGGCGGCCCAGGAGCTAGCCGGCGGCCCCGGTGGACGCTCATCGGCCGGCGCCGCCTCCCACACCGTCCGTTTGACATCCGCCTTCCGAAGGTTATGATATATCATTAACGATCGAGAGTGATCTTTCACCCCGGGACCGGTCGGACGACCGGACCGGGCCCACGACGACGACCAGAGGGAGCACGAGATGCACGACGCAACGGCGCACGACGCCCACCAGCACGGACCGGGTGGCCACGGACGGGGTCGGGCCCGGATGCGGGGCGGCGACATGATGGGCGGTCCGGGGCCCGGGTGGGGCGGCGGACGGCGGCGGATGCGCCGCGGCGACATCCGCCGGGCCGTCCTGCTGGCTCTGGTCGACGGTCCGGCCAACGGCTACGAGGTGATGCGGCGCCTCGAGGAGCGCAGTGGCGGCCTCTGGCGGCCGAGCCCCGGCTCGGTCTACCCCACCCTCCAGATGCTCGAGGACGAGGGCCTGGTCGGCTCGACCACTGGGGACGGCAGCCGGTCCTTCGAACTTACCGACGAGGGCCGGGCGGCGGCCCAGGCCGGCTCGGCCGAACGGGGGGGCCGGGCCCCGTGGGACACCGGGGACGAGAGCGACAGCCGGCTGCGGGCGCTGCGGGAGGCGATCGGCCAGACCCAAATGGCGGCCCGGCAGGTCGCCCACGCCGGCACGGCCACCCAGATCGACCGGAGCATCGAGATCGTCCAGCGGGCCCGCAAGGAGCTGTATCAGATCCTGGCCGGGGACTGACCCACCGGTAGCCTGGGCCACGCCATGACCGCCACCTCAACGCCGGAGGCCGGGCCGGCCGCCGTCACCGACGGGGTGATCCGGACCGTCGAGCTCACCAAGGTCTACGCCGGCACCGACTTCCGGGCCGTCGACGAGCTCAACCTGGTGGTGGAGGCGGGCGAGATCTTCGGACTGCTCGGGCCCAACGGGGCCGGCAAGACCACGACCGCCGGCATGCTCACCACCCGGGTCATCCCGACCTCGGGCCACGCCTTCGTGGGCGGGATCGACGTGGTGCGCCACCCGACCCTGGCCAAGCAGATCCTGGGCATCGTCAGCCAGGAGAACACCCTCGACCGACAGCTCAACGTCTGGGAGAACCTCTACTTCCACGGCCGCCTCTTCGGCATGCCGGCCGGCGAGTCGCGCATGGTCGCCGACGAGCTGCTCGAGAAGTTCCAGCTGTCCCGCTGGGCCAAGGCCTCGGTCTACGCCCTCTCGGGCGGGATGGCGCAGCGCCTGATGGTGGCTCGGGCCATCTTCCACCGTCCGGCCGTCCTGTTCCTGGACGAGCCGACGGCCGGGCTGGACCCCCAGAGCCGGCTGGCCCTGTGGGACATCCTGGGCCAGCTGAACGGCGAGGGCCAGACGATCCTCCTGACCACCCACTACATGGAGGAGGCCGAGCAGCTCTGCCGGCGAGTCGCCATCATGGACCACGGCAAGATCCTGGCCCTGGGGACCCCGGACCAGCTCAAACGGGGCGTCGGGGCCGACACCATCGTGACCGTCAAGGCCACCGGCGACCCCGAGGCGCTGTCGGAGGCCCTCCAGCGCGGGTTGGTCGAGGTCACCCGCACCCGCACCGTCGACGGCGGCGTCGAGCTCCATGTGGCGGGTGGTGAGCGGCTCCTCCCCCGGGTGGTCGGCGCGGCGGAGGCCGGGGGGTTCGAGGTGGTCGACCTGTCCGTCGCCCAGCCGAGCCTGGAGACCGTCTTCATCAATCTGACGGGCAAGGAGCTGCGCGACTGATGGCCACCCTGCTGGACCCGACCGAACACCACCAGATCGAGACGGCGCCGACCCGCTCGGCCTTCGCCGCCAGCTGGGTGTCGCTCGGGGCGCTGATGTTGCGGGACCTGGTGGTGCTTAAGAAGCACACCGGCGAGTTCGTGATCCGCACCCTCGTCCAGCCGTTCCTGCTCTGCTTCGTCTTCCTCTACGTCTTCCCCAAGATCGGCCAGGGCGTGGGTGGCGGTCACGGCCCGGCGGCCGAGTCGGCCTTCGCCACCGTGCTCGTGCCGGGGGTGGTCGGCATCTCGATCATGTTCCAGGGCGTCCAGTCGGTCGCCCTCCAGATGGCCCAGGAGTTCGGCTTCACCCGGGAGATCGAGGACCGGGTCCAGGCGCCGTGCCCGATCTGGCTGGTGGCGCTGTCCAAGGTGCTGTCGGGGTCGGTGCAGGGCCTGATCTCCGCCGCCATCGTGCTGCCCATCGCCTCGGTCGTCCATGCGGCCGGGGTGACGGCCGACATCTCGCTGCACTGGCCGATCATCCTCACCGTGGTCCCCCTCTCGTGCATCGCCATGACCGGCCTGGGCCTGGTGCTGGGAACCTCCTTCGAGCCGCGCAACATCGGGCTCATGTTCGGGTTCGTGGTGCTCCCGATCACCTTCCTCGGGGGCACCTACTACCAGTGGACACGCCTGAGCCCGGTCAACGTCGGGGGATGGCACTGGCTCCAGACCATCGTGCTGATCAACCCGTTGATCTACGTGAACGAGGGCATGCGGGCCGCCTTCACCGATGCCTCCCACATGCACCTCTACGTGATCTACCCGGTGCTGGTGGGGTTCTGTGTCCTGTTCCTCGGCATCGGGCTGCGCAACTTCCGCCGCCGGGTCCTGTCGTAGCCCTGGCCCACCCGGCCGGGGGGCGGGACCCCGACCTCAGACCCCGGTCACCGCGGGGGCGACCTTGGGCCACCCGAGCTGACGTTCGGCCACGAGCGCCAGATCGAGGAGGAGGGGCTCACGGTGGTGGCCGGCCAGGACCTGGAGCCCCACCGGGAGGCCGTCGACCAGCCCGGCGGGGATGCTGACCGCCGGGCTGCCGTTCAGGTTCGAGGGGGCGGTGAGCGCGGCGTTGTTCATGATGGCGCGGGAAAAGCCGATCTCGTGGATGAGATCGGCGCCGGGGATGGTGGAGGGGGGTGGCCCCTCGGCGGCGAAGGCCACGTCGGGATTGGTGGAGGCGATGACGAAGTCGGCCGCGTCGAAGAGGTCGGCCATGGCCTCGTTGAGCTGGCGGCGGTAGGCCTCGATCGACGCGGCCCTCTCGAGGTTGTAGCGGGCCAACCCGCCCTCGAGACCCATCCGCATCTCAGCCGACAACTCGTCGATGCGGGAGGGGTAGGCGTCGCCCAGATCGACGATGAAGCTGACCTGGCCGGCCATTGCCCACTGCCCACGCAGGGGCGGCAGGGAAGGCACCACCTCCACCACCCGCAGGCCGGCGGCGGCGGCCAGCGACCGGCCCACCCGGTCGACCAGTTCGGCAACCTCGTCGCGGACGCGGGCTGTGCCCAGATCCGGGAGGATGGCCACTGTGCGCCCGGCCAGGTCGAGGGTGCCCAGTCCCTCCTCCCAGGCGCCGGTGGCCGGCAGGCTCAACGGGTCGCGCTGGTCGAAGCCGTTGCAGGCGTCGAAGTACCGGGCGGTGTCCCGGACCGACCGGCTGAGGCAGCCGAGGACACTGGTCAGCGGCTCGATGCCGGCCTCGGGCCCCTTGGGGATCCGCCCGTAGGTCGCCTTCAGCCCGAACAGACCGGCGAAACCGGCCGGGATGCGGATCGAGCCGCCGCCGTCGCTGCCGGTGGCGATCGGGAGGAGGCCCCCGGCGACCGCCGCCGCCGTTCCCCCCGACGACCCGCCCGGGGTCCGGGCCGGGTCCCACGGGTTCCGGGTCGTGCCGTGCAGCGCCGTCGAGGTGCAGTTGATCCCGCCGAACTCGCTGGCCGTGGTCTGGGCGGCCAACACGGCCCCGCTCGCCCGGAGCCGGGTGACCGAGGTCTGGTCGGACGGCGACACCCGGTCGGCGAAGATCGTCGAGGCCTCGGTGTAGGGCCAGCCCCCCACCCGCTCGAGCTCCTTGACGCCGAACGGGACGCCCCCGAAGGGCAGCGAGACGTCGGCGCCGGAGGCGGCGGCGAGGGCCCGGTCGAAATCGGTGTGGCTGAAGGGGTTCAGGTCCGACCCCTCGGCCTCAGCCATGCAGGCCTCGAGGGCCTCGGTCGGCGAGAGCTCCCCGGCCCGGAAGGCCTCGACCAGGCTGCAGGCATCGTCCAGCCAGGGGCTCCCCACCGCGTCGACGGTAGCCCCCCGGGACCGGGTCCGCCCGCCCCGGGCCGGGGCCGCTAGTCGGCGACGTCAGAACACGAGGAGCCGCCCCGGCTCGGCCCGCTCCCTGCGGGTGAAGGCCGCCAGGACGGCGGCGTCGCCGCTCCGGGCCCGGGCCAGGGTGACCAGGGCCGCCAGCGCCACGTCGACCGACAGCGCCGGGACAGCGGGGAGCGGCACCGCCGGGTCCACGCTGGCCATCAGATCGTCACCGTGCACCACGAGCTCTACGACGCGGGTCGTCAGGTAGGTGTCGAGGCGGGTGGCCGCCCCGGGCACGCTCAGCACCGGGACGAGCCGGTCGGCCGACTCATGGGCCAGGCGGTGCCCGACCCGCTCGACGCAGGCCGCGAACGACGCGGCCACCGCCGCCGGTCCGGCGGCGGCAGCGTCCTCGGCCAGGCGGCGCAGGAACGCCGGCGCCGGGGCGTCGAGGTCGTCGGGAGTGTCGAGCCGGTGGGTGCCGAAGAAGCCCACCAGGTCGAGTGGCTCGACCCCCTCGGGGGCCGGCCGGGCCAGGACGTCGTCGAGCCGGGCCAACCCCTGGGCCAGGTGGGCCGCCAGCCCCCCCACCCGGTAGCGGGCCACGCTGGCCGGATCGTCCCAGCCCTCGGCCACCGACGGCGAGGCCAGGATCGACCCGGCCCAGGCCGCCGCCCGGGCGAAGGCCCGCCGGTCCCGCCGGGCGAGCGGGGTCACCCGCCCCGCACGACGCGCCGGTTGCCCTGGTCGGCGAACGCCCTCTCGAGGACCCCGGGCCGGTCCACCTGCAAGAGGGCGATCTCGACCCCGGCGCCATCGCCCAGGAGCGCGGCGGGGCCCTCGGGTGTCCCGAGCGGCCCGGCGGTGAGCGTCCAGCCGGCGGCGGCCAGGGCCGCCGACGCCGGACCCAGGTCGTCGACGTCGAAGATCGGGAGCACCGAACCGGCCGGGCGGTGGTCCGCCAGCAGGACGGTCGGCGCCCCGCCGATGTCGACTGCCGCCACGTCCGAGCCGAAGTGGGCGAAACGCCAGCGCAGGCGGGCGCCGGGCAGGGCCAACCAGGCGGCCAGTTGAAGCCCGGTGTCGTCCGAGCCCACGTAGAGGTACCGCAATCGCACGTGCCCGACGTTAACGGAGGCCGCCCGGCGCGTCAGCCGGCGGACCCGGTCCGGGTGCGGTCCGCCGCCCCCTCCCACCGGGCCTCGATCCGCCCGAACCGCCAGACGGCCACCGCCACAAGCCAGGTGGCGGCGAAGAGGGCGACGATGATGAAGCCGGCGGTGTTCAGGTTGAAGTTGGCCACGGTGTCCCAGAAGGGACCGTGGACGTGGAGCTCCACCGTCACCAGGCCGAGGAGCTCGATCGTCCCGATGAGGAAGGCGACGGCCACCGAGAGCCCGGTGATCGTGATGTTGTAATAGACCTTCCGGACCGGTCGCGAGAAGGCCCACCCGTAGGCGAAGTTCATGAACGAGCCGTCGACGGTGTCCAAGAGGCACATGCCGGCGGTGAAGAGGACCGGCAGGCAGAGCACGGCGTACCAGGGCAGCCGGGACTCGGCGGCACCGGCGGTGGCGGCCAGGAGCGCCACCTCGGTCGCCGTGTCGAAGCCCAGCCCGAAGAGCACTCCGACCGGGTACATGTGCCAGGGCTTCGACACCGAGCGGGAGAAGCGACCGAAGATGCGGGCCATCAGGCCCCTCGACGCCAGCTGGGCCTCGAGGGTCTCCTCGTCGAAGCGACCGCGGCGCATCTCGAGAAAGACCCGCACGATGCTGAGCAGGATGATCACATTCAGGGCGGCGATCAAGTAGAGGAAGACGCCCGAGACCGCGGTGCCGAAGATGCCACCGAAGCTCTGCAGGGGCGAGCCGGGCCGGCTGACCGAGTGGAACACCGACTTGGCGGCCAATGTCAGGCCGACGCCGACGGCGAAGACGATGGTCGAGTGACCGAGGGAGAACCAGAACCCGACGCTGAGGGGCCGCTTCCCCTCCGCCATGAACTTGCGGGTGGTGTTGTCGATGGCCGAGATGTGGTCGGCGTCGAAGGCGTGGCGCATGCCGAGGGTGTAGGCGGTGACAGCCACCCCGACGCCCAGAGCCACCCCCTTGGAGTGGTCATGAGTCGGCAGCACGGCGAGGATGAAGATGCCCCAACCGATGACGTTCAGGGCCACGATGGTCGCCGCCATCCCGCCCACCTTCCACCACTCCGACGGGCTCAGGCACCGTCCGACGGCCCGCAGTCCACGAGGGTGCTCGGCCATCTGTCCCGGTCCCTTCTGCTCGCCCGGCGCTTACCCCCTCTCCACCCTAGCTAAATGCGACCCACTCGCAACAGGTGAGCCGCATCCGGCCTCCGGGTCTACGCTGGCCCCCGTGACCAAGAGCGCTGCCCCGTCGGGCACCGCCCCCGCCGAAGCGGTGACCGTCGAGGAGGTCCTCGAAATGGTCCGGCGCCAGGGCGGCCGGGTCACCTCCTCGCGGCGGCTGCTCCTCCGGGCCCTCTTCGAGGCGCGAGGGCACCGGACGGCCGAACAGCTGGCGGCCGAGGTCCAGACCGGGGCGCCCGAGGTCCACCTCTCGACCATCTACCGAAACCTCGACGAGCTTGAGCGGCTCGGGGTCATCGTCCACGCCCACCTGGGCCACGGTCCGGCCACCTACCACCTGGCCTCCTCGGCCCACGGCCACTTCGTCTGCGAGGGGTGCGGGACGATGATCGAGGCCCCCGACGAGCTTTTCGGGGGCCTGGCCCGGGTGGCCAACAGCGAGTTCGAATTCACGATCGACCCGCATCACTTCGCCGTGCTCGGACGCTGCGTCAACTGCCGGTGAACGGACCAAGCGGCGGTGGGGGCCCCGCCACGGGAGCCCCGGAGCGGTGCGCCGGCCGGCGGGTCACCCGGACCCGATGCCGACATTGACCGTCCTCTTCGCCCTGCTCGCCGCCCTGTCGAACGGGTCGACCTCGGTCCTCCAGCGGGTCGCCAACGTCTCGGCCCCGGCGGGCCTCGACGGCTGGTGGGCCCACACCAAGTACCTGCTGCGGCGGCCGCTCTGGTTGCTGGGCCTGCTCTGCCTGATCGGCACGTTCGTCTTCACCGCCGTCGCCCTGTACTTCGGGCAGCTGACGGTGGTCCAACCCATCTACGTCACCGAGCTGATCTTCACCCTGGCCCTGCGCCGGCTCTGGCTGCGCGACGAGATACCGACGTTGAGCTGGGTGGCCGCCGCCATCCTGTGTGCCGGCCTCGCCGGGTTCCTGCTCGTGGCCCGCCCCTCTCCCACCGACCGGTCGACCACCGCCGGCGAGTGGGCCCTGGTGCTGGTGGCCTCCGGGATCGTCGTCGGCCTGTTGGTGCTCGTGGCCCGCGGCGGCTCCCCGGTCCGGCGGGCCGCCCTGTTCGGTGCCGCCGCCGGCCTGGTGTGGTCGGTCGACGCCGGGGTGGTGAAGGCGGCCACCCAGGTCCTCCAGCGCGACGGCTGGTCCGGGCTCTTCCTCCACTGGCCGGTCTACGTCCTGGCGGTGAGCGGGATGCTCGGGACCCTGCTGGTGCAGGGAGCGTTCAAGGTGGGACCGCTCGGGGCGTCCCAGCCGGCGATGCTCATCGTCGAGCCCCTGGCCGGCATCGCCGTCGGGGTCATTCTCTTCGGTGAGCGGCTGGCCAACAGCCCGGCCGCCATTGCCGGCGAGGTCGGGGCCCTGGCGGTCATGGCGGTCGGGGTCCTGCTGGTCTCGCGCTGGGCACCCCCCCATATCGCCGTCCGACCGCTCACCGTCGCCTCAACCCACCCCGAGTAGCCCGGGCAGGCCAGCCACCGAGTCGAGCACGTGCGTCGCGCCGGCCCCCTCGAGCCGGGCCCGGTCGTCGGACCCGGTCAGCACCCCGACGACGGTGGCGGCGCCGGCCCGCCGCCCGCTCATCATGTCGGCCCTGGTGTCCCCGGCCACGGCCACCGCGCCGACCGACGTGACACCCAGGCGCAGCACGGCGGTCAGGATCATGTCGGGAAAGGGACGTCCCCGGCCGGCGTCGGCCGGGCTGAGGGCGAGGTCGACGAGCGGCGCCCAGCCGAGCGAGTCGACCAGAAGGTCCCGGGTGCGGGGGGAGAAGCCGGTGGTCAGGGCGACCCGCAGGCCGGCGGCCCGGAGCGCGCCGAGGCACTCGGGCGCCCCGGTCAGCGGCCGCACCCCCCCGGCCCGGACCGCCGCGTCGTAGGCCGCCTCGAAGGCCTCGTTGGCGGCGCCGGCCCGATCCTCGTCCCCCAACAGGGCCCGGAACACGTCGATCTTCGACGTGCCCATGGTGTCGCGCACGTAGGCCGCCATCCGCTCGCGCCCGGGGCCCGGGGCCACCCCCACTTCGTCGAGCGCCCGGCCGAAGGCCCCGTCCACGGCGCCGTCGTCGGCCACGGTGGTGCCCGCCATGTCCAGGCAGACCAGCTCGACCGGCGTGGCCGGAGGGACGACCGGCCCGCTCACCTGAACGTCTCCCCGGCGATCCCCGGTGCCAGGGTCATCCCCCGCCCCCCCGGCCCGGTCACCACCTGGACGGCGCCGGCCACCACCTCGCGCAGGTAGAGGGCGTCGCCGGCGCCCGGGGTGAGCTGGCTGTAGACCCCGGCCCAGCGGCGGGCCACCGGCGGGACCGGCCGGCCCAGGAGCTGGCCGGCCCGCTCGAGCAGGTGGCGGGTCGGCGCCTCGTCGACGTCGAAGGCGAACGGTTCGCTCGACGCGTGGGTGTCCCCGATGGTGAGGCCGCCGTGCAGCCGCTGGACCATCAGCAGCTGGGCCGCCCATTCGGCCGCCACCTCGTCCTGGGGAGCCAGGCCGTCGAGCTCGGGCACGCAGAAGGCCGGGTAGTAGCGCAACGAGTCTCCGTCGGCCAGGGCGGTGGCCGACACCGGGGCGAAGGCCTCGGTCTCGAGCATCTGGAGCCGGACCCGGCGGACCGGGGACCCCTCCAGGGCCTCCCCCACCACCCCGCCGTGCCAGGCCCCGGTGCACAGCAGGACCAGGTCGCCCCGGTGGGTGTCACCGGTGGCGTCGCGCACCGAGCCCTCCCCGATGCCGGTCACCTCCCGACCCGGCAGCCAGCGGTAGCGCCCGGTGGCCCCGCACCCGCCGCGGATCGCGCCGAGCACCCGTCGGGGTTCGACCACGGCGTCGGCCGAGCAGTGGAGGGCGGCCAGCAGGTCCCCACCGAGGGCCGGGTTGGCCAGGCGGGCCCGGTCGGGATCGAGGAGTTCGAGCCCGCGGTCCGAGGCGTCCGCTCGGGACATCACCGCCTCCATCACGGCCCGCTCCCCTTCGGTGCGGGCCACGGTGAGCGAGCCGTTGGGACGGAAGCCCACCTCGGGGAACCGACGGCCCAGCTCCTCCCAGCGGGCCCGGGCCACCAGGGCCAACTCGAGCTCGGGGCCCGGGGCCCGGCCGCTCACCCAGATCAGTCCGAAGTTGCGCACCGACGCCCCCCGGGGCGCCGCCTCGCGCTCGAGGTGGACCACCTCGAAGCCCCGGTCGAGCGCTTCGAGGGCGTGCAGGGTCCCGAGGATCCCCCCGCCCACCACGATTACCCGGCCCTCGGCCATCCCCGGATCATCGCGTCAACGACGCCGCCGGGTCATCCCGGTGCATCGGGCCCGGGCCGGGCAACGGCCGGCGGGTGCGCCCGCGCCGCATTCGGGCACCGGGTGACTAAGTTGGTCCGGAGTTCCGTGGGGCCGCCTGGAGAACCTTTCCGGGCGGGCCCCGAAGGGGAAGGCGCCGCATGGCCGAGGTCGACCACGAGTCCCCCCGACGGCGGCTGGCCTCCTGGTACCCCGCCGTACGGGCCCTCACTGAGGAGCTGGCCGCTCCTCTCTCCCCGGAGGACCAGACCGTCCAGTCGATGGC